>Ga0081538_10001842_pt1 | contig 21373 bp, 22 predicted proteins | sample TabmetS5T2R1_FD_71022 | JGI IMG/M metagenome (GOLD analysis project Ga0081538, IMG submission 71022) | Tabebuia heterophylla rhizosphere microbial communities from the University of Puerto Rico - S5T2R1 | ecosystem: Host-associated > Plants > Roots > Rhizosphere ...
AAGAGAACGACGGGTGAGGCACACCCAGCAGGGCTCTAGCATTGACAAGGGAGCCGTGGCTCTCGTAAGATGCGGGCATCGAGACCCGCGAGGGGCGCTTTCGATCGCGGCGGTCGGTCACGCCGAGAGGTTCTGACCCATAAGCCTGCAACCCATACTCTGAACCTGCGAGGAGAGAACATGAAGGTCTTGCGGATCGTACCGGAGAAGTGTACCGGGTGTATGCGGTGCGAACTCGCCTGTTCGTATATGCAAACCGGCAGCTTTCAGCCCTCCAAGTCAGTGATCCGCGTCTCACCGTTGGAGGCCAATACGAGCTTTTCCCCCTACACGTGTACACAATGTGATGAGGGGTGGTGCATGACGGCCTGCCCTGTTGAAGCGATCACGATCTCGCCGGCAGGAGCCAAAGTCGTGTCGGAGGATCAGTGCGTGGGCTGTAAGCTCTGCACCATTGCTTGCCCGTACGGCACCATCTTCTACAATCCGGAAAACCATAAGGCGGTCAAATGCAACCTCTGCCACGGCCAGCCCGCCTGTGCAGAGGCCTGCCCTACGGCAGCGATCGAGTACGTTGAGGTGGAGACGGCGGACTGGCTCGGCGATTTTGCAGCGCTGCGTGCCCAAACCGACCTGGTTGGACTTGGCGCAGGGCGATAGGGGGCCGTATGGAGTCGAAACGACATGTCATCGTGGGAGGGGGCACCGCCGGGATGAACGCCATTACGACCATCCGAGAGATCGACCATGGCGCCTCGGAGATCGTGCTGGTGTCGGCCGAACGGCCATACTCACGGATGGTGCTGCCGTACTATTTGGCGCGCGACATCGCAGAATCGCACGTGTTCACGGCCAATCCGTCGCGACTGGCGCAGTTGAAAGTGACACCTCACCTGGGCCGTCACGCCGCGAGCCTCGACACCAAAGCGCAGCAGTTGACCCTGGACAACGGGACGGTCACCGAATACGACGACCTGCTCATCGCCACCGGCTCCTCGGCCGTGCGCGCTCCCGTTCCCGGAGCCGATGGCGCAGGGGTCCACAGCTTCTGGACGCTGGATCAGGCACGCACCGTCCTCAGCGGCATCACGGCGGGAACGCGGGTGGTGATGGTTGGTGCTGGGTTCATCGCCTTTACCATTCTCAACAGCATCCTCAAACTAGGGGCGCAGCTGAGCATCGTCGAGATCGCGCCGCAGATCCTGCCGCGCATGATCGATCGCACCGGGGCAGAGATCGTGCAGGCCTGGTTGCAGCGCCACGGCGTTGAGGTGCGGACCGGCGCGCATCTGCAGGCGATCGAGGACGTGGGCGGCCGCAAACGCCTGCGCTTCCAGGAGTCCGGCGAGCTGGAGGCCGACCTGGTCATCATGGCGACGGGCATCCGCACCAACCTCGACTGGCTGGCAGGCTCTGGGATTGAGGTCAATCGCGGCGTGCTGGTTGATGATCATCTGCGGTCGAACGTCCCCAATGTCTATGCCGCGGGGGATGTGGCCGAAGGGCGCGATTTCGTGACCGGAGAACGCGCCGTCCACGCCATCGAGCCTACGGCCATGGAGCACGGGAGGATCGTCGGCGCCAACATGGCCGGGCAACCGCTGGCCTATCGCGGCAGCTTGCTGATGAACATCGTCGATGTGGCAGACCTCGAGATCGCCAGTTTCGGCGCCTGGGATCACCCGAGCGCCGAAGCGTCGAGTGCGGTGAAACCCGACCAGCCGGCGTATCGCAAGCTCTTGTGGCAGGGGGATCGCCTCATCGGCGCCATTATCCTCGGTATCTCCACGGACATCTGGACCACCAACGACGTCGGCATGCTGAAGGGGCTGGTGCAATCCGGCTCCGGATTGGGGCCGTGGAAAGAGTACCTGCGCCGCAATCCGTTCGACATCAAGAAGGCGTTTCTCGCCTCGCGCACCACGGCGCAGCTTCTGCCGCAAACGATCCTGGCTCGTCCGTCAATCCCGGCGGGGCGTGTCTCGGTTTGAGGGGGCCTATACAGGGAGGGAGCATTCGTGGAGACCCGTCTACCCGGCGGCTATGCCGGCCAGCTGTTGCGCGTTGATTTAACCAATGAACGGACCTGGACCCAGCCCCTGAGCCCTGAAGAATATCGTCAGTATCTCGGGGGTGTCGGCATCGGGGCCAAGATCTTGTACGAAGAAGTGCCGCCTGACGTCCAGTGGGATCACCCGGACAATCGCCTGATTCTGGCCACCGGTCCGCTCGCCGGCTTGCCGGTGTGGGGTACCGGCGGGCTGACCGTGGTGACGCGCGGGGCTATGACGAATGGAGCGACCTCGACTCAAGCCAACGGCTTCTTTGGGGCGAATCTCAAATATTCAGGCTACGATGCCATCGTCTTCCAGGGACAGGCCAGCCGCTGGGTGTACCTCTACATTAAGGATGATGTGGTCGAGCTGCGCGACGCCACGCCGCTGCTGGGCAAGGATACCTGGGAAATGCAGGATGCGCTCAATGCCGAGCATGGACTGAGCGGTCACCAGATGAGCGTCTATGGCATCGGTCCGGCCGGAGAAAATCTGGTCCGCTTCGCCGTGATCGCCGGCGATTATGGACATGTGGCCAGCAAGAACGGCTGCGGGGCGGTGATGGGGAAGAAGAAGGTCAAGGCCGTGTGCATTGTCCGTGGCTCGCGCGGGTTACGCGCGGCGGACGCACGAGGGCTTTACCAGGCTGCGGATGACATCGCCTATGACCTGAAGACCGATCCGTCGACGCGCTCATTGTATGAATACGGCACCCTGCCGGGAGTGGTCAACCTCCTCGGTTTGGGTGCGCTGCCCATCAAGAACTATACCACCAATGAGAAGCCCGAAGGGACCGACATGTCTCTTTGGGAGGCGCCGGCCCTGCGCAACGGCTTCGATCATCGTGGGCATCAGTGCAGCGCCTGTGGCATGCACCACTGCCATATGCAGGTGCTCCCCTCCGGTCCACACCAGGGCAAGATCGTCGACGAACCGGAGTATGAGGGTTGGTCAGGCTCCGGCTGGGCGATCGGTCTGACCGATCGGGTGGCGACCTCCTGGTTGAATACGCAGATCGATCGGGCTGGCGTGGATGTGAATGAATTCGGCTGGCTGATCGGCTGGGTCATGGAGTGTATGGAGAAGGGGTACATCACCAAAGAGCAGTTGGGCGGGCTGGAGGTGCGTTGGGGCGATGCAGAGGCGGCCAACCAATTGTTGCAACTGATCGCCCAACGGCAATACCTGGGCGACCTCCTGGCTGAGGGGGTCAAGCGGGCGTCCGAGCGCCTGGGGGGGCCAGCGGCCGACTGTGCCATCTATACGATGAAGGGGGCAACGCCGCGCGGCCATGACCACCGCGCGCGCTGGGAGGAGATGCTCGACACGTGTACCGGGAGCACCGGCACGCTGGAGTCGGGCGCTGCGGTCAAGCCGCAGGAGATGGGGCTGCCCGCACGCATCAATCCTTTCGACCCGGATGCCGTGGCCAAGCTGGTCGGGTCATTACAAGGGCGGCGTCATTTCGAGGATTCGCTGGGGGCCTGTATCTTCACCACGCGCACCACCATCGAAAACCTGTGCTGCGCGCTCAACGCGGCCACCGGATGGGATTACACGCTAGGCGAGGCGCTGCGCTTCGGGCGCCGCACGTCCGCACTGCTGCGCGCTTTTAATATACGCTGCGGCATCGGCCCCGAGCTCGAAAAGCCCTCGAAGCGCTATGGCTCGGTGCCGGTGAACGGCCCAGCCGCAGGGATTGCCATTGAGCCCCACTGGGAGCACATGCTGGACGTCTGGTACGAGACGGTGCGGTACGACCGCCAGACCGGACTGCCGAAGCCCGAGCTCCTACGCGAGTTGGGGCTGGAGCATTTGATCCCCGAGCTGTGGGGGGAAGAGGTACCAAGCCGTGCCGTCTGACGGAGATCGAGATACGGCGTTGGTTCAGCAAGAAGGTCATGTCGAGGTCGACACGGTGGCCTGGGTGACGCGCTACGTCGGGGGCAACGGCAGCGATCGGATCGGATTTGAGCTGGCCCTTGCCCCTAGCGACACCGTCCGCACCGTGCTCCGTCGTTTGAGCCAACGCTTTCCTCAGCTACAGCGCGCGCTCTGGGATCCGGCATCCGGCGAACTGGGGGAGCACATCGAGGTCGTGGTCAACGGCGCCATCCTGGGCGTCCGTCACAGCCTGGATAGCCAGCTCAAGGACGGCGATCGTATTCTGTTGTTCGGGCAGTACATGGGGGGGTAGCAGGGGAACAGGCGCGATCACCTGCCAAAAATCGCCACGGAGCAGGTGAACGAACCCGGCCGCCCGCCGATGTTATGCGTCAGGCCGAGGGTTGGGTTCTTGCGTTGGCGGGGCCCGGCCTTTCCCTGTAGCTGCTTGTACACCTCATAGATCATCCGTAGCCCGCTCCCACCGATCGGGTGGCCGAAGCACTTCAGCCCACCGTCCGGATTCACCGCTAACTCGCCGTTCAATTCAAACGTCCCGGCATCGACGCGCTCGCGGGCGCGGCCGCGTGGGGCAAAGCCAAGATCCTCGTAGATCAGCAGCTCTGTGATGGTGAAGCAGTCGTGGACCTCGGCGAGGTCGATCTCCTGCAGCGGGTTTTTGATGCCGGCTTGCTCATAGGCCATCTTCGCGGCCCGGACGCTCTCCTCAAAGTGCACGAAGTCGTAATCATCCTGCAGCAGCCCCTGTCGGCCCGAGACGGCGAAGCCGATGCCCTTCACCAGGACGTAGTCGTCGCGCATCTTCTTGGCGATGTCCGGCCGCGTGATGATCGCCACCGCCGCCCCATCGCTCACGCCGCAGCAGTCATAAAGGCCGAGCGGCCAGGCCACGGTCGGGGCCTTCAGAACATCTTCAACCGCGATCTCGCGCCGGAAATGGGCCTTTGGGTTTTTCGCCCCATTGGCGTGGTTTTTCACCGCAATCTTGGCCAGAATGCGCTTGAGTTCCTCCATGGGGAGATCGTAATGGTGCGCGTAACGTGTGGCCGCCAGAGCGAACTGCACCGGGGGTGGCACCGCCGGCTCCACACCGCTGGTCAAATTGCCCGCGCCTACCGCCAGCCCGGTGTAGGGGTTATCTTTAAGCTTCTCGACGCCGGCCACCATGACGATATCGTACACGCCAGCGGCAACGGCGAAGCAGGCATTCATGAAGGCGTCGGTCGCCGTGGCACAGGCGTTTTCCACGCGGGTGATCGGGATGTAGTCGAATTTCAGCGCGTTGGCGAGAAATTGCCCGGTGAGTTCGGAGCCCACTGTGCCCACCCACGCGGCCTGGATGTCCTTGGCCTCAAGCTTCGCATCCTCAAAGGCCTCATAGCCAGCCTCGACCAGCAGGTCTTCGAGTGAGGCATCCCAGCGTTCGCCAAACTTGGTACACCCCATGCCGACGATCGCCACCTTATCCCGAATGCTCTCCGCCATCCCGGCCTCCCTTCGCAACAGTACAGTGCCGAGCGCTGAGGACCGAGGAGCAGATTCAACCCCACCGATTCCGCGCTTACGCAGTCCTCATGCCTCGGCCCTACCTTATCGTATTCGAACCGGCGTGCACTTCCAAAAATAATTATGAATTCCCTCTGCCTCATAGAGCTTACGGAAGCTCATTTCGAGGGGCATATCGACCTCAATCTCCTCGATGCTGCGGTCGGTCATGGTCATTAGCGCTCGACCGCCGCCATCGAAATTGACGATGCACACCACCAACGGCACGTCTACCGAGCCGGCGATATAATCCAGTGCATAGGTGAACAACCTCGCCGGCCTATCGGCCAGCCGCACCTGGTCGTAATCATCCCGCTGGCGACACTTCGTGCAGACCCGTTGCGGCGGGTATTGCACGGTGCCACAAGCGCGACATTTGACGGCGGAGAAGCGCAGATTCCTCTCACGCTCACGGAATAAAGCGGTCGCTGACGGCGTTGGCGTGGGGGGGCGTCGCACCCCGGGGTCGGGCTGATGGAGGCCTCGCCATTTGAGGTATTGTTCATAATTAGGTAAGAGTTTCTTGGCCGTCAGGTGTGCTCTTACGCCGCGTCGCGCCGCAAGCCGCCCCTTCTCGGGTGTTACCTGCAAGCTGAAGACGTCGCAGCCATCGCCATAGCCGGCCAGCAGCAGGCGATCTCCCGGTTGAGCGTCCTCGAGGGCGGCGATCAGCAGCATCAGCGGAAACGCTGTCCCGGTATGGCCCAGTATGCTGAACAGCCCGTCTTGCACCTGGGCTTCCTCCAACCCCAGGGCACGCGCGGCCTCGCGATGCGCACGGACGTCTGGTGCGGAGAAGATCACCTTGGCGTAATCCCGAGTGGTCGTGCCGAATTTTTGCAAGGCCTTTGACACCGCTTCACGCAGCGACTCGATGAAACCTTTCTCCAGGCGGAAGCGATCTTCCCACGCGCGAACCATATCTTCGTCAGCGGCGCGCCAGGTGTCCATGATTTCATGGGCAAACGAGAGCTGGCCGTCGACGCTGGCGATGACCTGATCGTCGCCAACCACCAGGGTCGCGGCGCCATCGCCGAACGTGCGTTCGAACGCTGAGCGCGGCTGTGCCAGCCGATTGTCGGCTGCCACGACGGCGACGCGCTTGGCCGATCCGGCTTTGGTGGCATCCAGAGCGAGCTTGAGGGCGTTGGTGCCGGCGCGTAGGCTATCGGTGCAATCGACGGTGAAGATATCCGGCCGCAGATTCGCCGCCCAACCGATCGTGGTCGCCGACTGTTTCTCGGCATACGGTTGCGTCGTCGTGGCGAAATACAGGGCGTCGATAGTCGCCGCGTCCATGGCGGTCAGGGCATCACGCAGGGCGGCCACAGCCATGGTGACGCTGTCTTCATCGAAGTTGGCAATGGCACGTTCGCCAGGACCATCCCAGCCCGCCGTTGCTTTTCCCAGACGAAACAATGGGATGTACGCGCCGTACGAGACAATGCCAGCCATGCGTTCTTCTCCTCTGCAGCATTCACCCCTGGCGCGGCAAGTCGGTGTGGAGCCAGGCCAATCGTCAGTCCATCGCTGCCTGTGGTGGTCGGACTTATCAACCGCCCTGCAGGGATATTACGAGCGGTACCAAAGCAACACGACGATGTCGTTCTTGCGCGATTCTTGATTGAAGAAGACGTGCGTCTCGGTATGTGTCACAGTGATGTCAGGATACTCTGCCAACCATGCGTTGATGACCTGTTCGATTTCGACCAGACCGCTCGGAGAACCTGCGAGCGCTCTGGTGAAAAGCTTGATTTGCAAGGGCATGGCTGAGTGCTCCTTCCGCTCCGTCATGCGCACGAGACCGCAGGAAGGTTGAACGTGCCGTAGCGATCACCGATGGTGCCTGCCGAGATGGAGGCCAGCGCACAGCCATGGGGAAACCCATGGCCTGCCGCCGATGCCCCCACCTCACTTGTCAAACCGCTAGATGATCCCCTGGTGGCACGTCATCCGCTCCTGGGCGGGGGAGCAGAAGCGGAGGTCGCGTCGGTGGGAGCATACGTCTCCATGGTGCTTCTGGGGCTGGAAGACGGCTCGAAGCGTCCCCGCTCCGCTGGGCATGGGGGCCAACTGTCGGTGTCGTAGGGGCAGCCGCTAAGTCCTCGGCATCTGCCGCACCGTCGTCGACATCGCCATGCCGGAGTGGTTCACTCACAGACCGGTTGGAGGTCGGGACTAAACGCCGCAGCCACCAGAACCGCAGCCGACGGCGGTTCGATTGCCAGGGCGGGGGCGGGGCCTCGCGCTTGAGTGCATGCCCATTGCCTGCAGCGGCCGGCTCCGCCACGGTCGGTGCGCTATTGGACTCGGCGGACAGTGTGGCTCCGGCGAGCGACGCCACAGCTCCAGCGAGGTCTGGTGCCAATTCGGCAGCCAAGGCGCTTGGGGCGGATGCGGCCTCCGTTGCCACGTCCTCCACCGCGGCCTCTGCCTCGCGCGGTTCCACCGCGGCGATCTCGGGCTCGGCAAAGACTCCCGTCGCGGCCTCCAAGGTTTCTTCCTCGATCGCAGTGGTGTCCTTTTTGTCCAGCGTCAGGTTGAAGAGTGATCCAGTGAGGGTCGCATCGCCCTCGACGTGGATGCGGATGCCGTATTCCTGTTCGAGTTTCAGCAGTCGGTCGCGCTTCTCGTTCAGGAGATAATTGGCCGCGTCCAACGGGACCTTGGCTTTAGCCGCCAGGAGATAGCCCTTGACGGCTGCCGCCTGGATCCTCCGCAACACCGTGAGCCCGAGCGATTCCTTCGAGCGTATCAACCCTTGGCCCTTGCAGTGCGGGCAAGGTAGCGTGGTTTCATCCTGTAAGGCAGGCTTCAGGCGCTGCCGTGAGACCTCTAGCAAGCCGAACTTGGAGATACGCGACATCTCTGTGCGAGCCTTGTCGCGCTTCAGCGCATTCTTCAGGCTGCGCTCCACCTCCTGGATGTGCTTGCGATCCCGCATATCGATGAAATCGATGACCACGAGTCCACCCAGATCCCGCAGCCGTAATTGGCGAGCAATCTCCTCACCCGCCTCCATGTTGGTCTTAAAGGCGGTCTCTTCCATGCCCCGCTCTTGCGTCGACCGGCCGGAGTTGACATCGATCGAGACCATGGCCTCGGTGCGTTCGATGACGATAGAACCACCGGATTTCAGCGGGATCTTATCCTCAAAGATCGCCTCGATTTGCTCTTCGAGTTGGTATTTCGAGAAGATCGGACGCCGCTCACGGTACAGCTTGATGCGATTGACATAGCGCGGCATGATCGCCTGGAGAAATTCCCGCGCGCGCTTGAAGACTTCACGGTCATCCACCAGGATCTCGGCGATATCAGGGGTGAAGTAGTCACGGATGGAGCGAATGACAAGGTCGCTCTCCTCATAGACGACTGAGGGCGCGGGGAGCTCTTTGGCTTGGGCGAGGATGGTTTCCCAGAGCTTCAACAGGTACGCCATGTCCCGTTGCAGCTCTTGCTTCGTCCGGTCCAGGCCGGCGGTGCGAATGATCACCCCGGTACCAGGCGGGGGGGCGAGTTGTGCCACGATTTCCTTGAGCTGACGGCGCTGGGCCTCGTCTTCGATCTTGCGCGACACACGGGTGGCGTCGACACCGGGCATCAACACCAGGTAGCGTCCGGGCAGCGAAATGTAGGTGCTGAGCGCCGCGCCCTTGGTGCCGATCTCATCCTTGACCACCTGCACCAACAACTCTTGATTTCGCTTCAGTACATCGTGGATACGGACGCGGCCGCCGCGTTTGGCGAGGTCCTGGTCGGCGTAGCAGGTCGGATGCACCTCTCCGAGGGGGAGGAACCCGGCGCGCTTGCCACCGTACTCGACGAACGCCGCCTGTAGACCGGCCTCTACCTTGACCACGACGCCTTTGTAGATGTTGCTCTTGTTCTGTTCCTTATGACTGGTCTCGATGTCAAATTCTTCGAGGATACCGTCCGCCACGATCGCCACGCGGCTCTCTTCGGCGTCCTCCGCGTTGATGAGCATTTTCCTGATCATAAATCCTCGACCACTGCTTCAGAAGGGGTTGATGTGGGGGTATTGCGTGGGGCCCTCCAGCCATCACGCATCGACATGGGCATGGCCAGCAGCAGGGCTGGAATAGCGTTAATTTGCTGTAAATATAGCCTCTCCGCTTACATATTGCAAGCAACACTTCAGAGGACACCGCGCCGACAGAGGGTGTGACACGGGCATCCTCGCCTGGACTGCCTGGCCACGCTGGCTTCGCGGCGCCGCGACGAGATCACCAAGCCTCGGAAAACGGAAGAAATTTTCCGTTGACAAGCGTTTGGTGATTTGGTAATTTCCGCCGCGTTGTTTTGACGGCGACGATCTCTCAGGTGAGCGCCCGTGAAGGGAGTGCGAGGGCATGTACAAACGAATGTTCGTCCCCGTCGATAACTCCGAGCACTCAAATCGGTGTGTCGATATTGGGGTTTCGTGGGCTAAGGCGTTCGGCGCCACACTGGTCGGCAGCCATGTCTATGCCGCGAAGATGCATGACTACCGCTTCAAGCAGATGGAGTACACGCTGCCCGAGGAGTATCAAGACGAACGCGAACTCGAGCGGCAACGGAAGATTCATGACTCGTTGATCACGATGGGCTTACAATTGATCTCGGATTCCTACCTGGATGTCATGGAACGCCGTGCCGCCGAAGCCGGCATCCCCTTCGAACGGCGCACCTACGACGGGCGTACGTTTCAGCCATTGGTGGACGACATCCGGGGCGGTCACTACGATTTGGTGATCATCGGGGCCCTCGGCATGGGGGCCGTGAAGGATAGCCTACTAGGCAGTGTATGCGAGCGCGTGGTCCGGCGTATCAACACCGACACCCTCGTGGTGAAGGATGTACGCCCATGGGAAGAGCAGCAAACGGGCAGCATCGTGGTCGGGGTCGATGGAAGCCCACAATCGTTTGCCGCCCTGAAGGCCGCCATCGCCCTCGGCAAAGCATTCGCTCGGCCCGTGGAAGCGGTAGCGGTGTATGATCCCTATCTACATTATGCCATGTTCAACAGTATCGTGGGGGTGCTGTCCGAGCAGGCCGCCAAGATCTTCCGTTTCAAGGAACAAGAGCAGCTCCACGAGGAGATCATCGATACCGGGCTGGCCCGGATTTATCAATCCCATCTGGAAATCGCCAAGAAGGTCGCCGCTGAGGACGGGGTGGAACTGAGCATCACCCTGCACGCCGGTAAAGCTTATGAAAAACTCCTTGATCATCTCCGTAAAGTCAGACCCTGGCTGTTAATCATCGGTAAGATTGGGGTGCATAGCGACGACTCGATGGACATCGGCGGCAATGCCGAGAATCTCCTGCGCATGGCCCCCTGCCATGTGATGTTAGTCAGCGGCAAGTACTTTCCGCCGCTCGACGTCAGGGCGGAGGAGAGCATCAACTGGACCCAAGAGGCGTTACAGCGCATGGAGCGCGTGCCGGACTTTGTGCGGGGCATCGCCAGGACCGCTGTGCTGCGGCATGCCATCGAAAAAGGCCATTCGATCGTCAGCTCATCGGTGATCGATGAGGTCATGGCCATCTTTATGCCCCAAAAAACCGCGACGCTGGCGGAGGCGGTGGCCGAGCAACTGGCGCTCGAGAAACTCCAGGCAGAGGGCACAACGACCTTCATCTGCGAGGTCTGCGGGTACGTGGCCAAAGGGACTGACCCGGTGAAGTGCCCAGTGTGTAGCAGCGGCGCTGAGCGTTTCGTGAAGATCGACCCGGAGACGGTTGAGGCCATAGTGGCCGAAGAGGGAGGCGCCGAGTCGGATGAGACCTTCGACGGCTTGAAGCTCAGGTGGACCCTCGAGGCCAAGGAGGAGTTGCGCCGGGTGCCCGTGGCCTACATGCGACGGCGGGCCAAGGCCCGTATCGAGAAGAGTGCCCGCGTGCGCAAGCTGTCGACGATCACACGCGACTTTGTGCAGCCCATCGTGAACGAAAGTATCGTCGAAGGTGAGGCGATCGGTGCTGCACCTGAGCCTGGGAAGAACGGGGCGAAGAACGCCGGTGGGAGATCGGATGAACCGGTCGCCGCCACGGTGACCCCCGTACCGACGCCTGAAGCGATCCAGCTCGGGACGTTCACCTGGACGCAAGATGCCGTCAACCGGCTCAATCGGGTGCCCGAGGGCTTTATGCGCGATATGACGCGTGAGAAAATCGAGGACTATGCGCGCCACCACGCCGTACCGCTGGTGACGCTCGACGTGGCAGAAAAGGGGATCGAGGTCGGACGCCAGCTGATGGCGGAAATGATCGCCGGCTATTCCCGGGGCAAACGGGAAGCCGGGACAGAGAAGACACCTGCAGCGGAGGGGGCTAGCACGCCCGCGGTGAAGGCAACCGTCCTCAACGAGGTCTCCAGTGTGCGGGGAACGCATGCATGAGAGCTGAGGGAGGGGTGGACACCGATCAAGCGGATAAGCCGATGTGGATAGCGGTAACAGACCTGTGAATGTGACTGCAGACCTGACGTTCGAGCGGTGATGTCATGAGCGTAGAGTGGGTGTAGAGCCGATCAAGACGATCGTGGTTGAAAGCTGGAATGAACCGACTGTTGTCTGGCGACCTGCGGCGACACTACAATACAAGCGGCGGACGAAGTTCCTGTGGTTGCGGATAACCTGTGATGAACCGTTAGGACGATGACTGAGTTCGCGTGATACACGTGTTGGGGCATGCTTTGACGTCCTGTTGAATCGATTCTGACGCCTGTAGAGCCTCACGGGGAACCGACTGCGATGAGCTGGGTTGCTGTTGGGTTGGGTGGCGGTGGATACGCTGAGCGCTGTGGTACTGAGAGTGACCGTATGATTCGTGTTCATCCCTTCTCACTTGGTTGTTCTAGAAGGCCCGCCAGAGAGGCCTGAGGATTTCCTTCCGCAATGATGCGCCCTTTCTTCTGTTCCCTGTCCTACGGGGGATCGGGTTGGGATGAGGGGGCGCTTCACCAAGCCGCCTCCCTTCCTCACCCTGACTTTCTCCGAGAGGGAGAGGAAGAGGGTAGACCCTCTCTCGAAGTATCGGCCCTGCCGGACCTCTACGTGCGAGAAAGGACCGAAGCGGTGTTTGGCTTGAAGGACTATGAGCTCGCGCGCTGATAAATTTCGTCAGGCGTCCGTGACTTATGTCGGGGCGGGGATCGTCGTCATCGCCCTAACGCTGATAGCTGGGACTTCACCACAGCGTGGCACGCCTCCTCTGGTCGGTCTGCTGATCGGGGCGATCTTCGTTGCCATTTTTGGGGTGGTGATCTATGCGTATGGGTGGGTGACACAGGGGTGGGCTCGACGAGCTATCGCCATCTTGACCGGCATTTTCGTGGTGACCAACGCCCTACGGACGTGTCAATATCTGATTAATTTTGTCGGCTATCGACTGGAATTAAACTTCAAGACACTGACGATCGCCGTCCATCCGAGTGAATTTTCCTTCCCCATCATCTTCTTGATCTGTGGGCTGCTGATGGCTGGAATCACATACATGCTGGCCCGGGCGGCGTGGGATCTATAGCGCCGTTCCCCCTCCCCTGTCCCCTTCACCCTTGCCTTTGCCAGGCAGCAGAGGGAGACACATCAAGGCGTCCGCTCTAGGCCCGCAACGTCTCCTTGGCGGCCCTCAGCATGTTCAGCGGATTCTTGGTCGTCTCCAGTACCGATGTCGGTTCATAGCCACAGTGCACCATGCAGTCAGCACAGCGGGGATCACGACCGGTGCCATAGCGCTCCCAATCGGTGGTCTCCAGCAGCTCCTTGAAGGTCTTGGCGTAACCATCACTCATCAGATAGCAGGGGCGCTGCCAGCCGAAAATGTTGCGCGTGGGGTTCCCCCACGGCGTGCACTGATAGGACCGATCCCCTTTGAGAAAATCCAGGTAGAAGGGGGAATGATTAAATCGCCAGCGTCGCGGACCACGGCCGCCCTTGAGGATGTCGCGGAAGAGTTGCACCGTTTGCTGGCGCCGCAGAAAGTGTTCCTGGTCCGGCGCTTTGGAGTAGGCATAGCCTGGTGAGATCATCATGCCGTCGACGCCGAGTTCCATGAGGAAGTCGAACATCTCGTGCAGCTCGGATGGGTCTTCGCCTTGAAAAATCGTCGTGTTGGTGGTCACCCGAAAGCCCGCCTGTTTGGCGACCTTGATGGCGTGGACGGCGGTCTTGAACACTCCCTGGCGGCAGACCAGTTCGTCGTGACGTTTCTCCAGGCCGTCCATATGGATGCTGAAGGTCAGATAGGGCGAGGGCGTGAAACGATCGAGCTTGCGCTCAAGCAGGATAGCATTGGTGCACAGATAGACGAATTTCCGGCGTTCGACCAAGCCGCTGGTGATGGCATCGATGTCGGGATGAATAAGCGGCTCACCGCCGGCGATCGACACCACCGGCGCGCCACATTCCTCAGCCGCTTCGAAGCACTCCTGCGGTGACAGACGTCGCTTGAGGATTTCCGGGGGGTACTGGATTTTCCCGCAGCCAGCACATTCCAGATTACAGCGGAACAACGGCTCTAACATCAACACCAAGGGGAAGCGTTCGGTTCTCTTCAGGCGATGCCACAGGACATAGCTACCAACCTTGAGGCTTTCTCGAAATGAGACCCCCATGGATCATGCCTTTCTTGTGTTGCCCGCGTTAGCTCGAACAGCGCAGGGGCCGTGGGCCAAGGACGCTGCAGCAGCTGCTGCTGAGCGATGAAGAGACGACGATCGCGTCCGTCCGATCGTCCTCGTGTGAGCTCATGCCTGACCAACGGAATCTACCCCGCTCCACCCATCCTGTCAAGCCTCAAGGGTCGCTGTCAGCCGCCTTGCCGCCCTCCCAGCGGCCCCCAAAACCTTGGGCTGCGACAACCGGGATCCTCTGCCGCGGGATTAACATGCCGAGAGTGCGCCGCCATGCCCCGACGGACGCCGCTCGCCCTGTTCGGAAACTACGTCACTGCCTCCCTTGAAGATTTCTCCGCTTGCGCTGCGGCCGCGTTGTGTTTATAGTGGGCCGAAGCTGTCGTGGTCTTACGACTAGCCAGCGATGAAAATCACTAGCCAGCGATGGAGGAACAATACGATGGCGATCGAATCTGCTGAGGACACCGCTGTAGGCAAGCGGTGGGTCGAGGAAACCGTAAAGCGGCTCGTGGGGGAGTACAAGCTTTCCGCGACGGGATTCAAGTGGCGAGACGACTTCCCCGGTCCTTATATCACGACGCTTGTCTTTGATCTGGGCAAGCCGAATCAAACCGGATCGATCGAATTTCGCATACGGCAGCTCGAGGATTGCCGAAACCCGAACAATCGACCCGTACGCGTGGCGTTGGAACAGCAAATCCGCGATTCTCTTCAGGAGCTGAGCCAGCGCCTTGGGTGAACGCGCTAACGGCTTCTAGGGCGCTTCACGTCGTTGCGACGCTGGCTCCACAGCTGCTTCCGGCCCGGACACCGTTCATCTCAGCTGTCATGGCCCCGAGAGGCCCGGAGCACGCCCGGCCGTCTATGTCCGAGCTGCGATGACGCTCATGCGCCGTGTGCCTGCCAGTCGTCATTTGTAGGGAACGGACGGCAGGCATATCGCGTCCGACTCGGCTCGCATGAGCCCACACCCCATTGGCGCATTCATCCTCAAGCTTGAGGCTGCTTGGTGTGGAAAGCAGACGTGTAGTCGTCACGCCAGATGCCAAAAGCGAACCCCGAGGCTTCAGACCTGCAAAAGATCGCAACTCCTCTTTGGAGGTGAACCAGTTATGGCCGATCGAGTGGCTCCCAAAACGCTTCAGCAACTATTGGAGGGTAGCGCCCAGTTCGCCCTCATCGATGTCCGCGAGGCGGGCGAGTACAACAGCAGCCATATTCCAGGGGCCAGCCTGATCGCCCGGCGTCAACTGGAGTTCTTGATCTCACACGCCGTGCCGTTCAAGGGTACTCATGTTGTCGTATGTGATGATGATGGACGGCGCGCCGAACTCGCGGCTGCCACCCTGGAACGCCTAGGATACAGTCATGTGTCGGTCCTGGATGGGGGCATCAACCGCTGGGTGACCAATGGTTTGGCGACCGAGTGGGGGAGCAATGTCCCCAGCAAGGAATTCGGCGAGAAGGTCGAAGTCGTGCACCACGTGCCGGAGATCGACGCCACAGAACTGGCGGAGCGCATGCAGCGGGGTGACAAGTTGGTCATTCTCGACAGCCGGACGCCTGAGGAGTTCCGACGCTTCTGCATCCCCGGCGGCCGGAGCGTGCCCGGCATCGAGTTACCGCTGCGCATCACGGACATCGCCAAGGGCCTCGATCAGGATACGACCATCATCGTCAACTGCGCCGGCCGGACGCGCAGCATCATCGGCACCCGGATCTTGCAACGTATGGGACTGCCCAACGTCTATGGCCTGAAAAACGGGACCTCGGGCTGGGTCCTCGCCGGCCATCAACTCGAAACCGGCGCCGACCGGGTGCAACTCCCGGAGCCATCCCCCGAAGCGGTGGCAGCGGCGGAGACCTATGCCGCCAAACTCGCCGCCGAAGATGGCGTGCGCTACCTAGACATCCCAGCCTTGCAAGCCATGATGGAGCGACGAAACCAGGAGTCGGCGTATTTCATCGATGTGCGTACCCAGGAGGAGTATGCAGCTGGCCACATCCCCGGCTTTCGATGGTTCCCAGGTGGCCAGGCGGTGCAGCGTTCCGACGACGTCGCGGTGGTCAAGCACTGCCCGGTCGTCTTTGCCTGCGATCGTAAGGCACGGGCGACATACGCCGCTTCCTGGTATCGCCAGATGGGGTTCCAGCAGGTCTACGCCGTGGACGGTGGGACCGGTGCCTGGGCGGCCAGCGGACGTGCATTGGCGAAGGGTATGCCGGAAGATCTCCCTGTCGGTTATGAGTCCGCGCGCAGCCAAGTGAACCAGGTTTCTCCCCAGGCGTTACATGCGTCGCCTCCGGCCGCCGTGATTTTCGTGGACACCAGCCAGGATTTCGCCCGTGGGCACGTGCCTGGCGCGCGGTGGGTGCCGCGCGGATGGCTGGAGTTCTGGATCGGCGATATCGTGCCCGCGAAAGACACGCCGCTCACGGTCACCTGCCACGACGGCCGCAGCTCGGTCTTAGCCGGTGCTACCCTGAAGGAGTTGGGCTATCCGCATGTCGCAGTGCTCGACGGCGGTATGGTGGCCTGGCAGAAGGCGGGGTTGCCGGTGGAACAAGGGCTATCCGGTGTCATGGCACCGCCGACTGACGTAGTCCTGTCTGGGCCAGACCGCAATTTTGCGGATATGCAGAACTATCTGCGCTGGGAGGAAGCGTTAGGGGACAAGTATATCCCCCAGGCGCGGTAAAGCAAATAAGACCTATGGATCGCATGATAGATATCGGGGCAGCTGCGAAGCCTGCCCCGACCACCGTGGCCTTCTCCTGCACCTCCTCCATCGTTGTGCCAACCATATTGGTCATGATTAGCGAGGAAACATCCCCTGATGCGTGAGACTGCCTGTCTTCGGCCGAGCGCATGGCCGTCGGTATCCCACCGCCCTAAAGGCTCCGCTGAAACCCCAAACCTGTCGAGAGGCCTGGCCAGTTTTCTACCGCAGGCCTTCGTGCGTGAGGTCAAGGGCCTCTTCTGCCAGTGTCGTGAGCATCCGCCAGGATACTTCGGGGCGTCGGGTAGCTTCCACGTCGTCATAGAACGTGTCCAACAATACATACTGAGCGCCCAGCTTTTCTAACTCCTCCAGGTCGCCCCGCATCTGGCCCAAGGTCCCCTCACCGATCAGGCGCTGATCATCTGGAATCGACGTGTCGGTCAGACGTAGCCGGATGCGTGGACACAGCGCGGGGACAGGTTTGCCGTCGGCGTCGGCGATCTGGCGCAGGCGGGGAAGGCCGACGGTCTTTAGCCAACCCGGGCGCACGCGGTTCGGATGCCAGGCATCGCCATAGCGGACGGCCCGACGCATGGCTGCGTCGCTGGCCCCGCCGACCCAGATCGGCGGATGGGGCTGCCGCACCGGCCGCGGCGCCGTATGCACCTCCGTGAAGGACACGTAGCGCCCCTGGAACGAGGCGACGTCATTGGTCCAGAGCGTCTTCAGCGCGGCAAGGTATTCATTGCTGAGCGCGCCACGGCGATGGAAGGGCACACCTAGGGCCGCGAACTCTTGCTGTGACCACCCCACACCGACGCCAAAAAGCAGCCTGCCGCCGCTGAGCCGGTCGACGTTCGCCGCCATACGGGCAACTTCCAACGGCTGACGGTAGGGGAGAATGACGACCGTACTGCCGATCTCGATGTGCCGTGTCACACCGGCAAGCCATCCTAAGGTGGTAAACGGTTCGTAGAAGGGCACAGGATAGCGCGCCTGCACGTCCGGGGTGAGTGCGATGTGGTCGGACGTCATGAGAAAGTGATAGCCGAGGCTCTCGGTCAGCATCGCCCATCGGGCCAGGATATCAGGAGCAGCGCTGGGGCCGAAGTTGATGAGGTTGACGCCAAATCTCATGGGAACACCTCACGTCAGTGGAATAGTTCCGGAACAGCGATGATCTCGCGGTCGCACGTCGCGGTTCAAGCCTTGACAAGCCTAGAAGGCATTGCAAAACCCCCTGCCTTGTCATCCTGAGTCCAGCAGCACCCTATCAGAGTAAGGCCGTCCCGACAAGTAGGCTATGATGATGTGTACCGCACCATGGAGATGACCTTCAGGCTGCCCCAGACCGAGGCGGCGCGTGCGTCACTGCAGGGAGACGATGAATCACGCTAAAAGTGGTAGGTGCGCCCGGGCCCCGCACTGGGGGCGCATGGAACCCGGCAAACCATAACCGAACGGCCGCCACCAACGGCCGGCCCGGTATCGTCCGCTGAGCCCCCCGCGAGAAAGCTGTGGGTGAGGTCCATGAACGGATACTTCGCCAGGGCTGCCTCGATCATGCCCAGCCTAGCTTTCATGCAGGCACAGCTGCCGTCCCGACACGGAAGGGTTAGGCGGCACTCAGCACCTAGCTCATCTTGCCTCCAAAGAGGAGGAGAACGACGCCAACCACAATGGCCCCGACGCCAGCCCAGACAGGGACGTTGACCGTCTGCTTCTCCTTTACAGACAGTTCAACCGGTCCGAGCTTGATCTCGTGAGTTTCCTTGGTGAAACTGAAGCTGCCGTACAGTAACCCGAGGATACCAGCTGCGATCAGGACGACCGCTGCGATTTTGACCGCGTTCATTTCGTCTTCTTCTCCTGTCGAAAGTGTCAGAGCCTCGCGGTGGACAGCGCGCTAACAGCGATTCTCAGCCCACGGTGTACGAGGTGGCAAAATCCAGAAGCTTGAGCGCGACCATAACGCCGTATAACCGCGACTTTTCTGCACCTCGTTGGTTCCGCAGCTTCGCGAACCACACATCTAGCGGCTTATTGCCGCTTAACACCCGCGGTGGGCCGCGCCCAAGAGCCGCCGCGAGGAACGAGCGGAGCAACTGTCTCGTTTCCTCGCTGTTGGCACGTTGGACCACCTCACGCCCGCGGTGGGCGGCGGTGAGCGCACGCGCGCCAGCCAACGCCGACCCCTCCAGATGCGCCATGTCATCCGGCTCCCGTCAACATGAGCCTCAGAAAGCCGAGCACGACCGTTGTGCCAAGCACCAGGGCAGCCCATGCGTCCTAGTTGTACGCGACCACACGCCAGGCCAGCCTACGAACCGCTTTGAGCAGGAGCACGCCGAGCCTCGTGAGGGCGCCCATCGACAACGCCGCCCCTGCGACTTGAGTCAACATCCAGCAGTAGACAAAGGGTGGCCAGGCCACCAGCAAGCCAACTCCTGCGACGAGGGTGCAGGGTCCGACTTGCTCGAGCGGCAGTGCCAGGGTGTCAAACGGATCTCCGGTGCCCATGAGGTACGCCGCTCCCTACGCTCAGCGGCGCGTCGTTGAAGCCGCGCGATCGGTCGCTGAGACTCAAGCCTGCGGCTCAAACGCGCGAAGAGCGACTGCACGGTTCGGCGCTGGTGCCGGCGCAGCAGAAGATCGCCGCCTTTGACGAGGTGCGCAAGGATATCGAGCGCCAGTAGAGTGTCTAACCCGATCAATCGTACTCTCGATACCGCTTCAACGCCCCACGCTCTGCGGCGGGGGCCGCATTACCCCCAACCTCTGACGTGGTCCCCGAGCCGCAACGCACCGCTATTCCCCCGTCCGCGGCAGTGTATTGTTAACGGCCGTCCCGCGTCTAGCCCACTGAAGCACGGGTCTTGACTTCCCTCTCCAGCCTGTCCCCCAGCACATCCATGGCCACGTCGAGGTCATAATCCGCCTGCAACCCCAGCCAGAACTGCGGGGAGGTGCCAAAGTACCGGGCTAACCTGAGCGCTGTCTCAGCGGTGATGCTCCGCTTCCCGAGCACAATCTCGTTGATGCGCCGCGGGTGCACCCCAATATCCAACGCGAGGCGGTTCTGGCTCAGTTGCATAGGCTTGAGAAACTCCTCCAGCAATACCTCTCCCGGATGCACGGGATGTAGTCTCTCCTCCTTCATGAAGACGATCTCCTAGTGGTAGTCGACAATCTCGACGTCGTAGGCGTCACCATCGCGCCACGCAAAGCAGACGCGCCAGCGGTCATTGATCCGAATGCTGTATTGTCCCGCTCGATCCCCCACCAGCTTTTCCAGGCGATTGGCCGGGGGAACCCGCAGATCATTGAGGACATGCGCGTTGTTGAGCATGCGCAGTTTCCGTAAGGCCACCTGCTGAATGTCCGGCGGCAGCCTTCGGGAGCGCTGGCGGGTGAAAATCTGTTGGGTCTCACGATCCTTGAATGACTTAATCACAGAGAAATCATATAACGCGGAGCGCTAAACGTCAAGCGCCATGGAAGGAGTCGCGGCTGATGCTCCTGGGGAGCGGATAGAGTAAGATGGCCGCTAACGCTAGTCTTGAGGCGCCGAGGAAAGCGCGCCAGCGCTTGACGAGGTCGCCCTCCAAGACGTTGTTATGTGGGTGAGCATGGCGTAGTCAAGCGGTGTCTGCTTCTGCCCCACTGCCGTCATGCACGGGAGCGCGGACTCATGCGCTCAAGCCATGCTGTGAGCCTTGATCTTTCGCGGATCAACCCATCCTGATTGAAGTGGTGCACACAAAAATGCGCCCATGAATCTGCGAACGCCATCTCCATAGCACCCGTCACCGAGGTCGTCCCTAACCCGATTTCTGCGTAGGTAAACTCGAAACTGCCACTAGGACGTGCCAGCGCAATGTGGAACGGTTGGCCAGTAAACTCGTTGATGATCGGTCTGCCGCTGCTGCTCATGATGCCCGGTATATCCACCCTGGCGGTGCGGAGTTCCAAGTTCGCTTCGAGACTAATCGGCAGGAACAATGTCTCGCAAAATTCCGAGCAGGTGGACGCGAATACGGAAAAAAAATTGCTCAATGGTGTGCATGCCCCGCCTGAGATAATGGTTTCAAGTGCGACCCGTTGCGCTGCATCTGCACGTTCGTCGATAATGATCTGGCGTTTGCCGTTTCCATCCTTGATCTCGCCGGGCCACTTGTACAGCCCCGCCCACTTCAGCCCCGCGAGCGGCGTCTCGTTGAAATGACCTTCAACGATGTTCCCGACGAAGGCAGACTGACAATAGCCATGGGTGCTCGGCAAGTTGAACTGACAACCACAATTCACAGCGCAATTGCAGTTATCATACGTTTCGCTTTTGAATAGCCATTGATCAGCCATCTCGATGCTCCTCCCTTCATCCGTCATTCGGTGTACCTTTGCAAAGATATGCTGGGGCGTCACTGCTGTCTAGTACGATTTATTGAAGGGGCGTCCCGCTTCAATGTCTGCTGATGGCTACAACCAGACCACTGCAGCCTGATGCCTTT
>Ga0081538_10001843_pt1 | contig 21371 bp, 14 predicted proteins | sample TabmetS5T2R1_FD_71022 | JGI IMG/M metagenome (GOLD analysis project Ga0081538, IMG submission 71022) | Tabebuia heterophylla rhizosphere microbial communities from the University of Puerto Rico - S5T2R1 | ecosystem: Host-associated > Plants > Roots > Rhizosphere ...
CTCCCCGCCCGCTCGATCGCTTGTTCGAGGGTATCAGTGGTCAACACCCCGAACGTCACCGGGATACCACTAGCAAGGGCAGCGCTGGCGATGCCCTTGCTAGCCTCCGCAGCGATATAATCAAAATGAGGCGTGGCACCGCGAATCAAGGCCCCGAGACAGATCATGGCATCACCGGCCTGGCCAAGATCAATCACTTTTTTCGCCAGCATAGGAATCTCAAACGACCCTGGGACGCGATAGACTGTAATGCGCTCATCCCTGGCTCCATGGCGGAGCAGGGCATCCAGGGCCCCGTCCAGCAAGCGCATGGTGATAAAATCATTAAAACGGCTCACAATGATCGAAAAATCCAAGCCCTCAGCACTGAGGTGCCCTTCAACGGTACGTGGCATGTACGTTTCCTTCCGTGCTGCTCGTGCACGCCTTGACGTGTCCAGGACGGGTAGTGGATTACCACCACTCCTGTCTTTCGTCAGCCTCAAACTCATCGGCGTCGAACAGGTGTCCTAACTTTTCGTGCTTGGTCTGCAAGTAGCGGGCATTGTATTTCCCTGGGCGCACGCGCAAAGGCACGCGCTCGACAATTTGTAAACCAAATCCCTCGAGGGCCACGACCTTGCGGGGATTGTTGGTCATCAGCCGCAGCCGCTTGACCCCCAGGTGGGCGAGAATCTGTGCCCCAATGCCATAATCACGCAAGTCAGGTCGAAACCCCAGTTCCTCATTGGCCTGCACGGTATCACGCCCGGCGTCCTGCAGGGCATAGGCCCGGATCTTATTGGCCAGGCCAATACCACGCCCTTCCTGGTTCAGATAGAGGAGCACACCCGAGCCTTCTTCGGCAATGAGCCGCAGGGCCTTGCGTAATTGTTCACCACAGTCGCAGCGAAACGAGCCAAAGACATCACCAGTGACACAGGAGGAATGCACCCGTACCAGCGGGGCATGCTCAGGATCGAACGTCCCCATCGCCAGGACCAGGTGCTGGTCCTGGTTGATTTCGTTCTCGTAGGCTAAGGCACGAAAGGTCCCAACACGCAAGGGTAAGGTGGTCTCTCCCAGCACGCGGACCAGGGATTCACGTTGCATACGGTAGTGAATCAAGTCCTTAATCGTGACAATCTTTAAATGAAAACGCTCGGCTATCGCCATGAGCTGTGGCACCCGTGCCATCGTGCCATCTTCGTTCATAATTTCGCAGATCACGCCGGCTGGGGTCAATCCTGCCAGCCGGGCCAGGTCGACAGAGCCCTCGGTCTGGCCAGTCCGCTCCAGTACGCCCCCAGCCCGTGCCCGCAAGGGGAAAATATGGCCAGGGCGCACCAAATCCTCAGGTTTGGTCTTAGGATTGACCGCCGTGAGGATCGTCGTGGCGCGATCAGCCGCCGAAATGCCAGTGGTGACACCCCGACGTGCTTCGATCGAGACCATAAACGCCGTCCCAAAGGGGGAAGTATTGTCGATATCTTCGACCATGGGCGGGATCTGTAACTCCGCCAGGCGTTCTGAAGTCAGCGACAAACAGATGAGCCCACGACCATACCTTGTCATGAAATTGATCGCCTCTGGGGTGACCTTTTCTGCGGCCATGGTCAAGTCCCCCTCGTTTTCGCGATCTTCATCATCGACGAGGATGACCATTTTTCCCTGTCGCATGTCGTCGATGGCCTCCTCAATCGTATGGAATGACATACCCCTCACGCCTCCTCTGCCCAGCGCGACCTGTCTTCAGGAGCCGACGACTTCTGTCGTGCAGTAGGCTTCTAGCAACACATCATTCCCCAGGCGCTGGCTCACCACATCTCGCAGATTGATGACTTGCTCCATGGTCTCCACACCGCAGGGTCCAACCACACTGATCCCATCGCCACCGATAATCTTTGGCGCCACAAATAACAGGACTTTATCAACCAGGCGCCGTCTGAGCAAGGTCGCACTCAGGGTTGCCCCCCCTTCGACCAAAACACTGGCAACACCACGCTCGCCAAGATAGCGGAACAACGCCTCAAGGTCCACCCACCCATCACCATACGCCGGGAGGCAGACAACCTCAACGCCTCGTGTACACAGTGCTTCCCTGTGAGCCATGGGCGCACGCGCTGTGGTGACGATCAGCGTGCGCCGGTCGCTGGCCACATCGGTCACCTGGGCCTGCAGAGGTACACGCAAGGTGCTATCGACAATGACACGCAGAGGGTTGACCCCCAGACCATCTGGAAGGCGGGTAGTCAGCTGCGGGTCATCTTGTAACACCGTACCAATACCGACGAGAATAGCATCAGCGGCGTGGCGTAGACGGTGCCCCTCCTGCCGAGCCAGCTCGCCCGTAATCCACTGCGAGACCCCTGTGCGTGTGGCAATTTTGCCATCCAGCGTGATGGCGCTCTTCAAGGTCACAAACGGTCGGCGTGTGGTAATGTATTTGACAAACGTTTCATTGAGTTTGTGCGCTGCCTCCTCACACACACCAACCGTGACCGCAATCCCGGCAGCCGCAAGGCGAGCAAGACCTGTCCCAGCTACCAGAGGATTCGGGTCGCGTAGGGCCACCACCACCCGGCTGACCCCAGCCTGAATGACGGCGTCAGCGCACGGCGGGGTTTTGCCCATATGACTACACGGTTCCAGGTTGACGTACAGCACCGCCCCGCGCCCCTGTGGGCCGGCCTCCTGCAACGCATAGACTTCCGCATGCGGACCCCCAAAGCGCTGGTGATACCCCCGCCCCACAACTGCGCCATCTTTGACGAGCACACAACCCACGAGCGGATTGGGGCTCACAAACCCTAGCCCTCCACGCGCCAGTTCAAGCGCCTGCTGCATGTACTGCACATCGACAGCGGGGTCGTGCGTCATAGGCGAACGTCTACCTTATTCTCCCTTTCTCACCGGCTCAGCCTGTTCCTGCAGCGCCGCTTGCGCCGCTGCCAGGCGGGCGATGGGTACCCGAAACGGTGAACAGCTCACATAGTCTAAGTCAATCCGATGGCAAAAAGCGATCGAGCGTGGCTCCCCACCATGTTCGCCGCAGATGCCGACCTTGAGGTTAGGGCGGGTGCGGCGGCCGCGCTCCACCCCAATATGGATGAGTTCACCGACGCCTTCCTGGTCGAGGACAACAAAAGGATCATGGGCAAGGATACCGCGTTCGATGTAGTTTGGCAAAAACATGCCGGCGTCGTCCCGGCTTAATCCCAGTGTTGTCTGGGTCAGATCATTGGTGCCATACGAAAAAAATTCCGCCTCACGGGCAATCGCCCCTGCGGTGAGAACAGCCCGCGGCAGCTCGATCATGGTCCCCACCAGGTAAGGCAGGCGGACGCCTTTGGCCCGCATGACCCGCTCGGCGACCTCATGGATGTGATGCTTGACGATCTCGAGTTCCTTCACATCCCCAATCAGGGGTACCATGATCTCAAGCTGTACTGTAATGCCTGCCTCCTGCTGCAGCGCACACGCCGCTTCCAGGATCGCCTGCACCTGCATATTGTAGATCTCCGGTGTGGTGATCCCTAGACGACAACCGCGGTGCCCGAGCATGGGATTAGACTCGTGCATTTTTTTCACCCGGTCGCGGATTTCATCCACGGGACGGCGCATGTAGCCGGCCAGTACCCCAATATCTAAGTCGCGCTCCGGGAGAAACTCATGCAGTGGTGGATCGAGAAGGCGGACAGTCACCGGCAAACCGTCCATAATCCGAAAGATGGCCTCAAAATCGCCTTTTTGCATGGCCAGAATCTGCTGCAGCGCTTCGCGTCGCTCGTTCTCCGATTCCGCCACGATCATCTGGCGCACGGCCATAATACGGTCCTCGGCAAAGAACATGTGCTCAGTTCGGCACAGCCCGACGCCTTCGGCGCCGAACTTCCGGGCGATCTCCGCGTCGCGTGGCGTATCCGCGTTGCAGCGGACCCCGAGCTTGCGGTAACTGTCAGCCCATTCCATGAGCTGCGCAAAGTCGCCCCCGAGGTCTGCCTCAACGAGCGGTGCCTGGCCCAGGATCACCTCACCCGTCGAACCGTCGATGGTCAAGAACTCGTTCGCCTGAATCACCTGGTTGCCAATGCGGCAGTAGCCAGAAGTTTCATTGATCACCAGATTCCGACAGCCGACGACACAGCTTTTCCCCATGCCACGGGCGACCACCGCCGCATGCGACGTCATACCGCCACGCGCCGTTAAAATGCCCCGCGCGGCGTGCATGCCACGGATGTCTTCCGGAGACGTCTCATTGCGTACGAGCAGCACACGTACGCCGCTTTCCTGGCGGCGCACCGCTTCCTCGGCCGTAAATACCACCCGTCCGCTCGCCGCCCCGGGCGACGCCGGCAGACCACGCCCTAACACCTTGACTTCAGCCTGTGGGTCGATCATCGGGTGCAGTAATTGATCGATCTGTTCCGGTTCGACACGCAACACCGCCTCACGCTCGTCGATCAGCCCCTCGGCCACCATTTCAACTGCGGCGCGTACCGCCGCCGGGGCCGTGCGCTTGGCACTGCGCGTCTGCAGCAAATAGAGCGTGCCGTCCTGCACCGTAAACTCGATGTCCTGCACGTCACGAAAGTGGCGCTCGAGGCGCTGGCAGACATCGACCAGATCGGTATAGACATGCGGCATGAGACGACGCAGCGCATTGATAGGCTGCGGGTCGCGGATACCAGCGACCACGTCTTCGCCCTGGGCGTTTGGCAAAAATTCCCCATACAGATATTTTTCCCCAGTCGACGGGTCACGCGTAAACACCACCCCCGTCCCGGAGTCCTCACCGCGGTTGCCAAAGACCATGGCCTGCACGTTCACCGCGGTGCCCCAGTCCTCGGGAATCCCGTGCAACTGGCGATAGGCCACGGCCCGATCGTTATGCCAGGAGGCAAATACCGCATCGATGCTCAGGCGCAATTGATCCCAAGGGCGATTGGGGAACGCCCGTCCGGTCATCTCCTGGACGCGCGCTTTCATCGGGCCAATGAGCTCTTGCAACGCCTGGGCACTCAGCTCACTGTCGACGCGCACGCCTTCACGCTTTTTCGCGGCTTCGAGCAACTCCTCAAACACGGTGTGTGGGATGCCCATCACCACGTTGCCAAACATGGTAAGAAAGCGGCGGTAGGAATCGTACGCAAAGCGCGGGTTATCCGACATCTGAATGAGACCCTGCACGGTCTCGTCATTCAGGCCGATATTCAGGACTGTGTCCATCATGCCAGGCATGGATTCGCGTGCGCCTGAGCGCACGGATAAGAGCAGTGGCCGACGCCGATCCCCAAACGCCGCCCCAACAGTCTGTTCGATCTTCTGGAGCGCCTCCTGGAGTTCATCCCACATGCCGTCTGGATGGCGATTCCCCGCGGCATAATACGCTCGGCAGGCTTCCGTGGAAATGGTACAGCCAGGCGGCACACGAATACCGAGTGCCGTCATCTCTGCCAACCCTGCCCCTTTCCCCCCGAGCAAGTCACGCCATGCACCTTTCCCCTCGGCTACACCATCGGCAAATAGATAGACGTATTTGTGTGGCACCGTCAGCGCTCCTCCTGGTCAAGCTGAAAGGCGTCGTGCAAGACGCGTACGGCAAGTTCGGTGTATTTGTCCTCTATGACGCAGGAAATTTTGATTTCCGAAGTGCTAATCATCAAAATATTGATCGTTTCTGCCGCCAGGGCCGCGAACATGCGTGCCGCTACCCCTGCATGGCTCTGCATGCCCACCCCCACAATGGAGACTTTGGCGATGTGCGTCTGTAAGGTGGCTTCTGCCGCCCCAAGGTCCGCCAGGCTCTGGCGCGCCAGCGCCAGGGCCTGTTGGGCGTCCGAGCGTGACACGGTGAATGAAATATCGGTCAACCCCCCTTCGCTGGCATTCTGAATAATCATGTCCACCACAATGTCCGCCGCAGCAATGCGGCCAAACAATTTGGCCGCAATACCGGGCCGATCCGCGACGCGCGTCAGCGTGATCTTCGCCTGATTCCTGTCTGACGTCACCCCCGCGACCACTACCTGTTCCATGTCCTGCTCAGGTCTGGTGACCAACGTCCCACTCCCCTCAGCAAACGACGATTTGACTACGACTGGCACGTCATATTTCTTGGCGAACTCGACGGAGCGGGCTTGCAGGACCTTGGCCCCTAAGCGGGCCATTTCTAGCATCTCGTCGTACGAAATGCGTGCCAGCCGCCGCGCCTCAGGCACCATGTTGGGATCAGCACTGTACACCCCATCGACATCAGTGTAGATCTCACATCGGTCTGCGTGTAAGGCTGCTGCTAAAGCCACCGCGGTGAGATCCGACCCACCGCGTCCTAACGTCGTTAAATCGTCCCCGCTACTGATGCCCTGAAACCCTGCTACCACAGGCACCACCCCAGCCGCTAGAGCGCGCTGCAGACGTGTTGTGGTAATGTGCTTAATACGCGCCTGCGTATGGACATTATCTGTCAGGATCCCCCCCTGCGGCCCCGTAAACGATTCGGCCGGGCACCCTACCTCATGCAGCGCCATCGCCACTAGTGCAATAGAGACCATTTCCCCAGTGGCCAGCAGCGTGTCCACTTCGCGTGCCTGGGGAGTCGCCGAGACCTCCCGCGCCAGGCGCAGGAGACGATCCGTTTCCCCCGCCATCGCCGAGACGACCACCACGACCTGGTGCCCTTCCTGGCGCGCCCGCTGTACGCGCGTAGCCACAGCGTGTATGCGCTCAAGACTCCCCACGGATGTTCCACCGTACTTCTGGACCACCACACCCATATATAACCTGTCGCCCCCTCGCCCCCTCTACTCTTCCTCCGCCTCTTCGACGCGCACGCGCACCGTCTCGCCTTGGATCGTGGGCAAGGTCGCAATGGCCTGCAGTGCCTTGCGGATACTGCGCTCACGCGCCTCATGGGTCATCATCACCACCGACACCGGCGCGTCCTGGATATGTCCACGCCCTTTCTGCAGCACCGATTCGATGCTGATGGCATGCTCGCCGAGGATGCCGGCAATCGTCGCTAACACCCGCGGCTGGTCCACCACCTGAAAACGCAGATAATATTTACAGACGACATCATCCACCTCCTGCAGGGGGACCTCCTGGAGGCCAGGCGCCTGATACGACTGCGGGGGCACACGGCCACTGCTACCTTTCAGAATGTTGCGCGCGACATCCACGACATCCCCTACCACCGCACTGCCGGTAGGGAAGGCCCCGGCCCCACGGCCAATGAGCATATTGCGACCCACCACATCGCCGCGGATGGAGATGGCATTGTACACCCCATTCACATTGGCCAACCAGCTATCCGCCGTCACGAAGGCAGGGTGCACCCGCACATCCAGGCGTCCGTCGGCTAGCTTCGCGAGGGCCAACAGCTTGACGCGATAGCCGAGTTCGCGAGCATAGGCGATGTCGGCTTGACTCAGTCCTGTAATGCCTTCCGTGTAGATGGCCTCGTAAGGGACCCAGGAGCCGAACGCTAGCGAGGCCAACAGCGCAATCTTCTGCGCCGCATCAATGCCGTCCACGTCGAAACTCGGATCGGCTTCCGCGTACCCCAGAGCCTGGGCTTCCCGCAGCACCTCCTGGAAATCCAGGCCATAATCGCTCATCTGGCTCAAGATGTAATTGGTCGTGCCGTTGATAATGCAGGAGATAGAGAGAAACTGATTGGCCACGAAGCCTTCTTTAATGGTCCGGATGATCGGAATACCCCCGCCCACGCTGGCTTCGAACCCAATATCGCGCCCGAGGGCGCTGGCCATTTCGAAGATTTCGCGTCCGTGTTGTGCCAGTAGCGCTTTATTGGCGGTGACGACATGCTTGCCCTGCTGCAGCGCCGTCAGCAGATAGGTACGTGCCGGTTCATACCCCCCCACGAGTTCAACCACAATGGCAATCTCAGGGTCGTGCAGCACCTCCATCGCGTCACCCGTGAGCTGTGCCGGCGGGAGCTGCACGACACGCTCCCGGTCAGGATGTTGCGTGGCCACACGTTTCAGCTCCAGACGTGCCCCCAGGCGCTCAGCAATGAGGCTCGCCTGCTGCTGCAGGATCTGCACAACACCAGTGCCAACATTGCCCAGACCAATAAGTCCTACCTGAATCGTCTGCATGCGTTGCCTGTCCCTCGACGTGTGATGCGCCTCAGAAGAGCTGACGGAGTCCGCGCAGGGCCTGACGCGTGCGGTGGGCGTTCTCGATCAGGGCAAAGCGGACGTGCTGATCCCCGCCTTCGCCAAACCCGATCCCTGGTGACACGGCCACTTTGGCTTCTTTGAGTACATGCTTGGAGAACTCCAATGAGCCCATAGCGCGATACTGTTCGGGAATAGACGCCCAGACAAACATGGTGCCCTTGGGCATCTGCACTGGCCAGCCGAGACGTTGCAGGCCCCACACCAACACGTCACGCCGTTGCTGGTACATGTCGCAAATTACCTGCACTTCGTGCTCGAGCTCATTCAACGCCACAATGCTCGCGATCTGCAACGGCTGGAAGATGCCGTAATCGAGATAGCTCTTCATCTTGCGCAGGGCCCCCACGAGGGTGGGGTTCCCCACCGCAAAGCCCACGCGCCAGCCCGGCATATTAAAACTTTTCGACATCGAGAAGAATTCGATACCCACCTCTTTGGCGCCGGGGACCTGCAGCAGACTCGGGGCACGATAGTCGTCGAAGACCAGGTCCGCATAGGCAAAATCGTGCACCACCAGCAAGCCCTCAGCGCGGGCAAATTCTACGACTTGACGAAAAAATTCCAGGTCGACACAGCTCGTGGTGGGGTTGTGAGGGAAGTTCAAGATCAGCACTTTGGGGCGTGGCCAGTGCCGCTTGAAGGCCTCCTGCATGTCGTGGAGCAATGCGTCCGGCGCGCTAAACGGGAAGTGAAGCACGTCCCCGTTGGCAAAGATTGGCCCGTAGATGTGGATAGGATAGGCCGGGGTCGGCACCATCACGATATCTCCCGGATTGACCGTCGCCCACATAAGGTGGGCGAAACCCTCCTTGACCCCGATCGTGGTCACGACTTCGCTCTCGTAGTCCAGTTCAACGCCGAAACGCCGCTGGTAGTACTGGGCGATAGCCAGGCGCAGTTTGGTAATACCACGGGAGGACGAGTAGCGGTGATTGCGCGGGTTCTTGGCTGCCTCACAGAGCTTATCAATAATCGACTGCGGTGGCGGATTGTCTGGATTGCCCATGCCAAAATCGATGATATCCTCACCGGCCCGCCGCGCCTGCATTTTGAGCTCATCGACGATGGCAAACACGTAGGGTGGTAAACGATCAACACGCGCAAATTTCTGCATGACACCCCTCAGTTTTTAGTCTTTGCCCGCCACAATCGCCGGCACTTGCTCCTGGGCCGTCAGGCGCTGGGCGGTTTGATCAGCAGCCGTGCGCTCGGTATAGCTGCCCACGCGTACACGGTACCGCAGACCCTGCCCAGGCACGGCTGCAGGCTGGACCCGGGCCTGGTAGCCTTTTTGTGCCAGGTTAGTGCGGAGCCGTTCAGCCTGTTCGGAATGTCCAAAACTCCCCACTTGCACACTGAAATCCTCCGCTCCTGGCGCTGTGGCTGTCGCGCCGGCAGGCCGCTGGGTTCCAGTCTCTTTCCCAGCTTGACGTGCGGGTGCCGTGGGTTTCTGGGCTGCCCTCTTGGCGCCTCCAGGGGACGCCGCGGTCTCTGCTGGCGCCGCCTTTGCTAGAGGAGTAGCCTTCGTGTGCTTCTCGGACTCACTCCCCACTGCAGTCCGTGTCGTGCCCGCTGCCGACGGCGTGGCTTTCGAGGCTGTCGCCACTTTCGTACTGCCCACTGCGCCACCGTTGGACGCCCCGCGTGCTGGCGTTGAGCCAGCCGAGGTCGCTTTCGCGCCACTTGTCGTCCCAGCAGCAGGGGCTGGTGCTCCTGCCCCCTTAGTATGCCCTGGGGGACCGCTGGTCGCTGGCGGCGTCAGCGGTGCATAGGCCACGTTGCTGTTCGTGAGCGTATTGTAAAAGGTCACCGGTGCCGGTGCTTCTTGTGACTGGCTCGCAGTCTCCTGACTCTGGGCCGGCGGCTCTGCCGGTGTCGAAGTCACCCAGGTACTGACAGGAGGGTTCTGCTCGCTCGCTTTATACCACATGCCAACGATCATCCCACCGCCAAAGGCCGTCAGGCACGCCACGATGGCAAACCCGACTGCCAGGCCAATGTGCAACTGGCTCAGGACCAGCCCGCCTGTGCGTCCTTGCCGTATGCCGTTTGCTAGGATGGTATGTTCCATGTGTAGCTTACTCTCTGGGCTAGAGGTCGTCACTACATGGCGTCCGGGGTTGCGACGCCAAGCAACTGCAAGCCATTCTGCAACACGCAGCGCGCGGCGGCCGTGAGCGTCACGCGCGCCGCTGTCAAAGCTCTGTCCTCAGGCTGAAGGATGCGGACTGTGCGGTCCTTATTCCCACGTGTCCAATAACTATTAAAGTCTGCCGCGATACTGAGGAGATGCTGCGCTATCAGCGCAGGTTCCCACTCCCGTGCGGCCTCCGCCACCGTCTCGGGATACGCTGCCAGTTTGCGCACCAGAGTACGCTCTTCTGGCTCGCTGAGCAGCATATAGTCGACCTCCGCACCACCAGGAGGCATCGGCGCTGCCGCCAGGACACTGGCACACCGAGCGTGTGTATACTGCATATACGGCCCGGTTTCCCCATACGGATGCAGAATCGTCTCCAGGTCGAATTTGACGTCCCGCGTGCGCCGGTTTTTGAGATCATTGAACACGACCGCGCCCACCCCAACCTGCCGTGCCACCTCCTCGGCATTGTGCAGGGTGGCATTGCTCGTGGCGATCTTGTCCCGTGCCATGTTGATCGCGTCTTCCAACACGGTCTTGAGCAGCGAGGCATTGCCCTGGCGGGTTGAACCTTTCTCCCACTTTCCCGTGGTCGGATTTTTGGTGAGCACCAGACCAAACGGAATATGATGACACGCCTGCGCCCAGGCAAACCCGGCGAGTTCGAGCACCTTGAAGAGCTGGGCGAAATGCAGACTCTGCCCCATATCCACGACATAGAGACAGGTATCAAAACCCCAGGTGCGTTGACGATACAGCACCGTGGCCAGATCACGCGTGCTGTATAGCGTCGTACCGTCTTGTTTCTTGAGCAAAAACGGTGGCATGTCATAGGCGGACAGGTCGACGATTAAGGCCCCCTGGCTCTCGGTCACCAGGCCCCGTGCTTGCAGCTCTTGCAGCGCGGCCTCCATGTATGGCTCAAAAAATGACTCCCCGAGCGCATGCTCAAAGGAGACGCCCAGGAGATCGTACACCTTTTGAAACTCTGCCAGTGAGACCTCGACAAACCAGCGCCAGTATTGGCGTGCCTCAGGATCGCCCGCTTCGAGCCTCTGGAACCACCGGCGTCCCTCCTCGGCGAAGTCCGGATCCTCTTTCGCCGTCTGACTTGCCCGCACGTAAAGCGCATTGAGCTGCACAATGGCTTCCACGGCGGCCTGGTCGTCCCACCCAAAGCGCTTGTAGGCCGCAATCAGGAGACCAAATGGTGTCCCCCAATCGCCTAGATGATTGTCGCCTTCCACGGCATAGCCGCGGGCGCGTAAAATCTGCGTGAGGGCATGGCCGATCATGGTTGAGCGGATGTGGTGAAAGGCCAGCTCCTTGGCAATATTAGGGCTGGAGTAATCGATCACGACCTTTTTGCCACGGCCTTCCTCCCCATGCCCGTAATGCTGCCCTGCCGCCAAAATACGCGGCAACACGTCACGCCCGAGGAACCCATCGTCCAAGGTAAAGTTGAGGTAAGGGCCCTGGGCCTTGACCGTGGCAATCGGGGGACGCACGGCAATGGTCTCGGCGAGTTGTGCGGCAATCTGGGGTGGCGCCTGACGCCAGGCTTTGGCGAAGGTGAAACACGGCAAGGCGTAATCACCCCAGGCGGGCTCTGGGGGGGTGCGCAGTAGGGCGACGATAGCCTCCGGAGGTTGCCCTAATGGTTCAGTGAGACACTGTGCCACAGCTTCTTTGTAGGCTTCCACGTCGCTTCCTTTCACACATCACACACGTGCACCTTTCTCGTAGAGCACGTTACTGCAAAGTATAAGGAGTCATTATGAGAAAAGCTAGGGTCTAGAAGGGCTCACCAAAGCCCCACTAGAGGTGCAGAAAGGCATAGGATTTTAACTCACGTCCCAGGCAGAAGGTCAAGTGTGCATGTAAGAGTCGTTCAAGCTCCTGCTGCACGGGGGCTGCCAGCGGCGTCGAGGGTTCAACAGTGCTGTCGTCGGCAAGAGCCCCGCGCAGATACGCCAGCGCCTCAGAGCTCACGGTCAAAGTCTGACGGCTGGTGGTAGTGCAGGTCGTGCACAGGAGTCCGCCAAGACGCGGACTGAACGTGTGCGCCTGGGCTTCGAGGTCGCGGGTGCACTGCGCACAGTACAGGAGCTGCGGCGTATAGCCAATCGCCATCAACAGCCGCAGTTCGAAGCGACGGAGCAGCAGTGTAGGGTCAGACGTCTGGGTGAGCTGTTCCAGGGTCTGGTGGAACAGGGCAAAGAGTTCTGGGGCCGGTTCACGCTCGTGCGTGGCCACGTCGATCAGTTCCGTCATATACAAGCCACAGCGTAACAACCCAAAATCCTCGTGCAGGGGGCGCAAGGTCTGGAGTATATCCACACTGTGCATGCGATAGAGGGCTTGTCCGGGGCGCCCATACACAATGGCATTGAGTAACATCAGGGGCTGGTAATAGCTCGCAGCGTGGCGCCGCGGGCTGTGGCTGCGACGCGCCACGGCGCGCAGCTTGCCAAATTCCTGCGTAAAGAGGACGACAATTTGGTCTGTCTCACCCAGTTTGTACGTGTGTAAGACAAAGGCCGCACTACGATAGAGAGCCACATCCTCCTCCGGAGCACACCCCTTACTCTGCCCTGAAGCCCAGATCACGCAAGACGGCATCGTGCTCGCGCCAGTTCTTCTTCACACGGACGATGAGGCGGAGATGCACTGGGCAGTGCAGGAGACGCATAATCGCCTGCCGGGCGTGTGTACCAATGTCCTTAATCATGCGGCCGTGCTGACCGACCAGGATGCCCTTTTGAGAGGTTTTTTCGACCAGAACGGCGGCGTCGATTTCCATGCCGCCATCGCGCCGCTCCTGCAGCGCTTCGATCTCGACAGCCACCGCGTAGGGCACCTCTTCATGGGTGCGCAACATCACCTGTTCGCGAATGAGTTCGGCGATGAAAAAGCGCTCATCACGGTCGGTGGGCATATCCTCAGGAAAGTAGGGCAATCCTTCTGGCACATAGCGCAAGACACTCTCGAGCAACTGCGGCACCCCAGCCCCGCGTCGCGCCGCCAGGGGCAGAATCTCGGCGAAGGCCGCGCGCTGTTCATACGCCGCAATCAGGGGCAACAGTTGCGGCGGCTCGATGAGGTCGATCTTATTCAGCAGCCAGAACACCGGGACCGTCGGAGCCCCGATGGCACGCCGCAGAAACGCTAGATCAGGATAGGGCGCGCGGCTGACGTCGGTCATGTACAGCACCACATGTGGGTCAACAAGTGCCTGCGCCACGGCCTGCATCATATAACGGTTGAGCCTGGTCCGTGGCAGGTGGATGCCAGGCGTATCGAGGAACACCAACTGCGCCTGGGGCAAGTTTTTCACGCCCAGGATGCGATGACGCGTGGTCTGTGGCTTGGGGGTCACGATGGCCAGCTTGGTCCCCATGATAGCGTTGAGCAACGTGGATTTCCCAACGTTCGGAGCCCCGATGATGGTGACGAAACCAGCCTGGAACGATGCGGTCTGCATAGGCGCGACTATCCTACAACAACTATTATCCTGCAACCGCTTAACGATACCACATATCTCTAGGCCACCGCACCCTCAGACGTGCCTGCAGCACACTGCGGTCTTACCGGCTCCGACGCGACTTCCCAGTGGACGCAGCTGGCTTCCCTTGTGCCGCCTTCTCACTCGCTGCCTGCGCTGTCTGGCACTCCGCCTGTGCCGTGTCTAAGCGCCCGAGTGCACCCTTCGGATCATTCTGTGCGAGCAATTCTCGGGCTTGTTTGAGCCCGGCTGCGGCACTGTCGAGCGCGCCCTGCGCTGCTGCCACATCCGTATTCCTGGTTCTTGTTGTGCTTACACTGCGCACCGCTTGGCGGGCTCCATCGACACACGCCGCCGTCTGCGCTATACGCGCCTCAGCCTCCGTAGCCAGTTGCGCCCGCGCCTTGCGCTCGGCCGTATCCTGACGCGCCTTCGCCACTATGGCGTCGACCTTTTCGCACTCATCCAGTCCCCTGGTCGCCTGCTCAGTCGCTTCCTGCGGCTTGTTCTGCTGCGCCAGCTTCTTGGCCTCGTCCAACGCGTCCTGGGCATCAGCCAGGCTGCTATTCGCCGGCGCCAGGCCTCCCGCACTCACCCCGGCTTCTGCGGCCGCAGTGATCGTGCGCTGCGAGCGCCCCACACACTCTTCCAAGGGTGCCAAACGCTTGCTGACGTCGACAGGTGGCTGAGGCAGTGGCACGGCCTGCTCCGGTGCACACCCCCACAGCAGCACGCCTGCCATAAGGCAGACGCTCACAACGCACCACAGATGTCGTCTGCTCAGACGTACCGTCAGCATAGACTCCCTCCCCGCTGGATAACGGTCAATGTAGGCATTGATGGTCTGGCATAGCCTACATGTCGCCAGAAAGACAGTCAAACAAAAAACTCATTTTTAGACGGTCTTGTGGCAACCGTTAGCTCGCCTCGTCTGGCTTTTTAGGAGGTGCTTACGCGCATTGGATACTTCTCTAGTGCCTGCTCATGTACAAGACTACTAATTCTTTCTGGTAATCGCTTCTTATGCTTTAAAAGCGCAGGAAGTATTATGCTCTGATAAAATAACTGACAATCTTTCTGTTGAATATCAAGAAGTTTCATGAAATCATCAACAAATAGAGTTTCTGTATTATCTTCTCCTGCCATTATGGCATAATATATATGAGATAAATACAATATAGCAATCTCATATTTGAATTCTTGATCAATATTTTCTGGATGGGTAAATCCAGGCTCATACTGGCATTCAATAATCTTCGTAATTTTTTCTGGAAATCCCCAGTGACGTAGCAAACAGGCTCCGACCTTGGACTCATCTATCATGTGAATAAGCTCTTTTATATTTGGATATTTCCTTTTTAGGAGAAGTGTTACGATTTTGCCAATATCATGCAGTACGCCAACTGTGGCATTGATCAGAGGTTTGGACTTTTGACAATGTGAAGATATTTCGCCAGCAATGATGGAAATCATATATGAATGCAGGCGGATATTTTCATATTCATCATCCTGAGGCAGGACATTTTTTATAGAATTTTCCAGTATAATCTGATAGACATTATTAAAACCGAGATAGAGAATGGCATGGTGTAAACTTGATATTTTCTCCGGCAACCCATAATAAGCTGAATTGACCATTTTCAGGACTGCAGCGGCTAAAGCGGGCTCTTCTTGTACAGACTCTGTCACTTCTTTCGTAGAAATGTTATCATCGAGTAATTTCGATGATAGACTCCCCGCACATTTTGGTAACCTTGGAATGTTTTTTATAATATTTTGAAATACCTCTGAAGTGATAAATACATCAGTTTGTGATTTCATGCGCCGAATGTAGGCAGTTAGCTCCGTATTTATTGTATTTGTCTTGTCATTGTGTGTTGATAGATGATATATATTATGTATGGAAGATTTGCTGAGTTTTTTATAAATTATTAACTGTACACTTTCCGGCAAATGATCTACAATGCTACATTTAAGTTCCATAAGAGTTACATGTTCTACAGCTATGGCAGAATAGACATTCTCAAATTGCTCCTGAAAAGTCATATCTCCAAAAAAATCGCTACTATTCAAAATTCTTGTGTTTGTATTATTTTTATAGATAATCCTAACTTGACCATCAAGTACAATGTACAGGCAGTTACACTCATCACCTTCTTTAAGAACATATTGATCCTTCTGAAAGTGCTTGATGGTTGCGGCATGATACAGTTGCGATAGATCGTACTCGCTCAGATGGCTGAATATTGTGGGGCGCTGCAAACCGTATCCCTTTACGTGGGTCGGTGTTGTCTGCACAACCTTTGGAGAGTCCCACTTAAAAAATTTCATGATGATGTCCCCTATAGAAAACCCCCGTGTGGCCAGGTGACTACTTTTCTTCTTTATCGACCTGGATGATTGGGAACTTGAACCCGGAGTGTCCACAAGGGCGCACCGAGGAGAGCCAGCGGCGGGCACAGTCATACTACCAAATATCTGAAGCTGACTGGGCAGGTGCAAGACATCCGCGAGAAAGCTGTGTACGGGGTACGGTGCAAAGCTCGGCACGTCTGACATCCCAGTCAGTACTGCTATACATGGCACCCCAACTCTGCTGAGAGACCGATGGTTGCATGGATGCGCTCTGCCGATGCGGGCGGGAGTCCTACACCCGCCAGAGCTTCGTTGACACAGGCGACTACCGCCGGGGACGAATCCGCCAGGGTAAAGTCAAAATCGCAGATAATGGCGTGTACCGTCGTTAGTCTACTAGCGCTACGGTTTCGCGGGCGCTTTAGCGGTCGAGGCATGGCTCGGTTTGAGCTTCGTCATAGCATCGGTCAGCGTTTTCTGGCTCATCCCGGATACAATAAAAATCTCGGCGGTATCACCCCGGCTGGCATAATAACCGCTGCTGTCCTGTCCCACAGCTTGCCCCAAGACCAGGCGCTCGGTGCGACCATCGCGCCGGGTGAGGAGCACTTGCCAGTGCGGTTGGTCCAGACCCGTCTGCCCCGGCGGGCCGGGGGGAAGGTCGTCAGCGTTGAGTTGGGCCGTAGCCCCCAGGAGGGCGGTCACCGCGGTCTCATCGACGGTGACGTCAGGCATACCGACAAATTTCCAGGTTGCCGTGGGTTCAGGAGTCCCCCCTGACGTGGCCGCTGCAGGAGCCTGACGCTCCAGGCTCCAGGACTCGTCGCCTTCGTGGAGTGTCAGGCGTATCACTTCTTCCTGCGGCACTTGCAGCATACGCAAGTCGAGCAGCGTACCCAGCGTGGGAAACAGACGTTGGACGATCCACTGGGGCACAATATAGACTGGCCCGGTAGCGCCCAGGCGGGCATAGCGACTCCCACTCTTTGTAGGGACTTCGTTGCCGATGAGGACAGCGGCCTGGCGCGCTTCCTGGCCACTGGGCTGCAGCGTGAGGATGGCCTGATACGGTGGCGCGTCCAGACCGTACTCTGCGCTCTTGGCAGGGTCCACGACGTCGTCACCCTGTAATGTGCGTAACGTGGTCACGAGACCCTCGACGGCGTCGGGTTTCACACTGTAGGTGAGTTCTGGCGCCACCAGTTTCCAGGCTGGGGCTAAGGACGCCGAGGACGACTGTGAGACGTCAGTACCTTCTGCCGGGGCTGCAGGCTGGGTCGTAAAACGCAGGTCGCGAGTGGGGGAGTGGAGTTCGACCGCCGCAACCTGTTCTTTAGGCACGTTCTGTATACGCAGGTCGAGCCAGGGCTTGGCACTGAGGGCCTGCTCCGTGGTGCCGCTGGTAAGGCCGGCCATGCTCTGCACATGCACATTGACATTGTAGACTCGCCCCTCACCAGCACGCCGCACGAAGCCATTGCCACCGCTCCCCTTCCCAGCCAGGAGGTACAGGGTGGGTTTATCAGGGGTGTCGGTATACACCTTGAGATGCAGCGCCTGCTCGTCCGTGAGTTGAAAATCTCCTAGCAAGGCCGTGGAGTCAGCCCGCAGCTCGCCTTGCAAGGTGCTGAGTTGCGTTAAAAACTGTTGAATTTTCGTGCTATTCCCTGGCGCATCAAAATGGCTGGTGACGACCCAGGCGCCGTCACGCTGGCGCAGACTGACGATCTCCTGGGGTTGTGCACCACGGTACAGCTCAAACCCGGTGATACTATCGGTGTGCAGCATCTGCGGCACCAGGCGTTCCAGGCCAACCTCGTCCACGAGCTGCGTAGGCACTGGCGGACGTTTGAACAGTATGGCAAGGACACCTAGGACAATGAGAATAACCACCAGCGGGAGGAGACGTTTGGGACTCATAGTACGTATTAATACTCCCCTTGTTGACCAGTATGCGCAACGTTTTTGGGGACCCTCACCCTGTGATAAAACCCTCTCCTGGAGGGAGAGGGCTCTCGCTACAACTTCAGGTGCTTAGGGCTGCAATGTAAGCGGCTCGCGAGCGCCGCCGGATGCACCAGCCGCCGAGGCCCAGAGCCGCCACCAGCATAGGCACTAACGCAATCGTGACGAATTTCCAGAACTTCCGAGCGTTCTCGCTCGGTTTGCTGATAGTGCGATTGATCTGTTTTTTACTCCGTACGTTGATAATGTCATCCCCTAACGTCAGCGCATCAACACTGTTGAGGAAAAAATCTAAATTGCCCCCTGACAAGAAATTGCGATGCAGCATCTGGGCATTGCCCACCACCAGGAGTTTCCCATGGGCCGGCGTGGGCGCTGTGGCTGGCGCTTCCTCTGGCGGAGGAGGCGCGGCGGGTGGCATACCAGGAGCCGCCGCTGGCGGTGGCCAGGCCGGGCGCTCTTTCCCGGCATACGCATCCGGAAATTGGCCACGCACGAGTACGGCGAGCGGCCGTTGCTGGCCTTGTGCCGGTGGTTGCAGGTCATTGGCAGTGAGTGGCGCATCAGCGGGGATGGTCCAGGCCCGTGGGGTGGTCGAAAACAACACACTATGCTCCAGCTGGTAGCGCCCGAACACGTCTGGGTGCAACTTCAGCGCACTGCCCCACAGATAAAACAGGGGTGACAGATTACTGGTAATCGACACCTTACGGTTCATCGTGTCCTGCGAAATCATGATGTGCAAGGGGAGATTCAGCGTCACACCACTCCCCGTGAGAGCTGACATCAGATTGTCCGCCTCACGCACGGTCAGTGACTGATGATTGACGTCCATCAGGATCGCCGGATCGAGCTCAATACCATACTGACTCAGCCAGGGATTGACCTCCGGTTTCTGATCTTCCTTACTGATCGAGACCGCCTGTCGCACCACGTTATAATTCCAGCGATACTGCTGCAGCGCCAGGAAGACCGACTTGCCCTCATACAAGGCACGATTTAACTCCCAGCGCTGCCGCTCGGAGAGATGGTGCGGATTGACCACAAGCATGGTAGTCGTCCCCGCCGGGATACCGGCGTTCGGTGCCAACTCCACCCGCCGCACATCGTATTTTTCGAGACGTAACAAGCGCTCCAGAGTCTCATATGGGTCCTCCGTCTGCGGCAGCGGACGCCCCATCTGGGCATAGAGTTGGCGCATGTACGGCGGAATGTTGAGCGGGTCTTTCGGCGCCACCAGGGCCACGACTGGCGGGGCATCACGACTCAGCTTGTAGAGGGTGTTGATGAGACGGTATTCCAGGGAATTGAGGTCATCCGGCAGCATGCGCGGAATGATTTCCTCATCTTTGTCTTTATAAGCGATGCCGAGCGCGGCATAGACCAGTTTGTTCACCACCTCGTCTTCGCGCAGGGCCTGCACGGAAAAAGGCCGCACACCCTTGTCCAGTAAGCGCTTCTCTAAGCCTTCGGGCTCCTTATCCCCCTGGGGCTGTTGCAGCACGGAGGCGGCTTCCATATGAATGGCCTTGGGGAGGAGTTGTCCCTTACTCGCCAGGCGCATCTCGTCGAGTTTATCGAGAATGTCCTGTTCGAGCCGCTGCATTTCCGTAGGCATTTTATCCTTCGGGGTGATGTAGAGATTCACGTGGACCGGCGCCCGCAGGTTTTTGAGAATTTTAATGGAGGCGTCGGACAGCGTGTAAATTTTATCTTGCGTGAGGTCAAAACGGCCCAGACTCTGCCCAGCCAGGAGCCAGTTGGCCATCAGGCCAATTCCCAGACACAGAGCGACTGCAACCAGAAAAGTGTTGCGGGCCGCAGGACGGCTGCGAATATCGAGAAAGAGCCCATTGAGAAACAAAAAGACTGCTGTCCAGATGAGGAAGTACAATACATCACCAACTACCAGCACGCCTTTGGTAAACGTGGCATAGTGTTCCGTCACCCCCACCACATGTGTTAAAAATGTCCCCAGGCCTGGCCAGGCGCTATCGATGTATGCGGCGATAAACTCCATGCCAAGCAAGAACACGCCAAAGCAGCCAAGCAATGTCACCACAAAGGCCACGATCTGATCGCGGCAGAGTGCTGAGATGAACAATCCGAAAGACAGAAAGAAAGCCCCAAGTAAAAGCGAGCCACAATAGGCCCCGAGGATGGGGCCCGGGTCGGGCGTGCCCAGGATAGCAAGCATCAAGGGGATAGTCAGAGTCCCGGCCAACGCACTCAGAAAAAACGTAAAACTGGCCGCAAACTTGCCAAGCACTAGTTCATACGGCTGCATGGGAAACGTCAGCAGCATTTCCCAGGTATTTTGTTTGCGCTCCTCGGCCCACAGCCGCATGGTCACTGCCGGAAGAAAGATGCACATCAAAATAGGCACAGTCGAAAAAAAGGCGCGCATGTCGGCACTGAGAAACGTAAAGAAGGGGGTCATAAACAACCCCACACTCAGGCTCAGAAACACAATGAGAAAGATGTAGCCAATGGCCGACGTATAGTAGGCCGCGAGCTCGCGTCGAAAGATTGTCCAAAGGTTCTGCATCTAGGCTCCTGTCTCTGACCTGCTTTCCTGCGGTTCAGTTAAGGCGAGAAACACTTCTTCCAGAGTGGGCAGACGCTCCTGCAACTCACCCACTTGCCAGCCTCTGGCCTGGGCCAGCGCCCCAAGCTCGGGCAATATATGCATGCCCGGCGCCGCCTGCAGTTCGCAACGTGTGAGACTCTCCGTGGCGTCGGTAAAGCGTAGGCGCCGCACCCCACGCAATTCTTTAAGGGCGGCTTCAACTTCCGCACGTGGTGCGGCCACGGCGAACAGGGCGCGGGCATAGCGCTGCGTTTTCTGTTGTAATTCGTGCAGCGTGCCATCGCCGACAATACGCCCGGCGTTGATAATCACCAGACGATCAGCGACGGCTTCCACTTCTTGCAGAATGTGTGTGGACAACAACACGGTTTTGTCACGGGCCAGTTGGCGGATGAGCTGGCGGATCTCCTGGATCTGGTGCGGGTCGAGCCCGGAGGTGGGTTCGTCCAGAATGACCACCTGGGGATCGTGAATCAGCGCCTGGGCCAGCGCCACCCGCTGCCGATAGCCCTTGGACAATTCGCGCATCAGCTTGCGGTACATCGGCCGCAGTCCACAGTGCTCGATTACCCAGGCTTCGCGTTGACGCAACCCCCCACCACGCAAGCCGCGTGCCCGACCGACAAAATC
>Ga0081538_10001844_pt1 | contig 21370 bp, 22 predicted proteins | sample TabmetS5T2R1_FD_71022 | JGI IMG/M metagenome (GOLD analysis project Ga0081538, IMG submission 71022) | Tabebuia heterophylla rhizosphere microbial communities from the University of Puerto Rico - S5T2R1 | ecosystem: Host-associated > Plants > Roots > Rhizosphere ...
GCTGCGCGCCTCGCCGACCAGCTCGTCCTCCGTGCGGCCGAGGAAGCGCGGCTGGGCGGTCGGGCCCTTCGGCGCCTTGCGCGCGTACGGCGTCTGGTCGAGCCCGTCGACGCAGACCGTGTTGTGCGCCGCCGTGCCCTTGAACCAGTGGCGCAGGTTGGGCTCGCCCTCGGCGTAGGTGTAGCGGCCGGGGTCGACCACCAGCGGCCGCCCGCCCGCGCAGGCCTCGAAGCTGAGCAGGTCGTAGTGGCCGTGGCCGCCGTCGCCGAGCGGCCCGCAGTCGAAGATCAGGTAGCGATCCTCGCTGCGCTGGGTGAAGTAGCCGCCGTCCGGGAAGCTCGCGCCGCTGTCGGCCGGCTCGACGCCGAGCAGCTCGAGCAGCGCCGTGTAGTCGGCGCTGTCGGCGTCGGAGAGCGCGGGGATCGTGCCGTCCGGGCGGCAGCAGGGGCGGGGGGGGGGAGGGGCCCGGGGGGGGGGGGCCGCGCGCCCCCTCGGGCGGGGGGGGGGGGGGGCGGGGCGGGGCGGGGGGGGGGGGTGAGCCCGGCCCCGCCGGGGGGGGGGGGGGGGCGCGGAGCCGGTGGAGCCGAGCGGCGGGGAGCGGCGCGGACTGATGCAGGCGGGCGAGCGCCGCGCCGAGGCGGCGCAGGCCGCCGGGCAGCTCGGCCGGTGCGAGCGTGTCCAGCCGCCGGCCCTCCATCGCCTCGACGGCGAGCGCGACGCCCGCCGCACCGACCACGCGGGGCACGCGCAGGCAGCCGTCCTCGGCGACGCGCGCCGCCTCGAGGCCGTGCCGCTCGCGCTCGGCGCCGTCGCGCACGTGGACCTTGGCGAAGGCGACGATGCGCCCGTCCTCGCCCGCGCACGCGGCGTTCGCCGAGCGCTCCGCGCAGTAGGCGACGAGCCGCGGCGTCACGCCCGGTCGGCCGACGAGCCGGTCCAGGCGGCCGGAGCGGCCGGCCAGCAGCGGCAGCATCGTCAGCCGGCGGTCGTTGGGGAACGCCCAGAAGACCGCCTCCAGCTCGGGCACGTGGACGATCGGCTCGAGGGCGTCGTCGGAGGGCACCGCCGCCGCCATGGCGCGCCGGTAGGCGAGCGGCGCCTCGGCGGGGTCGAAGCTGCGCGCCGCGACGTGGTGCTCGCGGCCGCCGGCCGTGATCCGGTGGACCACGCGCAGGCTCTCGCCGACCCGGTACTTGGCATACAGCCGCGCGCACGCCTCGACCGGCTCGGGGAGCATCCGGCCCGAGAGGGCACGGGCCACGAGCGCCTCGTCGAGCAGCGCGTCGCGGTGCGGCACGGCGGGGTCGGGCGCGAGCGCGGTGCTCATCGCGGGAGGACCTCCGTGCGGAACTCGGCGTCGCGCCCGCGGGCCACGGCGCTGACCACCGGCGCCTCCTCCTTCACGCCGTAGCGCGGCGAGACCCAGCCGGGCTCGACGGCGATCTCGTCGGCGCCGTCGATGACAAGGGCCAGCCCGGGCGCGAGCACGGCCGACCCGGACACCCAGGCGTCGCCCGGCGGCAGGTGGAAGCGAAGGTCGTAGCGGTGCTCGTGCTCGCCGGTCAGCGTGTCCTCGATCACCCACTGGCGCCCGTCGACGAACGCGATCCGGCGCCGGTGGACCGCCTCGTAGGCCGGGCTGCGCGCCTCGCCGGCGAGCTCGGCGTTCGCGCGGCCGAGGAAGCGCGGCTGCGCGGTCGGCCCGCGCGGGGCCTTGCGCGCGTACGGCGTCTGGTCGAGCCCGTCCACGCAGACGGTGTTGTGGGCGGCGGTCCCCTTGAACCAGCGCCGGTCGTCGCCGTCGGCGTACGTGAACCGCCCCGGATCGACGATCAGCGGCCGCCCGCCGGCCCACGCCTCGAAGCTCAGCAGGTCGTAGTGGCCGTGGCCGCCGTCGCCCAGCGGGCCGCAGTCGAAGATCAGGAACCGGTCGTCGCCGCGCTGCGTGAAGTAGCCGCCTTCGGGGAAGCTCGCGTCCGTGTCGGCGGGCTCGACGCCGAGCAGCTCGAGCAGCGGCGTGTAGTCGCCGGTGTCGGCGTCCGACAGCGCCGGAATCGTGCCGTCGGGCCGGCAGCAGTGGCGGGCGAACTCGGCCGCACGCCGCAGCCGGTCGTCGAACCCCGCGGGCAGCGCCACACCGTGGCGGCGGGCGTTCTCGCGCAGCCCGGCGAACGAGCGCAGGGCGATCATGTGGTAGTGCGTCGAGCACTCGCGGTGCACGCCGTCGGCCAGGAAGTCCTCGGCGAGATTGCGGTCGAGCTCGGCGATCGCGAGCGCGAGCAGCTCGCGCTCCCCGAAGGCGAAGCCGACGATGGCGAGCGCATAGAGCTCGAGCGTGCGGTGGTTGCGCTCGGGCGTGAGCGTCTCGCGGACGTGCCGCGCCTCGGCCGCGATCCGGTCCGCCAGCGCGGGCTCGAGCCCGTTCGAGAGCGCCCCGAAGCCCTGCCACGCGTAGATCCAGTTCACGATCCGGCGGGCGGTGACCTCGCTCGGGTCGTCGGCGGCCGGCACGTGCTCGAGAAACGACGCGACAAGCCGCTCCCATGCCGTCCGGTAGCGCTCGTCGCCGGTGGTCCGGTAGGCGTGGGCGAGGTCGAGCCCGTAGTAGAACTTGACCCAGTCGATCCGCCACTCCTCGTCGGCGGGGAGCTCGTCGCTGTACCAGTCCGGCTCCGGTCCGAGCTCGACGGTCTCGCCCGCGCACGTGAAGCGCCCGGCCACCGCGTCGTCGGCCACCTCGCGGTCGCGGTGCAGGTGCTCGATGACGCTGTACACGGGCCTCACCGCGCCACCGCCCGCTCGAACAGGCTCGCCAGCCGGCGGGCCAGCAGGTCGCCGTCGAAGCGCTCCTCGACGGTCCGCCGCCCGGCGGCGGCGATCCGCTCGGCGAGCTCGCGATCCTCGTGCACGCGCACGAGCGCGTCGGCCAGTGCCGCGGGGTCGTCGGGCTCGACGAGCAGTCCGTTGACCTCGTGGCTGACCAGCTCCGGGATGCCGGAGACGCCGGTCGCCACCACCGGGGCGCCCGCCGCCATCGCCTCGACGAGCACGTTCGGGATCCCGTCGCGGTCGTTCGGGAGCAGCCGGCACGGCATGCACAGCGCGCCCGCGCGCCGGTACTCGCCGAGGAGCTGCTCCTGGCCCATCGGGCCGGGGAGCGCGACCCGGTCGCCGAGGCCGAGCACCGCGATCCGCTCGCGGACGACGTCGCCGTGCTTGTCGTCCTGGCCGACGATCAGCGCCTCGAACGGGATCTCGCGGCGGCGCAGCTCGGCGCACGCCTCGACGAGGACGTCGAAGCCCTTCTTGGCCACCAGGCGGCCGACGCCCAGCACCCGCAGGTGCCCGTTCGGCGCGGTCCCGTCGGGCGCGGGCTCGCGCACCATGCGCGCGAAGTCGGCGTTGAGGCCGTGGTAGACGAGGTGGACGTCGGCCTCGGGCGCGATCGCCTTGAGGTGCGCCACGTTCGCCGCCGTGCAGGTGACCGCGAACTCGGCGGACAGCAGCTTGCGGCGCAGCCAGCCGTGCGGGTTCAGCTCCGGCGCGTAGATGTCGCGCGCGTGGCCGGTGAAGGAGAACGGCAGGCCGGCGATCGTCGCCGCGTGCCAGGTCACCGTGGTCGTGCCGTGGGCGAAGTGGGCGTGCAGGTGGCGGACGTCGGGCGCGTCGAGCAGCCGGTCGGCGAGCGCGACCGCCTGCAGGAGCTCCTTGAGGTAGACCTTCCGCGGCCCGGAGAGGCGCGTCCGCCGGTCGCGCACGGCCTGGCGGCCGGCGGTTGCGAGCGCGTGCGCGAGCCCGCGCGGGCGCTGCCTCGCGACCCGGCGGAGGGCGGGCATGAACGGCTTCAGGTGCCGCGGGCGCCAGTGGTGCAGAGGCGCGGTGAGCGACGCGGTGTCGGGGAGGTACTGCGGCTCGGCGGCGATCGCGTCGTTGACGGGATGGCGCAGCCCGCGCTCCTTCGCCTCGACCGGCTTGAGCACGAAGAGGCGGACGTCCAAGCCCGCCCGCTCGACCCTCATGAGCTCGCTCGCGATGAACGTCTCCGACACCCGCGGATAGCCCATGAGCACGTACCCGATGGCTCCCTGCCCCGTCGTCGTGAACATCTTGTGTACGTCCTACGTTTCTCCTGACGAATGGTTCGATGGCTCGACCCCGTCGCCGCGGCGCTCGACGCCGCGCCCGCCCCCGTGCCGGTCTTCTTCCGCGACGACGACGCCGGCTGGCGCGACGACCGCCTGCGGGCGTTGCTGGAGCGGTTCGCGGCGCACGGGCTGCCGCTCGACGTGGCGGCGATCCCGCAGGCGCTCGGACCGGCGATGGCCCGTGACCTGGCGGTCCACGAGGTGTTCGTGCACCAGCACGGGCTCGCCCACGCCAACCACGAGCCGGACGGGCGCAAGCACGAGTTCGGGCCGTCGCGCGCCCGCGCCGTCCAGCGCGCCGACATCGAGGCCGGACGGAGGCTGCTGGCCGAGCGCTTCGGCGGCGCCGTCGAGCCGATCTTCACCCCGCCGTGGAACCGCTGCACGCCCGACACCGGCGCCTGCCTCGCCGAGCTCGGCTTCGTCGTGCTCTCGCGCGAGTCGCGGACCGCGCCGCTCGCCGTCCCCGGCCTGCGCGAGCTCAACGTCTCGCTCGACTGGAGCCGGCTGAGCCCCGACGCGTTCGCCGAGCGCTTCGCGGCGGCGGCGACGGCCGGGCCGGTCGGCGTGATGTTCCACCACGCCGAGATGGACGACGCGGACCTGGACCGCGCCGGCGAGCTGCTCTCCCTGCTCGCCCGTCACGACCGCGCCGAGGCGCGGCCGATGATGCAGCTCGTCTAGGGGATCTCGCGGACCATGATCAGGTTCGTGCCCCCCGGCGTGCCGGTCTGGCGCCCGGCCGTGACGATCACCCGCGCGCCGCTCGCGATGCCCGCGTTGTCGCGGGCGGCGACCAGCGCGGCGTCGATCATCTCGTCGACCGTGTCGGCCACCGGCACGGCCCAGGGCTGCACGCCCCACTCGAGCGTGAGCTGGTTGGCGGCGCGCTCCTCGTAGGCGAGCGCGACGATCGGCCGCCGGCGGCGGTACTTGGCGCACGCGCGGGCGGCGCCGCCGGTCGAGGTCGGGACGACGAGGGCGGCGGCGTCGACCTCGTCCGCGAGCTCGACCGCCGCATGCATGACGGCGGCGGCGGCGGTCTCGCCGTTCAGCGACCGGGCGCGGCCGTGGATCTCCGGCGCCCGCTCGGCGGCCTGGGCGATCTCGGCCATCGCGCGCACGGCCTCGACCGGGTAGGTGCCGACGCTTGTCTCGGCCGAGAGCATCACCGCCGACGTGCCGTCGATCACCGCGTTGGCGACGTCGGCCGCCTCGGCGCGGGTCGGCTCGGACGCCTGGATCATCGACTCGAGCATCTGGGTCGCGGTGATCACCAGCTTGCCGGCCTGGGTGGCGCGGGAGATCGTGTCCTTCTGCATGAGCGGCACGTGGGCAACGCCGGCCTCGACGCCGTAGTCGCCGCGGGCGACCATCACGCCGTCGGTGACGCGGATGATGTCGTCGAGCTGCTCGTAGGCCTCGACCTTCTCGATCTTGGCGATGATCCGCGCCGGCGAGCCGTGCGCCTCGATCCGCGCGCGCAGCTGCTCGAGGTCGGACGCCGAGCGCACGAAGGAGAGCGCGACGAAGTCGGCGCCGAGCTCGGCGGCCAGCGCGAGGTCGTCGACGTCCTTGTCGGTGATGGCCGGCAGCTCGGGCCGCGCCCACGTGACGTTGATGCCCTTGCGCGGCGAGAGCGCCCCGGGCGAGCGCACGCGCGCGACGACCTGGCCCTCCTCGACGCGGTCGACCGACAGCCGCGGCACGCCGTCGCCGATGACGATCTCCGAGCGCTCGGTGACGAGCCCGGCGAAGGCCGGGAAGTCGACCACCACGCGGCCGCCGCCGGCGCTCCCGTCGCCGCAGAAGACGACGAGGTCGTCGACGGCCAGCGCACGGGCCTCGGTGTCGCCGGCGAGCCGCAGCTTCGGCCCCTGCAGGTCGAACAGCAGCCCGACGGGCCGGCCGGCGCGGGCGGCCGCCTCGCGCACCTCGCGAGCGCGCCGCCGCAGGTCGTCGGCGCTGCCGTGCGAGCAGTTGAGGCGCGCGCAGTCGAGCCCGGCGGCGATCAGCTCGTCGAGCCGTCCGGGCGGGTCCGTGGAAGGGCCCAGCGTGGCGACGATCTTGGTGTGCCGCGGGTCCATACCGGGAGTCTTGCAGCGCCGCGCGCGGGCGGCATATGCTCGCCGCCATGAAGCGGCATCTGGTCGCCCTCGGGGTCGTGCTGGTCGCCGGCGGCGTGCTCGCCCCGCAGGCCTCGGCCGCGCTGACCGCGCGCGAGATCCGGATCGGCGACCACCCGGGCTTCGTCCGCGTGGTCGTCGAGTTCACGGGCGGCCGCGTGCAGACCGGGGAGGTCGTCGCCACCGACCCCAACCCGTTCCCCGACGGCTTCGTGCGGCTGCCGCTGACGCGGCGCGGCGTGCGCACGACCGCCGCCCCGGTCCGCGACCACGGCGTCTTCGCCCGCATCGCCCAGACCAGCGGGCGCCGCATCACGATCCGGCTGACCGGCACCGACCGGCGCTTCAAGTACGTCGAGTACTTCGCCCAGCGCTCGCCGGAGCGGCTCGTCCTCGACCTCTACAAGGCGCGCCCGCCGAGCGACGCGGCGGAGATCACGCGCGGCCGCGGCGGCTGCCTGCGGCTCACCGCCCACGCCGTCACCCGCGACCGCGTGACCGCGGAGGGTCGCGAGCGCGACCTCTTCGAGCACTCGCTCGTCGTGCGGCTGCGGCGCAACAGCGGCCGCATCCACCGCCAGAAGGCCGAGACGGCGTTCATGCGCGCCTGGAGCACGGACTTCACGTACTCGCCGGCGCAGCGGCAGACCGGCACGCTGGAGGCAGTGGCCCTGTCGGCCAAGGACGGGACGCTCGACTGCCTGGTTCAGGTTCGCGTCAGGATGGGCGGCGGGTAGGCACACCGGGTGCTGTTCCCGGCGCTGGCGGATCCCCCTGACAAGGTCGCGCTGCGGTTCCCGGACCGCGAGCTGACGTACCGGCAGCTCCGCGACGCGGCCACCGCGGTGGCCGATCAGGTCGCCGGGAAGCGCCGCGTGGCGGCGTGGGCCGTGAACGAGCCGGAGATCGCGGTCGGGGTGATCGGCGCGCTGCTGGCCGGGGTCCCGATCACGCCGATCAACCCGAAGGCGGGCAGCAGCGAGCTGGGCCACATCCTCTCCGACTCGGACCCCGAGCTCGTCCTCTGCCCGCCCGGAGGCGACGTGCCGGTGGAGAACCGCGTCGACGTGGATCTCGACGCCAAGGGCGGCGAGCTGCCCGACGAGCCCGGCGACGACGCGCCGGCGATCGTCGTCTACACCTCGGGCACGACCGGCCCTCCGAAGGGCGCCGTGCTCCCGCGGCGCGCGATCGCCTCGAACCTCGACGCGCTGGCCGAGGCGTGGGAGTGGACGGAGACCGACGTGGTCGCCCACGGGCTGCCGCTGTTCCACGTGCACGGGCTGATCCTCGGCACGCTCGGACCGGTGCGGCGCGGCGGCGGCGTCCACCACCTCGGGCGCTTCGGCGCCGAAGCGGCCGCCGGCGCGCTGCAGGGCGATGCCACGATGCTGTTCGCGGTGCCGACCATGTACCACCGGCTGGCCACCGAGGCGGAGGGGAACGACGACCTGTGCCGGGCGTTCGCGAGCGCCAGGCTGCTCGTCTCCGGCTCGGCCGCGCTGCCGGCCGTCGAGCACGAGCGGATCGAGCGGCTCACCGGCCAGCGGATCGCCGAGCGCTACGGGATGACCGAGACGCTCATGAACACCGGCGTGCGCGCGTCGGGCGAGCGGCGGCCCGGCTACGTCGGCCCGCCCCTCAAGGACGTCGAGATCCGGCTCGTCGACGACGACGGCGACATGATCGAGGCCGCCGACGACGAGACGATCGGCGAGATCCACGTGCGCGGCCCGAACCTGTTCCTCGAGTACCTCAACCGCCCCGACGCGACCGCCGAGGCGATGACCGACGGCTGGTTCAAGACCGGCGACCTCGCGACCCGCGCGTCCGACGGCTACATCCGCATCGTCGGCCGCCGGGCGACCGACCTGATCAAGAGCGGCGGCTTCAAGATCGGCGCCGGCGAGATCGAGGGCGCGCTGCTCGAGCACCCGGCGGTCAAGGAGGCGGCCGTCACCGGCGAGCCCGACCCCGACCTCGGCGAGCGGATCGTGGCCTGGATCGTCGCCCGCGAGGGCGAGCAGCCGTCCGAGGACGAGCTCGCCGGCCACGTCGCTGACCTGCTCACCCCGCACAAGCGGCCGCGCACCGTCCACTTCCTCGACGAGCTGCCGCGCAACGAGATGGGCAAGGTGCAGAAGAAGCGCCTGGCGCCGTGCGACTGATCGCCACCGGCGGGACGATCGCGTCGCTCGCCGATCCCGAGACCGGTGCCGTGCGCCCGGCGGTCAGCGCCGAGGACCTCGTCGCCACGGTGCCCGGGCTCGGGCCGGTGGAGGTCGAGGAGGTCGCGCACGTCAACGGCTGGAACGTGACCCCGGCGACGATGCTCGAGGTGGCGCGGCGGGCGCCGGGCGGCGGCGTGGTGGTCACCCACGGCACCGACACGATCGAGGAGACCGCGTTCCTCTGCGACCTCACCGTCGAGGACGACGTGGTGTTCGCCGGCGCCATGCGCAACGGCTCGGAGATCTCGGCCGACGGCCCGCGCAACCTCCTGTGCGCCGCCCACGTCGCTGCGGAGCCGCGCGGGCTCGGGACCGTGCTCGTGCTCAACGACGAGATCCATGCCGCCCGCTGGGCGCGCAAGCAGGACTCCTCGCGGGCGCACGCGCTCGTCTCGCCCGGCCACGGGCCGGTCGGGATCGCGGTTCCGGGGTCGGTGCGGCTCGGCATGCCGCCGCCGCGCCGCTTCCTCGTCCCGCTCCCCGACGCGCTCCCGCCGGTCCCGGTGGTGCAGACGTACACGGGGATGGAGGAGGGACTGATCGAGGCGGTGCTCGACGCCACCGGCGCCGCCGGGCTCGTGCTCGAGGGGACCGGGCTCGGCAACGTGCCCGGCTCGGCCGAGCGGGGCATCGCGGCCGCGCTCGAGCGCGGACTGCCGGTCGTCAATGCGACGCGGGTGCCGAGCGGCGGCGTGCACGCGATCTACGGCGGTCCGGGCGGCGTGGTCACGCTGCGCGAGCGCGGCGTCATCGGCGCGGGATCGCTGAGCGCGGCGAAGGCGCGGCTGCTGCTCATGCTCCTGCTGGCCGACGGCACGCCGGAGCGCTTCGAGGAGGCCGTCGAGGTCCTCGGCGGCTGGTGACGGTCAGCCGGGCGGATCGAACACCGGCAGGATCGTGCCGCCCGGGACGAGCCAGCGCACCGCGAGGTCGTGCGCGCGCGCCGGGTCGCGGTGGAAGAGGCCGACGCGGACGGCGAGCACCTTGTCGAAGCGGCGGTCGCCGAGGTCGGCGTCCTCGAGCGCCGCGACGAGGAACTCCGCGGTGCCGGCCGCCACGAAGGCGGCGTTCCGGCGCGCGGCGGCCTCGATCATCTTCGGCGAGCGGTCGATCGCCGTGTAGCGGCCGGACGTCAGGCGCTCGCAGATCATCGTCGCCGCCACGCCGTGGCCGCACCCGATCTCGAGCACGCGATCGCCGGGCCGCACGTCGAGGCGCGCGACGACTTGCTGGAGCCGGTCGCTCATTTGCGCTCGATCCTCCGCACGCCGTCGTCGGGCGTCCAGACCGAGATGACGAGGCGGTTGCGCTGGTCGTTGAGGCCGACGGTCGACACCTCGCGCAGGTCGAGCCGGAACCGGTGCGACGGCTCCCCGTCGCCCTCCTGGTCGATCTCCTCGGCGACGCCGGCGAGCTTGGCGTCGCCGTGCCAGTCGTCGGGCTCGTCGGAGCCGCTGTGGAGGGCGAAGCGCGGGTCGCGCTGCAGGTCGCGGGCCTTGCGTGCCTGCCACATCGAGCCGATCCACAGCTCGCCGTCGCGGATCTCGGCCTCGGTGCCGGAGATGCGCGGCGAGCCGTCGCGGCGGATGGTGGCGATCGTCTTGTGGCGGTGCGCGTCGAGGCGCTCGCGGACGGCCTTCGCGAGCTCGGGCGCCGCCGCTTCGAATTCGGACCAGGAGGACATGGCGCGCACGGTGGCGGCAGGAGCGGCCGGCGTCCAGCAGGAAGTCGAAAGCGATCAAGATGTGCTCGTGGCCGACCGCCTTCGCGAGCTGATCGACCTCGTGCTCTCCTCGCTCGACGAGCAGGGCGCGAACGGCACCGCCTTCGCCCGCCGGGCGAACTTCTCGCGCGACCACCTCGACCGCGTCCTGGCCGCCGCGACCGGCGAGACGCCGGTCGCGCTGCGCAGGCGGCTGCTGCTCGAGCGCGCCGCCTGGCAGCTGCGCACCGGCGCCGCGAGCCCGTCGGAGGCCGCGGTGGCCGCCGACTACGGCTCGCTCGCCGCGTTCTCGCGCGCGTTCGCGCGCGCGTACGGGGCGCCGCCCAGCGCGTTCGACGGACCGCCCGAGCTCGAGGCGCCGAACGGCATCCACTTCCACCCGCCGGCCGGGATCCTGATCCCGGGGGCGCGCGAGCCGGTCGCGCGGCGCGACCTCACCGACCGGCTCGTCTCCCACCACCTCGACCGCGTGCGCGAGCTGCTGGTGGCCGCCTCGGCGCTGCCCGAGGAGGAGCTCGCGCGGCCGCTGCGGCCGGGCTTCGTCGCGACCTGGTTCGAGGGCGAGGAGCCGAGCGCGGCGATGATGGCCGAGCGGCTCGTGTTCACGCTCGAGGTCTGGGTGGCGGCGATGGCGGGCGAGCCGGTGCCGGAGGCGCGCGACGATCTCCTCCGGCGCTTCGACCGCGCCGCGCGCGCGTTCTCGCGGCTGGCCCGCGCGATCCGCGACCGCGGCGCCTGGGACGACGCGTTCGTCGACGCCCTGTGCGAGCCGCCGCAGTCGTTCACCTACGGCGGCGTGCTCGCGCACATCCTCAGCTACGGGGCGGTCCGGCGTGAGATGCTGGCCGGCGTGCTGACAGAGCTGGGCGCAGACCTGAGCCCGGGCGACCCGGTCCTGTGGGAGGCCGGCCGGTGATCGACTGGCCGGAGGTCGTCGCCATCGGGATCCGGTTCCCCGAGGTGGAGGAGGGGACATGCTTCGGAACGCCGGCGCTGCGCGTGCGCGGCAAGTTCATGTGCCGCCTGCGCACCGATCCCGACGCGCTCGTCGTGCGGGTCATCGACGTCGCCGACGCGCAGGCGCTGCTGCTCGGGCAGCCGGACGTGTTCTTCTCCACGCCGCACTACGCCGGCCATGCCTATGTGCTCGTGCGGCTCGACGTCGTGACGCGCGAGGCGCTGACCGAGCTGCTCGAGGACGCGTGGCGCCTGCGCGCGCCGAAGCGCGTGCTCGCCGCGTACGACGCCGGCGACTAGTTCCGGTCCGCGCGCCTGACCATGGCGTCGACGGCCTCGACCCCGTCGCCGACGCGCCGGCAGATCGCGAGTCCCGGCCGTGGCTGCACGCGCGACGTCAGCCCGCGGCCGCCGACCACGTACCCGGCCCCCGCCCACTCGCGCTGCGTCTCGTGGATGGCGACGAGGATCTGGTCGCTGCCGCTGGGCATCGTCGTGCTCAGGCAGATCACGTCGGGCCGCACCTGACGGGCCGTGGCGGCGAGCGCGTCGTGTGGCACGTCGGGGCCCAGCATGTAGACGTCGTAGCCCGCGTCCCGAAGGAGGTTGCCGACCATGCGCAGCGCGACGACGTGCAGCTCGCCGGCCGGCGTCGCGAGCAGGACCCGGTGCCGGCCGCGCGAGTCGATCACGCGTTGCGCCTCGCGCTGGAGGGCGAGCACGCGGAGCGAGATCTCGGTGGCGAGGTGCTCGTCGGCGACCGAGATCTCGCCGCGCTGCCAGAGCTCGCCGACGAGCCACAGCGCCGGGGCGATGATCTCGTCGTCGATCGCCGGCGTGCCGAGCCCGGTGTCGATCGCGTCGCGGATCACGTGCTCCGCGGCGATCTCGTCGCCGGTGAGCAGGGCCTCCGCGTACGCACGGCAGAGGGAGGACACCGTCTCCTCACGGGACGCTGCGGAGTCGTTCTCCGGGCGCTTGTCCATCGCGCGTCTCAGCCGACGATAGCCGCGCGGGACGCGCTTGTCAGCCGGGCAGCGTGTAGGTGATCGTCACGCGTGCGCCGGCGTCGTCGTGCGCGAACACGGCCTCGCCGCGGAGCCCGGTCAGCTCGCCGGTCCCCGAGCCCGGGACGATGTGGCCGAACGCGTGCCGGTCGGTCTCGTCGCCGACCCCGCCGTGCTGCATGACGAAGGTGCCGCGGCGGCTCTCGAGCGAGCCGTCGACACGCTCGGACGCGAGGTAGCCGGCGCCGCCCTCGCCCTGGGCGGTCAGCAGTTCGGCCACGCTCGTGCCCTCGAGCGGGCCGGTGAAGCGCTTGCGGACCGTGGCACGGGCGAGCGGCGGTCCCTCGGCGGGCTCGTCGTAGCGCGTCTCGTCCCACCCGGTGATCTCGAAGGCGGCGGTGATCGTCGGCATCCCGCCGACGATACGAGCCGCGCGCGACCGGGTCTTGGAGAACCGCGCCAGGGGTAGCCTGAGGCGCGATGACCGGCGTCCAAGGCGTGCTCCGCACCCCGCCGGACGACGCGTGGGGCCTGCACCGGTTCGACCCCGGGCCGGAGCTCGCGCCCTACGCGGTCTGGCACTGGATCGTGGTCTGGGACCTGCGCGGGCGGGAACCGCATCACCAGACGACGCTGCCGCACCCGTCGGCGCACCTCGTCGTCGAGGACGGCGGCGCCTGGCTGTACGGGCCGCTGCGCGAGCGCTTCGAGCGGACGCTCGAGGGTGCCGGCCGCGCGGTCGGGCTGCGCTTCAGGCCGGGCGGCGTCCGGCCGCTGCTGCAGGCGCCGGTCTCCTCGATCCGCGACCGCCGGGTGCCGGCGGACATCCTGCCCGGGCTCGACGCCGACGCCCTGACCCGCGCGGTCATCGCGGCCGGCGCGCTGGAGGACGCCGTGGCGGCGATGGAGGCGGCGCTGATCCCGCTGCTCCCCGCCGAGCCCGATCCCGAGATCGCGCTCGCCGACCGGGCGGTGACGATGCTGGCCGAGGACCGCGGCCTCACGCGCGTGTCCGAGCTCGCGGACCGGCTCGCCCTCAGCGTCCGCTCGGTGCAGCGGCTGTTCGCGGACCAGGTCGGGCTCGGCCCGTCCTGGGTGATCCGCCGCTACCGCCTGCACGAGGCGGCCGCGCACGCCACGGCCGGCGGCGAGGTGGACTGGGCGCGCCTGGCCGTCACGCTCGGCTACTACGACCAGGCGCACCTCGTCCGCGACTTCACGGCGACGGTCGGGACCGCGCCGGCGCGGTACGCGGCCGGGGGCTGAGGTCTACGCGCGCGGAGGCTTCGGCGGCCGCGGGCGGACGGTCTCGTCCTCGCGCGGGGTGGTCGGCTGGCGCACGGCCATGCTGATGGCGGCCAGCTGGAGCAGGGCGGGGTGAATGAGCATGTCCTGGAGACGCCTGCCGGTGCCCGGGCATTCCCGATTAGCCTCTCGGCGATGAGCGCATTGCCGGTGATCGCCGCCGCGCCGGTCGTGGGTCGGCGGGGCGTGGTGGCCGGCGTCGGCCGCGAGGCCGCGTACGTCGTCGACGACGGCTTCGTGACGGTGCTGACGACCGCGCCGCCGGTGCTGCCCAACGGCGCGCAGGTCGCGCGACTGCCGCCGTCCGGGGCCGAGGTCGTGGTGGGGGCGGACGAGGTCTGGGACCCGACGCTGCACATCCTCGCCGGCGAGGGGGTCGCCGAGGGGCCGCAGGATCTCGTGGACGCCGTCGCCTCGCGCGACCCGGAGGCGGCCGCTGCGGTCGGCGCGCGGCTGATCGGCCGCGGGCCAGGGCTGACCCCGGAGGGCGACGACCTCCTGTGCGGGGTGGCTGCCGTCATCGCCGCCTCGCGCTGGCCGTCGGGCGAGGCGTGGCTCACGGCACTGATCGGCGCTGATCTCCGCCGGCGCACGACGGCGCTGTCGGCGACGCTGCTGGAGCTGGCGGCGCATGGGATGGGGCCGCGGCCGTTGCAGGCGTGGCTGGCCGGCGACGGCTCGGCGCTCGCGCGTCTCGAGGCGATCGGGCACTCGACCGGGCGCGCCATCGCCCGCGGCGCCATGATCGCGCTCACAAACGTGTAACCGCAGGGTTGCATCTGGTCGAGTGATGTGTAACTCTGCGGTGACACATCAACCCCTTGGAGGTACGTCATGCAGATCGAGCGCGAGACCCTGATCGCCGCCCCCGTCGAGCGCGTGTGGGCGCTGCTCACCGAGGCCCAGCACGTCGGCCGCTGGTTCAGCGACGCAGGCGCCGAGATCGACCTGCGCCCCGGCGGGACGATGGTGCTGCGCTGGGCGGAGCACGGGACCGGGCGCGCCCGGATCGTCGACGTCGAGCCGCACCGCCGCTTCTCCTACCGCTGGGCCCCGATCCCCGAGCACTGGGGCGAGGACCCCGACGAGCGCAACTCGACGCTGGTCGAGTTCACGCTCGATCCCGAGGGCGACGGGACGCGGCTGAAGGTCGTCGAGAGCGGCTTCGAGGCGCTCGAGGGCAGCGACGAGCAGCGCCGCTCGAGCTTCACCGGCAACACCGAGGGCTGGGAGACCCAGCTCGGCAACGTCAAGCGCTACGCCGAGACGGTCGCGGTGTGAGCGCACCCGCCGGCGAGCTCTTCGCCGCGCTCGCGGACCCCACCCGCTGGCGCGTGCTCAGCCTGCTCGCCGAGCGGGGCGAAGGCACGGCCACGACGCTGGCCGGCGAGCTGCCGGTCAGCCGCGTGGCGGTCGTCAAGCACCTCGCGGTCCTCGACCGGGCCGGGCTCGTGGAGAGCCGCCGGCAGGGTCGCGAGGTGCGCTACACGGTCCGGCCCGAGCGCCTCAACGCCACCGCGCGCCAGCTCGCCGCCATCGCCAACGAGTGGGACCGGCGCCTGGCCACGATCAAGCGGATGGCGGAGAGCGGCGAGGCGCCCCGTGGATGATTAAGAACAGGCAAACCTTTCGTCCGCTCAGGGATAGACGACGATCAGCCGGGTAGCCCAATCACAAGCCGTGGGGCGGGCCACGGCTCCGGAGAGACGCGCTCGCGCTGTCGGGAGACCACGGACGGAGTGACCACAAGGAAGGGGACAGCGCGAAGGGCGACTCGCGTAAGACCGGCCGGTGCCCGCATGACGCGGCGCCGGCCGCCGCGAGCTAGCCGCGCCCGGTGCCGAAGTACAGCGAGCGGAACGCCTCGCTCGCGTCGTCAGAGAAGTCCTTCTCGGCGTCGGTGAGCTTGACCGGCCCGTCGACCTCGCGACGCATGCTGAGCAGCAGCCCGCCCTGCGACTCCTCCTCGTCCGGGAGGAGCAGCGTGTCGGTCCCGAACGTGAAGTTGCGCGGCGTGCCGGTGCGGAAGCGGACCTCGTAGCCGGGTGCGTCGTTGATCCGGGTGCGGTGCTCGGCGCGGAGCTGGAAGTGGTCGTGCTCGGCGGCGAGCTCGCGGAGGTGAGCCGAGGCGTAGGTGGGGAGCACCCCGTGCGCGACGTCGCCCTCTCCGGCGGGCAGCGCGAGCGGCCGCACCGTGATCGTGACCGCCTGGCGCCCGCGGCGGCCCTCGAGCCGCGCGAGCTCGCCCGCCTGCGGCTCGGCCTCGTGCAGCGCGCCGGTGGCGTACACGAGGTTGAAGGCCGGGTCCTCGCCGTGCACGAGCTGCGCCTCGCCGTCGACCTGCGGCCGCACGAGCAGCAGCGCCGCCGCGATCCCCGCGATGGCCAGCAGCAGCAGCGCGACCGTGACGCGCTCGGGCAGGCCGAAGCGGCGCCGCACGAGCGCGGGCAGCGTCGGCTCGAACTCGGGGCGCACCAGCACGCGCGCCAGTCTAGGACCGCCCTCGCGCACGATCGTGCCGCCCCGGCGCATGATCGTGCCGCCACCGCGCACGATCGTGCCCCCGCCGCCGATCGTGCCGGATACCCGTCTGTGGCTCTACGACGGCGCGGGCTGCGCGGCGGCCGGCGCCCCGCGGCGATCGCCGTTGGCCGACGACGTCACGCCGGGCTCCTCGTCGCCGCCCAGCGGCCGCGCGCGCATGCCCGCGGCGATGGCCAGCAGCGCCCACGACAGCGGGTCCTCGAGGTAGGCGGCGTAGACCAGCGTGTGGAGCACGAGCGCGGCGTAGGCCGCGGCCAGCCCGGCGCGCGTGATGGCGGCGAAGCCCGGCCAGCCGCCGACCGTCAGCGAGGCGCGCAGGCGATCGAAGAGCAGCGCGAACGAGAGGGCGACGAGCACGAGGTAGGCGGCGAGTCCGATCACCCCCTGCTCGGCGGTCACGGTGAGCGGGATCGTGTGCGAGGCGGCGGCGACCTTCTGCGAGCTCACGCGCTCGCGCTCGCGGTAGCGCTCCGCGTACGCGCCCGAGCCGAAGCCGGTGACCGGCCGGTCGCGCACCATCCGCAGGCCGCCCTCGATCAGGTCCGCGCGCCCGCTCGTCGCCCGGTCCAGCGCCGCCTGGCTGCCGGTCTCCAGGTTCAGCGCGCTCGGCGCGAACAGCACGAGGGCGAGCGCGACCGCGGCGGCGAGCCCGGCGCCCGCCAGCACCGGCCACGCCTTCCAGCGCAGCGCGGCGAGCACCGCCAGGCCCACGAGCAGCGCGGCGAAGCTCGACTGCGAGAGCGAGAAGACGAGCCCCGCCCACAGCAGCGCGAGCGCGCCCGCGATCAGCAGCGCCTCCCGCCGCCGCCGCGTCCACAGCAGCACGGCCGCCAGCAGCACCATGGTCAGGGCCAGGTAGCGGCCGTAGATGTTGGGATCGAAGAACAGCGAGTTGACCCGGAAGTAGGGGAGGAGGTCGTTGGCCTCGACCACCTTCGCGTTGGAGATCAGCAGGTGGCCGGTCGCGAACTCGATGCAGCCGATGGCGGCGAACACGAGCGCGAGGACGACGGTGAGGATGAGCGACCAGCGCAGCAGCCGCCGGCTCCAGCGGGCCTCGAGCAGCAGCACGAAGAGCAGCGCGAACGGGACGTAGAAGAGGCAGACGTTCTTGAGCGCCTGCTCGACGTCCGACGAGTAGATCGACTGCGCGCCGTAGAGCACGAGCACGACCGCGAAGGCCCAGGTGAGCCGCCGCAGCAGCGGCTCGCGCTCGGGCTCGTCGGCCTCGTCCTCGCCCCCGCGCAGCGCGTGCCAGGCGTACGACAGGGTGCCGGCCGCGATCACCGCGTAGAGCGGCAGCAGCAGGTTGGCCGCTGAGTCGCCGATCGAGACCGGGACCCGGAACGGGAGCGCGGCGATGGCGAGCAGGGTCAGCAGCGTCGGGCGCCGGTGCACGAGCCACGCGAGCACGAGCACGGCCGCCACGCCCGCCGCCCCCGCGGCGGCCAGGGCGGGGCCGACCGACGGCACGTCGACGTCGGGGCCGGTCGCGAGCAGGCCGAGCGCCACGACGGCCAGCGCCGGGGCGGCCAGCATCGCGAGCGCCCGCCGGCGCTGGTCGGGCACGACGAGCGCCGCCGCGACCGCGACGGTGGTGGCCAGCACCGCCACGCCCTCGATCGGAGCGGCGACGGCGAGCGATGGAGGCGAGACGGGCAAGTGCGCGCCAACCCTAGCGTCGCATCAAGCGGCCAGAGGTTCACCGATCCTTCACCGAGCGCGCGATTCCGGGCACAGCGGCCGCTATCGTGGCGCGGCGGATGGCCACCGTCACGCCCCCGAGGCCCGCACCGGCGGCTCCCCTGCCCGACGACACGCAGCTCGAGCGGCCGAGGCGCTCGCTCGGGAGCTGGCCTGCCGGGATCGCCACCACGGTCGGTGTCGCCGTGGTGCTCTTCGTCATCTACACGCCGTCGTTCGTCAACTACGACGCGCAGTGGGCGCTGCTGTGGGCGCGCGACGCCTGGCACGGCTTCCTGCCCGAGTACACGGCGGACTTCGCGCCCACCCCGCATCCGCTCGCCACCGCGGTCAGCTCGCTGGCGCTGCCGTTCGGCGACGGCGCGGAGATCGCGATCCTGTGGCTGACGCTGCTGTCGTTCGGGGCGCTCGTCTTCCTCACCTACCGGCTCGGCGCCGAGCTCTTCACGCGCTGGGTCGGGCTCGTCGCCGCGGCCGTCGTCCTCACGCGCCCGGTGATCATCCGCGACGCGCTGATCGGCTACCAGGACCTGCCGTTCGCCGCCCTCGTGATCGGCGCCGTCCTGCTCGAGGCCCAGCGCCGCCGCCGCGGCCTGCCGGTACTGGCCCTGCTCGCCCTCGCCGGCCTGCTGCGCCCCGAGGCGTGGGTGCTCGCGGGCGCCTACTGGCTCTACCTGTGGCCGCACTCGACCACGCGCGATCGCGTCCGGACCGCGGCCGTCGTCGCCGCCGCGCCGCTCATCTGGGCCGCCACCGACTGGATCGTGACCGGCGACCCGCTGCACTCCCTGCACGGCACGGCGGCGCTCGCCGAGGAGGCCGACCGCCGCCGCAGCGTCGAGGACGTGCCGTACTGGACGGCGCAGTACTTCGCGTTCGCCCTGCGCGAGCCGCTCGTGCTCGGCATCCCGGTCGGGATCGCGTTCGCGTTCGCCTACGTCCGCCGCCGCGCGCTGCTGCCGCTCGCGGTCGTCGCGGTCATGGTGGCCGTGTTCGCCGCCGGCCCGATCTTCGGCCTGCCGCTCATCCGCCGCTACGTCGAGACCCCGGCCGTCCTGCTCACGCTCTTCTACGGGCTCGCCGTCTGCGGCTTCACGATGCTGCCGAAGGGCCCGTGGCGGACGCGCTGGATGGTGGTCGGCGGCCTCATCGGGGCGCTCTCGATCGCCTACCTGCCGTGGCACGTCAACCAACTCGAGACGACCGAGCGGCGCGTGCGGCTCGACGGCGTGCTCTACCGCCACCTCGAGCGGGTCGGCAACTCGCCGCGCGTCCAGGCCGCCTTCGAGCGCTGCCAGCCGCTGAGCACCGGCGACCACCGGCCGATCCCGTTCATCCGCTACTGGCTCGGGGGCGAGCCCGGCTCGGTGGGGACGGTGGCCAACGGCGCCAGCCCGATGGGCCGGATGCTGCTGCTCCCGCGCCGCGGCTGGAGCACGCGCCGGATCTACAAGAACGGCGCGTTCCCGGCCGTGCAGCCGCCGGCGGACTACGTCCGGATCTACCGCAACCGCTCCTGGCGCGTCTACGCCGCGCCCGGTTGCGCGCCGCCGCGGGCGAGCTAGCGAAGGGCTCGCACCAGCCGCCGCCGCCACTCGAGCGGGATCCGGCGGCGGTAGCGCGCGGGGACGAGCCGAGCGGCGGGCAGCCCGACAGCGGGGGCGGCGCGCCGGCGCGCGGCCTCGACCGACGACTGCGCGATCGCCTCCGACTGCTCGTAGAGCGCGACATAGGCGGCGCGCGCCGCGTCGAGCCGCGGGCGGTCGTCGCCGCCGTCGGCGAGCGCCGACATCAGCTCCCACGTCTCATCGGCGAGCTCGCGGAGCGGTGCCGGGAGCGCGAGGTCGCCCCAGTCCGGCCGCGACCGGCTCAGCGTGCGGTCGACGAACTCGTACACGGCCCGCAGCGACGCCGCCGGCGCGTCGCGCACCACGGCCAGGTCGAGCTCGTCGCCGACGTGCCCGATCACGCGCGTCCAGTCGTCGAGCAGGTCCTCGTAGCGGACCAGCACGCGTGGCGTGTCGCGCGTCGCCCGCTCGGTGAACAGCGTCTGGTTGAGCCAGCCGGCCGCGCGCGAGACGTCGCCCTGCCAGCCGCCGTACCAGCGCTGCTTGCTGTCGATCACGGCCGCGGGGTGCCGCAGCATGGTGAGGAAGCGCGGGGCCACGCCGAGCGACTCCGCGCTGCGCCGCCACAGCGGCAGGAACCACGACAGCCGCGGGTCCTTGATCACGAGTGAGCTCGCGGCGCCGAACTGCTGCTCGAGCCAGGCGGTCAGGTCCCGCTGCACCGCCTCGTCGAGGCACAGCTCGGCCGTCAGCGCCCACGCCGCCGGCCGCGCGTCCGCCGCCTGCACTCGCGCGCGCTTGAGCAGGGCGGAGTGGAAGTCGACCACCCACTGCGACTCGGCGAAGCCGCGCGGGTTGGTGTCGTCGGCCGGCACCTCGGGCGCCGGCACGTGGCAGCCGAGCCGCTGCAGGATCCCGGAGACCAGGCTCGTCCCGCTGCGACCGGAGCCCGCGACGAGGACGAGCGAGCGTTCCCTGAGCATGAACCCGTGAGTCTCGTCGCCGGCCGCGGGGCATTCGTGAAGAACACGAGAATTTCTCAGCCCGGGGCGCGATGAGCGCCTAGCCTGCCGCCCCGTGTCCTTCACCGCCGTCCTCCGCGTGCGCGACGAGGCGCAGTCGCTGCCGTGGGTGCTCCCGCCGCTGCTGCGCGCCGTCGAGCGCGTGGTGGTGGTCGACAACCTGTCGACCGACGGCACCGCCGACGTCGCCCGCGAGCTCGCCGAGCAGGAGGGCGCGGCGGACCGCGTCGAGCTGCACGAGTACCCGTACGCCGTCGCGCGCTGCGGCGCCGAGCACCTGGCCACGCCCGAGACGTCGGTGCACAGCCTCGCCTACTTCTACAACTGGTCGTTCTCGCACGTGCGGACGAGCTACGCGCTCAAGTGGGACGGCGACATGGTCCTCTCCGACGCCGCCGTCGCCGCGCTGCGCGACCTCGCGTGGCAGCTCGAGGCCGCCCGCGTCGTGATCCGCATCCCGCGTCTGCCGCTCTACGTCGCGAGCGACCGCCTCGCCTACCTCGACACCGGGCTGCGCAACTGCGAGCCGTGGGCGTGGCCGAACCGGCCCGAGCACCGCTTCGTCAAGGCGATGGAGTGGGAGCTGCCGCTGTGGGGGCCCGACGTCGGCTCGATCGTGTTCCCCGAGCGCTCGTGCCTCGAGCTCAAGCACCTCGGGGCCGACGAGTTCGGCCACTGGTCGGACACCGACTTCGACCGCTCGGCGCGCACCCGCCGCAAGCGGCGCGAGTGGGAGGTGTTCCGGGCGATCGAGAGCGGCGGCGAGCCGCCGCCGGGCGTGGAGACGATCGTGGCGCCGGACGGGCGCCACGTGATCGACTACACGTCCTCCATCGTGACCGGGTCCTCGTCCTCGTCGCGGACGCCGAGGAACTCCGTGTAGGCGTCGACCACCGCGTGCGGCTCGTCCCACATCCGCATGCGGCCCTTGTCCATCCAGATCGCCTCGTCGCAGAGCTTCTCGATGCTGCCGAGGGCGTGGCTGACGAGCAGGATCGTGCGGTCCTCGGCGCACAGCTCGCGCATGCGGTTGAACGA
>Ga0081538_10001845_pt1 | contig 21365 bp, 19 predicted proteins | sample TabmetS5T2R1_FD_71022 | JGI IMG/M metagenome (GOLD analysis project Ga0081538, IMG submission 71022) | Tabebuia heterophylla rhizosphere microbial communities from the University of Puerto Rico - S5T2R1 | ecosystem: Host-associated > Plants > Roots > Rhizosphere ...
GCGACCCGGGGCCTCGAGCGCGCCCGCCGTTAAGCCGGGTCTTTTCCTCTACCGCCAAGCCGCTGCCTTGACAGGACTGGCTGCAGCCCATATGTCCCCTGCCGTTGGCACTCAACGCATGCGAGTGCCAACAGCGCTTCTGACCCTCCTGTCCAAGCTCAAGGCCGGCGCGAGCAAGCGCCGAAGAGGAACCCATGGCAAAAACCAAATTTCGTCCCCTCCACGACCGCGTCGTCGTCCGCCGCCTCGCCGGCGAGGAGAAGACCAAGGGCGGCATCATCATCCCGGATACCGCGAAGGAGAAGCCGCAGGAAGGCGAGGTGATCGCCGTCGGTCCGGGCGCTCGCGACGAGACCGGCAAGCTTGTCACGCTCGATGTGAAAGCCGGCGACCGCGTGCTGTTCGGCAAGTGGTCCGGCACCGAGGTCAAGCTCGACGGCGAGGAGCTCCTGATCATGAAGGAGTCCGACATCATGGGCGTGATCGCCTGAACGACCAATCAACGGAGCAACTGAAATGGCTGCCAAGGACGTAAGATTTTCCTCCGACGCGCGCGACAAGATGCTGCGCGGCGTCGAGACTCTCGCCAATGCGGTGCGCGTGACGCTCGGCCCCAAGGGTCGCAATGTCGTGCTTGACAAGAGCTTCGGTGCTCCCCGCATCACCAAGGACGGTGTCACCGTCGCCAAGGAGATCGAGCTCGAAGACAAGTTTGAGAACATGGGTGCGCAGATGGTGCGCGAGGTCGCCCAGAAGACCAACGACCAGGCGGGCGACGGCACCACCACGGCGACGGTGCTCGCCCACGCCATCGTCAAGGAAGGCGCCAAGTCGGTGGCGGCCGGCATGAACCCGATGGATCTCAAGCGCGGGGTCAACCTCGCGGTCGCCGCCGTCGTCCGCGACATCGAGAAGCGATCCAAGAAGGTCGCATCCTCGGCCGAGGTCGCCCAGGTCGGCACCATTTCGGCCAATGGCGACACCACCATCGGCAAGATGATCGCGCAGGCCATGCAGAAGGTCGGCAACGAAGGCGTGATCACGGTCGAGGAGGCCAAGGCGCTCGAGACCGACGTCGAGATCGTCGAGGGCATGCAGTTCGACCGCGGCTATCTCTCGCCCTACTTCATCACCAATGCCGAGAAGATGGTGGCCGAGCTCGAGGACGCCTATGTGCTCCTGCACGAGAAGAAGCTCTCCGGCCTCCAGGCCATGCTGCCGGTGCTCGAGGCGGTGGTGCAGTCCGGGCGCCCGCTGCTGATCGTGGCCGAGGACGTCGAGGGTGAGGCGCTCGCCACGCTCGTGGTCAACAAGCTGCGCGGCGGCTTGAAGGTGGCGGCCGTGAAGGCGCCCGGCTTCGGCGATCGCCGCAAGGCCATGCTCGAGGACATCGCGATCCTCACGGGCGGCCAGCTCATCTCCGAGGATCTCGGCATCAAGCTCGAGAGCGTCACGCTCAACATGCTCGGGCGGGCCAAGAGGGTCATCATCGAGAAGGAGAAGACGACCATCGTCGACGGGTCCGGCAAGAAGAAGGACATCGAGGCCCGCGTCACCCAGATCAAGCAGCAGATCGAGGAGACGACGTCCGACTACGACCGGGAGAAGCTGCAGGAGCGGTTGGCCAAGCTCGCCGGCGGCGTCGCGGTGATCCGCGTCGGCGGTGCGACCGAGGTCGAGGTCAAGGAGAAGAAGGACCGCGTCGAGGATGCGCTCAATGCGACCCGCGCGGCGGTCGAGGAAGGCATCGTGCCGGGCGGCGGCGTCGCCCTGCTGCGCGCCAAGAAGGCGATCGGCCGGTTGAGCAACGACAACGCCGACATCCAGGCCGGCATCAATATCGTGCTCAAGGCGCTGGAAGCTCCGGCGCGGCAGATCGCCGAGAATTCCGGCCTCGAGGGGTCGATCGTGGTCGGCAAGATTCTCGAGAACAAGTCGGAGACGTTCGGCTTCGACGCGCAGAAGGAGGACTATGTCGACCTCGTCGACGCCGGCATCATCGACCCGGCCAAGGTGGTGCGCGCGGCGCTGCAGGACGCGGCCTCGGTCGCCGGCCTGTTGATCACCACCGAGGCAATGGTCGCCGAGGTGCCGAAGGAGCCGACGCCGCCGATGCCGGGCGGCGGCGGCATGGGCGGCATGGGCGGCATGGGCGGCTTCTGATCCCCCAATCAGGCATCACATGGAAGGGGCGCGACGCGAGTCGCGCCCTTTTTTCATCGCTGCGCCAGTTGGTGGATTGCTCGACGGCGGGTCAACGGCGATGGGCTTGCCGATTCCGCATCGCGGTTGGTGTCGCGGCTCTCGAATCAGGAATCAGGTATCAGGTATCAGTGATCTGAAGGCTCCTGGTGCGGCCTCCGATTCCTGACCGATGCGTGATGCCTAATTCCTGATCGTGCTATCGTTACGCTTTCCGCCACGTTGGACGGGCCAACGTTCCAGGAGAGCGCCATGAACAAGCCGACCGACCCCCGCGCGACCTTCACGCTTGATGCCGTGCACCCGAAGCCGGAGGAGGCGCAGCGGATGCCGTATGCACCTGCCGTCAGGATCGTCGGCGCGTGCGATCTGCTGTTCATCTCGGGCGCCACCGCCTCGCCGCTCTATCACGACCATCCGCATCGCGACGACGAGCACGTGCATCCGCATTCGATCGAGCAGCAGACCCGCAACGCCATGGAGGCGATCAAGTCGATTCTCGACACGGTTGGCGCAACCTGGAAGGACGTCGTGAAGGTCACGAAATATCTGACCGACATCCGCGACGGCGACGGCATGCACAAGACCATGAATGCCTATTTCGGCGATTGGCGGCCGGCGAGCACCATGGTGTGCATCAACCAGCTAAGCTCGCCCGGCGCGCGCGTCGAGCTCGATATGATTGTGGCCCTGCCCAAGTCGACGGGGTAGGGGCCCTCGACCCTGATCGGCGCCGCTTATGATCGGTTCCGGCACTCGCTCGCATTTATGCGGCCCGCTAGCGTCCGGAATACCCGCCGCCGCAGCCGTGTTATTGTCAGATCAGTGAAGGGAGCTGATCCATGGACCAACGCATCATCGATCTCTATGACCGGTTCACCCATGGCGGCATGAGCCGCCGCGATTTTCTCGACCGGCTCGGCGAGCTCGTCGGCTCGGCAGCGGCCGCCGCGGCGCTGCTGCCGCTGCTGCAGAACGACTATGCGCAGGCGGCGATCATCGCGGCCGACGATGCGCGGCTCGCGACCGAGCGCCTCTCCTACGATTCGCCCAAGGGCAAGATCAACGGCTACCTGGCGCGCCCGAAAGCCAAGGGCAAGCGCCCGGCCGTGCTGGTCATCCATGAGAACCGGGGGCTCAACCCGCACCTCGAGGACGTCGCGCGCCGGCTCGCGGTCGAAGGCTTCCTGGCCTATGCGGTCGACCTGCTGTCGCTGGTGGGGGGCACGCCGCCGTCCGAGGATGCGGCGCGCGAACTGCATACCAAGATGAACCAGGACGATGCCGTCGTGGCGCTGGTGGCGGCGGTCCCGTTCCTCAAGGGCCACCCGGAATCGACCGGCAAGGTGGGCGCGGTCGGCTTCTGCTTCGGCGGCCTGATGATCAATCGCCTGGCGGCATCGAGCCAAGAGCTCGATGCCGGCGTCGCCTATTACGGCCGGCAGGTTGCCGCCGCCCAGGTGCCCAACATCAAGGCGCCGCTGCTGCTGCACTATGCCGAGAACGACGAGGCGGTGAACGCCGGCATCGCGGCCTATGAAGCCGCGCTCAAGGCTAACAACAAGAAATACACGATCCACACCTATGCGGGCACGCAGCACGCGTTCAATAACGACACCGGCGCGGCCCGCTACAACAAAGCCGCGGCCGATCTCGCCTGGGAGCGTACGGTCGCCTTCTTCAAGGAGAATCTCGGCGCGCCGCCCAGGGCCGCGTAAGGATGGCCGTCACGACCCGTCCTTCACCGTCCAATCGTGCAGGATCAGGGTCTGGCCGGACACAGATCCGCTGCCGGTGATGGTTTTCCCGACGAGGTCCTCCAGGATCTCGTCGCGAAACGCATTGCCGCCGACGCGCCGCAGGACGTATTCGCTCCCCTCCGGCGTGCGCAGCACCACGCCCACGTGCTCGCTTTTGGAGCCCGGGGCGACTTTTGCGCGCGTCACCATGCCGGTGACCTTCTGCCTGGGCGGCGGCATCCTCACCGTCTGACGTAGTCGGCGACCTCGATCACGCGACTATCGTGCACATGTGCGACGAAAATGCGGGTGAGCCTGACACCTTTCGGACGCCGTTTGGCACGCTTGCTGGCAACCTTCGGCTCTTCCGTGAGAGTGACCACTTTCTGCTCCACCCCGCGCGCCTTCAGCTCCTTGCCGTAGTTTTCACCGCCGACCACGTGAAAGGCATCGAGATCCTTGCTGCCCGCTCGGAAGCCGCGCTGGCGCGCGATCTTCTGCACGAGCGTCTGCACCTTTTTGGAGGGCCGCGCGACTTTCTGTCCGGGAAAGCCGGAGCTGTCCGCTGCGGCCTTGCCGGCCGCGGCGAGGAAGACGCGCCGGGTCGCGCGTGCCGCGCCAGGGTCGATGGCCGCCGACTTGCTGTCCGGCGCGGCCGCCGGGCAGGTGTGCAGCGACGGATCGGCGAGCAGGATGAACTGAGCCAGCGTCTTCACGTTGACCGGGTCCTCCATCTTCTCGCCCAGCACGAACTTCTGGCGCGCTTCCAGGCAGGCCCGACCCAGCGAGGCGCCGGCAAGGATATTGATGAGGAAATACTGGGTCAGCAGGTCGGCCGCGCCGTTTTCCTCCGCCGGCCCGTAGGCGATATTGGTGCTGCCCAGGAAGGCGACCGCGCCGGCGCCAAGATAGGCGTTGGAGATCGGCAGTTTCCCGCCCGTCCAGCTCGGGTCGAACAGCTGCGCGCCATAGCAGCATTCCGCCGCCACGATGGTGTTGCGTTTTGTACCCTTCGCCACGTCGTCGCTGGTCATGGCGACGGGAAATTGATCGCCGCGCTGCCCGTAGAATTGCGGGTCGACGCCGGCGCCGTGGCAGTTGATGAAATGGCTCAAACCCGAGAGCATCTTGGCCACCGCCGGGGTGCCGGTCGGCGGGCAGATCCTCATCTTGTCGTTGCCGAATATGTTCTCGACGCTCAGCGCGGTCGACTTCTCCCACACTTCCGCGGAAATCGCGAAATTGGGCAAGTAGTCGTCCCGTTTGCGCGGCTTGAAGGCGGCCGCCGCGTTGATCTGCTTGATTAGGAAGGCGGCGGTATTGGCTCCCGTGATGCCCGGAATGCGGCCGACAACGCGGGTGACGGCGGCATAGTGGGCGGGGTCGCGCCTGGTGAACGGCGCATCGCTGGCGTAGGGCAGATCGCTCGGGACGTCCGGGTCATCGTCTTTCGGGATCGGATTGTCCAACGCCAAGTGCGGCACCACGTCCGGCCCATCGAGGATGACCAGATAGTCGGGCTTCACGGCAGCATGGATCGCATCGACCGCGTTCTTCGCCTGGCGCTCGTTTTTCGCGCTGGAGACGGCGGACCCCTTGAATTTTTTCATCTGTGCCGCGTCGGCGATGTCGACGAGCTGCGTCGTCAGGCCCCTCTGCTTATCCGCGGCGATCAAGGCGGTGATCGCCTTGCGAACGTCCTGAAACCCTTGCGCACCGTACTTCTTCTTCAGTGCCGCACAATTCGTGATCAGCATCTTGTCGCTCATGGCTTCCCCTCTGCGTTGCGACGGACGCCTAGCTTGTCCTTAAATTGTGCGGTTTGGCAAATTCACTGCGGCTATGGCGTTGGCCGCTACGGCGCGCTGGCCCGCTATGGCGTGCTGGCCCGCTATGGCGGGGCGGCACCCGACGGCGCCGTTGCACATGTGCGGCTTCGTCATGGACGGCGCCGCGAAAAATGTCCGATCAGCCGAAGAAGTGCTTGTAAGCGGCTTCGAGCGCCGCGCTGCTGAGGTTGTTGGTCTGCAAATAGGCGCCGGTACGCTTGACCCACGCTTTCTGTGAGTCGATCACCTTCTTGAAGAAGGCATCTTGCGACTGCGCGGCAATAACTTTGTCCCAAGCCTGAAGCTGGGCCTCGAGGACTGAGTCCGGTGTCTTGACGATCTGCACGCCGCGCCGCTTGATCTCCTCGAGGGCCTTGGAATAGCGGTCATATGCCATGCCGAGCTGATCCGTCGACGATGCGAGCGCGGCGTTGCGCAGGCTGGCCTTGAATTCGCTCGGCAGCGAGTCGAACTTCGTCTTGTTGAAAATGATCTCGAACGACTCGGCCGGCTGGTGATGGCTCTGCATGACGTAGGCTTTTGCGACGTCCGGGAAGCCGAGCGCGAGGTCCGACGACGGATTGTTGAATTCGGCAGCATCGAGGATGCCGCGGTCCATCGCTGGCACGATCTCCCCGCTCGGCAGCATGGTGACCGCCGCGCCCAGCTCCTTGGACAGTTCGGCAGACAGGCCGGCGGTGCGATACCTCACGTTGCGAAGCTCCAGCGGCCCGCTCACCGGTTTCTTGAACCAGCCAAGCGGCTGAGTCGGCATCGGGAAATAGAGGAAGCCGACGATCTGCAGCTTGAGGATTTCACTGACGAGCTCGTTGTAGAGCGCTTCGCCGCCGCCATGGTAGAACCAGCCGAGTAGTCCGTGCGCGTCCCAGCCGAAAGACGGCGGCGTACCGAACAGTGAGAACGCCCGGTGCTTGCCGTACCAGTAGGCGGTCACGCCGTGGCTGGCATCGAGAATGCCGGTATGCACCGCGTCCTGGGTCTGAAAGGCCGGCACCACCGTGCCGGCGGCGAGTACGTCGAGCCGGAGCCGACCTCCCGTCATTTCGTTGACCCTTTTCGCGTAGCCGACCGCCATCTCGTGGAAAATGTCTCTGCTCGGCCAGGTGGACTGATATTTCCATGTGATGGTCAGCGCGCGCGCGACCTGCGGCATGGCGACCGCGGCGGCGGCCGTGCCTGTGGCGAGGAGAAACCTGCGGCGCGTCGAAGGGGTGGTTTGGCGAGCGCTAATGGTTGCCACGAACGTCACCTCCACAGCGCAGTTGCGACGATCGAACGCTCCGCGTGATACGTCTAAAGTATTTCCGCCGAAGTGGGCACTGGTTCAGCGCAGAAAATGCGAAATGCGTATTGAATCTAGAGCGCATCCTCGGTCAGTCCTGTCGGGTATCGACTCAATTCGATCGGGATTTGCTCTAGCCCGGCGTTAACGATAGGCGCCGTTTCGACTTGCGCGCAGCTCCTGAACGAAATCGTAGAGCAGGAGGAGGAGCACGCCGACCACGATGATGATCAACGGCGGAGCCTTGACCCACCACAACATGATGCCGAGAAAGGCCGTCACCATTGCAATGCCGATCAGTCCGGTGATCAGGGTCATGATCATGACACCTTGCCTTTCCTGGTGCGTGCCGCGCCGTTCTTGGTCGTTGTCGCTTTTCGCCTGCGGGCGCGACTGCCTTGCCCGAGCGTTTTGACAAGCCAGCGCGCAGTGCGCAAGAGGCGCGCATCGTTGCCGCGGCGCCCGACGAGTTGCACGCCCATCGGCAATCCCGCCTCCGACTGCATCAGCGGCAGCGTGGCTGCCGGCGTCCCGAGGTAGGTCCACATGGTACAGAAGACCGGGTTACCGGTGGACTGCAGGCCCCGCGGCGCTTCTCCCGGCGCTGCCGGCGTGACGATGACGTCATATTCGTCGAATATCGAGCCCAGTATTCCGTTGAGCGGTTCGATCGCCGCCACCGCCGCCGCATAGTCGACGGCGGTGTGGCGGCGACCCCGTTCGATGAGCTGGCGCAGGGGTGCGCTGAGCTGGTCGCCGCCCTTGTCGAAGTCGCGGCGAAGATTGTGCGCCATCTCGACTTCCATGATCGTGCGGTGCAGATCGATCACCGGGTCGAAGCTCGCTCCCAGCTCGACCTCGGCGACGACGTCCGCGCCGAGCGCTTCGTTCAGTTCGGCGAATGCCTCCCGTGTAACGTCGTCGGCCTGCTCCCAGGCCGGCGTGCGCACAAAGGCGAGCCGCGGCGTGAGCGGCGGCTCGGCTGTCGTCACGGCGGCCAAGGGAGGGCGGGCGACCGGCCGCGTGTCGGGATCCTCCTCGTCGAAGCCGACGAGCGTCTCGGCGAGCAGTGCGGCGTCCTCCACCGTGCGGGCGAACACACCGACGTGATCGAGGGTGCGCGACAGCAGGAGGGCGCCGCTGCGTGGAATCAGCCCGTGCGTCGGCTTGAAGCCCACGACGCCGCAGAACGCCGCCGGGCGGATGACCGATCCGTTGGTCTGCGAGCCGATTGCTCCCGGCACCATGGCGGCCGCGACGGCCGCCGCAGAGCCGCTCGACGAGCCGCCCGGAGTCCGCTGCGGATCATGCGGGTTGCGCGTCTTGCCCGGATGGAAATAGGCGTATTCCGTGGTGACGGTCTTGCCCAGGATCACCGCCCCGGCGGAACGCAGCCGGGCCACCGCGGCGGCGTCCCGCCGCGGCGTGCGGCCCGCCCATAACGGCGAGCCAAGCTCGGTCGGCATGTCGCCGGTGTCGAAGATGTCCTTGATGCCGATGGGCACGCCATGCAGCGGACCGAGCGCCCTGCCGTGCCGGCGGTGCTCGTCGGCGGCCTCCGCCTGCCGCATGGCATGATCGCGGTCAAGGAACGCCCACGCCTGCACCTCGCCCTCGACCTCGGCAATTCGCTCAAGGCAGGCGCCGACCAACTCGGTCGAGGTGATGCGGCCGTCGCGAATATCGCTCGCCGCCTCGATCAGGGAGAGGGCGTAGAGACTCATCCGCGTGGTGCCTCGCCGAGTCGCCGGGCCGACTTCACCGCGGCGTGTAGAGGTAGTCCGGCAGCCACAACGCAAGCCCGGGGAAGATGTAGACCAGCGCCATGGTGCCGAACACCATGAACACGAACGGCAAGGCGCCGCTGAAGATGTCGGTCAGCTTCACGTGCGGCGGCGCCACGCCCTTGAGGTAGAACGCCGCCATCGCCACCGGCGGCGTATTGAACGCGGTCTGAGTGTTGAGCGCCACCAGGATGCCGAAGAAGATCGGATCGACGTTGAAGTTGTCGAGCAGGGGCAGGAAGATCGGCACGAAGATGATGATGATCTCGGTCCACTCCAGCGGCCAACCGAGCAGGAAGATGATGATCTGAGTCAGCACCAGGAACCCGGTCGACGAGAGATTGAGCGACAGGAAGAAGTTCTCGACCACCTGTTGCCCGCCAAGGACGGCAAAGACTGCTGAGAACGTCCACGAGCCGACGAACAGGTAGCAGACCATCGCGGTCGCCCGCGCCGTCAGATAGACCGAGTCGCGGAGCATGGTGAAGTTGAGCGCCCCGTAGGCGGCTGCGAGGACGATGCTGGCAAGCGCCCCGGCGCCTGCGGCTTCCGACGGCGTGGCGAGACCGAACAGGATGGCGCCGAGCACCGATACGATCAGCAGGGCGAGCGGAAGGAACGAGGTCGTCAGCGCCCACAGGACCGTGCCGAACGGCACGTCCGTCTGCTCCTTGGGCAGCTTGGGACAGAGCGCCGGATTGAGCATCGCGCGCACGACGACGTAGAACACGTAGAGCGCGGTCAGCAGGAATCCGGGAATGAACGCGGCGGCGTAAAGCTTGACCGCCGACACGCCGGCGGTCGCCGCATAGACGATGAGGAGAATGCTGGGCGGGATCAGGATGCCGAGACAACCGCCCGCACACGTCACCCCGGCCGAGAGCTTGACGTCATAGCCCGCGCGCAGCATGGCCGGGAAGGCCAAGAGCCCCATCAACGTCACCACGGCGCCGACGATTCCGGTGGCGGTGGCGAACATCGCGCAGGTGATCAGCGTCGCCACCGCGAGCGCGCCGGGAATGTTCTTCATGGAGATCTGCAGCGAGTGGAACAGGCGATCGAGAATGTTTGCCCGTTCGACCACGTAGCCCATGAACAAAAACAGCGGGACCGCGGTCAGCACGTCGCTCGAACTGACCTCGAACGCCTTCTGCACCAGCAGCGTGAAGATCCGGTTCTGGAATATCTCCTGGTCGGGAACGTAATAGGCATAGAAGCCGAAGCCCACTCCCATCGCCATCAGCGTGAACGCGATGGGAAAGCCGAGCATGATGATGAAGATGAAAAGTCCTAGCATCAGCATGCCGACTTGCGGGTCAGTCATAAGTCAGGCTCCTGTCCGACCCGGCTGCGGCTGTTCGGCGTGCTCGGTGGCGTGAATCCGCTGCTCCTGAAGAATAATGCTCTCCGTCTCCTCCACGTCGTGCAGCCGCTGCGGCCAGTAGCCGACGCGAATGCAGATGATGCAACGAATGATCTCGGCAATCCCCTGCAGGAGCAGCAGTACCCCGGTCACCGGGACCAGCGTCTTGAGCGGAAAGACCGGCACCCCCGCGGGGCTGAAGATGCTGACCTCGCGGAACCGGATCGACATCGCGGCGTAGTTCCAGCCGGAATAGATGAAGGCCAGCACCGCAGGAAGAAAGAAGAGGATGTAAAGCGTGAGGTCGCCGATCGCCTGCGTGCGCGGCTTCCACAGCCGGTACACCACGTCGGCGCGCACGTGACCGTTGCGCGCCAGCGTGTACGCTCCCGCCATCAGGAACAGGGCCCCGTACGTGATGTAGCTGAAGTCGAACGCCCAGGTCGTCGGCGCGCTCAGCACGTAACGCACGAACACCTCGTAGCTGACGCCGAGCGTGAGCACCAGGATCAGCCAGGCGAACGCCTTGCCGACCCACAGGCTGAGCGAATCGATAAAAAACAGAAATCGAGTCATCTGAATTAAGTCGGCAGAGGCAACCAATCCCCCCAGAGGATCGGGCGGCGCAGTGCGCCGCCCGCCTCAATCGCCATCGGCACCGCAGTGCCGCAGAGCGCGATCACACCTTCAGCACGTTCGGGAAGTGATGATTGAACGCGCCCTTGTAGTCGGTCGAGTTCATCATATTGTAGAACACGACTCGCCGTACCCATGCTTTCTGGGAATCCATCACCTTCTTCATGAACGGGTCATTGCCGAGCGTGGCGATCAGCCCGTCCCAGGCCTTGATCTGGGCGTCGAAGATGCTCTGCGGCGTGCGAATAACGTTGACCTTGTCCTTGTCGATCAGCTCCTGCAGGTCCTTCGAGTACTGGTTCATGCCCAGCCATTCGTTGGCGGACGAGGCAGCCTCGGCGGCATATTGCAGGATCGCCTGGTGCTCCTTCGGCAGGCCGTTGAACTTCGACCGGTTGAACATGATCTCGAAGTACTCGGTCGCCTGGTGATGGCTGCCGAGCATGTAGTTCTTGGCCACGTTCTGCGCGCCGAAGCGGCGGTCCGACGTCGGGTTGTTGAACTCGAAGGCATCGATCACGCCGCGCTCCATGGCCGGCACGATCTCGCCGCCCGGAAGCTGGGCGACCGCAAGGCCCATGGCTTGGTTGAGGTCGGCGGCGAGACCGACGGTGCGGTACTTGAGGCCCTTCAGATCGTTGGCGCTGGTCACCGGCTTCTTGAACCAGCCGAGCGGCTGGGTCGGCATCGGCATGGCGAAGAAGCTCTTCACGTTGAGCTTCATGATCTGCGTCTGCAGTTCCTCGAACAGCTCCTTGCCGCCGCCGGCATAGATCCAGCCGAGGCCCTCGTTGGCGTTGAAGCCGAACACCGGGCCGGTGCCGAACAGCGAGGCCGCCTTGTGCTTGCCATACCAGTAGACCGTCACCGTATGCGCGGCATCGATCTGGCCGCCGTGCACGCCATCCAGCACCTGGAACGGGTGCACCACGGCGCCGCCATGCAGGAGATCGATCTTGAGCCGTCCGCCCGCCATCGAGTTGACGCGCTCGACATACTGCTGGGCCATTTCGGTGAAGATGTCGGTGGCGGGCCACGACGTCTGCATCTTGAGGGTCGCGGTCTGTGCCCGCGACACTTGCGGCATGGCGACGGTTGCGGCCCCCGTCGCGCCTGCCGCCAGCAAAAACTTGCGGCGGCTGGTCGTTTTCGTGTTGCTTGACCCTTGAGATGTCATAGAGAGGCCCTCCCTGGCGCCCGGTGAGTGTTCTGTCGGACCGTTCCGACCGGTTTAACCCTCAAAATCGGCTCGGTATTCCACGGAAAGTCATAGTTTGGCCGGCGCCATTGCACAAGCCGGTTTCGGCCTTCGTGTGCGGCCAAGTCGCACATCGACTTTGGTTTGATGAATCTGCGCGCGATCGGCTGGGGGCGCAGGAGGTGTTGGCGCGCCCCGGGCGGCTGGCCGCCGGCGGGTGCCCGCCTTTGCCAAAGGCGCGGGCGCAGTGTAAGGGGCCCGTCGTCGTCTAAGGCATGCGTTCATGATTTGCGGACGCTCAACGCAGGCGCGCGCAGCGCATGATCCTTGCATCCGGCTGGAGCGGCCATCGCTGACGGCCCGCCGCGTCGCCCGCCACCACGAACAGGAGACCGCCCGTGACCGGCCTCGTCTCGACGCTTGCCATCATTTGGCGGCTTGCCGCCCCTTATTTCTGGTCGGAGGACCGCTGGCCCGGCCGCATCCTGCTCGCCGCCGTGGTTGCGATCGAGCTCGCCATCGTTGCCATCAACGTGCTGCTCAATTACTGGAACGCGCGCTTCTTCAATGCCATCCAGGAAAGGAGCTGGGACAGTTTCGTCGCCGAGTTGCTGCTCTTCTGCGTGCTTGCCGCCGCCTATATCGCGCTCGCGGTCTACCAGCTCTATCTCAACCAATGGCTTCAGATCCGCTGGCGTCGCTGGATGACGACCGACTATCTGGCGCGCTGGCTGCAAGGCGCCAACCACTATCGCATGCAGCTTCTCGGCGATGCCGCCGACAATCCCGACCAGCGCATCGCCGAGGACATTCAGATGTTCGTTGAGCGGACGCTGACGATCGGAATCGGGCTATTGGGCGCTGCGGTCTCGCTGGCCTCGTTTTTCACCATTCTCTGGGCGCTTTCCGCCGACGCACCCCTGACGCTGTTCGGCGTGGAATGGCGCATTCCCGGCTACCTGGTGTGGGCGGCAGTGATCTACGCGGCGCTCGGCACCGTGCTCACCCACCTGATCGGTCGTGCGCTGATTGCGCTGAACTTCAATCAGCAGCGGTTCGAGGCCGATTTCCGCTTCAACTTGGTCAGGGTGCGCGAAAACTCGGAGCAGATCGCGCTGCTTAATGGTGAGACGGCCGAACGTGATCGCCTTATGGATCGCTTCGGCGCGATCATGACCAACTGGCTCGCCATCATGGCGCGCACCAAGCAGCTCACGTTCTTCACCGCCGGCTATACGCAGGCATCGATCGTGTTCCCCTACATCGTGGTCAGCCCGGCCTATTTCGCCGGCAATATCCAGCTCGGCGCCTTGACCCAGACCGCCTCCGCGTTCAACAGCGTGCAGACTTCGCTTTCGTTCTTCATCAACGTCTATCGCCAGCTCGCCGAGTGGCGGGCGGTGATGGATCGCCTGGCCGGATTCGAAGCGGCAGTGGCGACCGGCCGGTGGGCGGCGCAGACGCCGCCGGTGGTCTCGCTCGCCCCGGCGAGCGACGGAAAGGCCGTCGAGGTCGACGATCTCGAGGTCAACCTCCCGACCGGCGCGCCGCTAGTCAAGGCCCGCGACATCGCGATTCCGGCCGCCGATCGGGTGTTGGTGACCGGACCCACCGGCTCCGGCAAGTCGACGCTGTTCCGCGCCATCGCCGGCATTTGGCCGTTCGGCGCCGGCACCGTCAGCGTGCCGGCAGGGGCCCGCGTCGTCATGCTGCCGCAACGTCCCTATTTTCCGGTGGGCTCGCTTGAAGCCGCGGTCAGCTATCCGGCAGTGCCCGGCACGTTCGAGGGCGCGCGCCTCGCCGAGGTGCTGGTTGCCGTCGGATTGCCGGCATTGGCGCTACGCCTGAACGAGCATGCCCACTGGAACCGCATGCTCTCGCTCGGCGAGCAACAGCGGCTGGCGATCGCCCGCGCCATCCTGCTCGAGCCCGACTATCTGTTCCTCGACGAGGCGACCGCCTCGCTCGATGAGGCGTCGGAAGCCGATCTGTACCGCTTGTTGCGCGAGCGGCTGCCGCGCATGGCCATCGTGTCGATTGGCCACCGCTCGACGCTGCATGCGTTCCATCGCCGTCGGCTCGTGCTCGAGCGCGACGGCAGGGAGCACCGCGTGCGCGAGCGCGAGCTTGCTCTGGCGGGAGAATGAAAACGCGAGGGCGCGGCGAGCCGGCGCCCCGGATCAGGGCAGAGGTGCGCGCTTGGGTTACTTGATGATGTTCGCCAAATACGTCAGGTCGCCCTTGAGCGCGACCACGAAGGCGGCGTCGCACCACCTGGAGCCGAGCCCGCTGGGATTGATCGGCGTGATGTTGGCCGGGCTGAAGAAGGCCGTGTGATCGCCGGTCAGCACGTTGCATTCCGCCTTCGACGTATCGGTGTCGTAGTAGCGGAAGTCGAGCGTGAACACGCTCCAGGTGAGACCGAAACCCGCGTTCCAGGTCAGGTAATCGGGTAGATCGGTGAAGAGATAGAACCCGTCCGTGGTGCCCAACCAGTAGTGGCCGATTTCACCCGAAACGTACCAGCCGACGCCGTTGGGGAAGGGGTTACCGGTGAACTTCACGTTGCCGGCGGCATAAATGCCGTCGCCGCCAGTGTGCAGCCAGTCGGGCGTATAGTAGACGACGGCCCCGATCGCGAAGTTGGGGTTAAAGGTATAGGTCGCCTTGCCGTAGACTTCCCACCAGTCGAGGTCCGCTTTGATGGCGTTGCAACTGGCGTTCGCGCCGGTGAACAGGTTGGTGCAGAACGGGTTCGGGTCGAACAGGTTGGGCGCCAGCCCGGTAAAGCCAGTGAACAGCTGCCCACCCGGGTAGTAGTAGTAGATGGCGCCGAAATCGAGAGCCAGCGGGCCGAAGGTCGGGCGAATTCCGCCGTAGAAGTCGATCTCGGCCGCCGCATCGTTCGGGAACGAGATGCTCCACCCGGCAATACCGGCATAGAGCTGCACGTTCGGGGTGATGTTGAAGCGCGGCTCGAAATAGCCGGTGACCGCCGCATTGCGGTCCGACTGGCTGATGCCGCGGAAATTATAGTCGCTCATGACCGCCGCGCCGAAGGCGATATCCCAGATGCTGGGAGGGGGCGGGGGCGCCGGGGGTGGTGCCTTGACCGCCACGTCGGCCGCCGCCGCGAGGCCGGTGGAGAGAATGAGTGCCGCGGTCGCGGAAAGAACCCTTTTCATCGCCAAGCCCCCTGTCCCAAGAGCAGCGCTGGAACCCATCACCGTGACTATGACGGATTGGATATTCGAGTGCACCAAGCCAGCAAGGTGAAAGCTTGATCAACTGCCGCCTTTTTGGGCGGAATCGGCGCTTGCGTTTACGATTGTGGAGCGCTGTTGCAATTGCGTCACAAACGCGGGGCCCGTGGCGGGCGTTTTCGCAACCTTCCGAGCGCGCCCAATCGGTCGGTCAAGCAGGCGGGGCGCCTCTGTTGGCGCCCTGCGATTCCCCACGCGGGTGATCGATGCGGACGAATGGGGCTATTAAGCCGCAGCCTTTAGGCCCGCAGCCTTTGGCCGCGGCCTTTAGGCCGCAGCCTTGCGGTTCATCGCGAGCCGCTCATCCACCAGTGCGACGGTGGCGTCGATGACGGGATGGCGCAGCCCCTTCTGGGCGGCGATCAGCTGCACCAGCTTGTCCGCCCGTTCGATATTGGGCACGCCGTTGTTGAGCGCGCGCGCGGCCGACGATGGGCGCGTGAGGCTCTCGGCGGCGGCGGCGTATTTCTCGAACGGCACCAGATCGTCGCGCGCCGCGCCGAGCTTGACGCAGAGGTCGACGACGAAGTTGTAGACCGAGCGCGACGTCTCGATGTCGGCGTGTACCGCATCCTTGATGTTGATCGCGCCGTCCTTGGTGACGCAGCGATAGTTGCCGGTCAGCAGCATCGCCCACTTGGCGAGCGGGACGAAGACGGAATTGTGCACCTTGAGCTTGACCGGCAGCTCGCGCTTGCCGTCGCCGGCATCGAACCGGATTGCCTCGATCTCATCCTGCAGTTGCCGCAGGAGCGCGGTGTGCTGGTCGGACTCGAAGCGTGCGACCTTGAAGTTGGTCGGCAGCGTGACCTGCAGGACATTGACCTTTTCTTCCGGCGGGCGGATCGCCTGCGGGTCCGGGCTGCACAAGGTCAGATACGCGGGATCGAAGCTGTTCCACACGGTCGGGTCGGTATAGGCCGCCTTCAGTGCGTCGGTGTTCAGGCCGGGGATCCGCTTGAGGTAGGGCAGGGGCGGCATGTTCATGATCGACATGCAGGGCACTCTTGACTTCGCCGCGGCGTCGAGCAGTTCGCGCACGCCGGCGGAGCGGTACTGCGGCTCCTGCATCGCCAGGCCGACGAGATCATAGTCGGCCGGATTGACCTCGCCGGGACCGGCGGCGGACACCTTGCCGGGCAGCTTGCGCGAGTCGATCTCGACCGCCTCCTTCCGCCCCTTGACCGGCAGGCGCACGCGGAAGCCTTCGGCGTTGATCAGCTCCGCCTCGACCGGAAGGCACACGAGCTTGACCTGATGACCGCCGAACAAGAGCTTGGAGGCCAACAGCGATCCATAGGACGCGCCCATGATGAGAATGTTGTAAGTCGCCGGCATGACGCACCTGCTCCGTGTCGGTTATGCAAAGGGGGCGAGCCCCCCATCCGTCTCCGCCGCAATGCTATTGGCCTCGCCATCTCTATGCAATCCGCATCGCAAACGCGGCTGGCGCCGCCGAGCGCGGAGGTCTATGCCTGGCCCAGGCGCTGCTGCGCTGTCGAGTGGAGCCGATCATGGCCGCCGTGACGTTCACGCCGCCGGAACATTGGGAAGACTGGTGCGACTGGGCGCTCGGCATCTGGCTCATGCTGTCGCCCTGGGTGCTGCTGTTCGAATACGACACCATGGCGACGCGGAATGCCGTCATCGTCGGATTCCTGATCGTGTCGGCCGAGGCCGTGACGTTGTCCTACTTCCGTGTGTGGGAGGAGTGGATCAACGTTGCGCTCGGGACGTGGCTTATCGTCTCGCCCTGGGTCCGGGGCGTCGCCAGTGTCGCTCCTCAGGCGAATTTCGCCCTTGTCGGATTGCTCGTCGCGGGGCTTGCCCTGTACCAAGTGTGGGAGGTCGGTCGCCGTCCGGGCGACCAGGCGAAAGCCTGAGCCTTCACGCCAGCAGCTCGTACGCCGGGATGGTGAGGAATTCGACGAAATCCTGCCCCAGCGCAAGGTCGCGGAACAGCGCGATCGCCTCCGGAAAGCGGCCGTCGTCGTAAGCTCCGGATCCGATCTCGTGGCGCACGCGCTCCATCTCTTCGGCGAGCGCGCGCTCGAACAGCTCCCGGGTGGCCTTCACGCCGGTGTCGAGCACGACGCCGTATTTGATCCATTGCCAAATCTGCGCCCGCGAGATCTCGGCGGTCGCCGCGTCCTCCATCAGGTTGTAGATGGGCACGGCGCCGCGGCCGGAGAGCCAGGCTTCGATGTATTGGACGCCGACACGGATATTGTGGCGGAAGCCCTCCTCGGTGGTGGTGCCGTTGTGTACCTCGAGCAACCCGTCGCGGGGGACGTGCACGTCCTCGCGCAGCCGGCCGAGCTGGTTGGGCCCGGGCAGGCGGTCGAAGATCTGCCGCGCGACCGGCACCAGCGCCGGGTGGGCGACCCACGTGCCGTCGTGGCCGTCGCGCACTTCGCGCTCCTTGTCCTCGCGCACTTTGGCGAAGGCGATCTCATTCGCCTTGGCGTCGTTCTTCACCGGGATCTGCGCCGCCATGCCGCCCATGGCAAAGGCGCCGCGCCGGTGGCAGGTCTTGATGAGGAGCAGCGCATAGGCGTGCAGGAAGGCCTCGCCCATGACGACCTGGCTTCGGTCCGGCAGGATGGTGTTGGGGCTCTTGGCGAACTTCTTGATGAACGAGAAGATGTAGTCCCACCGGCCGGCGTTGAGGCCGGTGATGTGGTCGCGCAGCTCCCACAGGATCTCGTCCATCTCGAACGCGGCCGGCAATGTCTCGATCAGGACGGTGGCTTTGATCGTGCCGCGCGGGATGCCGAGCCTGTCCTGCGCGAACACGAACACGTCGTTCCACAGCCGCGCCTCGAGATGCGTCTCCAGCTTCGGCAGGTAGAAGTAGGGCCCGGTATCCTTGGCGATCTGCGCCCTGGCATTGTGGAAAAAACAGAGCCCGAAATCGAACAGGGCGCCGGCGATAGGCTTGCCGTCGACCATGACGTGGGCTTCCGTGAGGTGCCAGCCGCGCGGGCGAACGATCAGGACCGCCGCTTTGTGACGAAGCCGGTAGCTCTTGCCGGTCTCGGGATCGGTAAAGTCGAGCTTGCCCTGCCAGCGGTCCTTCAGATTGATCTGCCCTTCGAGGTTGTTTGCCCAGGTCGGCGAATTGGCGTCCTCGAAATCCGCCATGTACACGTTGGCGCCGGAATTGAGCGCGTTGATGATCATCTTGCGATCGACCGGCCCGGTGATCTCCACCCGTCGATCGCGCAGATCGGCGGGGATCGGGGCGATCTTCCAGTCGCTCGCCCTCACCGCCTCGGTTTCGGGCAGAAAGTCGGGCCGTTCGCCGGCGTCATAGCGGGCCTGCTGCACCGCGCGGGCGGCGAGCAGGCGCTTGCGCGTCGCATCGAACTTGCGGTGCAACTCGGCCAGAAAGCGGAGCGCCTGGGGAGTGAGGATCTCGTCGTAGCGCGGACCGATTGCGCCGGTGATCGTGACCCCGGGCACCAGCCGAGCCAGGCTCGGTATCGGCCGCGCAGCCGGTCGTATGCCCGGTCGGCGCCGCGACGGCGCTGCAGCCCGCCCGACCAGCAGCCTAGTGCGGCGCGCCGCGCTTCTTGCCCGGCTGACCCGAGCCTGCGGTGGCGCGCGCGCGGCACCCTTGCGCTCAGCGGCAGGCGTTGCGCCTGCCGCTTTCGCCTTGGTTCCCCGGCGCGCGCGCTTGCGCTTGGCGACCGGCTTGGACGTTGCCTTGCTTCTCGCCGTCCGCTTGGCGGCGGATTTCTTGCCACCTCGCCTCCTGTCTCCGCCCGTCTTCTTGGTTTTCTTCACGTCCTCGGGTCATTCCTTCTTGTCGGTGTCGCTCGAGCCGGGCGTCGAAGGCGTGGAGGGCGAATAGGACGGCCGCGGAGAGGCCGGTTGAGGCGGGGTATAGCTGGGTGCCGGCCGTGGCGGCGTGCTTGACGACCCCGACATTCCGCCGCCGGGCGGAGTCGGCATCGGGCGAGGCGCCGAATACGTTGTCGACGTCGACGGCGCCCCGGGGGGCGTGGTCGGCGCCGCCGGCCGCGGCGGCGGAGGTGCAGCCGGCCGGGCCGGTGGCGGCGTCGCCGGACGTGCTGGCGCCGTCGTCGCCGGAGGCGTGGTTGGACGGGCCGGCGGGGCGGCGGGCTTCGGCGCAGCGGGTTTCGCGGCGGCGGGTTTCTTGGTCGCCTTGGCCTTGCGGGCGGGCGCCGCCTTCTTGGCGGCTTTCTTGCGGCCTGCCGTCTTCTTCTTGGCAGCGGCCTTGCGGGCCGTGCTGCGCGCTGCCGTCTTGCGGGTCGCAGCCTTGCGCGCCCCCGCGCGCTTCTTCGTCGCCGATTTCCGCTTGCTCTTCGTGCCGAAAGTTGCCTTCGCTCGCTTCATCGCTGAGGTGGCGGCGCGCTTCATCTTCTTCAGGGCGGTGGCGGCGCCCGACTTTCTCTTCCTCTTTGTTGACTTTGCCATGATGTCCTCCTCGTTGCCTCGACTCCCACTATGGACCAAACGAGCGCACAACAAAACACATCCCGCCGGCTTGGTCGCATAATTTTCACATCGCCGACTCGTGCGCGCTCGTCATCGCACTCGCAAGCCGCATGTTTTGCAAGGCCTCCGGCGCTGGGCCGCCGGTCGCCCAGTCGATGAGCTCGACCAGATGGACGATGGGAATCGCCGTCGCCTGGCCGATTTGTACCATGCAGCCGAGATTGCTGGTGGCGATCACGTCAGGCTTGACGCGTTCGATATTAGCGGCCTTGCGCGCCGCCAGCCGGCGCGCAATCTCCGGCTGGAGCATGTTGTAGGTGCCGGCCGAGCCGCAGCACAAATGGCCCTCCGGCACGTCCTTGACCACGAATCCCGCCCGCGCCAGCAGCGCCTTGGGCTCCCGGGTGATGTTCTGGCCGTGCTGCAGCGAGCAGGGACAATGATAGGCGACCGCAAGCCCGCTCGGCGCCCCCGGGGCAAGCTCCAGTTGGGCAAGATATTGTGAGATATCCTGGGCCAGCGCGGATATCCGGGCCGCCTTGTCGGCATAGGCCGGATCGGTGCGCAACATGAAGCCATAGTCCTTCAGCGTGGTGCCGCAGCCGGACGCGGTCACCAGGATCGCGTCGAGACCCTCGCCTGCGCTTTCGCGCGTCCAGGCGTCGACATTGTTGCGCGCCTGACGCAGGGCCGCCGCGTCGCGTCCCATGTGGTGGGTGAGCGCCCCGCAGCAGCCTTCGCGGGCCGCAATCACCACCTCGATCCCGCACCGGGTGAGGAGCCGGATCGCGGCCGCATTGATCGATGCGCCGAGCACCGGATTGGTGCAGCCGTCGAGAATGGCGACGCGCCCCCGGCGCCGCCCCTCGGCGCGAAAAACGCGAGCGCTGTCAGCTGTTTGGGCCGGAACCCGGGCGGGCGCAAGGCGCAGCATGGCAGCGAGGCGGATAAGCCCCAGCGCCGCCAACGCGGGCGCCAGCGGCTTGGCCAGGCTGCCGCCGCGCAAGGCCCACCGGAGCAGCCGCCTATTGGGCAGCACCGTGGCAAGCAGTGCGCGAAACGCACGGTCGAGCAGCGGGCGCCGATAGGTCTGCTCGATATGGACGCGAGCATGGTCCACGAGGTGCATGTAATGCACGCCCGACGGACAGGTGGTCATGCAGGCGAGACAGGAGAGGCAGCGGTCGATATGCTTGACGACCTCCGCGCTAGCCGGCCGATCGTGCTCCAGCATGTCCTTGATCAGGTAGATGCGGCCGCGGGGCGAATCGAGCTCGTCGCCCAGCAGCACATAGGTCGGGCAGGTGGCGGTGCAGAAGCCGCAGTGCACGCAGGCGCGCAGGATCTTTTCCGATTCGGCGATGTGCGGATCGGCGAGCTGGGCGAGGGTGAACGAGGTTTGCATCGGTTGGACAGCTATGAAATTTCGGCCAGGAATCACACCCCCGCCCACATCCGTCCGGGATTGAGCACGCTGTTCGGATCGAAGCTTTCCTTGACGCGCCGGGTCAATGCGGCGAGCGCAGCCTCCTGCGGCTCGAACACGTCGACGGCGGCGCGAACGGCAGCCGGCGCCCGAACCAA
>Ga0081538_10001846_pt1 | contig 21363 bp, 24 predicted proteins | sample TabmetS5T2R1_FD_71022 | JGI IMG/M metagenome (GOLD analysis project Ga0081538, IMG submission 71022) | Tabebuia heterophylla rhizosphere microbial communities from the University of Puerto Rico - S5T2R1 | ecosystem: Host-associated > Plants > Roots > Rhizosphere ...
GCCCGCGGCTCGACGCCGGCTTCTTCGCCGACCTCCAGGAGGAGCTCGTCGATGCCGCGCGCTACCGCGCCCGGCAGCGCGCACGCCGGCCCGCGCTGCCGCGCCCGTCGCCCGCCGCGCTGCGGCGGACGGTCGCCGGCGCCGTAGCGGTCGCGCTCGTCGTCGTCGCCGCCGCGCTCCTGCTGCGCGGCGGTGACGGGGCCACCGTCGCCGGCGATCGGAGCGCCGCGCCGCCGCCGCCCGCGCCTGTGCGGTTCCGGCTGGTGCCGATGCAGCCGCTCGCGATCTGCCCGCAGCCCGTGCAGCAGTCGGCCGACGGGAACGCGATCTCCGGCATCTCGCTGCTCGAGCGGCCGCAGCGCGACACCGACGCGCTGCCGTTCGCCGCCGGCCGGCTGCCGATCGGCACGTTCGACCCGCGCTCGACGCGCCGCGCGACGCACACGCGGTTGTGGTCCGCTGTCCACGTCGTTCCCTCGCTCGACGTTGCGGCCGGCGGCGAGTGCGGCGCGCACGTCGGACCGGGCCTCTGCCTGGTGGCCGACGCCGACGAGTTCCGCTGCTTCACGGCCGTCGACGTGGCCTGGGGCCGCGCGGTCGCGCGCACGTCGGCGGACACGCTGGTCGGGATCGTGCCGGACGGGGTCGAGCGCGTCACCGTCCGCGCGATCGGGCCGCCGGTCTCCGCCGAGGTGGTCGACAACGTCTACGAGGCGCGGGCGGACGTTCCGGCGGGCGTCGGGGTCGAGCTGGCGTTCGACGGCGCGGGCGGCGCGGGCTGCCGGCGCACGATCGCGCCCGAGTTGCTCGCGGAGGTGGCACTGCTGCGCAACCGCACCCAGCCGCGCGACCGGCTGCCCGCCGCCGCGCGCGCGGCGCTGCAGCACTGGCCGCTCGACGCGGTCGTCGAGGAGGGCGCGCGCTACTGGGGCGGCGGCCGCCCGGTCGACTTCTGGGCCGTTCCGGTCGTGCCGCGCGGGCGGTCCGACTGCGCGCCCGCGTCGCGGGTCTGCGTCGTCGCGGCGTCATCGTCGGCCGGCGCCGCGCAATGCGTGCTCGACCGCAAGCGCAGCGAGCAGAACTGGTGGCTGGGACAGCTCTACCCCGACCAGTCGCTGATCTTCGGCACCGTGCCCGACGGCGTGACGCGGGTGCGGGTGAGCCACGCCGGCGGGACGGCCGTCGTCGACGCGCACGATAACGTCTTCGGCGGCGTCCTGCCGATCCCGTACCGCGAGCGCGGGGGAACGCGCGTCGACCTCGTCCGCGGGCCCGCCGAGGTCAAGCCGCGTGTCGGCATCGTCGACGGCGGCGGGCGCGTGAGCGACGTGGTCGGCGCTCTGCACGCGCACGGGTACGACACGCTCGACGAGATCACGCCCGGCGTGAAGACGCAGCCGCGCACGAGCGTCTACTGGTGGCCCGGCCGCGGGACGTCCGAGGAGGCGCTCGAGGTGGCGCGCGTCGTCGTCGCCGGCGACGTCATCCCGATCCGCGATACGGCGCGCATCCCGCTGCCGGTCCTCGAGCCGCACGCCCCGATCGTCGTCGTCGTGGGCGAACGCTGAGTCGTTCTATTCTCGGAGGCGCAGCCGCGCGGACCTCTCCGGGCGGCCGTTTGCCATGTCGCTGCGACCCTTCCTCGCCCATCTCGAACGCCACCCGCACGCCGACGAGCTGTCCGCGCCGGGCGCCCGCGCGTTCGTCTCGCAGTCGCTCCGCCCGTACCTGATAGCGGCGCTCGCCGACCGCGACACGCGCCGCCCGGCGGTCGTCGTCGCCGGCGACGACCGCGCCGCGCGCGACCTGGCCGCCGACCTGCGCGCCTGGCTGCGCCCGCGTGCGGTCCGCTTCTACCCCAGCCGCGGCGTCGCGTACGAGTCGCACCTGGTGCCGCCGGCGCACCTCGTCGGCCTCAGGGTGGCCGCGCTCGATGCGCTGCTCGATCGCAGCGCGGGCGCGGAGGCGCCGGTGGTCGTGATCTCGGCGGTCGCGCTGTCCGAGAAGGTCCCCGACCCCGCGCTGCGACCGCACGGCTTCACGCTGAAGGCCGGCGACCTGCTCGACCTCGAGGAGTGCGCGAACGATCTCGTCGCCGCGGGCTACGAGCGCGTCGACCAGGTCGAGGACCGCGGCCAGTTCGCGGTCCGCGGCGGGCTGCTCGACATCTATCCGGCGACCGAGGAGCGCGCCGTCCGCGTCGACCTGTTCGACGACGAGATCGAGTCGCTGCGCTGGTTCTCCACGTTCACCCAGCGCTCGCTCGGCGACACCGACAGCGTCGAGATCGCGCCCGCCGCCGAGCTCGCGGCCGAGCACCGCGAGCTGGCGGAGATCGCGGCGCTCGAGGACGAGCGGCCCGACATCGCCGAGCTGCTGCCGGTCGACGACTTCCGCGAGCTGCTCGACCTGATCCCGGCGGAGGCCGAGCTGGTGGTCGCTGCCGACGAGGAGACCGAGCCGGCGCTGCGCGACAACTGGGACGACGTCTGCGTCGCATTCCACGACAGCGACGCCCACCAGCTCTACGTCAAGCCGGACGGCATCCTGGCCGCGCTCGAGGAACGCCGGCCGGTGCGCCTGTCCTCGATCTCCGGCTCGCAGCCGCTCGAGTTCCGCGCGCAGGCCGCCGACTTCGCCGCCCGATCGCTCAACGAGGCCGAGCCGGAGCTCGAGAAGCTGGTCCGCTCCGGCTACACGGCGCTCGTGACCTGGCCGAACCGCGGCGGCGGCGAGCGCGCCGCCTACAACCTCGCGCGCATCAAGGCGCGCTGGGACGGCGTCGAGGAGGGGCTCGTCTTCCAGGAGGCCAACCTGCGCGACGGCTTCGTCGCGCCGGGCCTGAAGCTCGCCGCGATCCCGGAGCACCGGCTGATCCACCGCCGCAGGCAGGCGGCGCGCCCGGCGCGTGGCGGCCGCGGGCTGCTGCGCAGCTTCGCCGACCTGCGCACCGGCGACCACGTGGTGCACGAGGACCACGGCGTCGCGCGCTTCGCCGGCTTCGACACCAAGACCGTCGGCGGCATCACGCGCGACTACCTGAACCTCGAGTTCCAGGGCGACGACAAGGTCTTCATGCCGGTCGACCAGCTGGCGAAGATCTCGCGCTACGTCGGCGCCGACGGCTACGCCCCGGCGCTGTCCAAGCTCGGCGGCACGCGCTGGGACAGGATCAAGGCGCGCGCCCGCAGGGCCGCCCAGGAGCTGGCCGGCGAGCTGCTCAACCTCTACGCCGAGCGCAAGCGCCGGCGCGGCTATGCGTTCGAGCCGGATTCCGACTGGCTGCGCCAGTTCGAGGAGTCGTTCCCGTACCACGAGACGCCCGACCAGCGCGAGGCGATCGAGGCGGTCAAGGACGACATGGAGTCAGAGCGCCCGATGGATCGGCTGATCTGCGGCGACGTCGGCTACGGCAAGACCGAGGTCGCGCTGCGCGCCGCGTTCAAGGCCGCCAACGCCGGCAAGCAGGTGCTGATGCTCGTGCCGACGACGATCCTCGCGCAGCAGCACTTCGGCACGTTCTCGGAGCGGCTGCGGGACTACCCGTTCACGATCGAGCACGTGAGCCGCTTCCGCCCACCCGCCGAGCAGCGCGAGGCCGTCAAGCGCTTCTCCGAGGGCAAGGTCGACATCCTGATCGGGACGCACCGGCTGCTCAGCCGCGACGTGCGCGCCAAGGACCTCGGCCTGATCATCGTCGACGAAGAACAGCGGTTCGGCGTCAAGCAGAAGGAGCTGCTGCGCCAGCTGCGGCTCAAGGTCGACGTGATCAGCATGAGCGCGACGCCGATCCCCCGCACGCTCCAGATGAGCCTCGCGGGCCTGCGCGACATCAGCGTGATCGAGACGCCGCCGGAGGGCAGGCGACCGGTCAAGACGTACGTAGGCGAGTACGACGAGGACCTCGTCAAGCAGGCGCTCGAGCGCGAGCACGCGCGCGGTGGCCAGGCGTTCTACCTGCACAATCGCGTCGAGGACATCGACGAGGTCGCGGAGCGGCTGCGCGCGCTCTGCCCGCAGCTGCGCTTCACGGTTGCGCACGGCCAGATGGAGGAGAAGCGGCTCGAGGAGCGGATGATCGGCTTCCTGCGCGGCGAGGCGGACGTGCTCGTGTCGACGTCGATCATCGAGTCCGGCATCGACATCCCGCAGGCCAACACGCTGATCGTCGACCGCTCCGACATGTTCGGCCTCAGCCAGCTCTACCAGATCCGCGGGCGCGTCGGCCGATCGCGCGAGCGCGCCTACGCGTACCTGCTCTATCCCAGCGCAGCGGCGCTGACGCAGGACGCGGCCGACCGGCTGGCCGCGCTGTCGGACTACACCGAGCTCGGCGCGGGCTTCAAGGTCGCGATGCGCGACCTCGAGCTGCGCGGCGCCGGGTCGCTGCTCGGCGACGAGCAGTCGGGCCACGTCGCCGCGCTCGGGTTCGAGCTCTACATGCAGATGCTCGACGAGGCCGTCCAGGCGCTCGGCGTCGATGGCGCGGAGGAGCTCGCCGAGCCGGTGCGACTCGACGTCAACGTCGACGCGTACGTGCCGGCGAGCTACGTCCCGTACGAGCAGGCCAAGGTCGAGGTCCACCGCCGGATCGCCGGCGCGCGCGACGTCGCCGAGCTCGAGGACCTGCGCGCCGAGCTGCGCGACCGCTTCGGCCCGCCGCCGACGCCGGTCGAGAACCTGATCGCGCTCCAGCAGGCGCGGATCAAGCTCGGCGAGGCCGGCGCGCGCGCGGTGTCGTTCCGCCAGGGTCGCCTCGCGGTGACGCCGGTCGAGCTCGACTCCGTGCGCGCCAAGCGCATCCGCGCGGAGATCCCGGGAGCGCTCTACGAGTCGGGCAAGTCGCAGCTGTCCGTGCGCGTGCCGGAGGACCCGGAGGAGCGGTTCCCGGCCGTCGTGCGCGCCGCCGACGTGCTGCTCGAGGTGCAGCGCGCCGCGGCGTGAGCTTCACATGGGCTTTAACCGACTGCCGCTACAGTCGGGCGGCGTCATGAGGGAAAAACTGAATGCGTGGGCGCTCGGCGCCTTGTTCGTGCCGGCCGTCCTCGTCGTCGCAGGCTGCGGGGAAGAGGGGATGCCCGGCAACGCGGTCGCCGAGGTCGAGGGGACGCCGATCGAGCGCTCCGACTTCGAGCACTGGATGACCATCGCGGCGAAGTCCAGCGGCACCCCGGACACGACGGTGCCCGAGCCGCCGGAGTTCACCGAGTGCATCGAGCAGGCGCGCAAGGCCGCGCCGAAGCCGGCCAAGGGCCAGCCGAAGCAGACCGACGCCGACTTCAAGCGCCAGTGCCAGGACCGCTACAACCAGATGCGCGACCAGGTGATGACGCTGCTGATCAACTTCGAGTGGATCACCGGCGAGGCCGAGGAGCAGGGGATCAAGGTCTCCGACGAGGAGGTCCGGAAGGCGTTCGAGGAGCAGAAGAAGCAGTCGTTCCCGAAGGAGGCCGACTACGAGAAGTTCCTCGAGACGTCCGGCCAGACGACCGAGGACGTGCTGATGCGCGTGCGCCTTGAGTTGCTCTCGAACAAGATCCGCGACAAGGTCGGCAAGGGCAAGGACAAGGTCACCGACCAGCAGATCGAGGACTACTACGAGAAGAACAAGGCCCAGTTCGCGCAGCCCGAGCGGCGCGATCTGCGCATCGTCCTGACCAAGACGAAGGGCAAGGCCGAGCAGGCCAAGGACGCGCTCGACTCCGGCCAGTCGTTCAAGCAGGTCGCGCAGGAGTACTCGATCGACGACGCGTCCAAGGCGCAGGGCGGCAAGCTGCCCGCCGTCGCCAAGGGCCAGCAGGAGAAGGCGCTCGACAGCGCGATCTTCACGGCCGACAAGGGCAAGGTCACCGGCCCCGTGAAGACCCAGTTCGGCTTCTACGTGTTCGAGGTGGAGAAGGTCAACAAGGCCTCGCAGCAGACGCTCGAGCAGGCGAAGCCGACGATCGAGCAGCTGCTCGCGTCGCAGAACCAGCAGAAGTCGTTCGACACGTTCGTCAAGAACTTCCGCAAGAAGTGGAAGGAGCGGACGGAGTGCCGCGAGGGCTTCGCGACGCAGGACTGCAAGAACGCGCCGAAGCCGACGCCGACCCCCGGCCAGGTCCAGCCGGCGCCGACGCAGGAGCCCCAGTAGCCGCGACGTAGGATTGGCGGGTGAGCACGCCCGAGCACGTCGCCGCGGCGATCGCGGCCCTCGACGCGCTCACCCGCCGGCTGCGCCGCGAGTGCCCCTGGGACCGCGAGCAGGACGAGCGCTCGATCGTCCCGCACACGGTCGAGGAGGCCTACGAGCTCGCCGGCGCGGCGCACGCCGGCGACGACGCCAAGCTGCTCGACGAGCTCGGCGACGTCCTCTTCCAGGTCCACTTCCTGTCGCTGCTGCTGGAGGAGCGCGGCGCCGGCACGCTGGCCGACGTCGCCGAGCACTGCCGCCAGAAGCTGATCCGGCGGCACCCGCACATCTTCGGGGAGGTCGAAGCGGCGCACGCCGAGCAGGTGCTCCGCAACTGGGACGCGATCAAGGCGACCGAGGCGGGGCGCGAGCCCGGGATCTTCGGCGAGGTGCCCGAGAACCTCCCGGCGCCGCTGTACGCCCGCAAGGTCCAGCGCCGCGCCGCGAGCACCGGCTTCGACTTCGACCGCGTGCCGTACGAGACGGTGCGCGGTGAGCTCGACGAGCTCGAGGCGGCCGCCGACCGCGAGGCGCGCTTCCACGAGCTCGGCGACGTGCTGTTCGCCGCCGTCAACGTCGCGCGCAAGCTGAAGGTCGACCCGGAGCTGGCGCTGCGCGCTGCAGCCGACCGCTTCCGCAGCCGCGTCGCGGACGCCGAGGGCCTGGCCGCATCGGACGGGATCGACTGGAACGATCTCGGGCCGCAAGACCAGCTCGCGCTCTACGCGCGGGCCCGGCTGGAAGAGGAGCGCTGAGGCTTGAGCCAGATCGAGACCGTCCACGCCCGTCAGATCCTCGATTCGCGCGGCAACCCGACCGTCGAGGTCGAGATCGTGCTGCGCTCCGGCGCGCGCGGTCGCGCCGCCGTGCCGTCGGGGGCGTCGACGGGAGAGTTCGAGGCGACGGAGCTGCGCGACGGCGGTGACGCGTACCTCGGCAAGGGCGTCACGAAGGCGGTCGGCAACGTCAACGGGGAGATCGCGAGCGCGATCGCCGGTCGCGACGTGCTCGACCAGGCCGGCCTCGACCGCGCGCTGATCCAGCTCGACGGCACCGCGAACAAGAGCCGCCTGGGCGCGAACGCGATCCTCGGCGTCTCGCTCGCCGCCGCGCGCGCGGCGGCGGCCGAGGAGAACCAGCCGCTCTGGCGCTACCTGGGCGGCGAGGCGGCGCGCGTGCTGCCGGTGCCGATGATGAACGTGCTCAACGGCGGCGCGCACGCCGACAACTCGGTCGACTTCCAGGAGTTCATGGTCGTGCCGGTCGGCGCGGCGCGCTTCTCGGACGCGCTGCGCATAGGCGCGGAGGTCTTCCACCATCTCAAGCAGCACCTGCACGACCGCGGGCTCGGCGGCGGCGTCGGCGACGAGGGCGGCTTCGCCCCGAACCTCGAATCCAACGAGGCCGCGCTCGAGGCGCTCGTGGCGGGCATCGAGGCGGCCGGCTACATGGTCGGTGACGCCGTCGCGATCGCGCTCGACCCCGCCACCAGCGAGGTCTACCGCGACGGCGGCTACCAGCTCGAGCACGAGGGCCGGACGCTGTCGTCGGACGAGATGGCCGGCTACTGGGCCGACCTCGCGGGCCGTTACCCGATCCTGTCGATCGAGGACGGCATGGACGAGGAGGACTGGGACGGCTGGCGCACGCTCACCGGGCGGATCGGCGAGCGGGTGCAGCTGGTCGGGGACGACCTGTTCGTCACCAACACCGAGCGGCTGCGGCGCGGGATCGACGAGGGTGTGGCGAACTCGATCCTCGTCAAGGTCAACCAGATCGGCACGCTGACCGAGACGCTCGCCGCGATCGACCTGGCGCGCGAGGCCGGCTACACGGCGGTGATGTCGCACCGGTCGGGCGAGACCGAGGACACGACGATCGCCGATCTCGCGGTGGCGACCGGCTGCGGCCAGATCAAGACCGGCGCCCCGTCGCGCTCGGACCGCGTGGCCAAGTACAACCAGCTGCTACGGATCGAGGAGGCGCTCGGCGCCGACGCCGAGTACCCCGGCCGCACGGTGTTCAGGTCCTGACCTGGAGGAGGGGAGCGGCCGGCGCCGAAGAAGGCGCCAGGCATGGCTGCCGCTTCATCGCGCATCCGCTGGGACCGTGTCGGTCGCTGGGCGCTGATCTGCGTCTTCGCGTTCGTGATCTACCTCTACATCGGCCCGGCACGGACGTGGGTCAGCACGTACGGCGAGGCCAAGCGCAAGCGCGCGGAGGTCGCGGCGCTGCGCGAGCGCAACGAGCAGCTGCGCGACGAGCAACGCCGGCTCAAGCGCCAAGGGGCGGTCGAGCTCGGGGCGCGCAGGCTCGGCATGGTCAAGGCGGGCGAGAAGCTGTACGTCATCGAGTAGAGCTAGCCTCGGAAGGCGTGCCGTTCGACACCGCGCTGGAGCAGTGGCAGGCCGGCCTGCGCCGGCTCGAGGACTCGCCGTTCGACGAGCGCCCGATCCTCGAGGTCGTCACGCGCCGCGTCTACGACGAGCTGCGCCGGCGGCTCGGCTCCGCGTTCACGACCGACGAGCTCGTCGAGCTCTACGACCAGGGCACCGGCTGGGTCTCCGACATCGCCATGAGCGCGGCCCCCGACGCCCCGTTCGCCTGGGACGTGCGGATCGTCGGCGACGCCGCGTTCGGCCGCTACGTGCGCAACGCCGTTGATTTCTCCGGCGGGATGAGAGGGTAACTCGCGGACCGCAGGCGGGAGGCTGCCCTAGCGGCGCGACGACTGTCGACACCGTCAGCCGGACGCCGAGGACCAAGAAATCGATATACGACCCAGGCGCGGCGGAAGCCCAGCCGCGCGTAGAGGTGCTGCGCCGCGCCGTGGGCGTCGGTGAACAGGAACGTCAGCTGGTCGCCGGCCTCGTGCAGCGCCCGCGCCACGACCGAGTACGCGAGCCCGCGGCCGCGGTGCGACGGCGTCGTGTAGACCCGCTCGACCTCGTCGGCGTGCGGGGTCGCCAGCAGCAGGCACATCGACACGGGCCGGCCGCCGTCGAACGCGCAGAACGCGCGCGCCGCGGTCAGCTCGGCGCGCCAGCGCTCCCAGCGCAGCATCGCCGCGACCGCCGCGTCCGTGCCCCACGGCTCCGCGCGCATCCACTCCTTGCGCAGCTCCCAGATGGCGTCCGGCGTGACCTCCTCGACCTCCGGGGAGACGTCCGGCGGCGCCTCCTCGAGCGCCATCAGGAGGTGCCGGCTGACCCGCCAGCCGGCCGCCGCGAACGCGGGCGCCAGCGCGGCGCCGATCGGCTCGTGCAGCACCTCCACCGCCGGCGCCGACGGGAAGCGCCGCTCGGCCGCGAACGCGATGTCGCCGGCGCGCAGGCGCGGCGCGATCGATTCGACGCGCACGACGTTGACCTCGCGCACCCAGGGCACGCGGTCGTCGAACACGGCCGTGCCCCAGGGCAGCGGCTCGGTCCGCTCGGCCACCGCGTCCTCGATCGCGTAGAGGTGCGCGAGGATCCGCTCTAGATCGTCCTTGACGGCGCCCACGACGACGAGGCATCCACGATGATCGGCGGATCCTGGCTAGTCGCTGTCGCTGCTGTCGTCGCTCGAGTCCTCGTCGCCGCCCGTGCGGCGGATCACGATCTGGTCCTCCTCGATCGTGACCTCGACGGGCCGGTGCCCGGCCCAGTGCTCTGCGTAGACGGGGTCGTCCTCGACGGCCGGGTCGAGCCAGAGCCCGTAGCCCTCCTCGCCGTGGTCGAAGGTCGCCTCGAGCGGGGCGGGAGCGCGCCTGCGGCCGCGGCTGCGAGCCCGCGCGCGCGTGCGCTTGGGCCGCGCCGGCTCCGCCTCCTCGGCGGCCTCGGCCTCGGCCGCCTTGCGCGCCGCCTCCTCGGCCGCCTTCGCCTCCTCCTCGGCGCGCTGCACCTCCTCGGCCTCGAGCTCGGCGGCGATCGCGGCGTCGTCGGACGCGCGCAGGTCGACCTCGTCGCCGGCCGCCGGAGCGGGCTCGCCGTCGGGCTCCAGGCCGTGCTCGCGCTTGAACGCCTGGATCTGCTGGACGGTCACCTCGAGCTGGTGCGCGATCCACGCGTCGGTGCGACCTTGTCGCACCCATCCGCGAATCTGGTTAAGCTGCGGGCGCAGCGACCGGCGGCTCATGAGCAGGCCGGGACACTAGCGAAAGTGCTTCGGGTGCCGGCCCTATGGCGTGCGGGACGCCATGGGAGTAGTGTCAGCAGTGAACGCGCAGTTTGGGGCAACCATCTAGGGGTACCCGGGCCCGGAATGGCGTACCGACTCGGCAGGGAGGCGCAATGCTCGTACTGACACGCAAGTCCAATCAGTCGATAATGATCGGCGATGACATCGAGGTGTCGGTGCTGTCGATCATGGGCGAGAAGGTTCGCATCGGCATCCAGGCTCCGCGTGACATTCCTGTGTTCCGCCGCGAGGTCTACCTCGAGATCCAGCAGGAGAACGTCGCTACGGGCGCATCGGCCCGCGCCGAGGTCGATGATGCGCTCAAGCGCCTGAGCGCGAACCGGTAGCTATCCCATCACGTAGTAGAGCGTCTGGAACATCGCGATCGTCACGACGACGGCCGTTGCGATGAGCACGAGCACGAGCAGGGCGAAGCGCATCGACCCGTGCTTGTGCGCCTTCTCGATGTGACGCTGGCGCGCGCGCATCTCGGCGCGGCGGGCCAGCCGCTCGCGCCGCTCGCGGTCCTCCTCGATCTCCTCGACGAACGCCTCTTCGATCTCCGCGAGGCTCTGCCGCATGCGCATGGGTGGCATCTTATGAAACGCGCGCCGAGGCGCGGCGGTCGCGCGCGCGACCGCCGCCGCACGCGCGTCAGACGCGGGCCTCGGACTCCGCGTCGTCGTAGACCTTGACGAAGCGCAGGTAGTTGTCGGCGATCTTCTCCGCCGCGGCGCCGCGCTCGAGGCTGCCGTCGAGGAAGCCCTTGAGCGCGTCCCACCAGATCGAGCGGCCGATCGCGAACCCGACGAAGCCCTCGACGGGCGCCGCCTGGCGCAGCCAGTGGTCGACCTTCGCGTCGGACGCGCCGCGCCCGAGCAGCACGCAGACGACGCCCTCGCGGCCCTCGCCCGAGCGCGTCTGCTCGGCCAGCATCTCGGCGTCCTCGCGCGCGTCGACGCCCTCGATCTTCCAGACGTCGACCTCGACGCCGAAGTCCTGGATCTCCTTGATGGTCTGCTTCATCAGCGCCGGGCGCAGCTCGGCGTCGTAGCGCTCGCTGTCGCCGCCGACCGACTCGAGCTGCGAGTCCTCGGCCGGCACGAGCAGCTCGAAGAGGAACTTGTGGTCGTTCGCGTGCAGCCAGTCGGCCAGCTCCTTGAGGCGGCCCAGCTGGCGCCGGTTCATCTCCTCGTCGCCCTCGGGGTTGTAGCGGACGAGCACCTTGGCGAAATCGCCGCCGAAGCGATCGATGTGCGCGCCGAAGTCGGCGCCGTACTCGAAGTCGAACTCCTCCTGGCCGGACTTCTCGACCGGCATCGCGAGCACGAGGCCTTCGTCCTTGGCCCGCTGCGGGATGTCGGAGCCGAACTGCTCGTCGACGAGCACGCCGGTGGCGGAGGCGTCGACGCCGCGCTCGACGGCGAGCTCCATCCCCTCGAAGATCAGCCGCTTGGCGTCGGCGATCGTGTCGGTCTCCTCGGGCGTCGGATCGCCCTGGATCCCGAACATCTTCTTCTGGAACGACCCGCGGTGGTCGAACGCCAGGATGTAGAGCTTTCCGTCATAGCCGAGAGCCATGGTTTCCGCTTCTCCTCGGGTCGGATGCGTCGGGCCAGAAGTATGACGCCGAGACATCGGCGAGCGTCGCCCGCGGACGCGTAGAATCGGTGACCAATGGCTAGCGGACCCGACTTGTTCGTCGTCTGCAAGAGCTGCGGCTCCGAGGTGTCGCCGTACATCACGGAGTGCCCCTACTGCGGGACGCGGCTGCGCAAGCGGGCGCCGAAGCTCGAGCGCGGCGGCGCGCCTAAGGCGCCGCGGCGCTCGCGGCCGCGGCTGGCGCCGCTGCGGCGCGGCGAGATCCCCGGCATCCGCCCGGACCGGCGCCCGTACGCGACGATGCTGCTGATCGTCGCGTCGGTGATCGTGACGCTGCTGGCCCGCGCCCGCTGGGACCAGCTGACCGCCGAGGTCGTGCTGACCGATCCGATCGACGGCGAGTGGTGGCGGCTCTTCACGAGCCTGTTCATCTACGGCAGCACGGGCTACGAGGTCGCCGCGCTCGCGGCGGTCGCGATCTTCGGCATCCTGCTCGAGCGCCGCCACGGCTGGTGGGCGCCGCTCGCGGTGTTCCTGATCGGCGGCGGCGTCGGGATGCTGCTGGCGGTCAGCGTCGACGAGTTCACCGTCGCCCTCGGCGGCAACGGCGCGGCGCTGGCGCTGCTCGCCGCATGGGCGATGCCGGACATCTTGAGCCGCCGCAAGGGCCGTGAGGACGACGCGGACCTGCTCGGCGTGCTCGCGATCGCATCGCTCCTCGTGCTGCTGCCGGTGGCGACCGAGGATGCCCACGCGCTCGCCGGGCTCGGCGGCGGCATCGCGGGCATCGTCATGGGCCTCGGCCTGGCGCGCCTGCGTTGAGCCGCCGCCGGGCGTACTCGAACGCCGAGGTCGAGGCGGCGATCGAGGCGCTGTCGGATCCCGCGCGCCTGGAGGAGGCGCAGCGCATGGTGGGCGCCAATGCGCCCGGCATCCAGCGCATCCTCAACGAGGCGCTGCAGGCCGCGGAGTGGTTCGGCTCTGCCCACCGGGCCGCCGTGCTGGAGGCGGCCGGTAAGCCCGACGTCGACGACCGCGTCACCGCCGTGCGCACGCTGATCGCGGAGGAGACGGGCGTCGCGATGCTCATCGGCGTCGCGGTCGGGTACGAGCTTGCCCACGAACTCATGCAAGGGGAGGACTGACCAGATGGACATCCGCTTCCTGGCCCACTCCGCAGTCGAGCTGATCGACGGCGACACGAGGATCCTCGTCGACCCGTTCATCAGCGGGAACCCGAAGGCCGCCGTCTCGCCCGACGAGCTCGAGCCGACGCACATCCTCCTCACGCACGGGCACGCCGACCACTACGGGGACGTGGTCGACATCGCGAAGCGGACCGGCGCGCCGGTGCTGGCGATCGCGGAGATCGCGACCGAGCTCGGCGAGCTCGGCGTGGAGAACGTCTTCGACCCGAACCTCGGCGGCACCGTGCAGTTCGACTGGGGCTGGGTGAAGCTGGTGCCCGCGTGGCACACGTCGACGACCCCGAACGGGACCGTCAGCACGCCCGCGGGCCTGCTGATCATGGTCGGCGAGCGGCTCGTCTACCACGTCGGCGACACGTGCCTGTTCTCCGACCTCAAGCTGATCGCCCAGCGCGGCAACCACGTCAACGTCGCGCTCGTGCCGATCGGCGGCCACTACACGATGGACCGCTTCGACGCGGTGACGGCATGCGAGTGGATCGGCGCCGACGAGGTGATCCCGATCCACTACGACACGTTCCCGCCGATCGAGACCGACGCGCAGGCGTTCAAGACCGACGTCGAGAACGCGACCGAGAGCAAGGTCGTCGTGCTCGCGCCGGGCGAGACGCACACGGTGCGGTGAACCACGCGATCGTCCTGATCGAGGCCGAGCGCGGCGCGATGCCCGAGCTCGGCGGCACGCTCGCGGACGTCGAAGGCGTCGCGGAGGCGTGGTCGGTGACCGGCGAGTGGGACTACGCGGCGATGCTGCGGGTGCGCGACGCGGAGGAGATCGCCACCGTCGTCACCGGCCGGCTCGCGCGGCTGCCGGGGATCAAGCGGACGCACACGATGGTCGCCTTCGAGGTCTTCTCGAAGCACGACCTCGAGGCGTTGTTCTCGATCGGGACGTAACGTCGCCGAAGGCGAGCGCGAGGAACGAGCTGCTCGCCTGGCAGGCGAAACACTTATTGCCATCCCTTGGCGAACCACACGCGGCGGTCATGCCAGTCGTGGGCCATCAGCGCGCCGCCGGTCGCGACGATCGCCGCCAGGGCCGGGATGCGCAGGGCGAGCAGGCCGACCGCGCCCGCTCCGGCGAGCACCGCTCCCGTGGCGCCGTGGTGGCAGCGCTGACCGCGGATCCAGAGTCGTCGCTGGATCGCGTCGTAATGGAGCGGTTTGTGGAGCAGTTCTGGCGACATGGTGCGGAATGACACGTAATCCTGATACCCCGTTTATCGGCACGAAAGGGCCAAAGGTCCAGTGATCGAGTTCGACGAGTTCCTTGCGGTCGACATGCGCGTCGGCCGGATTACACGCGTGGACGACTTCCCCGAGGCGCGGATTCCCGCCTGGAAGCTGACGATCGACTTCGGGCCGGAGATCGGGATCAAGCGATCGTCGGCGCGGATCACGAACTACGCGCGCGAGGAGTTGGAGGGCCGGCTCGTCGTCGCCGTAGTCAACTTCCCTCCGCGCCAGATCGGGCCGTTCCGGTCAGAGGTGCTCTGCCTCGGCGCGACCGACGAGGAGGACCGCATCATCCTGCTCGAGCCGCGCTCCGAGGTGCCGCTCGGCGCGCGGATCCATTAGCAACGTCGCCGAAGGCGAGCGACCGTAACGTCGCCGAAGGCGAGCGCGACGGAGGAGCGTCTCGCCTGGCAGGCGAAACCGATCTCTCGCCTGGCAGGCGAAACCGATTTAGCGGTCTGCTCCCTAAGGCGTGGGAGTGGGGGTGCCGGTCGGCGCCGGCGTTGCCGTCGGCGCCGGCGTCGCGGACGGCTGCGGCTGCGACCCTGTCGCCGTCGGCGACTCGCCCGCGGTGGGCTCGCCGGGCAGCGTCACGGTGTCGCCCGCGTGCTGGTCGTAGACCGGCGCCGGCGGCGGCGCCGTGATCGGCGCGGGCTCCGGCGTCGGCGTCGGCGACGGCGCCGGAGTGGCGCCGGGCGTCGGCACCGGGGTCGGCGCCGCATCCGGCGTGGCGCTCGCCGCGGCGACGGGCTCCGGCTTGGCGGCCGCCTTCTTCTCGCGCACCTTGGGCTCCGTACGCTCGACAAGCTGCGGCGCCGGCTCGGAGACGGGCTGCGGCGTCGAGGACACCGCCACCGGCACGGCCGCCGCCGCTGCGGCCGGCGCCGCCGGAGCGGCCTTGGCGGCCTTGGCAGCGTGCGCCTTGCCCGGGCGGTCCTTGACGTGCTTGACCTCGACCGCGCCCGCGGTGACGATCGCGGCCGCGGCGAGCCCCGCGACGGCCTTCGATGCGAGCGCGCCGGCGCCCGCCTGCATCATCCCGCCGGCCGCGGCACCCGCGGCGCCGGCCGCGCCCGCCGCGGCGGCGCCCGTCCCGGCGGCGGCCGCGCCGCCGCTGCCCGCCGCGGCCGTGCCGGCGTGGGCGAACAGCGCCTTCTTGAGTAGCAGCAGCGGGCCGACGGGGAAGATCGCGGCAAGCGCGCGGTTGGTCTGGCGCAGCTGCTTGCGGAACACCTGGCAGCGCTCGCACGAGCGCAGATGGCGGCGCGCCGGGGGCGTCGTGCGGCGCAGGCCCTCGGCGACCTCGCCGAGCTCGTCGCGCACCTCCTCGCACGTGAGCAGGCGCGCCTCGGCGGCCTCCGCGAGCGACACGCGCGCGCGCACCAGCAGCGACTTGACCGACGGCACCGTGGTCTCCATCGCCTCGGCGATCTGCTCGTAGGACAGCGCGTCGATCTCGCGCAGCAGCAGCGCGGTCCGCTGCGTCTCCGGCAGGTCGCCGACATCCGACATCAGCTGGCGGAAGTCCTCGCGCCTGTGGACCTTGTCGGCGGTCGTCAGGCCGTGCTCGGAGAGGTGGACGTCCATCGAGTCGACGCCGATCGCCTGCGCCTTGCGCAGATGGTTGAGCGAGCGGTTGCGCGCGATCCGGTACAGCCACGGCCGCACGTTGATTGCGCGCTCGTCGGCGAGGATCGCGTTGAAGGCGGCGGCGAAGACCTCCTGGAGCACGTCCTCGGCGTCCTCGCGGCTCGACAGCATGTGGCGGCAGAACGCCAGCAGCCGCGACTCATAGCGCGCGACGAGCGCCTCGAACGCGTGCTGGTTGCCGCGCCGGATCAGCGAGATCAGCCGCTCGTCGGTCTGCAGCCGCAGCAGCGGCGAGCGCGCGTGCGTGCCGGCGACGCCGGCGTGGGTGAGTGCCGAGACTTCCAAGGGAACGCGACGGTTTCCGCCCGAGACAACCCCCGCTGGGCGGATAAGTTGCTCCGCCAGGGTAGCCGGTGACCGCCTGCCGTGCAGTCAGACTTCCGGTAGGCCCTACGATGGCGCCGACTGCCCGGGTGGCGAAACTGGTATATGCGGCCGGCTTAAACCCGGCTGTCCGCGAGGACATGTGGGTTCGACTCCCACCCCGGGCACTAGTGGCGCCGCCCGCAAGCGCGTGCGAGACCACTAGCGGGTCGCGAGCAGCGCCTCCAGGCGGTCCACGAACTCGGCCTGTGCCGGATTCAGCTTGGCGCGCGCGGTCGGCAGGTCGAACCATTCCGCGCGGTCGATCTCGGGGAACGCCTGCATGCGACCCGAGCGCGGCGGCCACTCGACCTCGAACGTGTTGCTGCGCACGGCGGCGGGGTCGAGATCGCCCGCGACCGCGTAGGCCAGCACCTGCTTGCCGCTCTTGAGCCTGACCGCGCCGAGCTCCTCGAGCGTCGCGTCCGGCAGTCGTGTCCCCGTCTCCTCCTCGAACTCGCGCAGCGCGCCTGCGCGCGGGTCCTCGTCGCCGTCGACCTCGCCCTTGGGGATCGACCACGCGCCGAGGTCCTTGCGCGCCCAGAACGGGCCGCCGGGGTGCACGAGCAGGACCTCGCGGCCTGCCGTTCCCTGCCGGTGCAGGAGGATTCCCGTGCTGCGCGTCGCTGGCAAGAGCTCCAAGCAAATCACGTACGGCTGCGGACAGTTCCCTTACCCAGCCTAAAGACCGAAGAACCACGAATTCCCGGCGTGAGATGATCGCGGCCAAGCCACGCTAAGGGAGTTGGTCGATCATGGAAGCGGTCCGGTGCACGCAGTGCGGGGAGACGCGATGGAGCCTGTTCCCCGGCTCGCTCGCACACGCCCTCGAAGCTCCGTGCGAGCTCTGCGGGGGTGAGACCGTGATCGAGCGGCGCCGCCCCGGCGCCGGCCCCGAGGAGCTCGACGTCGAACGGCGGCGCGCCGCGATCGCCGACCGGATCGGCGCGGATCAGAGCCTCGCGGCCCGCTGAGCGGCGGCGTCCGGCGGCGCGCGCGTTGGAGCTGACGACCGAGCGGCTCCACCTGCGGCCGTTCACCGACGCCGACCGGATCGCGATCCACGCCGTCTACGCCGATCCGGAGGTGATGCGCCACGTCGGCCACGGGGCGCACCGGACGGTGGCAGAGACGACCGCCGCCCTGAAGGTCTACGGCGAGGTGCTCGAGCGGAGCGGCTTCTCGTTCCTCGCCGTGGTCGAGCGCGCGGGCGGCGCGCTGATCGGCGACGCCGGGCTGTACCCGCTCGGCGAGGACATCGAGCTGGGCTACACGCTCGCGCGGCGCGCGTGGGGGCGCGGCTATGCGACGGAGCTCGGCCGCGCGCTGCTGGCGTATGCGTTCGACGAGCTGGACGCCGCGCGCGTCGTCGCGCAGGTCGAGCCGGCGAACACGGCTTCGCGCCACGTGCTCGAGAAGCTCGGCATGAAGGAGGTGGAGGTGCGGACGGCGTACGGCCGCCCGCACTTGCTGTACGAGGCTAAGCGGCCCGCTGCGCGCCGCGGCTCGTCGCCGCGCCCGTGAAGCCGTCGAGCAGCGCCTCGGCGAGCGCGCGCTTGCCTTCGACGGCGAGCCCGCCGGTCGCACCGTCGGGGCCGAGCGCGCCGATCCACGCCTCCTCGGACCCGCTCACGACCGCGTCGGCCGCGCCTTCCGGACGCTCGTTGATCGTCACGCGGCCGCCCTCGACGCGCAGCCGGTAGACGCGCTCCTCGTGGTCATCGGAGAGCACGAGATCGACCGTGCCGGAGACGTCGCGCGGCGGTGCGAGCAGGCCCGGCGCGAGCCGGAAGATCGCGCCGACGTTCACGTCCTCGCCGGTGCGCGGCCCGGTCCAGGTCCAGTCGTAGCCCCAGCGCGCCAGTGCGCCGAGGACGGGCATGAGCTCGCGCGATCGCTCGGTGAGCTCGTAGTCGACCCGCGGCGGCACCTCGCGGTAACGCTGGCGGGTCAGCAGGCCGTCGGCGACCATGCGGTTCAGTCGCGATCGCAGCTGCTCGGTTGAGATCCCGGGCAGCACGCGCTGCAGCTCGACGAAGCGGCGCGGGCCGGCGGCGAGATCGCGGACGATCAGCAGCGTCCACTTGTCGCCGACGAGGTCAAGGGCGCGGGCATCCGGCGACCACTGATCGTACGGATGGCGCTTGGGAGGCGGGACGGGGGGGATGGTGGACCTCCGCTCAGGATTCCGGCGGGTGGCGGGGCGACGCCAGAATAGACGTCCTAGCGGCGAAACGGTAGCCCCAGGCGCTGCGAATTCTCCATGGGTTGCGTAACCCATACGGACGGTTGATGGGTTTGCGAACCCATCCGCGCAAGTTTCGCGCGCCGATGCCGTTGGTCTTTTTGGCAAGGGGCGACCGCTTGTGGCGCCCTGCTGAAACCACGCAAGCGAGGACAGATGGGGGACGTGATCAGGCTCTCGGAGCGCAGGGACGCACTCCGTCGGCGGACCACCGGCCGGCGCGTGCGGTCGCGCGCCGAGTTCTTCTTCGATCTGGCGTGCCCGTTCACGTACCTGGCGTCCGAGCGCGTGGAGCGCAGCTTCGACGAGGTCGCGTGGCGGGCGGCCTCGAGCGAGGCGCTGCGCCGCTCGTGTCTGGCGGATGACGACGTCAGCGCCGCGGTGGTGCGCCGCGCGGCGGAGGAGCGGGCGGTCGCGCTGCGGCTGCCGCTCGTCTGGCCCGAGCGGTTCCCCGAGCCCGTGCCTGTGGCGATGCGGGTCGCCGCGTTCGCGGCGGATTGCGGCCGCGGGGCCGCGTTCGTGCTCGCGGCGACGCGGCTCGCGTTCTGCGGCGGCTACGACCTCGACGATCCCGAGATCCTGGCCGAGGCAGCGGCGGCCGCCGGCGTCGTGCTCGACGACACGCTGCACGCGGCGCGCGACGAGGGCCGCGACGGGCCGATCGAGGCGGCCGGACGCGCGCTGCTGGCGGCGGGCGCCGACCGGCTGCCGGCGCTCCGGGTCGGGCGCGCGCTGTACTGGGGCGAGGAGCGCGTCGGCGAGGCGCTCGTTGCCGCGCGCATGGCCCGAGCAGCAGCGCTTTAAAGAGGGCGAAGCCCGGTTAAGCCCGGACATGGACGTCCGGCATGGCGGTCAGAACGCCGTCCGGATGACCGGCGGAGCACTACGGTGATACGAGGCCGGCGAGTATCTGCGCGTTGAACGCGTCGACCGTCTCCGGCTCGCGCTCGTCCGCGCCCGGCGTCGGCGCCGCCTGGTCGTCCTGCTCCTCCTCGCCGTAGAGCAGGTCGAGGTCCGCGAACGGCGTGTAGACCATCGGCGTCAGGTTCTCTCTCTCCATGCCGCGAACCTAGCGCGCGCGGCGCCGCGCTCCAGCGCAACCCACCCTCGCACCCCCGATTTGGGGGGTATGTTCCCCCGCGATGACCACCGAGCCGCAGGAGACGACGACGCTGCACGGCGGCCGCCTGATCGCGCGCCGGCTGAAGGCGCACGGGGTCTCGAAGCTGTTCACGCTCTCCGGCGGCCACCTGTTCTCGATCTACGACGGCTGCCGTGAGGAGGGGATCGAGCTCGTCGACGTGCGCCACGAGTCGGCCGCCGCGTTCGCGGCCGAGGGCTGGGCGAAGGTGACGCGCGAGCCCGGCGTCTGCGCGCTCACCGCCGGCCCGGGCGTCACGAACGGGATGAGCGCGCTCGGCTCGGCGCAGCAGAACAACTCGCCGATGCTCGTGCTCGGCGGCCGCGCGCCCGCGATGCGCTGGGGCCAGGGCTCGCTCCAGGAGGTCGACCACGTGCCGTTCGTCCGGCCGCTCGTCAAGCTCGCCGCGACCGCAACGGCCACCGCCGAGATCCCGGGGCTGATCGACGACGCGTGGACGGAGGCGCTGCGGCCCCACAGCGGACCCACGTTCGTCGACTTCCCGCTCGACCACGTCTTCATGGAGGCCGAGGAGGCCGAGCCGGTCGAGCGCGTCCCGCATCCGCCGGCCACGCCCGACGCGCGCATGCTCGACCGCGCGATCGCGCTCCTACGCGACGCGGAGCGACCGGTGATCATGGCGGGCACGAACCTGTACTGGGGCCGCGGCGAGGGCGCGTTGCGCGAGCTCGCCGAGGCGCTCGGCATCCCGGTGTTCCTCAACGGCCTCGCACGCGGCTGCCTGCCGGCCGACCACCCGCTGTTCTTCTCCCGTGCACGCGCGACCGGGCTCGAGGGCGCCGACGTCGCGCTCGTCATCGGCGTGCCGATGGACTTCCGGCTCCGCTTCGGCCAGTCGTTCGGCGAGGACTGCGAGCTGGTCGTCGCCGACGTCGCCGAGCCCGAGCGCGAGCACCCGCGGCCGGTGGCGGCCGAGCTCTACGGCGACGTCGCCGGCACGCTCCGCGCGCTCGCCGGCGCCGGGACTGGCGTCTCCACGCGGGCCTGGACCGACCAGCTGCGCGGCGTCGAGCATGAGAAGCGCGCCGCCGAGGCCGACATGCTCGCCGACCCGCGCGCGCCGCTGCACCCGCTGCGCGTCTACGGGGAGCTCGCCCAGCTGCTCGATCGCGACGCGATCGTGATCTGCGACGGCGGCGACTTCGCGTCGTACGCCGGGCGCGCGATCGACTCCTACGAACCGGGCTGCTGGCTCGACCCAGGCCCGTTCGGCTGTCTCGGCTGCGGACCGGGCTACGCGCTCGCGGCGAAGCTCGCGCGCCCCGATCGTCAGGTCGTGCTCTTGCTCGGCGACGGCGCGTTCGGCTTCTCGGGCATGGAGTGGGACACGCTCGCGCGCCACGGCGTCGGGATCGTCGGCGTCGTCGGCAACAACGGCATCTGGGGGCTCGAGAAGCACCCGATGGAGTTCCTCTACGGCTACTCCGTCGTCGCCGACCTGCGGCCGGAGACGCGCTACGACGCGGTGGTCGAGGCGCTCGGCGGCCACGGCGAGCTCGTGCGCGAGCCGGGCGAGCTGCGCGGCGCCCTGGAGCGCGCGTTCGAGGCCCGCGGGCCCGCGCCG
>Ga0081538_10001847_pt1 | contig 21356 bp, 20 predicted proteins | sample TabmetS5T2R1_FD_71022 | JGI IMG/M metagenome (GOLD analysis project Ga0081538, IMG submission 71022) | Tabebuia heterophylla rhizosphere microbial communities from the University of Puerto Rico - S5T2R1 | ecosystem: Host-associated > Plants > Roots > Rhizosphere ...
TGCGCCACCGTTGCCGCGGCTCGCTCATCCAGGCCAGGTAGGACATGGCTGTAGGTGTCCATCGTGATGGCGATGGTGGCGTGGCCAAGCCGTTCACTGACCACCTTGGCTGCGATGCCCGCAGCCAGGGCGGCGCTCGCGTAGCTGTGGCGCACGTCGTGGAGCCTGATCCTCGGCAGTCCGGCCCTTCGGACATGCTGCTTGAACCAGTCCGAGAACAGCTGGGGGTGGATCGGCGAGCCGTCGGGACGCGTGAAGACGAGCCCGGAATCCTGGTAGCCCGGCCCAACCACCACCCGCTCGGTCGCCTGGCGGACTTGGTGCTCCCGAAGGGCAGCCACTGTCGCGGGGTCCAGGGCAATCGATCGTCGGCTCCTAGCCGTCTTGGGCTCCGAGGTGTAGACGGCGTGGTCGACCACGACGCGCGGCTGCCGGACGGCGACTCGGCCGGCAGCCAAATCGACGTCGATCCAACGCAGCCCCAGGAGCTCACCACGGCGCATCCCCGTGGTCGCCGCCAAGAGCCAGGCAGCATAGTGGCGATCCTGCCGGACATGGAGGAGGAAGGCGCGGAGCTGTCCCGGTGTCCATACTTGCAACTCAGCTGGCTTCACCTTCGGCGGGTCGACAGCGTCAGCCACGTTGCGAACGGTGTAACCCCAGCGCACCGCGTCTCGGAGGGCTCGATGCATGAGCACGTGAACGTTCCTGACGGTCTTCGCCGAGAGGCCGCCCGGTCGGTGGCGCCGACCCGAAGCCAGCAGCTCCTGGTAGAGGCTGGCCAAATGGCCAGGGGTGAGCTGCTGCAGCTCCACTCCCCCAAGCGTCGGGATCACATACGCCTCAAGCAGCCCCTGATAGCTCGCCCAGGTCGTGGGGCGCACGTTCAGCCGCATCGCAGGTAGCCACTCGTCGCGCAGGAAGCTGCCCGTTGTGCGCTTAGACGCCTCGACGAACGTGCCAGAGCGGACTGTAGACAGCGCATCATTCAAGGCCGCCTGACACTCCCGCTTGGTGCGGTATCCGCCCTTACTGCGCTGTCTCGGCTTGCCCGTGGCAGGGTCAAGCACGAACAAGTACCAGGTGTAGGTCCGGCCGCGTTTCCGGATGCTCCCGCGCATCAGCGGTTCTCCTCGAAGGAGACGCCGAGCATCTTGAGTAGCGGGGCGGTCGGCACACGCAGCCGACGGCCGAACGCAAGGGTTGGAAGCTCGCCGCTGGCCGCAGCCCGATACGCCGCGCTGCGGCTCACACCGAGCAGCTTCGCCGCATGCTCGACGCTGATCGTGGGCGGAAGCTCGGTCGCGTCAGCATGATTCCCTGCAGCGGTCCTCACCACACTAGGAGGGGACGAAGGCCGGCTCCGACCGGCGCTACGGGGTGATCCCACTCCTCGTCCCTCCTCGCCAGCATGGCGCGGAAGGCCAAGCAGCCGACGTCTCGATTGGCAGTCTCACGGCTGAGCTCCTAGGGCTGGCTGTCAGCGGCGGGCTGTTAGAAGGGGACAACTCGTATGGACGTTTATACCAGTCTTGTCAATCGGCCACAACGGGCAGTGAACAGAGCTCAACGAGCAGGCAGCTCGTAGGACAGCACGTAGCGATCAGCCGCCATCACCGTGTCACAGACCTCGACCGGCCTGTCTCCAGCGTCATATGCCACTCGGATCAGAACGAACACCGGTACGCCAGCTGGGAGTCGTAACGCCCGTGCCTCCTCGGGCAGCGGCATCCGAGCCCGCACATCCTCGGTGAACCGCTTGAGCTGGTAGCCCATCTCTTCAAGGCGAGCGTAGATGCCACCCGGGCCAGTATCCACCTCGGAGATCTTGGTGCCCTGCGCCAAGTCCCATGGCAGGTAGGAGGTGGCCAGCTCCATTGGCTGCCCATCCGCCAGGTAGCGACGGCGGCGGACCAGCACCTCGCTTCCCTCGGGCACATGAAGCAACCGGGCGATCTCTACCGGAGCAGGGGCTTGCGCAATCTCCAGGACCTGGACCTCGGGGCGGCGGCCTTCCCCCTCAAGCTCGGCGAGATAAGCAGCCTTGCCGGCGTCACGGTGCCGGCGGGCGAACCGATCATAAGCTTTGCGTTGTACAGGGGGCCGACGTCGCACGAACGCCCCTCGACCGTGCTCAATGTCGACTAGTCCCTCAGTCCGAAGGATGGCGATCGCCTGTCGCACCGTCCCCCGAGCTGCCTCGTAGGCGTCCATCAGCGCTCGCTCTGACGGAAGCTGTGCACCAGCGCTGAGCTGGCCGCTCAGAATGGCTGCTCGCAGATGGTCAGCGATCTGCCGGTACGCCGGCCGGTCGCTGGTAGGGTCGATACCGCTCGACACAGGCGGTGTCCTTCGACTGGTCTACTGGTCTAAACCACTTGTAACACTACTGGAGGAGGAAGGCGATGGCCGAATCGAGCCCCCGGCACTCAGTTAGCGTGGCGGCGGCCATCGTCGATGAGAGCGGGCAGCTTCTGGCCGTCCGTCGGCGCGACAACGGCCATTGGGAGCCACCGGGCGGCATACTCGAGCTCGATGAGACGATCCAGGCCGGCTTGATCCGCGAGGTTCGGGAGGAGACCGGGCTGGAGGTCGAGCCTCAGTCGCTCAGCGGTGTGTACAAGAACATGCGTCGTGGGATCGTCGCCTTGGTGTTCCGCTGCCGGATCATCGGTGGTGAGCCACGCCCCACTCGAGAGGCCGAGCAGGTCTCCTGGCTCAGCCCCGACGAGATCAGCAACCTGATGGATGAGGCCTATGCCACTCGACTACTAGACGCCTTGCAACCTGGGCCCGCTGCCATCCGAGCCCATGATGGCCTATCGCTGTTGCCAATCTAGTGTCTTGCGCCTGAAGTTGGTTGTTGAAGTGTTGTAGTGTCAGCGGATGGCGAGGACAGGACGGCCCAAAGCGCCGTTGATCTTGACCGATCAGGAGCGGGAGACGCTGGTGCGCTGGTCGCGGCGGGCCAAGAGCTCCCAGGCGTTGGCGCTGCGGTGCCGGATCGTGCTGGCCTGCGCCACCGACGCGACCAACAAACAGGTCGCCGCGGAGCTGGGCGTGTCGCTGCCGACGATAGGCAAGTGGCGGTCACGGTTTGTGGCCCGCCGGTTGGAAGGGCTGGTCGACGAGCCACGGCCGGGCGCACCCCGCACGATCACCGACGAGCAGGTGGAGGCGGTGGTGGTCGCCACCTTGGAGGAGACCCCTACCGACGCCACGCACTGGTCGCGGGCGTCGATGGCCAAGCGGTCGGGGCTGAGCAAGTCCACGGTGGGGCGGATCTGGAAGGCGTTCCGGCTCAAGCCCCACCTGACCGACACCTTCAAGCTGTCCAGCGATCCGCAGTTCATCGAGAAGGTTCGCGACGTGGTTGGGCTGTACCTGGACCCACCGGAGCGGGCGCTGGTGCTGTGCGTGGATGAGAAGTCTCAGGTCCAGGCGCTGGACCGGTCCCAGCCGGTGTTGCCGATGCTGCCCGGGACACCCGAGCGCCGCACCCACGACTACGTCCGCCATGGGGTCACCAGCCTATTTGCCGCCCTCGATGTCACCACCGGGCAGGTGATCGGGTCGCTGCACCGTCGGCACCGCTCGACCGAGTTCCGCCGCTTCCTCACCAAGCTGGACAAGGAAGTCCCCGAGGACCTCGATGTGCACCTGGTCTGCGACAACTACGCCACCCATAAGACCGACACCATCCAGCGCTGGCTGGCCACGCACCCGCGGTTTCATGTGCACTTCGTCCCGACCAGCTCCTCGTGGCTCAACCAGGTCGAGCGCTGGTTCGCCGAGCTCACCACCAAGCTGCTGCAGCGGGGGGTCCATACCAGCGTCCACGCCCTGGAGGCCGACATCCGCGCCTGGATCGAGACCTGGAACCAGGACCCCAGGCCGTTCGTGTGGACCAAGACCGCCGAGGAAATCCTCGGCTCCCTCGCCCGATATTGCCAACGAATCTCAGGCGCAGGACACTAGGAGAACACTTAACTACACAACCTCTCTGGTTCACTTCGTGAGACGGCGCGCGCTGAGGCTTGGTGGTGTTGGCCTCGGCCGGCTGTTTAGGTGAGGACTGTCAACCTTCTCGTCTCGAAGATGCAGTCAGGTCTAGCCAGGTCAGGTCGGGCGGGGTTTCTGTTCAGTGTGGTCTCGTGAGGTGCAGTTGTTGTGGCCTGTGGAATGACCGCGAGAATGAGCACCAAAGGGGCCAGATCCGTCGCTCGGATCTGGCCCCTCAGGTTGTTGCGTGGCGGCGGCCTACTTGCCGTCGACGCCGTCGACGAATTCGAGGATCGCCTTCGCCAGAGCCTCCGGGGCCTCGAGCGCGACGTAGTGGCCGACACCATCGATCTGGGCGCTCTTGACCGGGTTCGCTGCGACTTGGGCGAGCGTCATCTCGGTGAACGGACCGCCGAACGCGCCGACGGCGAGGACGGGAACTGTGAGCGGGTTCGAGGCGGCGAGCGCCTTGAGGTCGTCGCCTTCGGCGAGCATCGAGGTGTACAGGCCGGCCGCTCCGCGCCATCCGTTCGGGCGGGCGTAGACGCGGACGAACTCGGCCACGTCCTGGTCGGTGATCGAGCCCTGCACCGCGGTCATCGCGGGGAAGGCCCAGTCGCCGAGGAACTGGCGCTCGCGACCGGCGAGCAGCATGTTCGCGATGCCGGGGGCGGCCAGGACGCCGATGTGCCACGAGCCACCGTGGGTGACGTCGGCCAGGCCCTCGAGGCCGAACCCCGCGAGTCCCAACTCAATCGCGGTGAAGCTGAGCACGTCCTCCGGGTGGGTAGCGGCGAGGCGGAACACCGTGCCGCCGCTGATGTCCTGACCGGTGAGGTGCACCGGCCCGAGGTCGAGGTGCGCGATGAGTTGGTGCAGGTCCTCCGCTGAGGTGGTGCTGCTGTTGTCGCCTTCGGCATTCGACGAGTCGCCGAAGCCGCGCAGGTCGACGGCGAAGACGCGGTGCGTTTCCGCCAGCAGCGGGATGAGCTTGTGGAACGCCCACCAGCTCTCCGGGAAGCCATGAACCAGGAGAACGGGCGATCCCGCGGTGCCGGCGGACACGTAGTGGAGCTCCGTGCCGTTGACGGCGGCGGTGTGGTGGGCGACTCCCGCAACGGCGGGGCTGGGGTACTTGACGCTCACGGCAGACCTCCTTGATCGACAACCATGTTGTCTAATTGTAGACAACCTGGTTGTCTTTGTCCAGGGTCTTCGCCTACCCTGTTGGCATGCTTGGAGCCGGACCCAACCTCGCGCTGCTGTTGCTGGGCAGCTACCGCAAGCTGCTGGAAGAAGCGGTGAAGGAGCTCGCCGCGCGGGGCTACCAGGACGTGCGACCCTCGCATGACTTCGCCATGCGAGCCATCGACGCCGGCGCTGACAGCGCATCCGAGCTCGGGCGCGCCCTGTCGGTGTCGAAGCAAGCTGCGGCAAAGACCATCGCGGCGCTCGTGGAGCGCGGATACGTGGTCAGTGAAGACGACCCTGCCGATGGCCGACGAAAGCGGATCCGGGTCACAGCGCTCGGCCACGAGGTCATGCGGGAGGGCGAGCGCATCTTCGACGAGCTTCGCGCTGCCTGGGCCCAGCAGCTGGGCCACCGGCAGCTCGCGCAGTTGGAGAAGCACCTCGCGGCGTTCGTCGGGGATTCGCCGATCCGGCTCGACGCGCCCGGCTGGGTCTCGCGCTATCCCGAGTAGCCAGACACCAGCCAACGACGACAGCGACGATCGAGCCCTACTGGACTTCATCCTCGGCATCGCTTCCCCGATCGGCGAGCTGCCCTTCGACCTTCCGTCTTCAATGGCTGCGGTCGTCGAAAGCCTGCGAGGACGTGCCGTTCGATACGCGAAGGAGACCCTCGTGGGTGAAGCTGACGTGTTCAATCGCCTCTGTCTGGCCTGGTAGGCGGCGGCTCATCGCCGGATCGCTGGGGCTTCGACATGGACTACCGGGTCCGGCCTCTGCCCCCAGGGCCCATGGCCTTCGCCTGCGTGTGGCCGGAACGGGGATCCCGCCCTCTCACCTCGAGGTCGACGGCACGGCCGTCCTCCGGGCGGCCGAAAACCGCGGTGCGCCTGTGGGCCGATGACCCGTACTGCTCCGCCGACTGACAACATCCTCAGAAATGAAGGCCGATCATGGAAGGATAGGGACGCAGTCCGATGAGCTCGTCGGGATTGCTGGCGCTCTCGCAAAGAGCGTGATGCGAAAGTGAGCGCATCCCTTCGCCGAAGGAGAACCCATAACTTTGGCCCCGACGGTCGAGCGCGACCAGGGGAAACGGCGGTCCGCACAGCGGTTCCTGGTGGTTCCATGGTAAGGATGGGGTCGCCGGTTCTGTCGGCGACGCGTGAAAACTGGGACTCCTCGGGCTTGTGTGGGTCGGATGGAGGGCTGCGCCGGCGTGGTTGGCTTGCTCGGTAAGGGGTCCAGGCCGGGTCGGGCTGGTGTGGAGGACGCGCACGCGCCGGCCTTCGTAGGGTTCGGAGCTGCCAAGCAACCGAACCCCTCTGGAGCGACGCGTGCGCGCCACCACCGCATTCAACAAGATGCTCACCATCCCCGGCGCCACCGTGACCGGGGTGAGGTTCACGCCGGCCGGGATCGTGGTGGCGCTGCGCCGCCGGGCGCGGCGGCTGCGCTGCCCCTGCGGCTGGTCCACCCGCGCGGTCTATGACCGGTCCACCCGCCGCTGGCGGCACCTGGACCTGGGCGCCGCCCGGCTGTTCCTGGAGGCAGAGATCCGCCGGCTGGAATGCCGGCGCTGCGGCCGGGTGCGGACCGAGACGGTCCCATGGGCCCGGCCAGGGGCGCGGTTCACCCGCGACTTCGAGGACGTGGTGGCCTACCTGGCGCAGCGCACCGACAAGACCACCATCACCCGGCTGCTGCGCTGCTCCTGGGAGGCGGTGGCCGCCATCGTGGCCCGCGTGGTGGCCGATCACCTGGACGACACCCGCCTGGAGGATCTGTACCGCATCGGCGTCGACGAGGTCTCCTACCGCAAGGGCCACCGCTACCTGACCGTGGTCGCCGACCACGACCGCGACGGGGCGGTGGTCTGGGTCGGCGAAGGCAAGTCCGGCGCCACCTTGGAGCGCTTCTTCGACCAGCTCGGCCCCGAGCGCACCGGTCGACTCCGGGCGGCGTCGGTGGACTTGCACGGCGCCTACGCCAAGGTCACCGGTGCCCGCGCTCCACAGGCGCGCGTGTGCGCCGACCCCTTCCACGTCGTCAAGCTGGCCAACCACGCCCTGGACGAGGTCCGCCGGGTCGAGTGGAACCGCGCCCGCCACGCCACCGGGATCGTCCGCCGCCCCAGCGGCCGCATCCGCATCAACCCCGCCGCCGACCTGGTCAAGCACACCCGCTGGGCGCTGCTGAAAGACCCCAGCCGCCTCACCGCCACCCAGCAGCAGCTCCTTGACCGGCTGCGCCGCACCCGCCACGTGCTGTTTCGCGCCTGGGCGCTGAAGGAGGAGCTCCGCGACCTATACCGGCTCCCGGAAGGCCGCCGCGCCGACGCCCACCTGGATGCCTGGCTGGCCCGCGCCTGCCGCTGCCGCATCCCCGCCATGGTGGCGCTGTCCAAGACCATCCGTGCCCACCGCCAGCAGATCCTGGCCGCTGTCGACCTGGGCCTGTCCAACAGCAAGCTGGAGGGTCTCAACTCCAAGATCCGGCTGATCAACCACCGCGGCTACGGCCACCACAGCGCCGCCGCCGTCATCGCCATGATCTATCTGTGCTGCTCAGGCCTGACCGTCACCCTGCCCACAGGAAGGTGAGGAGAACCAATTTTCGGCCGTCGTTGACAGGTTCGATTCCGGCGGGGGGCTCCATATAGGGTCTGACCAGCGGAAACGCTGGTCGCCGTGGCGTTCGATGAGCATCTACCGGTCCAGAGAACACATCCCATGGAGGGATGCGGTCTGACCGTCGGTCGCCGATGGGTGATCCCGACCGGTGTGATCTGGCCGTTTGTCGGTCCCTGGCCAGCGTCCTTCAGGATGTTCGCCTGAAGAGCAGGCGAAGAACGCATACCTGTAAAGGGTGGGTACAGGGCAGGCAAGAAGGTTGACGTTGCTGATCAGCCACTGGTCCAGGAGGGTGGTCGATCTGGTGGTTTGAGCGCCGCGGTCTCGCAGGCGCGCGGACCGCGGCGCTCCCAGACCGCCTCATTGGCATAGAGCAAGCACCTGCGCTTGAGGAGCCCTTGTACGTGCTCCTTGCAGCTTCAATGTCCCGCTCACCAGGCAATCGCGTGGGTTTGCAGGAACTGCTCGTCGAAGTCGCTGACGGTTGGGTCGTCGGTGTGGTCGGCCGGACACCGGGGACTAGCGACATGGATGATGGCCGCCGCCCCTGTTGCCAGCACGACCTGCTTGTCGGGGTAGTTGATCAGGTAGCGGCCACAGCGGGGGCAGGCCCATTCGGCGGCACCGTCGGGTCGCTGGGCCAGACAGGCCAGGCGATGAATGGGCTGCATGGGCACGGGAGGTTCACTCCTTTGATATCAGCGGCGGGCTTCGTAGACGAGGTTGAACGGGGTCTCGGCAACGCGGCGGAAGCGGCCGAACCCGGCCGCGGTCACCACCTCGCGCAGGCGCTGTTCGCCGGCCTGGGCGCCCAGGGCCGTGCCGGGCTCCTCCGACAGTGCGTGCGGCACGCACAACAAGGTGGAGGCGGCATAGAAGGCCCGTCCGATCGGGGTCAGGTTGTCCTGGAGTCGGTCGGCCGCATACGGCTCCACCAGCATCAAGGCCCCCTCTGAGGCGAGGCTGTGGTGGATGTGGGCGGCGGCACCGACCGGGTCACCCAGGTCGTGCAGGGCGTCGAAGATCGTCACCAGGTCATAGCCGGCGCCCGGATAGGCGCTGGCCGAGGCGACCTGGAAGCGGCAGCGCCCGGCCACCCCGGCGTTGGCCGCCACCTGCTGGGCATGACGGACAGACGGCTGATGGTAGTCGAAGCCGACAAAGGTCGAGTTGGGATAGGCCTGGGCCATGATCAGGGTGGAGGCGCCATGGCCGCAGCCGACGTCGGCCACCCGGGCGCCGGCCTCCAGCTTGGCCTGGACGCCGTCCAGGGCCGGGATCCAGGCAGAGACCAGGTTGGCGGCATAGCCGGGGCGGAAGAACCGCTCGGTGCCGGCGAACAACTCCGGGTCGTGGGCATGCCAGGGAACCCCGGCGCCGGTGGCGAAGGCCTGGGTGACCTTGGGTTCGTCCTTGACCGCGGCGACCATGACCTGGAAGGCGCCAGGCAGGTACATGGGGCCGTCCTCGTGGGCCAGGGCGAAGGCCTGCTCGGCCGAGAGCGAGAAGCGTTCGCCGTCGGGGTCATAGGAGACGTAGCCGCTGGCGGCCTGGGCGGCCAGCCACTCGGCGACCAGCCGGGGGTGGGTGTGGGTGCGGTCGGCCAGCTCGGCCGCCGTCGCCGGCCCGGCGGCCAGGGCCTGATACAGCCCGAGCTTGTCGCCGATGACCACGGTGGCCGCGAACCCGGTCGCGCCGAAGTCGTTGACGAACCGGCCCAGTAGCTCATTCAGCTTGGCCTGGTCGATCGCTTGGGTCTGGTCGACAGTCATCTGCCTGCCTCCTGTTCTCTTGGCGGACCTGTTGCCCGACCCCGGCGCGATGCGCGCTCGTCTCTGGTCGGTTGGCCTCACGATCCACCGCCGGCCTCGCGCGCCGCTCGACCGCCGCTCACTCCTCGGGTCGCGCCCCCGGCCGGCCGTAGCACGGCGAGGGTGGCCCCGCGAGCGGCCCGGCGCGATCGGCGCGCGACCGTGCCGCGATCGCCGGGGGTCACGCTCTCCGCGATGCGGACATCCCATGGAGGAGAGCTGCGATGAAAGCCGTCAGGCTGCACACCTACCGGGAGCCCCCAGCCGTCGAGGAGGTTGCCGAGCCGGAGATCAGCCGGCCCTTTGACGTGGTCGTGCGGGTGGGTGGGGCAGGGCTGTGCCGCACCGACCTCCACGTCCGTGATGGCTGGTTCGCCGAGGTGGTCCCCGTTGACCTGCCGCTGACGCTCGGCCACGAGACGGCCGGGTGGGTGCACGCGGTCGGCTCGGCCGTGGAGCATGTCGCGGTCGGGGACGCGGTCATCTGCCACCCGAACATCAGCTGTGGCGCCTGCACGGCCTGCCGGGCGGGCCAGGACATGCGTTGCGTGCAGGGGCTGAACTTCCCGGGGGTGACCCGGGACGGTGGGTTCGCGGAGCTGGTCAAGACCTCCAGCCGGGCGGTGCTGGCGCTCGACCCGCGGGTCGAGCCGGCCGACGTGGCCGCCCTGGCCGACGCCGGCGTGAGCGCCTACCACGCGGTCCGCAAGGCGGTACCGGCCCTGGAGCCGGGGAGCAGGGTCGTGGTGATCGGGGCCGGCGGCCTGGGCCACATCGGGATCCAGTGCCTCAGCGCGATGACCCCGGCCGAGGTCATCGCCGTGGACACCAACCCGGAGGCGCTGAAGCTGGCCGAGCAGTGTGGGGCGCATCACACGGCGGAGGCCGACGGTCGGCAGGTCGAGCGGGTGCGCGAGCTCACCGGCGGGGCGGGCGCCGAGGTGGTGCTCGACTTCGTCGGCGAGGACGACACGGTGCGGGACGCGTTCGGCATGCTGGTTCCCGGCGGACGCTACCTGGTGGTCGGCTACGGCGGGACGCTGACGGTCCCGACCTTGCAGCTGGTCCTGGGCGAGCTGGAGATCGTCGGCAACGCCGTTGGCACCGCCGACGACCTGGCGGCGCTGCTCCGGCTGGCCGGGGCCGGGCAGGTCACCGTGCGCACCGCGCTGTACCCGCTGGAGGCGTTCGGGGACGCGATCTCGGACCTCGAGCAGGGCCGGGTCCGCGGCCGCGCCGTCCTGGCTCCAACGACCGGGTCAGGGTCATGAGGATCGCGGTGGTCGGTGCCGGCGAGTCGGCGGCTGGCTGACGCCCGGCTGGGCGGGGCGGGGGTCGACGTGCATGTCGTGGACCGCGGCCGCCACCTGGCGGCCATCCGCGACCGGGGTTGACCTGCACAGCGTCGCCGGGGATGCCCACGCCTTGGTGCACGCGGCCGGCCATGCCGCCGAGATCGGTCCCTGCGACACCGTGCTGTTCTGCGTGAAGTCCTAGGACACCGAGGAGGCGGCGGCACAGCACCTCCCGCGCTGACCAGACTGGGAATCGCGGTCGTCGCGCTGCAGAACGGCATCGATAACCCCGAGCGCATCGTGCGGGCGGCGGGCTGGTTCCAGGTCGTCGGCGGCCTCGCGCTGATCGCCTCGACCATCGGCGCCTGGCAGCGTCAGCCACACTGCCGGTCCCGGCCGCATCGTCTTCGGCGAGCTGGACAGGACCCCGGGCGAGCGCACCTCCGCGTTGGCCGAGATCTGCGCCGGCGCCGCCATCGACGCGCAGGTGTCCGGTGACATCGAGCTCGCCATGTGGGACAGGTTCGCGTTCCTGTGCGCCCTGGCCGGCACCACCGCCGCGACCCCGCTGCCGCTCGGCGATATCCGCCGCTGCGCCGCGTCGTGGGTCTGTTCCGGCGCGTGGTCCAGAAGGTCTACGCGGTGGCGCGGGCGGTCGGCCAGCCGGCGGTCTCCGATGCGGCCGAGCGGCTGGTCGCGTTCGCGGCAAGCCTGGAGCCGCACCTGTCCCTTGTCGCTCCACCACGACCTGGTCACCGGCACGCGGATCGAGCTGGAGGCGCTGCACGGCACGGTGGTGCGCCTCGGCCTCGAAGTACGGCGTGCCGACGCCGACCTGCGAGACGCTGTACGCGCTGCTACGGATCCACGCCGACCGCGCCGGCGCGGCGGAGCCAGCCGGTCATCCCCAGCCGCGCGAACTGGTCGGTGGCTGCGTCCAGTAGCGGCCGGCCGGCCTCGGGGCGCCCGGCCCGCCGGTGCATCAGGGCCTCGTCGAAGTCGACGATCGCCCGCAGCGGCCGGGCGCCCTGGGCGTCGAGGGTCACCCGTGCCGCGGCGAACCAGCGGCTCGCCTCGCCGTGGCGGCCGTCCAGGGCGCACAGCCGGGCGAGCGAGAGCCGCGCGTCCACCATCGGCCAGCGGAAGTCCGCCGGCAGGGCCTTGTCCCGCAGCGCCGCCTCGATCACCGCCAGATGGTCGCGCCGACCCAGCAACCACAGGGTCTCGGCAGCGTCGCAGACGGTCCGCAGGTAGTTCAACGCCCAGGGGGAGGCCCGCTGCAGCGCCGGCAGGACCGCGGCGACCAGCTCCAGCGCCCGCTCGGACCGGCCGAGTCGCCCGTGGGCGACCGCAGCGCCGGCGTCGAAACTGGACTGCGCCCAGCGCATGACGCGGCCTCGCGCCCCGGACACCGCTGCCACCAGCCGCAGCCAGTGCTCCCACCCTTCGTCGGTGGCCAGCGCGAGCGCATGTTCGGTGCCAACGATGGCATGGGCCCGCTGCCAGCCCCACGACCCCGGCGCGATGCGGTCGGCCACGGCGCGGGCCTCCGCCAGCGCGGCCCGCCCGGCCTCCAGCTGCCCCAGCGCGATCCGGCAGCGGGCCAGACAGCCCCGGCAGTAGGCCTCGCGCGCGAGCTGGCCGCGGGCGTGGGCCTCGGCCGCCTCGGCCTCGAAACGCGGGCGAGCGCCGGCGTAGTCGCCGATGACGAACAGCCGGACCGTCGAGCCCTCGGCTACCTCGGGGGGAATCCGCTCCCGGGTTTCATAGATCGCCGCGACCGCGTAGCGGAGCAGGTCGACCCGCCCGCGCAGGGCCCCGGCGCGATGCAGGATCCGCAGCGCCTCCAGGCGTTCGGGCGTGTCCAGGACGATCCCCGGATACTCACGGTCGGCCGCCTCCCTCCGGTCCAGGTCCAGCAGGGCCAGTGAGGCCCAGACCGCGTCACGGCGCTCGCCGGCATAGGCGAGCCCCAGGGGCGCGAGCTGCCAGGCGTGCTCGGGGCTGTCGGCGTTGGTGCACGCCGAGGCGACCTCGGCGAGATGCCCGGCGGCCGCGTGGTGGCCCTCGGCGGCGGCGATCGCCTCGGCCGCCTCGCCGGCGATCCGGACCGCCTCGTCGAAGCGCGAGGACCAGGCCAGCGCCATGCCGAGCCGGGCCCGGAGCCGGGGAAGGCGCGCGTCCCCTGGCGGCGCCAGCTCGCAGGCCATGGCGAGGAAGGCGGCGGCCTCGCCGTGGGCGCTGGCCGCCTGCGCCTGGTCGGCGGCTGCCAGCGCGGGGCCGACCCCGGCGTCGGCGCCGGGCAGGGCCGCACTGCGGTGGTACTGGGCGGCCACTTCGGCGGGCGCGACCTGCGCCGGGGAGGCCGCCCGGGCGGCGTCCAGCGCGTGGGCGATCCGGCGGTGCAGCCGTAACCAGCGCGACGGGTTGAGCTCGGCGTAGACCGCGTGCCGGATGAGGGCATGGCCGAACTGGTAGCGGTCTGGCGCGACATCAGGCTCGACCAGCCCGGCGGCGAGGGCCTCGTCGAGCGCCGCCAGGGCGGCGGCATCCTCCAGCTCCGCGACCTCGGCAACGACCGGGAACGGGAACGGCCCGTCGAAGCCGGCGGCGACCTCGAGGAAGCGGTTGGCGTCCGGCGACAGGCGGGCCCGCCGCCGGGCCAGCACGTCCCGGAGCCCTTCCGGGACGGCCTCCATAGGGAGGTCGGCCTGGAGAGCGCCGTCCGCGTCCAGCTCCAGCACCTGGGCCTCCAGCAGGTGGCGGAGCACCTCGCGGGCAAAGAACGGGTTCCCGCGGGTCTCGCGCTGGATCGCGCCGGCCAGCGCCGCCGACACCGGCGCCGCGGCCAGCGTGTCGAGCATCCGCCCCAGGGGGTCGGCGGCCAGGCCCTGGAGGCGCACGGCGGTCACCTCGGTCTCGGTGCGCAGGGCACCGAGGGCGTCCAGCAGTTCCCGGCCTGCCTCGCCGGTGCGGTAGGCCCCGACCAGCAGCAGCCGGTGCCCCACCAGGACGCGGACGATGTGGCGCAGCGTCACCAGTGTGCTGGCGTCGGCCCACTGAAGGTCGTCGAGCACCAGCACCACCGGTCCGTGGGTGCTCAGCCCGGCCAGGAACCGCGCCACCGCATCCAGCAGGCGCAGCCGCTCCTCGTCGGGCTGCAGCGGCTCGGGCGTCGGAAGGTCGCCCAGGAGCTCGCGCAGCCCAGGGACCAATCGGCTGAGTGGGCCGGCGGCCGGGCCAAGGTCGGCTCGTAGCCTGGTCGCGCCGGCCTGCGTCGCATACCCGGTGATGGCTTCGACGAACGCCTGGTAGGGAGGCACCCAGGCGCCCTCCAGGCAGCGCCCCCGCAACACCAGCGCGCCCCGCCGGCGAGCTGACGCCGCGAACTCCTGGAGTAGCCGGGTCTTGCCGATCCCCGGCTCGCCCAGCACCGTCACCACCCCGGCGGCGCCGGCCGCGGCCGTCTCGTAGGTCGCCAGCAGCTTGCCCAGCTCATCGTCGCGGCCGTAGCAGGGAGCTCCCGGCACGACCGGCGCCTGGTCGGCGGGTCGCCAGGCGAGGGTGGGATCCTGATGCAAGACTCGGTCGTGGAGCTCCTGCAGCTCGGGGCCGGGGTCGACACCCAGCTCGTCGCGCAGGGTCCTCTGGAGGGCACGAAACCCTTCCAGGGCCTCGGCCTGGCGGCCGTCGCGGTATCGGGCCACCAACAGCTGGCTCCAGCGCCGCTCCCGCAGCGGGCGGCTGGCCACCATCACCTCCAGCTCCCCCAGTATCTCGTGATGGTGGCCGAGGGCCAGCTCGGCCTCGGCCAGGTCCTCGCGCGCCGATTCGCGCAGCTCCTCCAGGCGCGCCGCTTCCGCCTGGGCGAACGGCTGGTCAGAGAACTCCACCAGTGGCCGCCCACGCCACAGCCCCAGCGCCTCGCGCAGCAGCCGCGCCGCCGTGGCCGGGTCGCCCCCGGCCGTCGCCTCCCGCCCCTCGGCGATCAGCCGCTCGGCCAGGCGAGCGTCCACGACGTCGGCCGGTGCCTGCAGCCGGTACCCGGCCGGATCGGTGACGATCTCCACCCCATCGGCGCGCTGGAGGGCGCGCCGCAGGCGAAGGACGTAGTTGTGCAGGGTGTTGGTCGCGGAGCGGGGCGCATGCTCCCCCCACAGCGCCTCGGCCAGCTCGCCCTGGTCCACCGCCTCGCCTAGGTGCAGGGCCAGCACTGCCAGCAGGCAGCGCTCCTTGGCCGCGCCAAGCCGCACCGGCCCCCCGGGCCCGACCAGCTCCACCGGCCCCAGGATCCGGAGCGTCGGTCCCCCCGTTCCCATCCGTCAAGTGTGGCGGATTCCGGACGGATCGTCTGCTAGTTCACCATCGAAGCAAGCGGCTCTCCGTCGTATCGTCTCCACCAAAGCGCGGAGCCACCGCGGCCGGTCCGACAATCGCCCCAGCGACTTCATCAGATGGCGCAAGGTGAGCGCATAACTTGGCCGAAAGAGAACCGATAACTTCCACCCTGACGGTCGGGCGTGACCTGGGGAAACGGCGGTCCGCACAGCGGTTCCCGGTGGTTCCATGGTAAGGATGGGGTCGCCGGTTCGATTCCGGCGGGGGGCTCCACACCCATGCTGACCAGCGCAAACGCTGGTCAGTTCCGTGTCTGGGGCCCGATTGAACGTGCGATGCTGGTCGCCTTGGCGCTCAGGGTGGTGTTGGGTGGGCGCACGCCGGATGGACAGCACTTCCCTGGTTAACCGTTCGGGTTCTGAACCAGCCCGTCCCAAGACCGATGTCCGTCTGCGGCACGGGCGGCGATGAAGGTCCGGTCGGTCACTCATCATCGCGTGCTTTCCTATCAACCAACTGCTTGGTGGAGACATCGAGGACTGGTGTGGTCGCCGCGGGCAAGGGCAAGCCCCAAACGGGCGAGGAGCGCCGGCAGGCCCTGGTGCGCGCGGCCTTTGGCTGCATCGCGGAGAGGGGCTTTGAGGGGCTGCGCCTGCGGGACGTTGCCGCCGAGGTCGGGATCGACCACTCCACGCTGCACCACTACTTCGCCAGCAAGCAGGACCTGGTGGCCGGCGTCGTCGACTACGCGACCCGGCAGTTCTGGCCGACGATGCCGGCCGAGGGGGGCGCCATCGACCGGCTCGGGTACCACCTTGCGGCGCTTGGCCGCATGATCAGGGAGCAGCCGGCGCTGTTCACCGTCATGGGCGAGCTGGACCTGCGCGCCCGCCGCGACCCGGCGATCCGCGCCATCATCGACCGCCACGAGCAGGGCTGGCGGATCGTCCTGGAGGAGGTGCTGGGCCGCGCCGCCAAGGAGGGGGCCTTGACCCGAGACCTGGACGTGGCGGCCGGGGTCGAGCTGATCATCGCTGCCGTCAAGGGCGTCCGGCAGCTTCCCGAGCGGGCCGAAGACGTGCTCGCGCAGCTCAACCGCCTGCTGACAGCCGGGCGGCCGACCAGCAGGTAACTGGGACGTCACCCGGGAGCAGGCGACGCAAGGGAGGACCGCCATGGCGGGGACCTGGCTGGAGAGGACGATGCAGCGGGGACGCGGGGCAGACCATTTCCCCCATCAGCTCTGGTTCATCATGGACAACCCGCTCCGCCGCCTGCTGGTGCATCCACGGCAGCTCATCGACCGCCTGGAGCTCAGCGGATCCGAGGACGTCCTGGAGGTGGGGCCGGGACCCGGACTGTTCAGCGTGGAGCTTGCACGCAGGCTCACCAGCGGCCGGCTCGAGCTGCTGGAGCTGCAGCCCGAGATGCTCGCCAAGGCAAGGCGAAAGCTGGATCGTGCCGGCCTCCGGAACGTGGGCTTCCACGTCGGCGACGCGGGCGGGAGGTTTCCGTTCCCCGACTCCTGCTTCGACGTCGCCTTCCTCGCCGCGGTGCTCGGCGAGGTGACCGACAAGCCCGCCTGCCTCCGCTCCCTCGCGCAGGTGCTGCGGCCCGGTGGCCTGCTGGTGGTGCAGGAGTTCTTCCCCGATCCGGACCGCCTGCGCGTACCGGAGATCCGCCAGCTCGCGGAGCCCGCCGGCTTCCGGTTCATCGGGGCGCAGGGACGCCCATGGAACTACACCGTCCGCCTCCGGCGAGGCTAGGGCCACCTGGAACGCCGGGCTGACACCCAGGAGCCGACCGTGGCAGCACAGGGACCGAGGGCTCACCAGGAGATGGCCTCCCGACATGAACGCAAGCAGGCCAGCATGCCGGCGCGGCTTGGTACGGGAACAGCGGTGGGGGCAGGCTGCTGGCTGCTGACGGTCGCCTACTTCATCGTCCAACCCGTCGTGGCCGCAGCTTGGGAGCCCCCCTACGACGTCACCGCCAACACCATCAGTGATCTTGGCATCACCGGCTGCGGCGACTTCCGACAGTTCGACGACCGGGTGATCTACGCGTGCTCGCCCCGGCACGCGCTGATGAACACGGTCTTCGTGCTGGTCGGCCTGCTGACCAGCGCCGGTGCGCTGCTCACGCGCGACCTCTGGCCTCGGCGCCGGCTCACCAAGGTTGGGGTGGCCTTCGTCGTGCTCGCCGGTGTCGGAGGGATCCTGCTGGGCCTGGCCCCGGCCGACGTCAACCTGGCAGCCCACGGCGCCGGTGCGCTGCTGCAGGTGCCCGGTGCGGTGGGTCCACTGCTGCTCGGCCTGGCCGCCTGGAGCGTCTGGCGAGGGGTGGCGGCGTTCTCCGTGGTGTGCGGGGTCGTCGGGTCAGCTGCCTGCCTGCTGTTCTTCAGCCGAAGCGACCTGGGGCTGGGCCTGGGCGTCATGGAACGCCTCGCCTTCGACCCCCTCACGGTCTGGATGACCGCGCTGGGCGCCGTCCTGCTCGCCGGCAAGCCGTGGGGCAAGGCGCGGCAGCGCTCGACCGCTGAGCAGGAGTCGCAGCTATGAATGGGACAGCGGGCTCGCCGGTGCGAATCCGACCGATCTTCCTGATCGTTGGGGGGGCGGCGGGACTGATCGGGGGGGCCACCCACGGGGATCTGCCCGAGGGCTCGGGAGCCGCCGCCCTCCAGTTCGTGGCCGACCATCCCGGCTACGCCCTGGTGCACCTCGTCTCGATTCTCGGCGCTGTCCTCTGGACGCTGGGGTTGTCTGGTTGGCGAGCAAAGCTCGGAGCCAGTCAGTGGCTGGCGGGTGCGGCGGGCCGCGTCGCGCTCATTGGGGCCGCAGTCCTGGCGGTTCAGTTCTCGCTGGACGGGATTGGCATGGAGGCGTTGGCGGGGTTGTGGTCGGCGCCGGGCAGTTCCAGGGAGGTGTTCGAAGCCATCGCCGCGATCGCTCCTGAGGCACTTGTGGGGACGGCCCTGGTCTGGGTGGTGCTCCTCTATGGCCTGACACCGATCCTGGCCGGATCGTCACTGATCCTGGAGCACCAGGTGATCCTGGGATGGTCGGGATTGGTACTGGGAACGTTCTCTTTGGTCGGCGGTCTCTCGCTTGCCATCGGGCTGGGAGGAGTTCCGGACTGGTTGGTCTTCGCTGGCTCGACCATCGGCGTGAACCTGTGGATCATCGCGCTCGGGATCGACACGCTCCGGAAGATGGCCAAGCCATCCGCACCAGCCTTGGCCCGAGCGCCGAGGCGGCCAAGAGCCAGCCGCAGACCAGATTGAGTGAGACGTACGTTGATGCTTCGAGGACCGCAACTGAGCCCATAGCTGCGACACCTACGGTGCCGCGCATGCTGCGAAGATGCGGGTTAGCACGGCGCTCGATCGCCTGGCTGGCTGGGTGCCGGCGGCTGCGGATCCGCTACGACCGGGACTGCGAGCGGTTCTTCGCGTTCGCCATGCTGGCCTGCGCACGGCTGTGCTACAACCGGCTGCCCGGCACCGCCACGGCGCACGCACGGGCACCATAGCTGCCGGGCCTCGCGGGCGGCAGCGGCCATTCTGATAGCAAGACCCTGCAGAGGATCAAACGCCTGGGACGAAGGGGTGTGCGAGTCCAAGGCCGGAGCACATCCGCTCCATGCCTTCAGGATCCTGGGCCGGGCCCACAGCAGGCGCGTGTGGATGCCACCGACGCGGGAGGGGGTTCAGGCGGCTGGCACGCCGAAGGACGCCAGGACGGTCTCGACATAGCGTTCGTCCGGGCCAGGGGCCAGCTCCGGTGTCCCGCGGCGCAATGCCGCGGCGCCCAGGTAGGCGCAGTAGCCGACCAGCGCGTGGTGGCGGGCGCGCTCGGGATCCTGGCCGAGGGCGACAAAGCAGCCGGTGAGGACCTCCAGTCGCCGGGCGGTGACCCGCTGGACCACGCCACCTACCACCGGGTCGTCGGCGTCGGCCAGCAGCAGCAGGGCCACGGCCGCGCCACGGGTGCCAAGCAGGGCACCGCGGACCAGTTCACGCAGCCGCCGCACGGGGTCGGGGATCTGCTCCAGCAGCCGCACGACCTGCTCGGTATGGTCCTGCTCCCAGCGGGTGAGCGCCGCCTGGATCAGGGCGTCGCGGTTGGGGAAGTACCAGTAGAAGCTGCCCTTGCTGGTCTGGAGCCGGGCGGCGATCGGCTCGATGGCCACCGCGGCCAGGCCGCCGTCGGCCAGGGCGTCCAGGGCGGCCAGCTCCCAGGCTTCGGCGGTGACCTTGGGGGGCCGGCCGCGTCGTGTGGTCGTCACCGCTTGCCCCTTTCTATACGGCCTCGTATAGTAATCGTATTCTGTACTCCAGCGTACGGAAAGGTGATCGGATGCGCACCACCCTGCCCGAGGCCGCCCACTCGGTCAGCCCGCTCGGGCTCCGGCGCCTGTTCCACGTCGGCGCCTGGTGCTTCATCACCGTGGGGGCCACCCATCTGGTCCTCACGGCCGTCGACGCCCTCGGCGCCCCGGATCCAGCCACCCAGCGTGCCCTGGGCGCGATGCGTGGCGTGCCGACCACCCTGCCTGGGATCCGCAGCGACATGGCCCAGCTCTACTACGGGTTCAGCACGGCGATGGCGCTGCTTGGCATCGGCTTCGGCCTGCTCAACCTCGTCGTGCTCCGGCAGGCGCCCGACATCCTCGTTCGCGGCACGACGCTGCTGTGGATGGATGCCGCTGTCTCGGCGCTGCTGCTGGCGGTGGCGGCGCTGGCCTTCCCAGCACCACCGATCCTGGCCACTGCGGCGGCGCTGGCCGCCTACGGGTGGGCGCTGGCCATCACCCGCAGAGGTCGCGCACGATTGTCGGCGCTGCGTGAGGGGCGGTCAACATGACGCTGTCGAGATCGCGGTTGGACGCCCTGCTGCCGCAGTACGACTTCAGCGAGCGGCACGCGCGGGTGATCGGCAGGGAGCCCCGTGCGGTCTACGACGCGTTCAAGGCGCTGACCCTGCAGGAGCTGCCGATCTCACGGCTGCTGTTCGCCGTCCGCTCCCTGCCGGCTCGCCTGGCGGGTCAGCGGGGGCTACCGTCACAGCTGAACGTGCCGCTCCTGGACCAGTTCCTCGACCTGGGGTTCGTGCTGCTGGCCGACGTCCCCGGAGAAGAGCTGGCCGCGGGGGAGATCAGCCAGATGTGGCGACGCGGCGGCCGGATGGTCACCCCCAGCGATCGGGAGGAGTTCGTGGCCTTCGCCGAGCCCGGCTTCGTCAAGGCGGCGTTGACCTTCCGCTTCATCGACCGAGGCGACGGGACCACCCTGGCGGAGACCGAGACTCGGGTGGCGGCCACCGACCCGACGGCCAGGCAGGGCTTTCGTCGCTACTGGTGGCTGATCCGCGGCTTCAGCGGCCTCATCCGCCGCGACTGGCTCCGGGCCATCGCCCGCCGCACCGAGCGCGCTAGTCCCCGACAAGGCAGTCAGCAGCTCTACCTCCCGACGCCTTCTGCTCGCCGACGCGCCAGACCCGGCGCCAAATCGGTTCCGGAATGTCCTCTTAGGGATGTTCGGCGCATGGCACGAGAAGAGAACGCATAACTCGGTCGAAGGAGAACCGATTACTTCGGCCCTTACGGTCGGGTGTGACCTGGGGAAAGGGCGGTGCGCACAGCGGTTCCTGGTGGTTCCATGGTAAGGATGGGGTCGCCGGTTCGATTCCGGCGGGGGGCTCCAGATAGGCCCTGACCAGCGCAAACGCTGGTAAGACTTGCGTCCGGACAGGGGCCTGTCTGCCGGAGAACGCATCCCATGTAGGGATGCGATCTGTCTGCCGGTCATCTGTCGGTGGCTGTTGACCGACTGTGACCAGCATCATTGGTCGTCCCTGGTCCTTCTCCATCCGGGTCGTTCGGCTCCACAGCGGTTGGAGAACGCATACCTGGACGGCCGAGTAGGAGTCGTATGTCCGGCCGCCATCGAAGAGAGGATGTCGGGGTCACCAGGCCATTGGAATCCGCGCTCGGCAGCATGATGCGCATCCTGCTGATGAGGTGAGGGAAGGAGCTGATCATCCCAGGAGCGGCAATCAACCTTGACGGTCCCCGGCCTGCGT
>Ga0081538_10001848_pt1 | contig 21351 bp, 21 predicted proteins | sample TabmetS5T2R1_FD_71022 | JGI IMG/M metagenome (GOLD analysis project Ga0081538, IMG submission 71022) | Tabebuia heterophylla rhizosphere microbial communities from the University of Puerto Rico - S5T2R1 | ecosystem: Host-associated > Plants > Roots > Rhizosphere ...
CCGACGCCCAGGTGGTGCTGCTGCTCGGCGACGGCGCGGCGGGCTTCTCGCTGATGGACGTGGACACGCTGGTGCGCCAACGCCTGCCGGTGGTGATCGTCTGCGGCAACAACGGCATCTGGGGGCTGGAGAAGCACCCGATGCGGATGCTGTACGGCTACGACGTCGCTGCCGACCTGCAGCCCGGCTGCCGCTACGACGAGGTGGCGCGCGCCCTCGGCGGCGCCGGCGAGCTGGTGACCTCCCCCTCGGGGATCGGCCCGGCGCTGCGCCGTGCCTTCGACGCGGGCGTCCCCTACCTGGTCAACGTCGCTACCGACCCCGAGGTCGCCTACCCGCGCTCGACCACCGGCATCTGAACGCCGGTCGGGCCCGGGGTCAGCCGCCGTCGGCGTGTTGCACGAACGCGGCGCGGTCGACCACCACCCGGATCACCCAGCCGCGGGCGGCGAGCCGCTCGCCGTCGGCCACGCGGACGGCGAACTCCAGGCGGCGGCCGTCGACCCGCTCCAGCACCGCCTCCACCGCCACGGTCGCGCCCACCGGCGTGGCCCGCAGGTGCTCCAGCTCGACCCGGGCGCCGACGGTGGTGGCGCCCGGGTGCAGGGCCCCGGCGACCGCCGCCACGCTGGCCTGCTCCGCCAGCGCCAGCACCCGTGGGGTGGCCAGCACCGGCACGTCGCCGCTGCCGACCGCCAGCGCCGTGTCGGCCTCGGTGACGGTGTACGAGAAGCCGGCCCGCAGGCCGGGAGCGATGGGCATGTCCCCGGAAGGCTACCCGCGCCGCGGCCAGTCCCGCGCCTCGTCGGGTCACCGGTCCTCTCTGACCACTTGGCCGCGGCCGGCTTCCAGGGCATGCTCGGCACCTGCGGCACGGAGGGGGTGCGGGATGAGGCTGGCGCTGGCAGGGGACACGATGCTGGGCCGCGGGGTGGCGCGGGCGCTGGCCACCAGGCCGCCGGCGGCGCTGGTGGCGCCCGAGGTCGTGGAGCTCGTGCAGGCCGCCGACCTGGCCGTCCTGAACCTCGAGTGCTGCATCTCCGAGCGGGGCCGGCCCTGGGACGCCCCCGGCAAGCCGTTCCACTTCCGGGCGCCGCCGAGCGCGGTCGGGCTGCTGCGGCTGCTGGGGGTGGGCTGCGTCACGCTGGCCAACAACCACGCCCTGGACTACGGGCCGGAGGCGCTGCTCGACACCCTCGGCCGCCTGGCCGACGCCGGCATCACCACGGTCGGCGCCGGGCCGGAGCTGGACGAGGCGCGCCGCCCGGCGGTCCTCGACGCCGCCGGCCTGCGCGTCGCCGTGGTCGGCGCCAGCGACCACCCCGCCGACTTCGCCGCCGCGCCCGGGCGGCCCGGCGTGGCCTACGCCGACCTGGCCGGCGGGACGCCCGGGTGGCTGCTCGCGTCGGTGCGCGACGCGGCCGCCCACGCCGACGTGGTGCTGGTCACCCCGCACTGGGGGCCGAACATGACCCAGGCGCCGCTCCCCCACGTCCGCCAGGCGGCCGCCGCGCTGCTGGAGGCGGGCGCCACCCTGGTCGCCGGGCACTCCGCCCACGTGCCGCACGGCGTCGGCGGCAGGGTGCTGTTCGACCTGGGCGACTTCCTCGACGACTACGCCGTCGACCCCGTCCTGCGCAACGACCTCGGCCTGCTGTTCCTGCTGACCGTCGACCGCGGCGGCCCGCGGCGGCTGGAGGCGGTCCCCCTCAAGCTGGACTTCTGCCACACCCGCCTGGCCGACGGCGCCGACGCCGCCTGGATGCGGCGGCGCTTCCGCGACGCCTGCGCCGCGCTCGGCACCGAGGCCCAGGAGGCCGACGGCCGCCTGGTGGTGTCCTGGCGCTGACCCCGGGCGGGCGCCGGGGCGGCCGCGCCGCTGGATCCTGCGCGGCGGCCTCAACCGAAGGGTCAGGCCCCCTCCACCGCGGCGACGGCGCGGCCCAGCAGGTAGTCACGGACCTCCTCGGCGCAGCGCCACGGGTTCGCCCAGACCTCGGCGCCGGCGAAGCGCAGCACGGCGTAGCCCTGGGCGACCAGGTAGCGGTCGCGGCGGCGGTCCCGCACCACCTGGTCGCGGGTGGTGGCGCCGGGCGGGTCGCCGTCGATCTCCACCACCACCCGCGGCAGGATCAGGAAGTCCACCCGGTAGGGCCCGATCTTGCAGTTGGGTTCCACCACCGTGCCGGCCGGCGCCGCCGGCCACCACGCGGCCAGCCAGACGCGCGCCAGCGGCCGCTCCACCCGGCCGAGCAGCCGGCGCGCGGCGGGGTCGGCCTTGGCCACCAACTCGACCATGGCGACACCGAGGGCGGCGCCGACCGGCTCCGGCCCTCGCGCTTCGTCGCCGCGTCCGGCGACCGGCTGCTGCACTCGTCGCTCCCCTGCTCCGCCCGTACGCGCATGAGGCTAGGCAAGGTAAGGCTCTACTATAACTACGACGTTGTAACTACACTAGTGTGATCCCTGGTTTGGGATCGGCCCGGGCGGATGCGCCCTTCGCGCCGCAAGCGCGGCTCTTGCCAGGTGGCCCCCTTTGGTGTGGTATCGCCGGAACGCCTTGGGTGGCGTTCGGAGCGGGTCGTTCCTGGGTATCACCCAGTCCGCTGGGCATCCCGAGCCGAAAGGGAGCCAGGATGGACACACCTTCCGCTGGAGCCGGGGCGCCGCAGGCGCCGACCAAGGAGGCGTACCCACTAGGTGTCAGCCGGCCAGCGCTCGGCGTCGACGACCTTCCCGAGCCCGAGGAGGTCTTCGGCGCGCGGCGCATCGGCCTGAAGGAGACCGTCACCCTTGTCATCGGGCCGAGCCTGATCGCGCTCGGCCTGTCGATCGGCAGCGGCGAGTGGCTGCTCGCGCCCCTCGCCATCGGCCAGGGCGGCTGGACCGGGATCGGGTTCGTCGCGCTCGTCTCGATCCTGCTGCAGGCCTTCTACAACATGGAGATCGGCCGCTACGTGATCGCCACCGGCGAGGTGCCGTCGATCGGCTTCGGGCGGGTCCCGCCCGGCTTCCTCCTCTGGACCCCGCTCGCCATCCTGCTGTTCTACCTCGCCTTCATCACCGGCGGCTGGGCCGCCGGCGCCGGCGACGCGCTGTTCACCTTCATCACCGGCGACATCCCCGGCGCCGAGGACCGCACCGCGTCGCGCTGGCTGGCCGTGGCGCTGATGGCCACGGTGTTCGTCATCACCCTGTTCGGGCAGAGGATCTCCCGCACGATGGAGCTGACCAACTGGGTGCTGGTCGTGTTCATCCTCGTCAGCCTCATCATCGCGGCGATCGTGCTGGTGCCACTCGCGGCCTGGGGCGACGGGATCGTGGGGCTGTTCCGGCCGGCGCTGCCGCCCGAGGGCGTCGACGCCACCGACCTCGGCGCCGTCGCGGGCTTCGCCGCCATGGCGTCGGGCCTGAACTACGTGTTCATGAACTACTACCGCGACAAGGGCTACGGCATGGGCGCCAGGGCCGGCTACATCCCCGGCCTGCTCAGCCGCCCGGAGCGACCGGTGGAACCGGTCGGCGCGACCTTCCGGGACACCCCCGAGAACGCCGCGCGGTGGCGCCGCTGGTGGCGCTTCCTGGTCATCGAGATGTGGATCGTGTTCGTGCCCGGCGCGCTGATCGGCATCCTCATGCCTGGCATCCTCGTCAGCCACGTGCTGTCGCAGACCGGCACCGAGCCCACTCGGGCGTCGATGCCGACCTACGTGGCCGCGCAGCTGGAGCAGATGGGCGAGCCGCGGATCTGGTACTGGTGGGCGCTGCTGGTCGGCTTCCTGATCCTGTTCAGCACCCAGCTGGTCGTCTTCGAGATGCTGGTGCGCAACATGGTCGACGCGCTGTACGGGACCAGCGCCGGGTTCCGCCGGCTCATCCGCGGTGACCCGCGCCGCTTCTACTACCCGTTCATGATCCTGCTGGCGATCGTGATCTCGCTGGTCATCTTCCAGGCGCTGCCCACCGAGCTCGTCCAATGGTCGGCGAACATGTCCAACCTGGCGGCGATCATTATCCCGTTCGCGCTGATATACCTGATCGCCAGGCTCCCGGGGCCGGCGAGGGGCCGCACGTGGTCCTACGTCATCCTGATCCTGGTGATCGTCTACTTCGGCTTCTTCTTCCTCAACTTCCTGATCAACCAGCTCACCGGCAACGACCTGTCGTTCTGGTAGGGACCGCGCAGGCCGGACGGCTTCGGGCAGGGCGGGCGCTCGCCCTGCCCGTGCCGCGCCGCTAGCTCCGCTTCTCGGCGTCCACCAGCCCCTCGTCCAGGTACGATGCGGGTCGGCTGACAGCGTGGCGGGCACCGAGGGGACCTCACATGACGTCGTGGCGCGACCTGGTCGGAGCGCGCGACCAAGAGGTCCTGGACGCGGCCGGGTACGGTCACGCCGTCGGCTTCGGCGCGGCACCAGCACTCCTGGTGGTCGACGTCACGTACGGGTTCGTCGGCCGGGCGCCGCTGCCGGTACTGGAAGCGATCCAAACCTACCCCAGCGCGGTCGGCGAAGCCGGCTGGGAGGCCGTCGACGTCATCGAACTGCTGCTGACCGCGGCCCGCCGCGCAAGCGTGCCCGTCCTGTACTCCGCGGGGACCGGGGAGCCAGGCCGGTGGGCCGACAAGCGTCCCAGCCACCACCGGCAGCCGGCCGACGCCTACGAGATCGTGGACCGCATCGCGCCGCGTCCTGACGAGAGCGTGATCCGGAAGGCGAAGCCCAGTGCGTTCTTCGGCTCGCGGCTCAGCGAGCGCCTGGAGGACCTGGGCGTCGACTCGCTGATCGTCTGCGGCGGCACCACCAGCGGCTGCGTCCGGGCCACCGTCGTGGACGCCTTCTCCCACGACCTCCGGGTCGCGGTCGTCGAGGACGCGGTCTTCGACCGCGTCCAGCTCTCGCACGCCGCCGCGCTGCTCGATATGGAGCAGAAGTACGCCGACGTCCTCCCCTCCGCCGCGGTGGTGGCCTGGCTCCAGGCCACCTCGCGGCACCAGCAGGCGAATGTCAAGCGTTAGCTTCGGCTCGACCGGTTCGACCTTGGCCGGGTTCCTGCGGCTCCCCGACCGCGGTGCGCCGCCCTACCCGGTCGTCGTCCAGGGTCCCGGGTGGCTGGGGCTGGCCGGCACGCGGTCCTACGTGCCGTACCATGAGGCGTTCACCGCCGCCGGCTTCGCGGTCCTGGCGTTCGACTATCGCGGCTTCGGTGCCTCGGAGGGCGACGCCACGGTCGTCGACCCGGCGGCGCAGGTGGCGGACTGGCTCGCCGCCGTCGCGTTCTCCGCCGCCTGTCCGGAGCTGGACGTCCAGCGGCTGGCGGTGTTCGGGTCGGGCGGGACCGGCGGCGGCAACGCCATCGAGGTGGCCGCGCGGGATGGGCGGGTCCGGGCCGTGGTCGCCCAGGTCCCGATCGCCGACGGCGAGGACTGGCTGCGGCGTCAGCGGACCGCCGAGCAGTGGTTGACGTTCCGCGCCCAGGTCGCCGAGGACCCCGACCGGATGGTCCTGGCCCGCGGGGAGCTGACCATCGGAGGTGGGGACCGGGCGGGCTGGAAGCGCGACGTCGACGGCCGGGTGCCGGAGCGGGTGAGGCTCGCCTCAGCCGAGGCCCTCTTCCGCTACCGGCCGCTCGACGTGGTCGGGCGGATCGCCCCGCGGGCGACCATGATCGTGGCCGTGGAGGACGACGACGTCACCCCGACCGACCACGCCAGGCGCCTGTTCGACGCCGCCGGCCAGCCGAAGCGTCTCGTCCTGCAGCGAGGCACCACCCACTACCGGGCGTACGCCGACCACCGCCACGTGGTCCTGCCGATGATGGTGCAGTGGTTCGAACGCCACGTCCTGGGCCGCGCCGATGGCGCCGAGCCCGATGCCGATGCGGTGGTCACGGTGGGGATGCCAGGGTGACGTCATTTGGCCTCCTCCTGCCGCACTTCGGCGGCGCGGTGGCACCGGATCGCATGGTGGACGGCGTGCGGCTGGCCGAGGCCCTCGGGTTCACCTCGGTCTGGGTCCGCGACCACCTGGTGTACGAGCCGCACGGGTTCGAGCCTGGCGACCGGTCGTTCCTGGAGGCCTTTACCACGCTCGCCTACGTGGCCGGCCAGACCCAACAGATGGCGGTCGGGACCGGCGCGGTCATCCCGACGCGGCACCCGCTGCACCTGGCCCAGACCGTGGCCACCCTCAGCCAGCTGCTCGGGCCGGGGCGGGTGGCGCTCGGCCTCGGCGCCGGGGGATCCGACCGTGAGATGGAGGTCGTCGGGCTCGGCGCCGGTCGGGCCGAGGTGGTCCGGCGGCAGGCGGAGCTGCTGCGGCGGCTCTGGGCTGGCGAGGCCGCCTCGTCCGACGACCCCGACCATCGGCTTCGCGGCGTGTCCCTGCGACCACCGTCCGCCGGACGGGTACCGCTTCTCTACTGCGGTGGTACCCCGGCCGCGGTCCGGCTGGCCGCCGACACGTTCGACGGCTGGCTGCCAGGCCGGATCACGCTCCCGACCCTGGCGGCTCGCCTGGCCGACCTCCGGGCGCGGTTCTCCGCCCGCGGCGCCGCCCCGATCGTGGGGATGATCCCGCTCACCAGCGTGGGCGCCTCGGCCGAGGAGGCACTGGCCGGGATCGACCTTCAGGCGCTCCTCGACGCGGCCAACCGCCAGCGGTTCTGGGTGCGGCCCCCATCGGGGCGGTTCGAGAGCGCCGACGACCTCGCCGGGTCGCTCCTCGCCGGGAGTCCGGAGGAGGTCGCCGGGCAGGTCCGGTCGGTCACCGACCTCGGGCTGGACCTGCTGGTGTTCGACCTTCGGCTCCGCTTCCGCGACTGGGAGGGGCAGCTCCGGCTGCTTGGCGAGGAGGTCCTTCCCCTGGTCCAGCCGACCGTGCCGGCTCGCGTCACCGGACCGGCGCCTGACTGCTGGCCCATCCGGCCTCCGGTCGCGGGGTCGGATGGCTGACCCGGCCCGGCTCGAGGCGACCCTGGTCCGGCTCCTCCGGACGCCGACGGGCGTGCCGCCCGGCCGGACCGAGGTCGCGCCCGGCGATCCCGCCATCGCCGCTGCCGTCGCCGACGTGATCCGGCCGCTGGTCGAGGAGCTCGGGCCGGAGCGGGTCGACGCCGACGCCGGCGGGAACCTGGTGGCCCGGTTCGGGCCCAACCCCGGCGCCGGCGCGCTGCTGCTGGTCTACGTCGTCTCCCAGCACGCCAACGAGATGGCCGAGCCGCACGCCGGCCGGGTACTCGACGGCGCGTCCTACGGGCTGGCGGGCCGGTCCGTGCTCGGCCAGGGCGCGACCCAGAACAAGGGGCCGATGGCTGCGACCCTCGAGGCGCTCCATGACCTGCCCGACCTCCGGACTGGGGTCACCCTGGCCGTCAACACCGAGGGGCGGTCGAGCCACGGCGGGGCAAAGGCCCTGATCGACGGCCTGGGAGCACGGGGGGCTTGGGGCCTGGTGGCGGTCGGGACGGACCTGTGGGTCTCGGTCGGGAACCGGGGCCGCCTCGACGTGCGCATCGAGGTGGTCGGGGAGAGCGCGCACTCGAGCCAGCCGTGGCTGGGGACGAACCCCATCCCCATGGCCGCCGAGGTCGTTGGTCGGCTGGCCGCCGTCGGGCTGCCCCAGCCGCACCCCGAGCTCGGCGCCGCGTCGGTCACCCCGTACCAGCTGCGCTGCGACCCGGTGGCCCCGCACACCATCCCCCGTCGGGTCGAGGTCGTCGTCGACCGTCGCCTGCTCCCCGGGGAGGATCCCGAGGTCGCGGTCGCCGCCATCCGCGACGCCCTTCCACGGGCCGAGGGGATGGAGCTTCGGGCGGAGCCCGGCGCGCTGATGTGGCCGGCGGCCGTCGACCCGGGCCATCCCGCCGTCCAGGCCTTGGTCCGCGGGGTCCGGGCGGCCGGCCGGGCCAGCGGGACCTTCTACAGCCGCAACGCCTTCGACGCCGGCTTCCCGTGCCGGGCGGGCATCCCCACGGTGATGTTCGGCCCAGGCCGTCGCCGCTTCGGTGGCGAAGGCCTGCTGGCCGAGGACGTCGTCGCGGTGGACGACTGCGTGGTCGCTGCGGAGGCCATCCGCAACGCGATCCTCGACTGGGACGGTCGCGCCGGCGTCTGAGCCGGGGTGCGGAGACCCTCGCGACCTCCCGGGCCGGGACCGCCGATGCAGCCAGGTCCGTTCCCTAGCGGACGCGCCGCCGGGCGAAGAAGTCGAGCACCAGGTGGTTGAACTCCTCCCGGCGTTCGACCTGGACCCAGTGGCCGCAACGCGGGAACAGGTGGAGCTCGGCGTCCTGGAGCGCGCGCAGGAGCTGGAGGGCGACGTCGACGGCGCCCGCGCGGTCCTCCTGGCCCCAGAGGAGCAGCACCGGTGCCCGCACCTCGGCCAGGCGGGCGCTGAAGTCCTCCCGCTGGGGCGGATGGCTGGTGAACAGCTCCACGATCTCCGGGTCGATGCTGACCTCGTAGCGCTCCCGGACCAGCTCGTCGGTCACGAACGCGGGGTCGAACACCAGGGCCTCGGTGATCCGGCGCATCTTGTCGATCGACGGGCCGGAGCCCTTGTAGTAGCTGTTGATCAGCTTGACGCCCTCGGCCGGCCACGGGGCGAGCACGCTCGTCGCGGGCGTGGAGCCGACGGCGACGATCGCGTGGGTGAGGTCGGGACGGTCGATGGCCAGCCGGAGCGCGATCTGCCCGCCCATCGAGTTGCCGACGAAGTCGGCCTCGGGGATGGCGAGGGCCTTGAGGAACTCGCCGATCACCATGGCGGAGAACGACTGGCGGCCGCCGTCGACGACGACCTTCTCGGACCGTCCGAACTGCGGGAGGTCGACCAGCAGGGTCCGGGAGCGCTCGGCGAAGGCCTCGACGTTGCCGTGGAAGTTGCTCCATGCGGTAGCCCCGGGCCCGGCGCCGTGCAGGCAGACGATCGGGACGCCGGGCCGGTCGGCGCCGAACTCGTGGTAGTGGAGCTCGACGCCGCCCGCGTCGACGTACTGTCCCTTTGGTTCAGGCACGGCTGCCGCGCCTGGCGTCGGCGCTGAGCTCGATGCCGTGGTCCTGCTCGCAGAGCTTGCGCCAGGCGGTGATGGAGGCGTCCGGCCGGAACAGCCGCTCCGGATGCGACCGGCCAGGGAGCAGCTCGACCATGTGCCGGTCCTGGTCGTTGAAGCGCCAGTGGAACAGCCAGTGGATGTAGGTCCAGTAGCGCAGCCGGGCCAGGAAGCGGCCGAAAGGCCCGGTTCGCTTGTGCATGAACTGGACGTACAGGTGGTGCTCGGCGTCGGTGGGGACGTACCACTCGTAGTGGGTCCATTCGCGGAAGCGTACCCGCAGGGTGCCCGGCATTCGGATCGAGACCCTGGCCCCGCCCTTCTTGAACCGCCAGGGCCGGCCCTTGGGCCACTGGCCGAGGCCCGGGTAGTCGGTCTCGTAGCCGATCTCGGTGGGGACGCGGGAGATCCAGCCGTCGTCGCCCTCGACGATCTTCACGCGCATCCACGCGGGGAAGTGCCGAAAGAGCATCCACATGGCGTTGCGGTGCAGGAACTTGGCGTGCGCCTCGTCGAAGCCGTTCTCGGCCGCGTAGCGCCAGTTGCCGGGCCGGTGGGTGATCCTTCCGGCCACCATGGCGCCGGGGGCGATGAACTCCTCGGGTACGTCGGCCTCCAGCGGCGGCGGGTCGTGGTCGCCCACGTACAGCCAGATGAGCCCGGCCCGCTCCTCCACCGGGAAGGTCCGGAGCCGGACCTTGCCGCAGATCGGGGAGTCGGGCCCGTCGGTCAGCGCGGCCACCAGCTCGCCGGTGGCCAGGTCATAGGTCCAGCCGTGGTAGACGCAGGAGAAGGTGCCCGGGAAGACCTGTCGGCCCCTGGACAGTGGGATGCCCCGGTGGGTGCACCGGTCGTGGAGCGCGTACACCCTGCCGTGGTCGCGCTTGAGGAAGACGTCCTGGCCGAGGATGGTCACCGAACGGGGGCGCCGCCGGAGCTGCCGTGAGCGCGCAACCGGGTACCAATGCTCGGCGAAGCCGAGCTGGGCCGCGCGGTACCGTGGCCAGCGGGCGAACTCGGCGGTCTGCTCCCCCACCTCGACCTTCCGGTGGTCCACCGTCATGCCGGCGCCGATCCGTCCTGCGACCAGTAGGCGAAGCCGAGGCCCGTCACGGCGTGGTGCGCCGCCAGGTAGTCGACCACGGTCGCCTTGACCCCCTCCAGCGCGGCCGCCACCACGATCCAGCTGCGCACCTCGCCGGTGCCTCCGTGGAAGGTGTCCGATCCGAAGGTGAAGAGCCGCTGGAGTTCGTCCACGCGGCCGGACTCGATCGTCTTCAGGATCCAGCGGTCCAGCTGCTGGTCGATCCATCCCGCCCGCGGGCCGAGCGGGTCGTGGGAGAGCCCGCCGGAGCCCAGGATGGCCACCCGCTCGGGACGGTCCCCGAGGACGTCGCTGATCGCGCGGCCCAGCTGGTAGCACCGCTTCGCCGTGGGCAGGGGCTGGTGGTAGGCGTTGAGGAAGAAGACCACCACCGGGATGTCGTGGTCAGCCACGCGGAGGGCCCGGCTCGGTCGGGTGAAGGCATGGCCCAGGCCTCCCTCCGGCCGGCTCATCGCCTGGAGCTCGTGCATCGGGCAGACGTCGAAGCCGCGGTCCACCAGCCCCTCGATGAGGTGGGAGGCCAGCTCGGCATGGCAACGCAGCTTGAGGTGGTTCTCGGTCAGGGCCTCGCCGAGCAGCCGCAGGCTGGTCGTCCCGCTGACGTCACTGCCGAGGAAGATGGCCATCTGCGGTTCGATCGCCTTGGAGAACACCTCGTTCTGGTCGTCACCGACCAGGATCAGGGCGTCCGGCCGGTAGGAGACGAGCGCCTGTTCCAGGGTGGCGAAGGCCTCGTTGACCCGGTCGACGTACTGGGCGAGAACCTCCGGGGTCTCCTCGGCCACCGCGGGTGGCTGGGGATTGTCACGGACCAGGATCCGGTGGAGGTCCGGCCATCGCTCGGCCGGCTGGAACATCGACGGGGCGTGCGAGGTCGCGAGTCCTAGACCGAGCGGCATCGCACTTCCCCTCCTTGACCTGGCTGAACGTAGATCATCGGCTCATTGCCGGTCAACCCCGTACAACCCCGCTACTCGCCGTGGTCGATTCCGTGCGCCGCAGGCAGCGCCAGCGCCCCGCCGGAACGCAACGCTCGGAGGACGACGTGCAACCGGGACGGTCGTAGGGTTCGCGCCTGCAGGCTCTCCCAGAGGGCCAGGTAGAACCCCAACAGGGTTCGTTCGCCGAGGTCGAGCCAGGTCAGGCGCCAACGCGGCGAGGCCTGGAGCGGGAGGTCGAGGCTCACGGCCCCCTCTGGCGCCACCTCGGCATGGCCGAGCAGCCCGTGGTCGAGCACGCAGACCAGGTCGATCTGCTCATCGAAGGGTCGGCCGTCGTTCTCCGAGGCGACGGCGTCGAGCAACCGCGATCCCGTGAGCCCGCCGCGGGCGACGAGCAGCCCGAGGTACGGGTTGGCCAGCTCGTCTCCTTTGAACAGTGGGAGCCGGTGGACCCGCTTCAGCGCCGCGATCCGTGCCGCCGCCACCGCCAGCGTCTCTTGGCCCAGGTCGTCGGTGGTCTCGACGGCCCCGTAGACGGCGTCCGCCGGGACGAGTTCGGCGCCGTTGGCCAGCAGTGGCATCGCCGGCGAGTGTCGAGGCTCGACGAGGAGGCACTCGAACATCGGCTCGGCCATCTCCCGTTCCCCGACGACGACGCCCTGCTTCACCCCGAACACGGGGCTGAGGTTCACGCCCAGGAACGTCCGGACCGCGGCCGCGGTGCCGCGGTCCGCGAGCTCTGCGCCCAACGCCCCGCGCAGCGCCATGGCGACCTCCTCGGCCAGCTCCTCCAGGGATCCGCCGATGGACGTCATGCCCCGTCCCGCCGAGCCGGGACGCAGGTGTCGACGACGACGGCGCAGAGGGTTCGCGTCAAGGTGACCATCGCCTTGGGGTCGGCGACGCCCATCGAGAACCCCCGCAGGTCATCGGGCGGCTCGACGGGCGGCATGCCGATCCTGGCCGTCGGCACGCCGGCGGCCCGCAGGATGTTGGCGTCGGTGGCGCCGCTGGTACCGGTGCGGAACCTGTGCGGCTGGCCGGCCACCAGCTCCCAAGCCCGGATCGACGACCGGATGATCCGCTCCCCTGGCGGCGTGGAGGTCCCTGGGATGGTCAGCACCCGCTCCCACTCGACCTCGGCGCCGGTTTCGCTCGCCAGCCGCGCGACCGTCTCGGCGAACTGGCGCTCCACCTCCTCGATCGGTGTTCGGGGGCTCACCCGCAGGTCGACCCAAAGCTCACAGGCTGCCGGTGTGAACGCGGCACGCTCGGGCCAGCCGCCTCGAACCGCGCCGATCGCCCCTTGGGGCGCCACGCAACCTGAGGTGTTCGTCGCGGTGTAGGTCGGGAACCAGGATTCGAGGCCCTGGAGCAACTTCGCCGCGTCGACGATCGGGTTCCGGTACGCCAGCAGGTGCCGCACCCCGGTGTAGCCCAGCGTGCCGCGAACGCGGACCCGGAACCAGCACAGGCCGACCTCCTCGTAGGCGACGGCGTTCCCGGGCTTGGCGATCACCGCGTAGTCGGGTCGCACGGCCTCAACCACGCGCGTCGCTCCGAGCCCGTGACCCACCTGGGCCTGCCCGCCGGGCGGCGGACCGACGGGCATGCCGCCCGCGCCAAACCCGACGGCCAGGGTGCCTCCCAGGGGGACCTCTGCCATTCGGAGCGATTCCACCGCGGTCAGGACGCACGCCGCGAACGCCTTGGGGTTCTCGGCGGACAGCCCGACGACCAGGTCTCCTCGTCGCTTCGCCCCCGGCGTCAGCTCCTCGCGGGCGCCACCGAGCGCCGGCAGTTCGGCGTCGTCCCCCCGCCAGGCCGCGTCGACCGGCGCGTACAGGAGCAGCGTGGGGCCATCGTCCGGCCCGCAGAGCCAGGCGATGGCGTTGCCGCTCGTCTCCGAGATCGGCTGGTAGTCCGCCTCCAGGCCGAAGCCGGTCATCCGGTCGACGAGCCACTCGGCCAGGGCCTGCTCCTCGCCGGCCGGGCTCGGGATCTCGACCATCGCGGCCAGGGTGTCGGCCAGCTTCGACGGATCCACGTGCGACCACGCGCGCTCGACCAGCCGCAGGCGCTCGGGCTCCCAATCCCCGGTCGCGCCCACCGCTCCAGCCATGGCGTCCGCATTGTAGCCCGAGGTGCGCGGGCTGCAGCCCCGGTAGGAGTCAGGACGCAGCCCGGTGGCCGATGGTCGAGATGGTGAGCAAGCCTCGTACCACCATGCGCGGGTCGCGCAGGAAGCCGGCCAAGCGGTCTAGTTGCTCGTCGGTCATGCCCGCCTCCAGCAGCCTCGGCCGCAGCTGGGTCATGGTGGCGGTGTGGTGTAGGGCGCCGGCGCTACCACCGGGCCAGGATCGGGCCCCGACGGCGGTGTCGACGTCGCCGAGTCCCGCGCTGGCCATGGCGGCGTGCACCTGCCATGGCCATTCGAGGTCGAAGGCGCGGGCATTGAGGATCTGCTCGATGCTGGTGAGGTAGGCATCGAACAGCGTGACGGCCTCGGGCTGGGGGGCGGCGAGCACCATTCCCGTGCGGTAGGGGTCCCATTCCTCGATCGCCAACGCGCCGCCGGGCGCCAGCGTGGCGGCCAGGCGGCGCAGGATGTCGTGGCGTCCGGGCAGGTGCCGCAGGACCAGCCTGGCATGGATGACGTCCCAGGGCCCGTCCGGGACCGGGTCGGTGGTGAGGTCGTGGCGGACGATGGTGTACCGGCGGTCAGGTGGGATGTGGCGGGTGTTGATGTCCGTCGCCAGCACCCGCCCGGACGGGCCGGCCTGGTCGGCCAGCCAGCCGGCGATGCTGCCGTTGCCGGCGCCGAGCTCCAGGCAGCGCCGTCCGGTCAGGTCTCCCAAGCTCGACAGGCGCGAGGTGGAGAACCCGTCGAGGACCGCGGAGAGCAGGTCGAGCCGCTCGGCGGCGACAGGGTCGTCGTTGTCGAAGGCGTACGCCGGCGTGGCCGGGTCCGACTGGGCCGCGATGCTCACTTCAGCTCCGGTGGGTCGGGCTTGCTGACAGCGGTAGGCCGTCCCGGATGCCTACCTGACGCCGATCGCCGTACTGATGAATTCGTTGGTGACCACGTCCGCAGGCGTCAAACCCTCCTTGATCGGCTTTCGCTGCGCCGCGAAGATCGGCCCGGTGATCTTGATCATGCGCTCAACGCGCCCCGTGTCGAAGTTCCCGATGACCGTGTCCGCCGGCACGCCATTTCCGGTCAGGTCGAGATTCTTCTCCTGGCTGATGGCGAATTGGGCGGATTCCTTCGTGTACGGATTCTTCGAGTCGTATGCGTCGGCGATCTTCAGGGTCTGGTCGATCACCTGGTCCTGCAGCTCGGGCTTGCTGCGAATGTCGACCTGCGACTGCTGGACGATGGGAATCAGCTTCTTCAGGCAGGGTGCGAGCTTGTCCTTGTCCCTGGACCGGATGGTCAGGAGCGAACCATAATTCGGGTAGCCGGTGTCGTAGACGAGTTGGAACTTGACCTCCTTGCCCCATTCCGGAATCGTCTTGAGGACGTACGGGTCGCTGGTGGCGTAGCCCGACTGCGCGACCTCCCCTTGCTCCGCGACGAACCGGGCGGGGTCACCCTCGAAGGATCCGTCCACCTGGCTCTTCTTCAGGATGCCCGACCCGATCAGGTACTCCATGTAGGTGTCGCCACCGAAGTAGAGGACCTTGGTGTCGGTCTGGCCGATGTCGGCGATGATGTTGAACTGCGGGTGCTTGCCTGGGTCCCACAGGATCAGCTGTGGGTCGATGTCCACCAGGGCCAGCACGGCGAGCGTCGGTTGGGTCTTCGACAACTGGATGACCTCATCGGTGGCCGATGGGACCGCGAGGTGGATGTCGGTGTCGGCGTAGAGCTGGGTGGTGGCCTTTTCGAAGCCGATCGCGGGCCCGCCCGCCCGCAGCTCGAGCTTGACCCCGGTGTCCTTGCCCTGTGCCGTCAAGGCCGCGGTGACGCGCTTCTTGTTGCTGTCGATCTGGGGGTTCGGGCCGAGGAGGGCATACAGTGCGCCGAACGACTCGATCGACGGGTCCCACGACGTCTGGATGACGATCGTGCTGGGGCATACCCCTCGCAGGTCCTGCGGGTCACTGGAACCCGCCGCGCCCGCGGTCGGCTGGCCCGTGTCCCCCCCACCCCCGCTGCTGCAGGCGGCCAGGAGGAGCAGCGACGCGATCAGGGCCGCCAGCGCCCTCCTGCCTGTTGATCTGCGCTGATGCATGGATGCGACGCCTCCTGTGTACGGCGGTGGGTGCTTGGCGCTGGGGTGGGTGGCACAGCGGGATCGGGGGGACACTGGGTGCACGGCACCAGCTCGGAACCAGGCCGCCATGCACCGCTGCACGATCCGTAGCATATCGGCAACTATCGCATAGAACCGCAAGGGCGACCCAGTGCCTTGGGCGGAAACACCGTCAAGGGTCGATCCGGCCGTGGGGTGGGCAGGATCCTCTGGAAGAACGGCGGGCATGGCTCAGGTGGGGGTGGTGTCCCGGCCGGACTCGTGCCAACCGCCGACGACCTGGCGGGCGAGCGTCCCGAAGAGCAAGAACACCGCAAGCCCGAACAACGACGACAGGATCACCGCGGCGAACATCTGCTCGGACTGCAACCGGGACCGGTAGTGGTCGATGAGGACGCCCATCCCGGCCTCGCCCTGCCGGAAGAAGAAGTCGCCCACGATCGCGCCGATCACGGACAGGCCCGCCGAGATGCGCAGCCCGGTGAAGATGCTCGGCAGCGCCGTGGGCAGCTGCAGCTTCCACAACCGGGTGATGCGGCCAGCCCCGTGCAGGGTGAACAGGTCCTGGTGGTCCTGGTCCACCGACCGCAGGCCGAACAAGGTGTTGGCCACGATGGGGAACAACGCGATCAGGAAGACCACCAGGACCCGCGTGTTGAACCCGTAGCCGAACCAGAACCCGTACAACGGCACCAGCGCCAGGATCGGGGTCGCCTGGAGGAGCACCAGGTAGGGGAACACCGACCCCTCCAGCCAGCGCGCCTGGCTCATCGTGATCGCAAGGCCGATGCCCACCACGGCCGCCAAGGCGAGCCCGAGCATGGCGACCTGGGCGGACAGCAGGAGGCCGTCGAGCAGCTCCGCGCGGTTGAACGGGTCGAGGAAGCCGACCCGCAGCACCGCGTCCGGCGGCGGGACCAGGAAGCGGGTGTCCTCCGTGAGCAGGCGGTAGCTGACCGTGTACCACAACCCGATCACCAGACCGGCGACGACGGCGGGCGCCCCCCACCGCCAGCCCCACCCTCTGCCCTGGCTACGACGCGAAGCGGCGCTCACGAGGCCGCACCTCGCAGGCAGGCGGACACCTGCGCTGCGACCTTGGTGAATTCCGGGTCGAACCGGAGCTCCGGGGCGCGGGGGTAGTCGAACGGGACCTCGAAGTGACCAAGTACCCGTCCCGGGCGGGCGGACAGCGCGACGACCTGCGTGGAAAGGTAGACCGCCTCGGTCACCGAGTGCGTGACGAACAGCGCGGCGAAGCGTTGGGACACGAACAGCCCCAGCAGCTCGTCGTTGAGGCGCTCCCTGGTGATCTCGTCCAGGGTCCCGAACGGCTCGTCGAGCAGGAACAGCTCGGGCTGGAGGGTCAGCGAGCGCGCCAGGGACACCCGCATGCGCATACCGCCCGACAGGACGCGGGGACGATGCTTGGTGAAGCCGTCGAGCCCGACCAGCTTGATCGCCGCGTCAGCGCGGCGGCGCCGCTCTTCCTTTGGCAGGCGCCGCAGCTCGCCAAGCAGCTCGACGTTGGCCTGGACGCTGCGCCAGGGCAGCAGCGTCGGATCCTGGAAGACGTAGCCGATGTGGTCGGTCGGGACGCTGACCGAGCCTTCGGTGGGCTGGGTCAGCCCGGCCGCGAGGCGGAGCATCGTGCTCTTGCCGCAGCCTGACGGCCCAACCACCGAGACGAACTGTCCGGGGGCAACGCTCAGGTCGATCCCGGCAAGCGCCTCGGTGCCGTCGGAGAACCGTTTGCCGACCCGCACCAGAGAGATGACCGGCTGAGCTGTCGTCGCTACGTCCTGTCCTGCCGTCGGCGTTGTCATAACCCCACCGTCACCCTGCCCGCCCGGCCCGGTTCGCAATGTACATCACTGCCATACCCTCAGAAAGTGGTCCAGCCTCGCCTGCCGCACACCACTTGCTAGCTGCGTTTGTCGGCGTCTACCAGTCCCCCGTCCAGGTACGGCAGGGTCGCGCCGAAGCGCTCCTGAACGTGCGCCAGCGACGTCGTGGGCGCGTACCTGGGTTGCTCGCCCTCGGCCAGGCAGGTCGGGATGACCTCTACCGGGGCGTCGTGGTTGGGGTCGTAGAAGAACGGGATCGAGTAGCGGTCCACGCCCGAGGTGTTGATCACCCGGTGGAGCGTCGCGGGGAACAGGTCGTTGGTCCAGCGCGCGAGCATGTCGCCGACGTTCACCACGAAGGTCCCCGGGATCGGCCTGGCGTCGATCCAGCGGCCGGCGGTGTTGCGGACCTGGAGGCCGCCCTTGTCGTCCTGGGCCAGCAGCGCCAGGCAGCCGTAGTCGGAGTGCGCGCCGGCGCCGATCCGCGACTCGTCGATCTGCCGCCCGCGCGAGGCCGCCTGGGGCGGGTAGTGCAGCGGGCTCATGATCACCATCGGCGTGGTGAACCAGGCGTCGAAGTAGTCCTCGGGAAGCTCGAGGGCGACCGCGACCGCGTGCGTCACCTGCCCGGCCAGGTCGTGCACGGCCCCGAAGTACGCCTCCATCGTCTCGCGGAAGCCGGGCACGCCGGCCGGCCACTGGTTCGGCCCGTGGAACGGCAGCCCCCGGCGGACCAGCGGATGGTCCGGCGCCAGGTCGTTGCCGATCCGGTAGCCCTCCTTGAGGTCGCCCTCCTCCTGCTGGTCCGGGTCGAGGTTCTCCATGCCGAGGTCGAACCAGCCGCGGTCGCACGGGGACTGCTCCACTGTCACCTCGGCCTTCTTCTCGGGCGGGAGGGCGAAGAAGCGGGCCGCCTCGGCAAAGGTCCCGTCGATCAGGTCCTGGTCGATGCCGTGGCCGGCCAGGTAGGCGAAGCCGACGTTGCGGAAGGCGCCGGCCAGGTCCAGGGCGGTGCGCTTGCGGTCCGCCTGCCCGCCGCTCCGGAACGGCGCGAAGTCGACCACGGGGACCTGCTCCAGCGGGATGCGCTCGGCCCGCAGCGACGGCGCGATCTTGGGTGGCGTTGGCATCAGGTGACTCCGATGCTCGTGTCGACGAACTCGTTGGTGGCGATGTCCTCCGGCTTCAGTCCCTCCTTGGGCGCGGCCCGCTGCGCGACCAGGATCGGCGTGACGATGTCGATGATGCGCTGCACGCGGGCGGTGTCGAAGTTCCCCAGGGTGGCGTCGGGGCCGTTCTTGACGAAGTCCTGGCGCATCTTGTCGATCGCGTAGGCGGCCAGGCCGTCGGAGTAGGTCCAGTCGGTGTTGTAGCGCCGCACGATGTCGACGATGAACTGGTTGGTCTTGTCCGGGCTCTTCAGGAAGTCGACCTGGGCGCGCTGCACGATCGGGACCAGCTTCTCCAGGCAGGGCGACAGGGCCGGCTTGTCGGCCGCGCGGATCGACAGGGCCTGCGGGTAGAACGGGTAGCCGGTGTCGTTCACCAGCGCGTACCGCACCGGCTTCTTCCAGCCGTTGACCTCGTGCTCGTAGAGGTAGGGCTCGGAGGTGGCGAACCCGGCCTGGGCGATCCTGCCCTTCTGGCCGACGAAGTTCGCGGGTGCGCCGTCGTAGGAGCCGTCGACCTGGGAGCGGCGGAGGATGCGGGCGCCGATCAGGTACTCCATGTAGGTGTCGCCCTCGAAGTAGAACACCTTGGTGTCGCTGCGCCCGATGTCGGCGATGGAGGTGAACTGCGGGTAGGTCGCCGGGTCCCACATGATCATGAACGGGCTGATCTCCATGGGCGCGGCCACCGCCAGGGTCGGCTGCCTGGCCGAGAAGCGCACCGCCTCGTCGGTGTTCACCTGGCCGAGGGTGATGCTCTTGTCCTTGTACATCTGCGCGGACACCAGCTCGAAGCCGGTCGCCGGCCCGCCGGAGCGGACCTCGATGCGCACGCCGGTGTCGGTGCCCTCGGCGACCAGCGGGCCGCTCACCAGCTTCTTGTTGGTGTCGACCGTGGGGTTGGGACCGACCAGGTGGTAGTAGACGCCGTACTCGGACTCCGGGAACCAGTCGGTCTGGACGACGACGGTGGCCGGGCAGACGTCCTTGAGGTTGAGGCGGTCGCCCGCGGCCGCCGGCGCCGCGGTGGTCCCGCCGGTGGTCCCATCTCCCCCGCCGTCCGAGCAGCCGGCCGCGACCATGGTGGCCGCCGCCAGCGCGACGATGCCAAGGCGAAGACTACGCACGCGCCCTCCTTGTGCTCACGGGCCGGGGTCGCCGGCCGACTCGTGCCAGCCTCCGACCACCCGCTGGGCGAGGAAGCCGAAGAACCAGAACACGACGATGCCGAGCAGCGACGACAGCAGGATCGCCGCGATCATCTGCTCGGACTGCAACCTGGACTGGTAGCGGTCGATGAGGATGCCGATCCCCGGCTCGCCCTGCCGGAAGAAGAAGTCGCCGACGATCGCGCCGATCACCGCCAGGCCGGCCGCGATGCGCAGCCCGGTGAAGATCGCCGGCAGCGCGGCCGGGAGCTGGAGCTTCCACAGCCGGGTGCGGCGGTTGGCGCCGTGGAGGGTGAACAGGTCGTGGTGCTCCCGCTGCACCGACTGCAACCCGAACAGCGTGTTGGCGATGACCGGGAAGATCGCGAAGATGACCACCACCAGCGTGCGGCTGGTGAAGCTGTAGCCGAGCCACAACCCGAACAGGGGGACCATGGCGAGGACCGGGATCGTCTGGGTCATCACCGCGTACGGGTACAGCGACCGCTCCACCCAGCGCGCCTGGCTCATCGCCACCGCCAGCGCCATCCCCAGCGCGATCGCGACGGCGAAGCCGAGGAACGCGACCCTGGTCGACAGCCACAGGCCGTCCAGCAGCTCCACCAGGTTGTAGCGGTCGAGCAGGCTGACCTGGACCACGTCGTGTGGCGGCGGGAGCAGGAAGCGGCGGTCGGCGTCCAGCAGCAGGTAGCTCACCCCGTACCAGAGCGCGATCACGGCCAGGAACACCAGGATCGGCGGCCCCCAGAACGGTAGCCATCGCCCGCGCCGGCCGCTGGCGCTCATCGGCGCGCGATCCCTTCCACCGGGTCCACCGGGCGCCGGCGCTCGCCGCGGAGGCAGGCCGACACCTCGCCGGCCAGGCGGGCGAACCCCTCCTCGAACCGCAGCCGCGGCGGCCGCGGGTACCCGAACGGCACCGGGAAGTCGCCGATCACCTGGCCCGGACGGCCCGACATGACCACCACCCGCGTGGACACGAACACCGCCTCGGTCACCGAGTGGGTCACGAACAGGGCCGTGAACCGCTGCGACAGGAACAGCTGCAGGAGCTCGTCGTTGAGCCGTTCGCGGGTGATCTCGTCCAGCGCCCCGAACGGCTCGTCGAACAGGAACAGCTCGGGCCGCAGGGTCAGCGACCGGGCCAGCGAGACCCGCATCCGCATCCCTGCGGAGAGGGTCCGCGGACGGTGCCCGGCGAACTCGCTCAGCCCGACGAGCCCGATCGCCTCGTCGGCGCGGCGGCGGCGTTCCTGCTTGGGGAGGCCGTCCAGCTCGGCGAGCAGCTCGACGTTGGCCTGGACGGTGCGCCACGGCAGCAGGGTCGGGTCCTGGAAGACGTAGCCGAGCTTGTCGGTGTGGGCCACCGCGGCGCCGTCGCTGGCGGCGGTGAGGCCGGACGCGATCCGCAGCAGGGTGCTCTTGCCGCAGCCCGACGGGCCGACGACGCTGACGAACTCCCCGGAGGCCACGCCGAGGTCGATGCCGGCCAGGGCGACGGTACCGTCGGGAAACCGCTTGCGGACACGATCGAACGTCAGGACCGGATGAGCCATCTCGGGCATGCAGGCATCTCCGGCGTCTCCGGCAATCGGTGGCGAACCGCGCCTAAGGTTCGCCGCCCCGGAAGACGGTTGTCAACCGCGAGCGCGGCCCACCGGGCGAATCGCCCATCAGATGGTCCGCAGGCCGTAGAGCACCCGCTCGAGCAGGGCGAGGTCCGGTCGCTCGCCCGACTGGCTGGGTCGGTGGACCATCACCAGGCCCTCGTCGGCCATGTCGCCGACGAGCACGCGGGTGACCCCGAGCG
>Ga0081538_10001849_pt1 | contig 21351 bp, 17 predicted proteins | sample TabmetS5T2R1_FD_71022 | JGI IMG/M metagenome (GOLD analysis project Ga0081538, IMG submission 71022) | Tabebuia heterophylla rhizosphere microbial communities from the University of Puerto Rico - S5T2R1 | ecosystem: Host-associated > Plants > Roots > Rhizosphere ...
GAAGGCGGCGCTCGAGGGCGTCGGCGTCCAGGGCCTGACCGTGACCGACGCCCGCGGCTTCGGCCGCCAGCGGGGCCACACCGAGGTCTACCGTGGCGCCGAGTACCAGGTCGAGCTGCTGCCGAAGACCCGGGTCGAGGTCCTGGCCGAAGACGACGCGGTCGAGGACGTGGTCAAGGCGATCGTCGACGGCGCCCGCACCGGCTCCATCGGTGACGGCAAGGTATGGGTGCTGAGCGTCGAGCAGACCTTGCGCATCCGCACCGGCGAGATGGGAGGCGATGCGCTCTGACCTGGGAGGTCCGGGAGGCTCATGGCTAGCCCCCCGGCCTACGGGGGCTCCGCCCTGGCCGATGTCAGGGCGGCCGCGGAGCTGACGCTGAGCGAGGGCGGCCGGCCGGCCAGGCGCCGGGCGGCCGCCCTCGACCATGCCCTGGTGGAGATGGTCGACACCGTGCCGCTGCCCCGCAGCAGCGTGGCCGTGCTGGCCGTCGGCGGCTACGGCCGGGGCGAGGTGTCGCCCCACTCCGACGTTGACCTGCTGGTGCTGGTGGACGACCGGCGCCGGCCCAGCCCCGAGGACCTCCGCGGCCTGCTGTACCCGCTGTGGGACGCCGGCTTCCAGGTCGGCCACGCCGTCTGCTCGCCCAAGGAGGCGATCGAGCGGGCCAAGGGCGACCTGGAGGCGGCGACCTCGCTGCTGGAGGCGCGGCTGGTGGCCGGGCCGGTCGGGCTCATGGACGAGATGACCGGCCGGCGGCGGCGCTGGCTGGAACGCGAGGGCCGCCGCCTGGCCCGGCGGCTGCTCGAGGTCACGGCCGAGCGGCACCTGCGGGTCGAGCGGGCCGGTTGGGTGCTCGCCCCCGACCTCAAGCAGGACGTCGGCGGCCTGCGCGACCTCCACGCCGTCGGCTGGCTGGCCGCGGTCGTCGGCTGGCCCCGGCCCGCCGGGCGGCCCGAGCTGGTCCGGGCCGGCGAGCTGCTGCTGGCCGTGCGCGAGGCCCTGCACGGCCAGACCCGGCGCAAGACCGACCGGGTCCGGGCCGACCTCCAGCCGGCCGTGGCCAAGGCCCTCGGCCTGGACGACGAGGACGGGGTCGACCGGCTGATGGCGGCCGTGCACACCGCCGCCCGAGTGGTCGAGTACCAGGCCGCGGTCGAGACCCGCGCCCTGGCCGAGCGGCTGCTGGGCGGCCCCCGCCGCTCCGGCCTGGTCCGGCGCCTGGACCCGGGCGGCATCCGCCTGGAGGACGGCCTGCTGGTCGCCGACCCCGCCGACGTCGGGCGCGTGCGAACGCCAGCCCCCGATGGGGGGCGCGCTCGTCCGCCAGCCCTCGATGGGGGGCGCGCTCGTCCGCCAACCCCCGATATGGGGCGCGCTCGTCCGCCAACCCCCGATATGGGGGCCCCTTCTGGGAGGGTAGCCCAGGGCGCGGATGAAGGGACGCGGCTGTCCACAGGCCCCCCCGACCCCGAGGTCGACCCCGAGGTCGAGGTCGACCCCAACCCCGCGGCCGACCCCAACCCCGCGGGCGACCCCAACCCCGCGGGCGACCCTGACCCCGCGGTCGACCCGCAGGCCGACGTCGTGTTGGGCATGCGGCTGCTGGCGGCCAGGGCGCGCACCGGGCGGCAGATCGCCCGGCCGACCCTGGCGTGGCTGGAGCGGACCTTCGACCGGGCGCCGCTGGAGGGCTGGTCGGAGCCGCTGCGGAGCGCCTTCATGACCGTGCTGCGCGGGCCCGAGGCGGTCGGGGCGTGCGAGCTGCTCGACCATGTCGGCGGCTGGGCGGTGCTGCTGCCCGAGTGGGCGCCGGTGCGCGGGCGGATCCAGCGCGACCCGTGGCACCGCTACACCGTCGACGGCCACGCCTTCGCCGCCGCGGCCGAGGTGTCGCGGCTGCTGGAGCAGGACGAGCGGGCGGCCAGGACGGCCGAGGAGGCCGGCGACCTCGACGCCCTCTACCTGGCGGCCATCTTCCACGACATCGGCAAGGGGTCGGGCGAGGACCACAGCGTCGCCGGGGAGCTGCTGGCCCGGCGGGCGCTGGCCCGCATGGGCCTCGACGCCGACGAGCTGGAGGAGGTGGGGGTCCTGGTCCGCCACCACCTTCTCCTGGTCGAGACGGCGACCCGGCGCGACCTGGACGACCCCAGCGTGGTCGAGGGCGTGGCCGCGGCCCTCGGGTCGCCGCGCCGCCTGCGGCTGCTGCACCTGCTCACGGTGGCCGACGGGCTGGCCACCGGCCCGGCGGCCTGGAACGACTGGAAGGGCACGCTGGTCGCCGACCTGGCCGCCCGGGTCCTGCACGTGCTGGAGCGGGGGACGCCGCCGTCGCCGGGCGACCCGGAGGTGCTGGTGGGGCGGATCGAGGCGGCCCGGCCGGCCCTGGCCGGCCAGGTCGGCCGGCTGTTGGCCACCCTGCCCGACTCGTACCTGTCCACCCTGGCCGCGGTGGACGCCGACGAGCTGGCCAAGGAGCTGGAGCTGCTGGCCGACCCGCCAGGGCCCGGCGGGGTCCGCTACCGGCTCGACCCGTCCGGCGGCGGGCACGGGCTGGTGACGGTGTGCGCGGCCGACCGGCCGGGGACCCTGGCCCGAACCACCGGGGTGCTGGCCCTGCACCGGGTGTCGGTGCTGCGGGCCCATGTCTGGTCGACCAGCGCCGGCCTGGCCCTGCAGCGGTTCGCCGTGCAGGCGCCGGCCAACCTGCGCTGGGAGCGCCTGGGGGCCGACCTGGACGCGGCCTGGGCGGGCCGGCTGGCGGTCGAGGCCCGCCTGGAGCGCAAGGCCCGCGACTACCGCCCGCCGGCCCCGGTCGAGCCGGACGTGCGGGTGCTGTCCGACGAGTCGGCGCACTCGACCGTGGTCGAGGTGCGGGCCGGCGACGCCCTCGGCCTGCTCCACGCCTTCGCCGCCGCCCTCGGCGACCTTGACCTGGACGTCCGCGTGGCCAAGATCGACACCCTGGGCGACCGGGTGGTGGACACCTTCTACGTCCGCTCCCCCTGGGGGGCCAAGCTCAGCGACGACCAGGCCGACGAGCTCACCCTGGCCATCCGCCACCGCACGGCCCGCCTCCTCGGCGGCTGACGCGCCTGCTAGGCTGCGCTGGCAGCGGCCCGGTGGGTCTTCGAGGAAGGAGCAGCCATGTCGGAGCAGGTCCCTCCGCCCCCGCCTTCCGTCCCGCCGGGCGGCGGCCCGCCCATGGGGGGCCCGCCCGCCGGGGGCCCGCCGGGCCAGCGGCCGCTCCCGCCCGACCAGGAGCGGCTCTGGGGGATGCTGGCCCACCTGCTGTCGTTCGTGGCCGCCTACATCGCCCTCGGGTTCCTGGCCCCGCTGATCGTGCTGCTGGTCTTTGGCCCGCGCTCGGCGTACGTGCGCGCCCACGCCGTCGAAGCGCTCAACTTCAACCTGAGCTGGCTGCTGTACGCGGTCGTGGCCGTCATCCTCATCTTCGTGGCGATCGGGATCGTGATCCTCATCGCCCTCGGCATCGCCTACGTGGTCCTGGTCATCATCGCCTCGGTCCGGGCCAACAACGGCGAGTTCTTCCGCTACCCGCTGACCATCCGGTTCGTCCGCTAACTGAGGGTGGCAGGCCACGAGCGTCCCCGGTCCTGGCCCTGCTCATGGTCGTGGCCGTGGGGGCCCTGCCCTCGTGCACCGGCGACGGCGGTGACCGCGCCGAGTCGGCGCCCCAGCGGCTGATCGAGCGCTGCGGGCGGCCGGGTTCCGGGCCACCAGCCGGACCGCCGAAGGGGACCCGCGGGCCGCCTACCGCGAGCTCAGGCGGAACGAGATCCACGCCTACCCCGAGTACACCGGCACGGCCCTGACGACGCTGTACCGCGAGTTGCCGGAGAAGGTCCCCCGAGCCGCCAGACAGGCCTACGAGCAGGCCCGGAGCCGTTTCGCCGAAGATGGGCTGGTGGCTCTGCCGCCGACGCCGTTCAGCAACTCCAACGGCTTCGCCATGCGCCAGGAGGACGCCAGCGGGCTCGGGGTGACGACGCTGTCGGGCCTGCGCGACGAGGCGTCGAAGCTGGTGCTCTCCGGGCCGCCGGAGTGCGAGCGCCGCCGTCCACGCCATCATCGTCGGGGCGGCCGCCGTGGTGTTCGCGGGCACCCTGCTGATGATCGGCGACCTCGACCAGCCCTATGACGGGATCACCGGACGCAACCCGACCCACACCCGCTTCGTCCTCGAGGAGATGGAGCGGGACGTCGCCGGGGAGCTGCCGTGCGACGAGCGAGGCCTCCCCAAGGACGCGCCGCTGTTCCGGCGCCAGACCGAGGAGCTGCGCTAGGCAGGCGGGCAGCGGCAGGGGGTGGCGCCGCAGCGGGGGCAGTCGCCGGCGTAGCGGTCGACCGCCTTGGCCAGGTCGACCCCGACCAGGTTGGCCACGCTGGCCAGCCAGGCCAGGGCGTCGCCGAGCTCGTGCTCCAGGGCGGCCGGGTCGCCGCCGCGCAGCGCCTTGGCCACCTCGCCGACCTCCTCGACCCACCACCGGAAGGTGCCGTCGACCCCCCTGGCCCGGTCCCGCGACCCGTACAGGGCCTCGATCCGGCTCTGCAGCTCGGCCAGCTCCACCCGCCCCTCCTTCCTGTCGCCCCGGGCTTCTATGCTCCCTGCCATGGTGCCGCTCAAGGACGACATGCTCAGCCGGCTGGCCGAGCGGGCCAACGTCGCCCAGTTCGTCAGCTTCGGCCCGGACCCGGCGCTGCCGCAACGCCGCGCCCGCCTGCGCGGGCACGGCCCCGACCACCGCTTCGCCGGCGCCGCCGAGGCGGTCGGGGCCGTCCTGGCCCTGGCCCCGAGCGGCTCGGTCAACGTCCGCAGCTTCCGGGCCGGGGCGCCCAGGGGCGGGCCGTTCAGCTACGGCCTGACCCGCCGCGACGACGTCCTGGCGGTGCTGCGCGCCCGGGCCGGCGAGGGCCTGCACACCATCGTCAACGAGACCATCGACGTCCGCGACGGCGGCGTGTCCGGGGTCGCGTCCGGTGGGCTGGTCGAGTTCGCCCCCGGGGACACGCCCCGGTCGGTCGAGCAGCCGGGCACGGTCGCGCTCGGCCACGACGCCGCCCTGCGCCTGCTCGCGACCGTCTACGGGTTCACCCCCGAGCTCGACGGCCACCCCGGCCAGCGGGACGAGTTCAGCATCCATCCCCTGGTCGCCGGGGTCCGCCAGACCCACACGGTCATCTGGGAGCGGGAGCCGGTCGAGCCGCTGGCCCTGACCCGCCGGCTGGCCTGGCCCAACGCCTTCAGCCGCTTCCTCGGCGACAAGGCCTTCGGCCTGCTGGTCGCCGACCTGCTGGAGCTGCCGGTGCCGGCCACCACCGTGGTCGGGCGCCGGGTCGCCCCCTTCCGCTTCGGCCGGCCCACCGGCGGCGGCGAGCGCTGGCTCCGCACCTGCCCGGCCGAGCCGGTCCCGGGCCGCTTCCTGACCCAGCGGGGCTGGCGGGACCCGTTCGCCCTGCTGGCCGACGAGGACCCGTCGGGGACCGCGGTGGTGGCCGTGCTGGCCCAGGAGGGGGTTCGGGCCCGCTGGTCGGGCGCGGCCATGCCCGCCAGCGACGGGCGCCTGCTGGTCGAAGGGGTGGCCGGCTTCGGCGACGACTTCATGCTGGCCAGGGCGCCGCCGGTGGCGCTGCCGGACGCCGTGGCGGATGACGTCCGGCGGGTCGGGGCCCGCGCCGCCGCCCTTGGACCGGTCCGCTTCGAGTGGGCCCACGACGGCGACCAGGCCTGGGTGCTCCAGCTCCACCTGGCCGAGGCGGCGTCGGAGGGCACCACCATCCACCCCGGGACCCCGGCCCGCTGGCGCCGCTTCGATCCGTCCATGGGCCTGGAGAAGCTGCGCGAGCTGATCGCCTCGGTCAACGGCGACGAGGGCATCGAGGTCGCCGGCCATATCGGCGTCACCTCCCACGCCGGCGACCTGCTGCGCCGGGCGGCGATCCCGTCGCGGCTGGTCGAGCCATCCGGGTGATAGGCACAAACTTCCTGGCTGTGTCGAAGATCACGATCCAAGCGTGACTCGCGGCACCGACGACCAGAGAAAAGCAGTCGAAAATCCAGAATCGGGGGAGCTCTTGGCCTAAACGAAGGAGGGCCCTCAAGCGGGGCCCAGGGGGGACGCAGCCCGATGTTCGATATCCCAGGGCAGGCGACGACCCAGACCCAGGCGACGAGGCGGGCATCGACCGCTGCCCGCCCGCGATCCATCCTGCTGGTCCTCGCCTTGCTGGCCGCCCTCGGGGCGCCCCTCACCGGCGCCGCAGTGGCTGCCGCCCCGGCCGCCGACACCCTGGAGCTGACGCCGGTCAAGGCGCGCACCGACGTCAAGAAGCCGGTCCGCTACACCGCGGAGCTCGTGAACGACAAAGGCCGCTTCGACGTCACCAGCCGGACGACCCTCTATGCGACCGGTCCGGCCCCGTGCCACCAGGACCACGGCGACCTGAGCTGCGACGACAACGGCTCCTACGAGGTCACCGGCGTCCTCGACGACCCCGCGATCAAGTCCGAGCCGGTCGCGCTCGAGGTGGTGAACCCCGGGGTCGAGCCGGCGTTCGAGCCGCCCCCGCCCGCCTCCCCTCCGAACCGGGAGGTGAGGGTGCAGGGGCACACCGGCTCGTGCAGCCAGAAGGGGACGCTCAGCTCGGCCGAGCTCGAGGTCGACCAGGACGTCACCGGCATCTTCACGGCGACCTTCAGCATCCCCTCCGGCACCTTCCCCGGAACCTACCCGCTGTCGCTGGAGGTCCGCTGCGACGGGAAGCCTCAAGGGGCCCAGGTCCTGATCACCGTCAGCAACGAGCCGCCCGATGCGGTCAACGACGTGGACACCGTCAGGCCGGGCGGGAGCGTGCGGATCCCCGTCACCGCCAACGACACCGATCCCGACGGCGACGACGGCTACAAGACGCTGCTGGAGGCCGACCGCCCCACCGTGGGCACGGCCGACCCGGCCGGCGAGGTCATCGTCTACACCCCCGGCCCGGGGTTCGTCGACCGTGACCAGTTCACCTACCGGAACTGCGACGTCGTCGGGAAGGGAAAGACCGCCTGCGGCGAGGCCAGCATCGTGGTGACCAAGCCGCCCCCGGAGCCGAAGGGCGACCGGGCGCGCACCGAGCAGGGCAAGGAGGTCTCGATCCTGGTCACCGAGAACGACGGCAGTCCTGAGCCGGCCAAGCTGCGCGTGCGAACCGATCCGAAGCACGGCGCAGCGGTGGTCAAGGAGCCCCGTGACGGCAACATCGTCTACACCCCCGAGCAGGGGTTCGCCGGCGAGGACAGCTTCGAGTACGACTACTGCGAGGGCGTCGTCACCGGCCCCAACGTGGCCGCTCCGGACGCTTGTCCGTCGGCCACCGTCACCATCGAGGTGATCGAGCCACTGGTCCTGCCGGCGATCGAGAAGGTCACCCTGAACCCCACCCCACCGAACAGGGAGGTGGTCGTCACCGGGACCACCGGCTCCTGCAGCCAGAGCGGGACGCTCATCCTCCACATCCCGTCGCCCGGGAGCGACGTGTCGGCGCCGGTCAGCGGGCGCAGGGGCGGCGCCTTCGAGGCCACGCTCATGGTCCCTGGAGGCACCTTCGTCGACACCTACGAGCTGAAGCTTCAGGTCGACTGCCAAGGCAAGCTCCAGACGGACCAGGAGACGCTCGCAGTGGACAACAGGGCGCCCGATGCGGTCGACGACCGGGCCGAGACGCCCCAGGGCCTCCCGGTCACGATCGACGTCACCGCCAACGACACCGACCCCGACGGCGACGACGGCTACAAGACCTCGCTGGATGCCAGCCAGCCGGCCCACGGCAGCACCGAGGTGCTGCCGGGCGACCAGATCCGCTACACCCCGGACCCGGGGTTCAGCGGCGATGACCCGTTCACCTACACCCTCTGCGACATCGTCACCGCCGCCGGCAAGCGGGCCTGCGACACCGCCACGGTCACCGTGACCGTCATCGGCGATCGGCGGCCACAGCCGGTCGACGACCCCGACGAGTCCACCGTCAAGGAGACGGAGGTCTTGATCCCGGTCACCGGGAACGACATCGACCCGGATCCGGAGCGGCTGCAGGTGCGGACCGACCCCAGGGAGGGCGGCACGGCCGTCGTCCAGGATCCGCCTCGGGACGGCCACATCCTGTACCGCCCACCGAAGGGATTCACCGGCACCGACAGCTTCACCTACGACTACTGCCGCTCGGTCGTCGGCGTGACCGCCAGGTCAGCCTGCCGGTTCGCCACCGTCACGGTGGACGTCAAGCCTCCTCGCGTCGATCCGAGGATCGACCTGGTCGACCCGGCCGCTTCTCCACCCAACGGGGAGGTGCTGGTCGAAGGGACCACCGGCACCTGCGAGCGGGCGGCCACCCTGGCCCTCGACAGCCGGCCCAAGGCGGTGGCGCCGGTGGCGGTGACCGGCGGCCAGGACGGCGCCTTCGAGGCCAAGCTCACCGTGCCGCCCGGCACCTACGTCGGCACCTACCAGCTAGGGCTCCACGTCGTCTGCGACGGCAAGGCGGACGTGGTCGAGCATGGGCTGCGGGTCGCCAACCAGCCTCCCAGGGCGGTCGACGACCCGGCCACCACCACCGAGGGCGTCGCGGTCACGATCGACGTCACCGCCAACGACACCGACCCCGACGGCGACGACGGCTACGGCACGTCCCTGCAGCCCGTCAAGCCGGCGAACGGCCGGCTCGACGCGGAGCCGGGCAAGCCGCTCGTCTACACCCCGGAGGGCGGGTTCATCGGCGTGGACCGGTTCACCTACCGCCTCTGCGACATCGTCGACGCCGCCGGCGCGGTGGACTGTGGCACCGCCACGGTCACCGTCACCGTCAAGCGACGCCAGCCGGTCCCGGTCGACGATCCCGGCGTCGAGACGGAGCGGGACCGGCCGGTCGTGGTCGAGGTCATGAGGAACGACCGCGACCCCGACCCTGCCCTGCTCCAGGCGCAGCCACCGGCGCGGTCGGGCGCCAGGGCCGAGAAGCAGGCCGACGGGACCGTCCGGTACACCCCCGAGGCGGGGTTCAGCGGCGCCGACACCTTCACCTACGACTACTGTGGCGGCCCCGTGGGCGTCACGTCCGCCGGGGGCGCCTGCCCATCGGCCACGGTCACCGTGACCGTCATCGGCACGCAGATCCCGCCGAAGATCTTGTCGGTCAAGCCCGCCTCCACGTCCGCTGGGAAGGCCGTGAAGGTGAGTGGCAACACCGGCTCCTGTAACCGCGCCGGGACCCTCGCCCTCCAGGGGACCGGGGTGGCGGTGACCGTCGCCGGCGGCCAGGACGGCGCCTTCACCACCAGCCTGACCGTGCCGGCGGGCACCTTCCCGGGGCCGCACACCCTCGAGCTCGGCGTGGACTGCAAGGGCCAACCTCAGCGCGCCGAGGCCCAGCTCACCGTGACCAACCAGCGGCCGGTGGCGGCCGACGACACGGCCAGGACCGCCCGCGACCAGGCCAAGAGAATCCCGGTCACCGACAACGACCGGGATCCCGACGACCCCGATGGGTACCGGACCCTCCTGCTGGTCACACGCCAGCCAGAGCACGGCACCGCCGAGCCTCAGCCCGACCTGACCGTCGTCTACACCCCCGAGCCCGGGTTCGTGGGCACGGACCGGTTCACCTACAGCCTCTGCGACGACGTGCTCAACGCGGCCAGGGGGGCGGACTGCGGCGCCGCCACCGTGACCGTGACCGTGACCGGGACCGGGCCGCCGCCGGTCGCGCCGGAGATCTCGTCGGTCGAGCCCGGCTCCACGTCCCCTGGAAAGCCGGTGGAGATCGTCGGCAACACCGGCTCCTGCGGCCGCGCCGGGACGCTGACCCTGTCGGGGGGCACCGGCCTTCGCGAGCGCGTGACCGGCGACCAGGACGGCCGGTTCGCGGTCACCATCACCGTCCCGGACGGGACCTTCCCCGGCCCGTACAAGCTGGCGCTCGACGTCGACTGCAAGGGGCAGGTCCAGCGGGCCGAGGCCGACCTCATGGTGACCAACCAGGCACCAGTGGCGGCGGACGACCAGGTCACCACCACGCCGGGCACCGCGACCACGATCGACGTCACCGACAATGACCGTGATCCAGACGACCCCGACACCTACCCCGCCATCGTGGTGGTGACCGGCCAGCCCGACCAGGGCACGGCCGAGGCGCGGCCGGACCTGTCGATCGTCTACACCCCCGGCCCAGGGTTCGTGGGCACCGACCGCTTCACCTACAGCCTCTGCGACGACGTGCTCAACGCCGCCGGGCAGGCGGACTGCGGCACCGCCACCGTCACGGTGCGGGTCGACCCGATCGCCTGCGCGCCCTCGGCGGGCGACATCTCGAGCCTGCGCGTGGAGCCCGGACGGGGCCCGGACGGGACGAGGCTGCGCATCACGGCGGTGGCCGACCCCAGGCTGGCGACCTGCCAGCTCCGCCTCCTGCTGGGCGGGACCCCCCTGGCCCCGGACGTCACCGTCGGAGACGACGGGAGCATCTCCGCGGACCGCGGGGTGCCCCGGGGCCTCAAGCCCGGACCCAACCTCATGCGGCTGGCCACCCTGACCGCCGACACCTTGGCCGAGACGTCGTTCGAGGTCCTCGACGCGCTGCCGCCACCAGGACCACTGCTGCCGCCCTGGCTGGTCCGGCTCCTGCTGAGCGCGGGGGCGGTGGCGGCCGGCTTCCTGGCCCGAGCCGCCTTCGCGAAGTGGGGGAAGTCCGCCGAGGACCGGGAGCGGCGGCGGGACAGGTCCGTCGAGCAGCCCGACGACCTCCGAGCCCGGCCCTACACCCGCCCGGTGGAGGTGGCCGTCGAGCCCGTGCCGGACAACACGCGGACCCTGGCCGTTCGGCTGGAGCCCCACCCCGACCCCGGCATCCAAACCGTTCAGACCTTCGAGGAGGTGACCCCGTGACCACCAGCATCGACACGCCCCCGATGACCGCCTCGTTCTTCCTGTTCGAGCGCCAGGACACCGGGCAGGCTCTGGCCGAGGCCCTCGACGACCACGGCGTGCTCCGCTCCGGGGACGTCGCGGCCCGGCTGGCGACCCGGATCGCCCGTCAGGCGGCCGAGGACCAGGTCGGCGCCGTCGCCGACGGACTGCTCAACCTGGACCTGGGCGACCTGGTGATCGCCGGCTGGCGCAAGCAGCAGCGGCTCGCCGACGCGGCCCAGCGCACCGCCGCCAACCCCGGCAGCTCAGAGCGGGTCCAGCTGGCCACGCACCGCATCAGCTCGGTCCACCGCCCCTCGGTCGAGCTGCTGCTCAACGACACCCACCTGACCGACGTGAACTTCGAGCTGGACGTCGAATTCGTCATCAAAGCGCTGGAGGTGACCCTCCGGGGGGGCCGGGTGGTCAGCCTGCACGCCGGAGAATGCGACGTGTCGGCCACCCTGACCGCCGAGGGGGTCCGACTGGCCAGCCAGCAGCGAACCTACGAGCTACCGCTGGTCGTCCGCTGGCCGGTGCTGCTCCATCCCGGCGGCGGGGCTGACCCGCTGTCGTACGGGACCACGGCCCAGCCGGCGCCGGCGCCCGCGCCCGCGCCCATCCCGACCCAGGGAGGTCGCGGGCTGTTCGGCCAGTCCGAGCAGGGGCCGCGGCGCAAGCGAGCCCTCGCGGGCACACCGGCCGACTAGCGGTCGGGCAGCGGCTTGTCGTCGGTGATGGCGACGGCCGCCGCTTCCAGCGGTTCTCTCTGATCGACGTGCTCGCCCACGAGATGACGCACGTGATCACCGAGGCGGCCGGGCTGCAGTTTCATGCGCAGTCGGGCGCCCTCACCGAGTCCATCTGCGACGTCATGGGCATTCTGATGAAGCAGTGGAAGCTTGGGCAGACTGACGCCCAGCCGGCCCACATGCGCGCGTACGTGAAGACCGACGACAACAATGGTGGAGTCCACATCAACTGCGGCATCCCGAACCATGCGTTCTACCGGCTCGCGACGGCGCTCGGTGGGCCGGCGTGGGAGCGGGCTGGGCGGATTGGTATGCGGCTTTGACTGGCCCGGCGCTCACTCCGACCGTGAACTTCGCGGCGTTCGCCGGACTCACAGCCGCGATCGCCCGCCGCGACTATGGGACGGACAGCGAGGAGGCGTCGGCTACGCGTGCGGCGTGGCGAGCGGTGGGCGTGGCGCCTCGCCTGTCCAAGCGGGCCACCGGCATCGTGGAGGGCGAGGCGGCTACCTCGACCGTCGACGAACGCGCCACGAGCTCATACCGCTCAGCATCGGCCTGACCAGGGCCACCGCCACCTGCAGGAACCGCCTGCCGGTCAAGGCCCAGCGGAGTGCCTCGTCGGGCTTGGCCCTGATGGGCTGCCTGGACTGGGTGAGTGCGCATCGTGGAAGGCGTTCGGCTGCGACACCGATCAAGCACTCTTCAAACGTATCAAGGGTACCCAAAGGTGCCAGCAGCGCGCCTGTAACGATTACCGGTCTTCGGGCGCTCCATCTGTAGATGAAGGGGGGCGTCTGATGAGCCAACCACCCCAACGATGGGACGCACGGCCGCAACCCGCATGGGTACAGACCTCCAGATGGGTGCCCGCCGCTCACCATCTACTCGGCAATGCCCTGAGCGTGGTCTTGGCACTCCTGGGTCATTGCCCCGGCCGGCTTCCGCATCGGCGTCGTTGGCATCCAGGGCAACGGGCTGGATCCGACTCCGCGCCGGATACACACCGGGCTCCGCCAGCCTTCACAGCCTCCCTCAGGCTCGCCTGAGCGCCCAAGTGAACCCACTGAACAGGAGGTAGTGCCACTGGTGAACCGGGCTTCCGAGAAGCGCGGACCCGAGGACAACGTGTCAGGTCGGCGACGCTGCTTGTCCACACTCAAGCGGTAGCCGCCAACCATGCTTTAGCCCGACGCATGGGCCCCGTTTCCCGAAACAAGTGCCGCCGCTACAACGAGGTCGAGATGCGCACCTCAGCCTGCGCTCCTCGGCCCGGGAAGGAGAAGCATTGTCCGGGTCGGCATCTGGTCTCATCGGTTCCAACAAGAGGAATTTCCTGATACGGCGACTTACCCCGGTCCTGGTCCTGGCCGCCTTGCTCGGGGCCATCTCCCTCGCCACGCTGACCCCAACAGCCGGGGCCGCGCCCGTGGTGATTGCCAACCTCGGCCGCAAGGTCACCTACTACAACCACTACGGCGACCCGGCCAGGGGCCGTGTGGTGGCCACCGCCCAAGGCCAAACCCTGGACACCAACGGCAACGGCATCGCCGACAGCCTGCGGGCCCGGGGCGCCATGCAGGAGGTCCGCAAGGTCCGGCGCCTCCGGATCGCTGACATCAAGCTCCAGGCCATTATCGGCGGGGTCTGGACCACCCTCCAGCACAACGCCACCGACAAGGTCAGCGAGGCCCCAACCGCCTATGTGGTCCAGTACACGGCCTACAACCGGTTCTGCGCCACCGACCCTGACCTGGTCCGCACCTACCGGGTGGTTCACGCCGACGGCATCCGCTGGTCCGATGGCACGGCCAGCAACCGGACGACGACCTCGAATCGGTTCACCGCCCGGGCGCTGGCCATCGACCCCGACTGCCCCGAGACCCCGCCCCCGCCCCCAGCCCCCCAGGCTGACGTGCAGGTGACCAAGACCGCCAGCGTGGCCAGCGTCCCCGGGACCGCCGACACCAATCTCAGCTACACCATCACGGTCAGGAACAACGACACCACCGACCCCGCCGGCAGCGTGGTCGTCACCGACACCCTGCCCGGCGAGCTGGTCCTCAACGGCGCCCTCCCCAGCAACTGCGTCGACACCGATGCTGGCGCTCCAGTGGTGCTGCGCTGCACCTTCGGCACCCTGGACCCGGGTGAGGTCAACAGCGTCACCATCAACGTGACCGCCAACGACACCGCCATCAGCGACGGCGCCATCGACAACACCGCCCGGGTGACCTCCAGCACCGCCGACCCGAACCTAGCCAACAACACCAGCTCGGTCCGGGTGCTCATCCGGCCGCTGGCGGACGTGAGCATCGACAAGGAAGCCGACCAGGCCAGCGTCACCGTGCCCGGCGATACCTTCCGCTACGTCCTGCGAGTCACTAATGCCGGCCCCAGCGAGGCGACAAACGTGACCGTCGTCGATACCCTCCCTGAGGGCCTGGAGGTTGTCGCCCTGCCGGCTGGGTGCGTGAACGACAGCGACCCTGCGGCTGAGCCGGACACGATCACCTGCACCCTCGGCACCCTCGCCGCGGGCGCATCCACCAGCGTCTCGATCGACGTGGTCACCGACGCCAGCCGCGCCGACGACACCCTGCCCTATGTCAACACCGCGCGGGTCACGACCAGCACCTACGAGCAGAACACCGGCAACAACAGCGACACCGAGACGACCCCCGTCGTCCCCGCCTAACGGGACCTGATCGTTCGAGGGGCGCGCCCATGATCCCTGGGGCGCGCCCCTCGACGCGGTGGCTCGGAGAGCAATTTCCTTCACCTCGGCGGGGTCTCATGGCCACGCCAGCATGGAAGAACACCGTAGGTTGCCGGCCTGTCCAGGAAGTGAGGCGGCGCAACCGGACCCGCCACAATGATCTAAGTGGCTGAGAACGACGATCAGGCTGGACATTCGCGGTCAGGTGATTATTCTCATATCACCTGACTTGATCGAGCGCCCAATACGCGTCCGCCTCGTTCAGGCGGACAGGGCAGCGTGCTCCGCTGCGGGGGGAGGCCAGGTGCAGACGCCGAGCCACCACGGCCGATGCGGGCCTGTGCATGGCTGGGTCGTGGCGCTTCAGCTGGCCAAGGAGTGGAGGGCAGAAGCCAGGGCGCGGTCTCCGCCCAGCTGGCCCGGCGGGCAATGCTGAACGCCTTTCGTCTGTCGAGGCTCTGGCTGATGACTTGGCGGGTGAGCACCACCCACCGGTGTGATGTCCGGAATGTCCGGGCTATCGGTACAGGGAGCCTACGTGCCGGTGGGTGGCAATTTGGCGCTGCGGCTGCGGTCAGCTGCGGCGGTGGAGCACAAGGTCGGGAAGCGTGGGGTTGCCATGCCTGAGCAAACGATAAAGGCTAGTCTCGGAACCGTAAACCCGCCGTTCTTCTTCGCATCCGTTGACCTCCCTCCCAATCCCACCAAGGATCCCAGGGAGGCCGCCAAGAGTAACAACGTAACGGTTACCGTGGAGGGTCTGAAGGGGCTCACGGGCGCCGGTCCCCTTAGGCACGCATTTCTTCAAGTCCGCCAGCACCCGGACGCCGAGCAGGTATTTCCAGATCACTTTACCCTCCAGGTTATTGAAGTCGGCCGTGACTTCGTCAAGTTCCGCATCAGGCGCGTAGACGCTAATAGCGGCTGGCACCAGAAGCTCAGAGTCCAGATGCTACTTATCACGCATCGCGTCCCGCAGCAGGGCGGTTAGGTTGTTGAAGCATGCTTGACTGATGTCAGAGGAAACTCTCCGCCTATGGGAGGGCTAGAATGACTGAGCGTTCCTCTTCAGAGGACGACGGCCAGAGAGGCGAATGGAAAACTATCCAATTGAAAACTCTCCAGGACGCCTGGGACCAGGTAGAAAGCCTTGGACTTCGGCCCACGACGATTGAGTGGAGTACACTAGCGGGGCCGGGCCAGCCTGACGAGGCGGTGCTGACGGTCTATTACAAGTATTTCAAGTAAGGATTCATCCTGCGTGCTCAAAATGGCACTCACAATTGCTAGGAGGCCCATCAGGCGATAGGCTCCGGACCCTATCCTGGGAGCAAGTGTTCGCAGCACTCCGCCGATGTCGGACGTCATCGCTGACCAGCCCGGGGGCAGGGGGTGCGCAGCAGCAGCGAGACCTCCAGTGCGCCGGCGTGCATCTCATCATCCGGGTGGCGGCCTGGAGCTCTGCTGCTGCTCCACCATAGGCCCAGTCCCAGGGTCGCGGGGCATAGGCCAGTTCGTCTAGGCAGCACCTGCCTGGTTGGCTGCCATATACCTAAAAGGCATAAGACACTCGATCTGCGCATAAAACCTCAGCACATCGGCCTGATCTCGCCCTAGAGAGTAGGAGGCTGAACGGCAGCTTGGACTGAGGAGCGTTGAGTGTCGGACAAGAGGACATTGGAGGGCAACGGCGTCGATCCGGACCTGGCCCCCAGGTCGCACCGGAGGGCTCGCAAGGTGACCTGGAGGTGCTTGAGGAGCTACTCCGGTTGCGTGAGCAACTAGAGGTGCTAGCTGCGAGTCCAGTGGTGACCGGGGCGCATCGCCTGACTGCCGACGTTGCGCCAGTGCTGGAGCCTGTATGGACCATCCTCGCCGAGCATGACGCGCTGGTCGATGGCGTAGGGTTCCTTCGGCAGCTTGGGATGGGCAGCGTGTCTCGCGAAGCGTCGCGTACCAATTCAGCTGTTGCCACACAAGCTGTGCAGCGATATAGCTCGTTGGAATTGACGACTCCGTCCATGCGAGAAGTGTGGAAGGCGCTTGCGCGTCCCGCGCATACACTTCTGGAGTCGGTCAGGGGCGTCGCAGAATCGGATGCTGGCGCAGAGTGCCGACTGCCGAGGGCTGGAATGATCATGCCGACGGTTCGTCCAATGCTCCCCGGCCTGCTTGTTTCCACTCGCGACACCAAAGTCGTTCCCGCGTTGCGGCAAGTATTGCGACGCTGGTGCGATTTGGCGAGAAGAGGTACGGATGAGCGCCGTGAAGTGGCCCGGCTGACCCTTGCCGCTGCTCTGTTGGCCCGAGGTGCTGCTCTAGGAGATGACAAAGAACAGACGGTGGAGTGGTTTATCAAGCAATGGCTAGGCCTAAGGCCTACCGAGACGCGCGTTGATGGGGTAAAGGCGGCATTGCCGGAGGACGGCTGGATTCGTCCGAACATCGATGATGATTTCTCTACGGTGCTTGATACAGTCACGGACGTCCGGATTCAGGCGCTATATCAACATCGCCTGCATCGACCGGTTTGGGAAACCCCGCTGCAAGGCGCGCCAGTCGCGTTGCTATCGGAGCCAGTGGGATATAGAAATACAGGTGGCCATCGGATCAACATCGAGGTCGCTGATGTTCTGGTAAACGAGGAGGAGCCGGAGTTCGAGGAGGTAGTCGCCCAAGGCTTTGTAGTCCAACAGGTGGCTTGGGCTCTATCCACTCTATCGCATCGGGAGCAAATGGTTCTTCGGCATTGGATGGCGGGTGAGCGGGCCGTGGACACACGGCGCATCCTAGGAATTACGCGTTATGAGTATGACCGTCTGAAGAGCAAGGCCCTATCTAAACTGAGCCGAAGCCAGAAGCTTTACATCTATCTAGACTAATGCGCACGCGAAAAGCCCTCGTCAGGGCGTCCGTAATAGTTGCCAGCGGGTCTATCTTCCCGACTCACGTTTTATTGTCGGACCTGCCGGCCAGCAGTGCTTTGAATATCCTGTTGGTGGAGTTGGGAAGTCTGATAACCGTTTGCCTGGTGCAATTACTACTACAGGTGGAGCGTCATAGGACGGCCTTGGAGTTGCTGCGCGCCGCTCAAGGCCCTGTTTCGATTGTCATCTATTCAGATGGCGGTATTGAGATGCGTCCTCAAGGCGACGAGAGCCATTCCGGTTCGCGGACCGCGGCCCACTAGGCGTCCGGGGAGGGCTCCTTCGGCGCTTCGCTCCTCCGCGACTAGGGATCGGAGAGAGGCCGCCCCGCCGAAGCAGGTGAGCTCTCGGTGAGCATTGTCGCAGACAGCGGTAAGACGCAGACGAAGCCCCAGGTAGATGGGGCTTCGTCGTAGTCGGGATGCCGGGATTTGAACCCGGGGCCTCCACGTCCCGAACGTGGCGCGCTGCCAAGCTGCGCTACATCCCGTTTCGGAGTGGCAGTGTACCGCAGGCCGGGTGGTCAGCCGGGCTCGGGGACCACGAACCGGTAGCCCATCCCGGGTTCGGTCAGCAGCAGCTGCGGAGCCGCCGGGTCGTCGAGCTTCTTGCGCAGGTTGGCCATGTAGACCCGCAGGTACTGGGACTCGCCGCCGTAGCCGGGGCCCCAGACCCGCTCCAGCAGGAAGCGGTGGGTGCACAGCCGGCCGGCGTTGGTGGCCAGGGTCTCGACCAACCGGTACTCGATCGGGGTCAGCCGCACAGGGGCCCCGTCCCTGGTCACCAGCTTGGCATCCAGGTCGATAGCGACCTCGCCGGCCCGGATCACGCGCGGGCGGTCGGCCGAAGCCGACCGGGCGTGGCGCAGGGCGACCCGGATCCGGGCCATCAGCTCGGCCACGCCGAACGGCTTGGTCACGTAGTCGTCGGCGCCCAGGTCGAGGGCGGTAACCTTGTCGCGCTCGTTGTCGATGGCGGTCAGGACCACCACCGGGACCTGGGTCCAGGTGCGCAGGCGGCGGAGCACCTCCAGGCCGTCGATGCCGGGCAGGCCGAGGTCGAGGACGATGCAGTCCGGCTGGTGGGTCTCGACGGCGGTCAGGGCGGCCTCGCCGGTGGAGGCGGTTAGCACCTCGAAGCCGCGCACCCGCAGGTTGGCCGCGACCACCCGTACGATCGGCGGCTCGTCGTCGACCACCAGGGCCCGGGTCATGGCCGAGCGATCTCCTGGTCGACGACGGATGACAGCTCGCCGGGGGCCATGGGAAGGGTGAGCACGAAGCTGGCGCCGCCCCCCGGGGTCGTCTCGACCCGCAGGTCGCCCCCGTGCGCCTGCACGATCCCGCGGCAGATGGCCAGGCCCATTCCGGTCCCCTCGGGCCGCCGGCCGCCGCCCTTGAGCCGGTAGAACTGGTCGAACACTCGCTCGCGCTCCGGGGCCGGGATGCCGGGGCCGTGGTCGACCACCCGCAGCTCCAGGGTTCCGCCGGCCTGGCCCGCGGCCACCTGGACGGGGCTGCCGGCGGCGTAGCTGCGGGCGTTGTCGAGCAGGTTGGTGAGCACCTGGTCGAGCCGGACCGGGTCGACCAGCACCGGCGGCAGCTCCTCGGGCACGTCCACGTCGATCCGCTGCCGGGATGCGGTCCGGGCCCGGCGCGCCACCGGGCCGACCACCTCGGCCAGCGAGCATTCGACCAGCCGCGGGTCGAGCGCCCCGGCCTCGATGCGCGACATGTCCAGCAGGTTGTGGACCAGCCGGGTGAGCCGGTCGACCTCGCTGTTGATGGTGGTCAGGAACTCCTCCCGCTCGGCGTCGCTCCAGCGGACCTCCCGGTCGAGCAGGCTTGAGGCCGAGGCCTTGATCGAGGCCAGCGGGGTGCGGAGATCGTGGGAGACCGAGTTGAGCAGGGCGGTGCGCAGCCGGTCGGTCTCCTGCAGGGCCAAGGCCCGGTTGCGCTCCTCCTCCTGCTGAGCCCGCTCCACGGCCAGGGCGGCCTGGTTGGCGAAGGTGGCCAGCACCCGCCGCTCGGCCTCGCCGAACCCGGACGTGCCGGGGCCGCCGGCCACCACCACCAGCGCCCCGACCACGTGCTCGCCGCTGCGCATGGGGAAGGTCATGGCCCGGCCCGGCTCCAGGTCGGCCCCGTCCGGGCCGTCGGGCACCTGGCCGTCGACCGCGGCCAGGCGTGGCCCACCCTCCGAGGGCAGCGCGATGGCGCAGCCGGCCAGGTCGAACAGCGAGCGCACGGTGCCGACCACCCCCTGGAGGGTGTCCTCGAGGCTGCCGTGGGCGACCAGGCTGGTCGAGAGGTCGAACAGCATGCGGGTCTCGCGCTCACGGCGCTCGGCCTGGGCCCGGCGGCGCTCGCTGGTCGCCACCAGCAGGCTGACCACCACGGCGACCAGCAGGTAGACGGCCAGCGACAGGTAGTCCTGGGGGTCGTCGACGATGATGTGATGGTAGGGCTGGAGGAACAGCAGGTCGAAGGCGAGGAAGCCGAGGCCGGCGGCGGTGATGCCGGGGCCGAGCCCGCCGGCGGCGGCCGCCGCCGTCACCACCAGCAGGTAGGCGAGGACGACGGTGGTCTTGCTGACGTCACCCCGGAAGGCCAGCAGCGGGGCCGTGATCACGGCCGTGCCGGCCACGGCGACCAGGTAGCCGAGCGCGCCGCGAGGCCCGCCCACCGCCAGCCGCCGAGGGACGTCCATGCCCTCAGCATAGGCCGCCGCGCGCGCCAGGCCCCCGGTCCTTGACGACTTCTTTGCGCCGCTGAGGGCGTACGATCGCGGTATGGGACAGACCCGGCGGCGGGGCACCCGGCCGGACTTCAAGCCCGACTGGGAGCCGTTCAGCCTGCCCGAGGACGAGGTGCTGCGGCGCGGCGGCGCCCTGTTCGACGCCGGCATGTACTGGGAGGCCCACGAGGTCTGGGAGGAGGTCTGGCGGATGCGCAAGGGCCGCCCCGACCGCGACTTCCTCAAGGGCATCATCCAGGGCGCGGCCGGCCTCTGGCACGTCACCCAGGGCAACTGCAAGGGGGCGGTGAGCGTGCTCTCCCGGGCGGTCGAGTACCTGGAGCCCTACCGGCCGGCCAGGGACGGCATCGACGTCGACCGGCTGTCGGCCGCCCTGTCGGAGGCCGTGGCCGCCTGCCGGGCGGCCCTGGACGGCGGCCCGCCGCCGCGGCCGCCGACGCTCAAGCTGGAGCTGGGAGGTGGCCGGTGATCGACGAGATCACCCCCATGGGCAACGCCCGGGCCAGGGTGCGGGGCCGGTTCCAGGGCCAGATACGGCGGATCCGCATCCAGCCCCAGGCGGCCGTGCCCACGCTGGAGATCGTGCTCGAGGACGACACCGGCCGGGTCTCGGCCCTGTTCATGGGCAGGCGGGGCATCGCCGGGATCGAGTGCGGGGGCCGCCTGGCGATCGAGGGCACCCCGGTGGCCTCGGACCGCGGGCTGACGCTCTACAACCCCGTCTACGACCTACTGTAGGCGCTCGGCCGGCTCCATGGCCTCGGGCCCCTCGGCCTCCGGCCCCTCGGCCTCTTCTGGCCCCTCGGCCTCCTCCGGGCCCTCGGCCTCCTCCGGCCCCTCCTGGCTCTCGCCGACCAGCAGCTCGCGGACCTCGCTCTCGCTGGCCTCGGAGGTGACCACCAGGACCTCGTCGCCGTCGGCGAACACCGTGTCCTCCTTGGGCACCACCACGTGGCCCTCCCGGACCACCGCGACCGCGGCCGCGTCGACCGGCAGGGCCAGGTCACGCAGGGTCCGCCCGACCGCCGCCGAGCGGTCGGTCAGGTTGACGGCGTGCAGCGACACGTGCCCGCGCTCGAACTGCATGACCTTGATCATGCTGCCGACGGTCACGGCCTCCTCGACCAGCGAGCGCAGGATGTGGGGGGTGGACACGGCCACGTCGACCCCCCAGGCCTCGTTGAACAGCCCGTGGTTCTTGGGGTTGTTGACCCGGGCCACCACCCGG
>Ga0081538_10001850_pt1 | contig 21349 bp, 18 predicted proteins | sample TabmetS5T2R1_FD_71022 | JGI IMG/M metagenome (GOLD analysis project Ga0081538, IMG submission 71022) | Tabebuia heterophylla rhizosphere microbial communities from the University of Puerto Rico - S5T2R1 | ecosystem: Host-associated > Plants > Roots > Rhizosphere ...
CGCTGGAGCGGCTCGAAGCGGTGTCCCAGGATGTACTGAGCCACTCGCCGCCCGAGCCGCTTTCCCGCCTCGGTGGCGTAGCGGAAGTGGAAGCCGAGCCGCACGCGCGAGTCGGCGCACTCGTCGGCCGCGGCACGGAAACTGCGGAACGAGCGCGTGGGCATGCCGGGCGGGGCGGTCGTCGTCTCCATCGTGAAGTCGGTCCGGTGGCCGAAGGTGCCGGCCAGGATCTCGAGCATGCCGGCACACGCCGCCGAGTGGGCCGAGACGTATTCGGGGAACGGGGGTGTGGTACGGAGCGGCTCCCAGGTCGGGTCCGGGGCTGTGCGCACGTTGCCGTCGGCGGCCGCGGCGCGGATTGCGGTGTAGGGGCGCCAGTGGTTGTGCTCGAACTTGGCGTCCCAGACGGCCAGGTAAGAGTCGAATAGCCCGACGTTCAGCTGCGCGAACAACCTGGCGCCGTCCCACTCCCCCGTCCCCCGCCGCGTCGCGAACTCGCGTCCGAGGCGGTTCATCGATCCGTCGACGAACTCCATCCACCAGACCGCGTACGCGGTCTGGTCGGGCGTGCGCGTCTCGCTGTCGACCCGTCCGGTCTCCTTGACCTCGTTGAACGCGGCGGCGTAGGCGCGGCTCGTAAGCGGGGGCGGCGGGGGCGGGCGAAACTGGGCGGCCGACGCCAGCGCGAACGGCCGCGCGAACCTGAACCCAGGTTGGAGGACGAATCCGTCGAAGGGCGGCGTGGTCTGATAGTTGCCCAGGTCGTCGCCGAAGGTGTAGTCGCCCTGAAAGTCGTACCCGTCTCCGCTTCGCGCGGCGAGGACCGCCGCCGCGGAGCGCCGGCCCAGCCGGATGCCCGCGCGCTTGCGCGGACCGTCCCGCATGGCCGCGAGCTGTTCGGCGAGAAGGGCGTCGATGTTCGCCCGCTCGCCCGGGTATTCCGATACGAGCACCTCGCGCGCTGCCTGCGCAGCGGCCACGATCGGATGCGCCCGCCTGTCGCGCCCGAAATAGGCGAACTGCTCGAAGCGCGGACGCACGGCGTTCAGCGCATCGTGCTGGGCGATGTGCGTCATCGCGTAGGCCCTGGCGCCCTTGAAGGTCTGGAACTGGTCCTCCGCGAAGGCGATCTCGTTGGCCTTCTCGTTCCACTGGACGACCACCGCGCGGGCGGCGTCGACTCCCCCCGCGACGATGCAGAGAGCCAGGACGAAGGCGGCCGCGAGCGACCTCACGATGCGCCCCGACGCGCCGTTCGCCCGATGACGAGCAGGTACTCGTACGGATACTCCGCCGGACCCCCGGCCCGCCCCCGATTCGCTTTCGTGGCCAGTTCCAGGAGGTCGCGATCGAGCTCGGCGGCGCGCTCGGGCTGGTCGGCGAGACCGGCGTAGATGCCCACCACCGGGCCGAACGTCCGCTTGAAGAGCTCGCAGTAGGCGCGCGGGCTGTCGGCCCGCTCCACGTACCTCCCCCGGGTCAGCACGAGCGACTCGAGGCGATTCGCGAACAACTCCCGGACGTGCTCCTCGCTCCCCCAGAGCCCGGGGGTCGGTCCTGGCGGCACCGGGGGCCCGTACGGGGCGAAGACCGCGAAGAAGTCGTCGATCTCCGGCGTGAAGTTGATCATCCCGATCGTGCCGCCGGGCCGGCAGACGCGCACCAGTTCGTCGGCCACGGCCTGATGGTCGGGAGGAAAGATCGCGCCGAGGGAGGAGGTGACGACATCGAACTCGGCGTCGTCGAACGGGAGCGCCTCAGCGTCGGCCTCGACCCACTCGAGCTCGACTCCGTGCGCACGGGCCTCGCGGCGGCCGGCGTCGAAGTTCTCGGGCGTGAGGTCCGAGGCCACGACCTCGGCTCCGGCCTCCGCCGCGCGGATGGCGACGTTGCCGGTGCCGGTCGCGACGTCGAGCACGCGCTGACCGGCGGAGATCCCACACGCCTCGACCAGCACCGGTCCGAGCTCCCAGACCGTCGCCTTCGCGAAGGCGTGGTAGTCGCCGAGCGCCCAGGCCGCCCGGGCCGCGGTCTTGAGGTCTTCGGCCGCTTTCGCCGGCTCCGGCATCGTCATCCGGCCACTCCGTTCTCGCATCTCCTCGACCCTGGCGAGCGCGGCGGCCTCGGCCATGAGTCGCGTCGGTGCGGTCCGATGGTCCATGCGCCCACGACCGTAGATCCCGGCGACGGACGGAGCTTCGCCAGAACCAGCCATCTTTGAACCGGCGCCGGGATCGCCAGACCTGGCTAGTCGAGCATTCCGGACCGCACCGCGTGAGCCGCCGCGGCCGTGCGGGACGGGAGGTCGAGCTTGCGCAGGATGTTGGTGACGTGGCGGTGGACTGTGTGCTCGCTCACGACCAGCCGCTCGGCGATCTGCTGATTTGTCAACCCCTCAGCGAGCAGCCGCAGCACCTCCCGCTCCCGCGGGGTCACCTCGACGAGCGGGGATAGACGGCCGCGGCCGCAGGCGTCGAGGACTCGCCGCGCCCGCCCGGCCAGGGTGGCGGCGCCCAGGGCGTGCAGGCGATCGAGAGCCGCGGCCGCCTCGCGCTCGGCCACGTCGGCGCGACCCAGCGCCAGGAGGCTCGTCGCCAGCTCGACCCTCCCCTCGGCGGCCTCGAACACCCCGCCGCTTCGTTCGAAGCGATCGACGGCGTCCTCGAGCAGTGTCCGAGCGCGATCGTGATCGCCGCGGCCGGCCGCCAGCATTCCCTCGGCCAGGTCGGCCCCCGCCCGCAGCGGCGCGGTGCCCACCTCCCGCACGACATCCCGCAGGCCCGCGAGCGCCGAATCGGCTTGCTCGAGCTCGCCGCGAGCCGCGCGGGCGCGCACGAGCAGCTCGAGGGCGGGGGCCCGTCCGAGCCTGCGATGCGGAGGCACCTGTCGCAGAAAGCGCTCCGTGAGCTCGACCGCCCGGCGCGCGTCGCCTCGATCGAGCGCGAGGCGCGCGCGGCAAAGCTGGGCCGCCGAGTCTGGACCCGCCTGGTCCAGCAGCAGGGCGGCCTCTTCGCCTCGGCCCTGTCGCTGCCTCAGCTCCGCCAGCCCGACGAGCGGGCTCGCCACCCATGCCGGCCGCGATTGGAGGAAGTCGTCGACCGAAGCCTCCAGAACCGCCTCCGCCTCGGTCCAGCGGCCACGCCAGAGGTGCACCGCGCCGTACTCGGCGCGACAGAAGGCGAGCATGTACCGGCTCCCGTAGCGCTCGGCGAAGTCCGCGATCCTGTCGCTCCAGTCGAAGGCGCGCTCGTAGTCGCGCACAGCGATGCACGCGCCCACCAGGAAGCAGAAGGCCCAGGCGCCCGAGATCGGGATCCTGGCCTCGCCCTCCAGGGCGGCCGCGGTCGCCTCGTCGAGACAGCGCATGCCCTCCTCGACCCGCGCACACGAGACGTGAGTAGCGCCCTCGAGAGCGAGGCCGAGCATTTCCAGGTCCGGCACCCCGAACCGCCGGCCCACCTCCGTGGCGCGGCAAGCCAAGCGCTCAGCCGTCTCGCTTTCACCGCCCTGCTGCGCGAGATAACCCTCGAAGAAGTCGAGCCAGCCGTGGTCGGGCCCGGGCTCGAGGGGATCCAGCAGACGATGCGCACGCCGGAGCCATCCGCTCGCCACCGCCCACGCGCCGTGGAAGTCGAGCTGATCGCACGCGAGCCAGGTCGCCATCCGTGCCGCGCTCGCCGGATCGCCCTCACGCCGGTAGAGGCGGTATGCCCGCTCCCGCGAGGCGAACACCACCTCGCCGTCGTCGAGCCACCAGGCCGCCCAGCTCAGACCCTCGAACGCCTCGGGGGTCTCCTCAGCGGCCAGGGCGGCCTCGAAGAACGCTCGCGCAGCCTCCCAGCGCCCCTCCGACAGCTCGGCCCAGCCGTCGGCGAGCGAAGCGGACGGCGTCTCTTTCGCTGCCTTGGCCACCAGTGGCATTCTCCCGCCTCGGGACCTGCCAGAATGCCCGCCGCATGAAGTCCCTCGGCGCAATCCTCATGGCCGGCATAGTGGTAGGGCTCTCGCTCGCAGCGCCTCCGGCCGAAGCCAGGCGCACCTGTCCGGGCACGGTGAAGTTCGCGGGAACGACGAACAAGATCGTGATCCTGCGTGGTGTCTCCTGCCGGACGGCTCGGCGTGTCGTGCGGGTGTACGACCGCCGCTTCAGGCCACCGCGTCCCTGGGTCTGCGGCCTCGCGCACGCGCCGTTCGACCGGATCAACGGCCGGGTCGTCGGCTTCTCTTGCGGCCGTGGAGGGCGCCGCGGGAACATCCGCCGCTGGCCCCACGCGTTCGTCGGAACCAGCCGTCCGTAGCGCGTAGTCCCGCTCCCGGCGGGCAGGAGATCGTGCCGGCGCGTCGTAAGCGCCGGTTAACGTGGCCCGGGGGTCGACCACCGTCCACCGCCCGGTTCGGGGGCTCTTGGAGCGAGATCCCCGTGCCCGGCGACGCCGATGGCTTTGGGTCGTCGGCGTGGTGGCGGTCGTGGTCGCCGCGGTCGGCGTCGGTGAGCTGATCGTTGGCGCCGGCCGCAGCACACCTACCTCTGCCGGCCCCGCGGAGCGGTTCGCCGGTGCGCAGAAGGAGCAGGAGGAGCCGGCCGCGCCGGCCGCGCCGGCGAGGCCGGCGGGCGCCATCAACCCCGAGTTCCCCGGGCTGACCACCTTCCGCGGCAACCTCACGCGCTCGTATTACGGCGAGGGCCCACTCCCGCGGCAGCCCCGCATCCTCTGGCGCTACCCGAGGAGCGGCGGGATGTGCGCGCCATCGACGGACGAGTCGGGAACGCAAACCTGGTGCGGGGTCGGGTGGACGGGGCAGCCGAACGTGATCCCGCACGAGGACGGCCGGCTGGAGCTTCGCTTCGGCGCCTACGACACGAACTACCACTTCCTGAACGCGCGCACCGGAGCTCAGATGCGCGAGGACCTCGACACCGGCGACCTGGCCAAGGGCTCCGCCACCTCCGACCCGGACGGCTACCCGCTCTACTACGCCGGCTCGCGCGACGACATGTTCCGCATCGTCGCGCTCGACAGGAAGCGCCCCACCGTGCTGTGGTCGCTGGACGCGAACACGAGTGTTCCCGAAAGGGTGTGGAACAACGACTGGGACGGCGCCGCGCTCGTGGTGGGCGACTACCTCCTCGCAGGCGGCGAAAACTCCTGGCTCCACGTGATCAAGCTGAACCGCGGCTGGACGCGGCAGGGCAAGGTGCGGGTGCGGCCGCGCGTCGTCCTCACCCTCCCGAGCTGGGACGACCAACTCGAGCGCGACGCGCCGGGCAGGCATTACTCGATCGAGAACTCGGTCGCGTTCGACGACGGGGTCGCGTACTTCGCGAACTCCGCCGGCCTGATCCAGGGCTGGGACATCTCCCGGGTGCTTCGAGGCGGCCGCAAGGCGACACGGGTCTTCCGCTTCTGGACGGGCGACGACACCGACGCCTCGATCGTGATCGACGAGGACGGGTTCCTCTATGCGGCCAGCGAGCTCGAGAGCTTCAGCCCCCGTTCGCTCGAGGTCGGCCAGCTGATCAAGCTGGATCCGCGCCGGCGCGGGCAACCGCTCGTCTGGTCCGTGCCAATTCGGGAGACCGACGGGGAGAAGGGCGGATCGTGGTCGACCCCGGCGCTCCACGGCGACATGGTCTACGTCGCCACGAACGCCGGCGGCCTGCTCGGCGTCGATCGCGGCAGCGGGAAGGTGCGCTGGCGGATCCGCCTCCCCGGGCCGACCTGGAGCTCGCCGGTGGTCGTCGACGATGTTCTCATCCAGGGCGACTGCGACGGCGTCCTTCACGCCTACGACGTCAGCGACCCGCGCCAACGGCCGCCCGAGCTCTGGAGCGTCGAGCTCGACGGCTGCATCGAGGCGACCCCGGCCGTCTGGAAGGGCATGATCTTCATCGGCACGCGCGCCGGGGCGATGTACGCGATCGGCGACGTGCGGGGCTGACCCCGCCCCGCCCCCGCGGCGCACGAACGTCCCGGAGTGGTCGCTATGGGCACCATTGCGGGACGTTCGGCGCGGCCTAACGGCGCGGCCCCACGAAGGCTACGAAGCCGACGCCGCCTTCCGTCGCCGCCCGCGCCCGCCGCGGCGCCCGCGCCGGCGCCGCCGCCCGTTCCCCGACGACTCCTCGGCGGGCGCCGGCGGGTTGACGAGCGAGGCCTGGGCCGCGGAGCGCCCCACCTTCTCGATCCGCACGAGCGTCTTCTCCCCCACCAGCGGCGCCGCGCCGAAGACCGAGACGATGTAGCCGTCGAGCTTGGCGACGGCGTCGTCCTCGTTGTACATGTGCGGCTCCTCGATCTCGACGAGCACCTCCTCGCCCTCGCGGAAGGGCAGCGCGCGCTCCTCGATCTCCTCGCGCGTGCCCTCGAGCACGACCTCGAAGTGGTCGATGGGAAGCGCCTCGGTCCCCTCGAAGTGGAAGTGCCTGCCGGTCTCTTCCTCGATCTCCACGATCGTTCCGGGGGCGCCGTGGGTGCCCACCAGGATCGAGGCCACCTTTGGGTGGACGCGGATCAGGAAGGCGGGCGTCTTCGGGCGATCGACGGCCAGGTCGCGGAGCCAGCGGTCGACCTCCAACGCGACCGTCTCCTCGGACAGAACCACGCCCTCGCCCTCGCAGGTCGGGCAGGCCTTCGTCAGGATCTCGCGCACCCCGTCGGTCACGTTCTGGCGCGTCATCTCGACCAGTCCGAGCGGCGAGATCTCGACGACGTAGGTCTTGGTGCGGTCCTCGTCGAGCGACTTGCGCAGGGTCTTAAGCACCGTGTCGCGGTTGCGCGCGCGGGTCATGTCGATGAAGTCGATGACGATGATGCCGCCGATGTCCCGCAGCCGGAGCTGGCGCACGACCTCCTCGGCCGCCTCGAGGTTCGTCTTCGTGATCGTGTCCTCGAGCTTGGCGCCCCTGCCGCGGCCGGTGAACGAGCCGGAGTTGACGTCGATCACGGTCATGGCCTCGGCGTAGTCGATCATCAGGTAGCCGCCGCTCGGCAGCTCCACCCGGCGCTTCAGCACCGACTCGATCGCCTCCTCCACGCCGTAGCGCTCGAACAGCGGCTCGTCCTTGTCCTCGTAGAACTCGAGCCGCTCGAGCAGCTCCGGCGCCGTGCGGTTGAAGAACGACTCTAGCCGGTGGTGCTGCTTCGGGTCGTCGACGATCGCCTTCTCGAACTCGCCGGAGAAGATGTCGCGGGCCACACGCACCGACAGGTCGGCCTCTTGGAAGACCATCGCCGGCGCGGGCACCTCCTTGGCGCGTCCCTGGAGCACGTCGTGCAGCTTGTGGAGATACTTGATCTCGCGCTCGAAGTCCTCGCGCTTGGCGCCCTGCGCGGCGGTGCGCACGATCGCGCCGCCCTCGCCGAGGTCCGCCTTGCCGGCAGCCCGGCGCAGGCGGTCGCGCTCCTTGTCGTCGAGCCGCCGCGACACGCCGATGCCCTCGCCCTGCGGCACGTACACCAGGTAGCGCCCCGCGATCGAGAGCTGCATCGATAGGCGCGGCCCCTTTGTCTTCAGCGGGTCCTTGACCACCTGCACGAGGATCTCCTGACCCGGCTTGAGGAGCTCCGTGATGCGCTTGCCGCGCTGGCGCCCGGTGCGTCCGCGCCGCGCCACCTCGATGCCCGGGAAGACGATGTCGTCCGCGTGGAGGAAGCCGTTCTTCTCGAGGCCGATGTCCACGAAGGCGGCCTCCAGGCCGGGCAGGACGTTGTCGACCTTGCCCTTGTAGATGTTTCCGACGATCGAGCGCGACCCGCGTCGCTCTATGTAGAGCTCCGCGACGCGCCAATCGTCCTGCCTTTTCTGGCCGCGGCCCCGCTTACTCCCGGAGGCAGTCCCCTCCGACTCGAGGATCGCGACTCTCGTTTCGCCACGGTCCACCGTGACGAGCAACTGCTTTCTCAAAGAAGTTTCTTCCCTTCATCATCGGCCCTTGGCCGCGGCTGTCTCGCGCGCCTGCGCGTGTATCGACTGCAGCAGTCCTATGGCCATCAATGTCGTTAGCACCGACGAACCGCCGTAGCTCACGAGCGGTAGGGGGATGCCGGTGATGGGCATGATCCCGATGGTCATGCCCACGTTGACGAAGACCTGGAACATCAACATTGCGGTGATGCCCCCGGCGACCAGAGCGCCGTAAAAGTTCTTCGACATAGTCAATATTCGCAGAGCCCTCCAGATCAGCAGCGCGAACAGGGACAGCACGAGCGCCGCCCCGACGAAGCCGAACTCCTCCCCCACCACCGAGAAGATGAAGTCCGTGTGGTGCTCGGGCAGGAAGTCGAGCCGAGTTTGAGTCGACTCGTCGCCGCGACCGGTCTTCCCCCCGGAGCCGATCGCGGTGAGCGACTGGTTGATCTGGTAGCCCTCCTCGCGGGGGTCGTCCGTGGGATTGAGGAAGGCGGTGAGCCGGTCCTTCTGGTACGGCTTGAGGACCTCGACCCCGGCGGCCGGGGCGGCAACGAGCACCACTGCGATGGCCACCGCCGCCAGCGCCGCCAGTGCGGCGAAGTGGGTCCACTTCGTCCCGGCCACGAACAGCACGGCGAGGACGATCGCCAGGTAAACGAGTCCCGACCCCAGGTCAGGCTGGGCGACCACGAGCATCGCGGGCACCAGCGCCAGCAGCACGATACGGCTCGTGGTTTCGCGGTCGTGAAGGCGCCGCGTCCGGTCGACCACGAACGCCGACAGCGCCACGACCAACAGCAGCTTCCCGAGCTCCGACGCCTGGAAGTTGAAGAACCCGAACTCGATCGACCGCCGCGCCCCGCGGGCCGAGACGCCCGCTGCGTAGACCAGCAGGATGGAGCCGATCATCAACGTGTACACGCCGAGCTTCCACTCGCGCAGGCGCGAGTAGTCGAAGCGGGAGATCAACACCATCAGGAAGAGTCCCGCCCCCGCGAACACCGCCTGGCGGAAGGCGTAGTAGTTGGGGTCGCCCGGGATGTCGTCCCGGGTGGCGGCCCCGACCACGTAGATGCTGGCCGCCACGAGACCCAGCGTCGCCAGCAGGAGCAGCGGGTCGATACGCAGGAAGCGCTTGCCCGACTCGCGGAAGCCCTGGATCTGTGAGGCCGCGTCGCTTGCCACCACTAGTCGGACTGGCCTCCACCCGCGACGATCCGTCGCTCGTCGACGTCGAATAGCTCCGCCAGGATCCGGCGAGTCATCGGGGCCGCGGTCTCCGCACCGAAGCCGCCCGCCTCGTCGGTCACGGCCACCACGTACTGCGGGTCCGGGTAGGGCGCGAGCGCGACGTACCAGGACTGGTCGGCTCGCCCGAGGCCCTTCTCCGCCGTTCCGGTCTTGCCGGCCACGGGGATCGGGAAGCCGGCGAACACGTCGGTGGACGTGCCTCCCGGCGCGCTCGCCGCGCCGCGCAGCCCCTCGAGGATCGCCTGCCTGAAGGACGGATCGATCTTCAGGCGCCGGGCCGTGGGCGCCTCGAGCTGCTGCAGCGCGCGCCCCGCGGCATCCTCGATCCGCATCCCGAGCCGCGGCTGCAGCACCCGCCCGCCGTTTGCGATCGTGGCGTAGGCCACCGCCATCTGCATGGGGTGCACCGCCACGTCGCCCTGTCCGACGGACAGGTTGACGTTGTCGCCCACCGACCACGGCCGGTCGGTCAGATGCTTTTTGAAGAGCCGGTTGCGCCACTGCGGGGTGGGCACGCGCCCGGGCTGCTCGGCCGGCAGGTCGATGCCGGTACGGCGTCCCAGGCCGAGCTTCCTCGCCCAGCGCTGGAGCGCCAGGCCGTCGCCCCGGCCATCCATGTCTCGCCCGAGCTGGTAGAAGAACACGTCGCTCGAGACGGTAAGCGCCGTGCGCAGGGCGAGGGCGCCGTAAGCGGCGCCGCCGGCGTTGTTGAAGACGATGTTGCCCACCGTGAGCGAGCCGCCGTCGTAGAGCACGGTGTCGGGCGTGATCAATCCGCTCTCGAGCGCCGCCGTGGCGGTGATCAGCTTGAAGGTCGAGCCCGTCGGGTAGCCGCCCTGGATCGCGCGGTTCGTGAGCGGCGCGCCCGTCTCGTCAGAGGTCAGACGCTTGTAGTCGGACGGCTTGATCGTCTTGGCGAAGGCGTTCGGGTCGAACGACGGCTGCGAGCCGAGCGCGACCACCTGGCCGTTGCGGACGTCCATGACCGCGAAGGCCCCGTGGCCCGTGCCCGAGGCGAGAGCCTCCTGGCCGACCCGCTGCACGTCGAGGTCGACCGATAGGCGAAGCTGGCGGCCCTGCTGGGGCTGGCGCGTGGCCAGCTCCCGGCTGAGGTTGCCGAGCGCGTCGACCTGCACCCGGGTGGCGCCGTTCCTCCCGCGCAGGAAGCGGTCGTACTCCGCCTCGATCCCCGACTGGCCGACCCGGTCGCCCATCTCGACGCCCCGGTAGCGCTCCTCCCCGAGCTGCTTCTTGCTGACCTCCCCGACGGTGCCGAACAGGTGCGCCCCGATCTCCCGGTGCGGGTACTCGCGCAGGAAGACGCGCTCGATCGTCACTCCCGGGTACTCCTCCGGGCGCTCGAGCAGGTAGGCGAAGAGCTCCTCGGGCACGTCCGTCTTGACCGTGGCGGTGGCGAAGGGCAGCGCCTTCAGCTGCCTCTCCACGCGCCGCTCGATCACCCGCCGGCGCATCCCGAGCACCCTGCCCAGCCGCTTGTACATCTCGCGCCGCTCGTTCACGTGGTCCGGCAGCGACGCGGGGGTCACCTTGACCGCATAGCCGACGCGGTTGCGCACAAGCACGCGCCCCTCGCGGTCCACGATCTCGCCCCGCGGCGCCTGCACCTTGATCTCGCGCAGCTGGTTGCCGCGCGCCTCCTCGACGTACTCCTCGCTCGAGAGCACCTGCAGGAACCAGAGCCTGAAGAAGATGATCGCGAACGCCACGAGCGCGATCCCGCCGATGATCGCCACGCGGACCGCGAGCTGCGGGGTAAGTGTCGGCCGGCGCTCGTTGTCGAGGTACACCGGCCCTCAGACCTCCATGCCCCGCAGGCCGAGCGGGCCCGTCTCGCGCGGCTGCTGCTCGCGCCGGCGCCTGACTTCCAGCGGGTCCACCCTGAGCGAGGGACGCAGCACCCTGCGGCAGCCGGCGAAGACCGGCATCGCGAGCAGCGTGTTCAGCAGGACGGTGACGACCATGTCGCGGAAGACGAGCGGACTCACCCTCGCCCCGACGTCGAGCATGAACGAGACGGCCGCGAATGCCACCACCCAACCGGCCGTCGCGGCCGCACCTACCGGGATTGGCAGCAGCCCGTGGCTCGGGTCGCGCAGCTCCTTGAAGCGGCCCACGCCGTAGCCGACGGCAGTGAGCACGAGCGACGAGGCCCCCATCGTCGCGCCCGTCGCGAGGTCGAGCAGGAAGCCGGCGGCGAAGCCGGTCGCACAGCCCGACACGCTCCCCCCGTAGAAGGCGACGGCCGCTACCACGAGCACGACCACGTCGGCCTGGCCGCCGCCCACGATCCCGATCTGGCTGAGGGCCGAGAGCTGGAGAACCACGGCCAGCAGGAGCATCAGGCCAACACGCACCAGCGCGCCCACGGAGAAGATCACGGCGTGACCACCTCCGCGGTCTGCGTGGCCGGCGGCTTGCGCGTGAGCACCTGGACGATGTCGATGCGCCTGAGGTCGGCGTACGGGCGGATGTGCACGCGCTGATAGAGCTCGACCTCGTCGAGATCCACCTTCGTCACCTCGCCGATCGGAATGCCGCGTGGGAATAGCGATTCGACCCTCGATGCCTTGAAGCCCGAGGTCACGACGATCGTTCCTTCCGTCACCCGTCGTCCGCCCTCGACGAAGTCGAGGAGCAGGTCCCGCGGGTTGCCGACCTCCGGCTTCACGACACCGGAGGCGCCGGCGGGCATGACCTGGGCCGCTACCCCGCTGGACTCGTCGGTTATCAGCGTGACCTCGGCCGTGCCGCCGGTTACGCGCGTGATCTTGCCGGCCAGTCCGCCGACCGCGCTGCCGGAGGGGTCGCTCGACGCGGCGATCACGGGCTGGTTCAGCCTGATTCCGTCGCTCGAGCCCTTGTCGATCTTCAGGCTCGAGAACCAGACGGTGGGCGAGCGCGCGATCACGCGCGCGGCCACCGGACGGGTGCCGCGGGGAAAGCCCTCCTGCCTGTGGAGTCCCACGAGCCCCTTCAGCTGGCGCGCGTCGCGGCGCGCGGTCTGGGCGTCTGCCAGCTCGGAGCGCAGCCGCTCGACCTGCTCCTTCAGCTCCTTGTTCTGGTCCTTCGCGTCGATCGTGTCGCCGGCCCAGCCGAAGAAGTCGCGCACCGGCTTGAGGGCGCGGCTGGCACCGGTCTCGATCGGCGCGAACGCCTCCTGGGCGCCGCGCTGCAGGGCGTGGAAGAAGCCCCCGCCCGACTCGCCGAAGTAGGCGGTGAGGATGGCGATCGACAGCGCAACGAACACGGCGAGCGCCGCCCGCCGCCTGCGGACCGCCTTCCTGTCGTACACGCCTTGCGCCCTCCGCGCGCGGCGGGTTAGTAGTGGCCCCGGCCGACCACTACCGCCGCCGGTTCGTTCGGGAATTCTTGTTGCTGCGGTGGATGGCCTCGAACTCCTCGAGGCTGCGGCCGGAGCCGACCGCCACGCACGTGAGCGGCGACTCGGCCAGATGCGCGGGCATCTGGGTCTCGTCCCGAAGGCGCTCGTCGAGCCCCTGAAGGAGGGCGCCGCCGCCCGCGAGCATTATGCCCCGGTCCATGATGTCCGAGGCCAGCTCCGGCGGGGTGCGGTCAAGCGTCTCCTTGACCGCGTCGATGATCGCCTGGAGGGTCTCCTCCAGGGCCATGCGCACCTCTTCACTCGTGAGCACGATCGTCTTGGGCAGGCCGGAGACGAGGTCGCGGCCGCGGATCTCGGCCTGGACTTCCTCCTGGAGGGGGAAGGCCGAGCCGATCTCGAGCTTGACCTCCTCCGCCGTCTGCTGCCCGATCATAAGCTTGTATTCCCGCTTGACGTAATTGATGATCGCCTCGTCGAGCTCGTCGCCGCCGATGCGTATCGACTGCGACACGACGATGCCGCCGAGCGAGATCACCGCAACCTCGCTGGTGCCACCGCCGACGTCGACGACCATGTTGCCCGTCGGCTCCCCCACCGGCAGGCCGGCGCCAATGGCAGCGGCCATCGGCTCCTCGATCAGATATGCCTGGCGCGCGCCGGCGCTAAGGCAGGCCTCCTCGACCGCGCGCTTCTCGACCCCGGTCACGCCGGAGGGCACGCAGACCACGACCCGCGGATGCGCCCAGCGGTTCTGGTGCACCTTCTGGATGAAGTGGCGCAGCATCTGCTCGGTCACGTCGAAGTCGGCGATCACGCCGTCCTTGAGCGGGCGGATCGCCTGGATCGTGCCGGGCGTGCGGCCGAGCATCCGCTTGGCCTCGATGCCGACGGCATGAACCTCGCTGGTGCGCGAGTCGATCGCGACCACCGACGGCTCGGAGAGCACGATGCCGCGGCCGCGCACGTAGACGAGCGTGTTGGCGGTGCCCAGATCGACGGCCATGTCGCGGCCGCCCATCCCGGTGAGATACGAGAAGAAGCCCATTCGCGGTGTGTGGAGGGGAGGATAAGCGCCGGGGCGGAACGACACGTTCTCGGCGCGCACTGCAAGCGGCGCCGGCGACGCCGCCGGCCGGCGGGCATCAGTCTAGCCGACAGATTTCAGTCGCGAAGCGGCGTGCAGATGGCCGCCCGCGTGTGTCAGATCACACGAAACAGCTGCAAATTGCGGCGTCAAGCGAGCAGGTCCGGAACCATGTGCAAGAGGAGCGGCACCGGAAGGCCGACGACGTTCCAATAGTCGCCTTCGATCTCCTTGACGAGCGCGGCCCCCTTGCCCTGGACCGCGTAGCCGCCGGCGCAATCCCCCCACTCCCCGCGCGAGAGGTACCACTCGATCGTGCGCTCATCGAGCTCGCGGAAACGGACGCGGGTCACGGCCACCGCGCTGGCCTCGTTGCCGGCCTCCCGGATCGCCACACCGCTCATCACCTCGTGGTCGCGGCCTGACAGCTCGCGCAGGAAGCCTTCGGCCTCGGCGGCGTCGCGCGGCTTGCCGAAGGCGCGGCCGTCCAGCACGACCGCCGTGTCAACGCCGAGCACACGCTCACCCTCAACCGCGCGCGCCTTGCGCAACGCGTTCTCGCGAACAAGCTCGGCCGGCTCGCCCGCGCCCAGCTCCTCGACCTCCGGCACCTCGACGCGGAACTCGACGCCGAGCTGCTCGAGGATGGCGCGCCTCCGCGGTGAGCGCGAAGCGAGCACGAGCACGAGCATCAGCCCCCGAGCCCGGGGAAGAAGAGCGCGGTCTCACGGCTGGCCGACTCGTTCGAGTCGGAGCCGTGCACGAGGTTGGTCTGGACCTCCAGGCCGTGATCCCCGCGGATCGACCCTGGGGCAGCCTCGAGCGGATTGGTGGCGCCGATCACCTGACGGGCGGCCGTGACCGCCTCATAGCCCTCGAGCACCAGAGCGACCAGCGGCCCGCCGGTGATGAACTCGACGAGGTCGCCGAAGAAGGGCTTCTCGGCGTGCTCGGCGTAATGCTGCTCGGCCAGCTCGCTTGTGACCGTCATGTACTTCATCGCGACGATCGTCAGGCCCTTGCGCTCGAAGCGGGCGATGATCTCTCCGGTCAGGCCGCGCGCGAAGGCATCCGGCTTGACCAGGATCAGGGTCCGGTCCATTGGTCTCCTCTCGAGGGTTCGCGTGCGGCGGGCTCCCGCCGCGCGGGCGTAGGCTAGCCTCACGCGCTTCGTGCCCCTGTTTGCCGACGTCGAGAACGATGTGATCTTCGAGATCGCGGAGGCGCTCCGGGTACCGGTCCTGATCCTCACGGTGCTCGCGCTCGCGGTCGTGCTCGTGGAGCTGGGTGGGTTCTTCGTGGAGCTGTCGCGCCGGCGCCGGCGCGACATCACGAGGCTCAGGAGCGTCGCCGAGAGCACCCGCAGGGTGCTGGTCGAGGGCGGCGGCGCCGAGCGCGCACGCCGAGAGCTCTCGACCGTGGCCTGGAGCGTCTCGATGGGCCGGACGCTCGCGCGGCTCGTCGACGACTGGGGCAAGCCGGATGCCGAGAGCATGATGTCCAAGGCGCTCGTCGAGCACGACTTCGTCTCGCTGCGGCGGCTCGAGCGCACGCGCATCCTCGTGCGCGCGGGCCCCGCGCTCGGGCTGATGGGGACCCTGATCCCGCTCTCCCCCGCCCTGGCCGGGCTCGCCGCCGGCGACGTCCAGGAGCTCTCCGAGAACCTGCGCGTCGCCTTCAGCGTTACCGTCATCGGCCTGCTGATCGGGGCAATCGCGTTCGGCATCTCACTCGTGCGCGACCGGCTCTACTCGCAGGACCTCTCAGACCTCGAGTTCGTCGCGAACCGGCTGACCTCGACTGGCCCGCTGATCGAGGTTCGGCCTCCCCAGCCGGAGAAGAAGCCCGAGGAGGCGCCCACCGCCGCGGCGGCCGCGCCATCCGCAGCGTCACCCGCCACACCCGCCGCCGAGACCGAGAAGGAGGCCTCCACCTCATGATCAAGGTCCACAATCGCGCCCGCAGGCATGCGGATCGCGGCGGCGACCCGCTCGACGGGCTCGTCAACCTCTTCGACCTCGGCATCGTGCTGGCCGTCGCGTTCCTGCTCGCGGCGCTGTCCTCGCTGAAGCTCTCCGACCTGTTGACGGACAGGGACGTGACCGTCGTGCGCTCGGGACAGGGCGAGAACACGGTGATCGTCAAGCAGGGCCAGCGCGTCGAGACGGTGCGCCTGCAGGGACGCCGAGTCGCCGGCGAGGGTCGGCGGATCGGCTCCGTCTACCGCCTTGACGACGGACGGACCGTCTTCGTCGAGCGCCCCTGAGCGCCGCTCGCCCGCCGCGGGCGCCGACTTCTACGCGTCAGGCGATACCTTCGGCTGCATCTCGGTTTCGTTCATCTATCGGGTGGGCGGCTGACATGCGGCGGTTTGCACTGCTCGTGGTCGCCCTGCTGCTCGCGGTGCCCGCGAGCGCGCTGGCGGACGACCGGCTGACGATCGAGCCGGCCGGCGGCGAACCACGGACGCTGAACATCTCGCAGCTCGGCGATCCAGATGTGGTCGCGCGCCCGTACACGCTGCCGGGCGCGACCGCGCCCGTCCCGATCACGGGCTACTCGCTCGACCGCGTGCTCGACGCCGCGAACGTGGACCCGTTGCGGTTCGGGTCGCTCGAGATCCAGGCGACGTCCGGAAGCGTCGTGCTGACCCGCGACGAGGCGACCGGCACGACCACCTTTCCCGAGGGGCCGCCCGTCTTCTACGTGGAGAACGCCGATGGACGCTTCCTGCGCCCGGCGCGCGCTAACGGCGAGGCGGCGGAGCTTGCGACGGGCGGGCCGATGACCGTCGAGCTCGCCGCACGCGGCGAGCTCAGCGTGAGTGCCAAGGCCTCTCCCCGCAGGGCGGAGGTCGGCGAGCCGGTCCGTTTCACCGCGACCGTGACGGGAGCGCAGCCGGGCGAGAGCGTCGAGATCTCGTGGTTCTTCGACGACAGGCGCTCGAAGGCGGGCAGTGAGGTCACGCACCGGTTCCGCAGGCCAGGCACCTACGAGGTCACTGTCGGAGCGACGACGAGCGAGAACGACCCCGGAGCCAGCGCGATCGTGACCGTGCGCGTCGGCAAGGCGCGCGCCGGCCCGGACCGGCAGGGCGGCGGCACGAGCCCCCAAGAGAACACGCCCGACAGCGGCGCCGGGACCGGCTCCACCGGCTCGACGGGGTCGACCGGCGGCAGCGGTGTCGCGCCCGCGAGCCCCACGACTCCATCGACGCCTTCCAGCACCTACGAGCCCGTGGACGAGCCGCCTCAGCCCCCGGATCCCGGCAGCTCGCAGAGCCCGGTTGATGACACCGGGGAATCCTCCGACGGGCTCGAGTCGGTTGAGGGAATCGAGCTTGCCGACCTCAACTCGCTCTCGAGCGACGCCGGCCAGGACGCGGTCGAGGCCGCGCGCCGCGCCCTCAAGCGCGATCCGGAAGAGCCCGACGAAGGCGTGCCGGACGGCGTCTGGTGGTTCCTCGCGATCGGCGGGCTCTTGTCGCTCGGGGGCCTGCTCGAGCTGCGGCGGCGGCCCGAGGGGTTCTCGACTACGGCCCGATGACCGCCGATCAGCCCGCGGACGGCGGGCGCTCGCGCTGGGCGCGGGCAGGACGCTCCGAGGTGTCCGCGCGGGCGGCACGGGGAGCGGAGCGCGGTGCGGCCTGGCGCGCGGGTGCTGCGGCCGCCGCGGCGGCGGCCCGTCTCGGGCGCGCCCTGCGGGTGTCCGGCAACTGGCCGACCTCGGCCTCGCAGTACGGGCAGATCTTCCAGCGCGGGTCGAGCGGCTTGCCGCAGACGGTGCAGGGCTCCTTCAGGCGCCGCAGGCAACTCGGGCAGCGCAGGAAAGCCTTCTCGACCTCGAAACCGCAGTACTGGCAGTGAAGGTGCTCGATGCTCTCGAGCCGTGCCTGCGCCGCGGCGATCTCGAGGTTGCGCTCGCGCACGTCCTCCAGGTACTCCGGCGGCCGCACGATCAGGTAGACGATCGTCCCGACGAATGGGAACAACGAGGCGGCCGTGGCGCAGCCCACGAGCAGCGGGTCAGCGATGCGGCGGCGCGCGTCGGCGAAGGTCCAGTAGACCAGCGCCAACCAGACCACGACGAGGAACAGCAGCAGCAGGTTGACTGCCAGGTTCAGCCCGTCGTTCTCGATGCCGAACACGGCGAGAGCGCCCATTGAGTTGGCGAGTGTAGTGGGCGGGTCAGCCGTAACGCGGCGCCCGCTAGAGGAAGAGTCGGCCGAGCGCGTAGCCGATCCCGAAGAACACGAGGATGACGGTGGCGACCACCACCGCCACGAGGGCGATCATCGCGCCGAAACGAGGTCCGTCGCCGTCCATCGTCAGCACATCCTAGGCATCGCAGGCGATTGGATCAGGGGTCGCTGTGACGGGTAATGGGGGTGGCGATGGAAGCACGCACACTCCTGCTCGGCGACTGGGGCCGCACGGTTCGCGATCCACTCGACCTCCTGAGGGCGACCTTCTTCGTCGGCGCGCTCGCGTTCCTTGCGCTCGGCGAGATGAAGGGCGTGGCGAACCTGCTGGTGGGGGGCGGCGCGCTGATCGTGGCCCGGGCGATCGACCTGCCGCGCCTCTACGACCTCGGCTTCACGCTCGCGATGATCCTCACCGGATGGGGCGAGGCGCTCGGCCTCTACGACGCCTGGAAGCCCTACGACAACGTCGTGCATTTCATCGTGCCGATGCTGACCTCGCAGGTCGCGTACATCGCGCTCGCCCGCATCGAGGTGCTGCCGGACCTCCGCGACGAGTTCGTGCCCCGGCACCTAGTGGGGATCTTCGTGATCACCGCAGCGCTCGGGATCGCGATCGGCGGCGTCTGGGAGCTGTTCGAGTGGACCTCCGACGAGCTGTTCGGCTCGAACCTTTCGATGGGCAATGACGACACCGTCACCGACCTCGCCTGCGACACGGCCGGGGCGCTGACGGGCGGCGCGCTGCTGGCCGCCTGGGCGAAGTACGGCTGGGGCTCGGTCCGGCGCGTGCCGGGCGAGAACCGCTACGAGGACGTTTCCGCCTAGCCCCTAGAGAGTCGAGACGCGCGCGTCGGCGTGCTCGCGGACCAGGTCGGCGATCAGGTAGATCGACCCGGTCGCCAGCACGCTGCCGCCCGGGCCGGCGAGCTCCCGGGCGCGCTCGAGGGCGGCTCGTGGGTCGGAGACCGTCTCGGGCGGCGGCCCACCGAGCTTCTCCTCGAGCGTCGTGAGCGTGGCCGGGGAGAGCGAGCGCGGGTTCTGTGAGCGGGTGAAGACGACTCGGTCGACCTGCGGGAGCAGCGCCTCGAGCATCCCGGCCGCGTCCTTGTCATCGAGCACGCCGATCACGGCGACGCGCGGACGGCGCTCGCCGAGCACCGCGTCGAGCGACGCCGCGAGGGCGCGCGCTCCGGACGGATTGTGCGCGCCGTCGAGCACCGTCAGCGGCCGCTCGGCCACGATCTCGAGGCGGCCGGGCACGATCGTCTCCGCGGCAGCGGCCTCGACCGCCCCGCGTTCGAGCGGCCGGCCGAGGAAGGCCTCGGCCGCCGCGGCGGCGAGTGCGAAGTTGGCACGCTGGAAACCGCCGGCGGCGCGGAGGGGCGGATAGCCGTCGCTCTCGGGCCGTATCAGTCGCGCGTGCCGCTCGGCGGCCACGCGCTCCGCCACCGCGAGCGACTCCGGGTCGAGCTCGCCGAGCACGAGCGTGCCCTGGTCGGGGACGACGGCCAGCTTCTCGCCTGCGATGTCGGCCAGCGTCGGCCCCAGCCAGCGTGTGTGCTCGAGGCTGACGCCGGTGAGGACCTGCACCTTCGAGGGAATCACGTTGGTCGCGTCGTAGCGGCCGCCGAGCCCCGCCTCGATCACCGCCACCTCCACCCGGTGGCGGGCGAGCGCGTAATAGGCCGCCGCCGTCAGCGCCTCGAACTGCGTGACGCGGTCGTCCGGCTCCGCTGTGCGGTCGACGAGCTCGGCCGCGTGCGCGGCACGCTCGACCGCCGCGGCGAAGTCCGCCTCCGAGATCGGCGCCTCCCCCACCTCGATGCGCTCGCGGAACGAGCGCAGATGCGGCGAGGTGTAGCTCCCCGTGCGCAGGCCGTGGCGCTCGAGGATCGCTGCGATGAAGCGCACCGTCGAGGACTTGCCGTTCGAGCCAACCACGTGAATCGAAGCGAAGCGGCGCTGCGGCAACCCCAGCACGGTCATCAGCCGGTGCATGCGATCGAGGCCGAAGCGCATGCCGAACAGCTCCAGCCCGAGCAGGTACTCCTCGGCCTGGCGGAAGGTCACGGGCCCTCGAGACGGCGGAGCGCCTCGCGGTACTCGTCGAGCTTGCGCCGCTCCTCGTCGACGACGTCGGCGGGCGCCTTCGCGACGAAGTTCTCGTTGGCGAGCTTGCGCTGAGCGCGCTCGACCTCGCCGAGCAGGTGCTGGCGGCGCTTCTCGACGCGGGCCAGCGCCTCCTCGGCGTCGAAGGCCTCGGAGGGCAGCACCTGCACGCCGCCGCCCGGGATCGGGACGGTGGCGAGCACGTCGCCGTTGGACGCGTCCGGCTGGACCCACTCGAAGCGCCCGAGCCGAGCGATCTGGTCGCGCATGTTGTCGTAGCCGTCGGCGAGGAACCGGCCGCGCACCGGGGCCCCCGCGCGAGCGCCGACCTCGTCGCGGTAGCGACGCAGCGAGCTCACGGCGTCGATGAGCCGCTCGAGGTCGGCCTCGGCGCCGTCGTCGAAGCGCTCCGGGTCGGCCACGGGCCAGTCGGCCGCGGCCAGCAGCCCGCGGTCGTCGCCCGGCATCAGGGACCAGATCTCCTCGGTGACGAAGGGCATGACCGGGTGGAGCAGCCGCAGCGTCCGCTCGAGCGCCCACAGCAGCACCGCCGACACCTCGGCGTTGTCCTCCTCGTAGAGACGCGGCTTGGCCAGCTCGAGATACCAGTCGCACAGCTCGGACCAGAAGGCCGTGTAGAGATCGAGCGAGGCGTGCGAGAAGCGGAAGTTGTCGATCAGCTCGGTCACGCGCTCTGTGTGCCGCTCGAGCCGCGAGACGATCCAGCGGTCCTCGACGGTCGTGGCGACGCCCGGGTCCGGCGCCACCTCGGAGACGCGCAGCAGAATCAGCCGCGACGCGTTCCAGAGCTTGTTGGCCAGGTCCCGGCCCTGCTTGACGCGCTCCTCGTTGAAGCGGATGTCCTGCGAGGACGACATCGCGAGCAGTCCGAAGCGAAGCGCGTCAGCGCCGTAGGCCGGAAACTCGCCACCCTCCCGGTAGACGGGCGGGCGCGCGCCGCCGTGGATGAGGTCGGAGGGATCGATCCCAGTCCCCAGCGACTTCGACATCCGGCGCCCATCGGGGGCCTGGATCACGGAGTGGATGTTCACGTCCGTGAACGGCACCTGCTCGGTGAGCTCCTTGCCGAACATCACCATCCGCGCGACCCAGAGGAAGATGATGTCGCGCGCGGTGGAGTTGACGTCCGTCGGGTAGAACGCGCGCAGCTCAGGCGTCGCCTTTGGCCAGCCGAGCGTCGCGAACGGCCAGAGGCCGGACGAGAACCAGGTGTCGAGCACGTCGGGGTCGCGCTCCCAGCCCTCCCCGGCGGGCTCGGTCTCACCCACATACGTCTCGTCGCCCCGATACCAGACCGGCAGCTGATGGCCCCACCAGAGCTGGCGCGAGATGCACCAGGGCCGGATGTTCTCGAGCCAGTTCAGATAGACGCCGGTCCAGGGCTTCTCCGGGTGGAAGCGGATCG
>Ga0081538_10001851_pt1 | contig 21342 bp, 15 predicted proteins | sample TabmetS5T2R1_FD_71022 | JGI IMG/M metagenome (GOLD analysis project Ga0081538, IMG submission 71022) | Tabebuia heterophylla rhizosphere microbial communities from the University of Puerto Rico - S5T2R1 | ecosystem: Host-associated > Plants > Roots > Rhizosphere ...
AGCGGCGCCAAGCACGGCCCAGCGCCTTGTCGCGCTGTCCAAGGCGCGAATCCGGCGCCTTGATCCAGTCGGCGACATCGAGCGAGCCGCCCAGCTCCGCCAGCACCTGCAGCAGCTTGGTATGGTCCGTCACCACTTCCTTGTCCTGGCGAAGCAGGCACAGGAAATCGAGCGAGGCCGGCTCGCGCGCAATGTCGCCGAGCGCGAACGCCATGTCCGGGCACAGCATGGTGGTGCAGGGGAAATGCTTCTCGGCGAAGGCCTGGCTGTTTCGGTCGCGCACCAACAAAGTGAAGTTGCCCTGCCGCTCGATCGCGCGCGCCGTGGCATCGATCCCGTCCTGGGTGGTGAAGGAGATGCTCTGCGGGAACTGCACGATCGGCTTGCCGGGAAAGCGGTTCAGGATTTCCATCCGAATGACGTGATGGCGCGGCCAGATCTCGCCGAAATTGCCGCCGCCTTGCAGCAGGATGACGGACGAGTCTTCGATGAAGCGGTCGCAGGCCGGCGTGTAGTTGACCGTGTCGAAGAAGTCGATCTCCGCATCCGGGAAGTTGCGCCGCAGGAAGGCGAGCTCCCCCAGAAAGATCGCGCTGTCGCCGACATTGGCGTAGCCCGGCGGATCGATGATGCAGATCCGTTCGGAGCGGCCGGCGATCAATGGCGCAAGTGTTTCGTCGATCCGCTTGCTGAGTTGTGCGTTCAGACTTTGCATGCCGTTTCTGTTCAAGGTTTGCGGGACGAGTCCGTGTTCCCCTGACTTCTTGTTTTTGCCGACCGGCGCGCCCGGAAGCGCTGGAAACGCCGGAGGGTGGTCGATGCATCGCGCCGCCACCGTTCTACGCGGTGGGCGATCAGTCGTTTCAGCGTCAAATGCTTCGGCACGACGAAAGTTTCGAACCGGGTGTTGCCGATGGTCGAGCCGGCCGATTCCTCGAGGATCGGTGACGGGAACACCGCCAAATTCCGCTGGCCATGCACCCAGGTGCGATCCATCTCGTCGTCGATCGGCCTGCACACTAGGCGGCAGTGGTCGAGGAAAAGCTTGGCACCCGACTTGGTGATCGCATAGCCCTGCGTGCCGTAGGCGTTGCCGGCGAGCTCGACGATCGAGCGCGCGCGGTCGATGAAGTTTTCTTTCACCAGCGCCGCGCGCGCCGGGAATTTGTAATAGAGACGGAGATAGTTGATCCCCATCGCCGCCAGATCGACCTGCGCCAGCTTGCCGACGAACGTCCAGTCGACGATCACGTCGTCCTCCAGCACCACATACTGGTCGGCCTCGTCCTTCTGCAAATCCTCCCAGGCCGCGTAGTGGCTGGAATAGCAGCCGATTTCGCCCGCGCGCAGCGGACGGCCCTTGGCAACGATGGCGCCTTCCTCGTCGTAGCGCAGCGCGGGATGCAGGCTGGTGTGCGCTGGATAGAAACTCCAGGCGACCGGCGCACTCCGCGCGCGCTCTTCGAAGCGGCCGCGCCGCTCGCCCGCATCCGCCATGCTGATGACGACGATCCTGGTCCGCACCGGACGGCCGCTGGTCATCGATTTAGGATCCACCCATTCCATCGGTCGTTGATAACGTTCCTTGTCCGCAGCGACAACACGACATCTTGGTGACCTGCGCGGCCGCGACATCGAGTCCGCCGATTTTCTGTTCACGCGCGGTTCATGACACAGAATAGTCACACGAATACATCGCGCCGCAGGAATAGATTTGCCAAATTAAATGCGCACCGCGCGAACTATTGATCAGGTCATACGTTCTGTTATCGTCCGGCCCGGCTTGGGGCATTTGCTCTCGCAGACTGAGTTTGATGGCGAAGGAATAGCGATTGCTTTCGAAAGCCGCGTGCATCATTCCGACCCACGGGCGGCCGGGCCATTTGTCCCGCGCGCTCGAGAGCGTCCTGCAGCAAACCCACGCGCCGGCCGAGATCATCGTGGTGGACGATCTCGACGACGGTCCGACCACGGCGGTGGTGCAGGTGTCGGCCTTGCGCACCGAGATCCCGATGCGCCGCGTGGTCAATCGCCTCAATCCCGGCGCCTCCGGCTCGCGCAACGCAGGAGCCGCCGCCAGCCGCGCAGAGTTCGTGGCGTTCCTCGACGACGACGATGCCTGGCGGCCGCAATACCTCGCGCGCGCCCTGGCGGAGATCGAGCACAGCGGCGCCGACGCGGTCATCTCCGCTCTCTGCCGCATCAAGCATGATGGCAGCATCCAGCCGATCGTCATGCCGCACCGCGCGGAGATCGCAGGCCGCTTGTTCGAGAAGAACTTCGGTATGACCGGCAGCAATCTCGTCATCCGCCGCTCGGCATTCGAGCGCGTCGGCGGGTTCGATCCCGCGCTTCCGGTGTTCAACGACTGGGATTTCCTGATCCGCATGATCGCCGCCGGCGTGGAATACGGGGTGGCGCCGGAGATGACCGTCGAGTGGCGCGAACATGAAGGCGACCGCATCTCGACCCCCAGCCTGCGCCGCGCCGCCGGCATCGAGGCCTTTGTCGCCAAGCACGGCCACATCATGCCGCCGATCAACCGCCGGGACTTGACGGCGATCGCTCTCGGCATCAGATGGCGGAATGCGGGATCGCTCGTCGGCCGCCTGACGGTGGCGGCGAAGCTGCTCCGCCTGCTTGGCCTGCGCGAGGCACTCGGGCGCCGGCTGAAGACGACCAGGAGACGGGCAATCGAGGTGGGCCTATAGCCATGGATACGGTTCTGGTGGCGCACTCGCGCGACGGCCTCGGCGGATCGGTGATCACCGGCGCGCTGCTTGCCAAGGCACTCGAATCCAGCGGCGAGTGGAAGACCTTGAGCGTGTGCAACAGCGCCGGGCCGCCGCTCGACTATCACCGCACCATCGGCATCGACGTGGTGCCGCTGATGGAAAGCCAGGGCCTGCCCTACAAACCCAATCCCGGCGACGGCAATCGCCTGCAGCGCATCGCCAAGCGCGTGCAGCTGTTCCGCGCCGCGCGCCGGTTCCTCAAGTCCGCGTCGCCCTCCATCATCCACGTGCACGACGAATCGAGCGCGCTGGCCTGGGGCCTGGCGGCGCGGGAGAAAGGCATTCCGCTGGTCTGGCAGGTGCATCAGCAGCTGCCGCAGCGCTGGGTGGACTGGCTGCTGCGCCGGCTCGCCGCCCACATCGTGTTCGTCGCCTCGAACAACCAGCGCCGATTCGACGGGATCGAGCTGCCGGCCAGCTCGGTCATCTACAACGGCGTCGACCTGTCGCAATTCCATCCGGCCACCAGCAGGCGCGAAGGCCCGGTCAACATCGGCTTCATCAGCAACCTGGTGGACCGCAAGCGCCCAGACTGGGCGGTGCGCGCGGCCGGGCAGCTGGCGCGCGAAGGCCTCAACGTCAAGGTCCTGCTCGCCGGCAACGACTTCACCGGCGGGACCAAGGCCAAGGAGCTGCAGGATCTGGCGCAGCAGGAGGGCATCACCGGGCGCTACCATTACATCGGCCCGCGGTCGGACGTGCCCGACGTGCTGCGCACCCTCGATGTCCTGGTCCTGCCATCCGAGCGCGACAAGGAAGCGTTCCCGCGCATCGTGGTGGAAGCGATGGGCTGCGGCGTCCCGGTGCTGGCAACCGCGGTCGCCGGCGTGCCGGAGGCGGTGGTGAACGGCGAGACCGGCCTGCTGGTCGATCCGGACGACTACAACGCTTTCGTCGCTGCCCTGCGGACGCTGGTGCTGGACGCCGATCTGCGCCGCCGCTATGGCGCCGCAGCGGTTGCGCGCTGCCGCGCGTTGTTCTCGATGGAAGCCAACGCCGCCGCCATTTCGCAGGTCTATCGCAGTGTGACGGCGGAGCGTAGCGCCCAGCAAAGCGAGCTCAGCTCGTTCGCCTGAATGTCCGGCGGAACCAGTTGGGGCGCTGGCCTTCGTCGGCGCCGCTGCGCGCCGACGGGTTGCGGTATTCGTCCAGCGACAGCGCGTCGATCTTGACTTCGCGCTGGACTTCCAGGCGCGGATAGCTTTCCGGCACGGCGTGGCCGTTGAAATCGGCCTCGTCCGTCAGCGGCGCCGCGCCGTTCATCGCAGCTACGGGATCAGCGGGTTCCTCTTCGTTCTGCACCGCGCGCAGCTCCATCGCCTCGCGCACCAGGCTGGTGATCTCCGCGATCACCGCCGGATCGTCGGCCTTGCCGTCGCGCGCGAACGGCGACACGCCGCTGGCCTGCCGATCGGCGATCACGCGCAGCACGACATCGAGGTCGATCTCGGTCTTGTTGTCGGCAAGGCCATAGACCATCGCCATGTCGCAGATCGCGTTGACCACGCGCGGCACGCCGCCGGAGAAATACTGCACCGCGCCGATCGCGGTATCGGTGAAGATCGGGCGATCGGCGCCGGCGATCTGCAGGCGGTGCCGGATATAGCGCCGCGTGTCGGCGTAGTTGAGCGGAGTCAGGTGATAGGAGATGCTGATGCGCTGGGCGAACTGCGCCAGCTCCGGGCTCTTCAGCTTGACCAGCAGTTCCGGCTGCCCGACCAGGATGATCTGCAGCAGCATGTCCTTGTCCGAGTTGATGTTGGAGAGCAGCCGCAGCTCCTCCAGCGCCTCCACCGTCAGGTTCTGAGCCTCGTCGACGATGAGGATGCAGCGCCGCCCGGCGCCATACTCGCCGATCAGGAAATGCATCAGCTCCTGATAGACCTCGGCGTCGCTCTGCGCGTTGGTGCCGCGCCCGAACGCCGCCAGCGCCCAGGCGGTGATGTCGGTGAGGCCGCTATGGGTGTTGGAGATGAGGCCGAGCGTGACGTCGCGGCCGATGCGCCGCAGCAGGGTGCGGATCAGCGTGGTCTTGCCCGAGCCGATGTCGCCGGTGATCGCGCAGAAGCCGGCCTGTCCGGCGAGGCTGTATTCGAGGATGCTGAGCGCAAGCGAGTGCTTGCTGCTCATGAACAGGAAATCCGGATCCGGCAGCAGCGAGAACGGTTTTTCTTTCAGCCCGAAGAAGGATTCGTACATGCAACCTACCTGGCGGTCTTCCGTGGTCGCTGGATCGGCCTAGTGGGCGTTCAACAGCGTACCGACGATGGCTTTGTTCCCGAGCAAATGGGCCGACTTATCGAGCTCGGCCTTGGTGGTGCGGCCGCTGCGCGCCACCAGCAGCACGGCATCCACGTTCGGCAGGAAGCCGAGCGTGTCGCTGGACGTCAGCAACGGCGGCGCGTCGTAGATGATGATGCGGTCGGCGTAGCGGTTCTGCAGCTCCTTGGCGAGCGCGGTCATGCGCGGCGAGCTGATGATCTCGGCCGCCGCTTCGCCCTTGGCCTCGCGCGCCGGCAGCACGACCAGCCGCGTGATGCCGGGACACACCAGGCAATCCTTCAGCTGCGCTTCGCCGCGCAGATAGTCGTCGATGCCGACCCGCGGCTCGAAGCCGAACTTCTCGTGAATTCCCGGCTGGCGCAGGTTGAGATCGACCAGCAGCACGGTCTGGTTGACGTCGAGCGCGATCGCGATTGCGAGGTTGGCTGCAGTCGTCGTCACGCCGCTGCCGAGCTCGGGCCCGGTCACCGCCACCGTCGACATGTTGTGCTTCTTCATGCGCTGCAGGACTTGCGTGCGCAGCAGGCCGTAGATGTCGGAGGCCGGATGCTCGAACCGGTCGGCGACCAGCCGCTCCTTGGTCGTGCGGCGGTTGTCGCACTTGGCGACCGCGGTCTCGGTATATTGCGGCGTGAAGCCGTTCAGCGACACGACACGGCCGTTCGGGCGCAGCCCGGTCATGTTGCCGGCGCGCATCTCGCGCGCTCTGGCTAGCGCCTTCTCAATCTGCTCCATCGGCCTCTCCGTTCGCGTTCCAACTCAGCAGCCAGGCTCCGATGCTGCAGTTGCGAAGATCATGACAATATCGGCGCTCATCCGCAATGGTAAGTGCAGACAACACCGCAGCCGGCGATAAGTTCTGCATCGCACAAGGATTCTATTGTGGCGATTTCGTGGCGAGCGCCGGGCATCACCACCTCGCTTGCATCCCCAATGACAAAAACCCCTGGGCACCGGCCCAGAGGTTCTTGTCGGTTCGTTGCGACCTCGCGCGCAGCAGGCGCGCTGGATCGTGTCAGGCCTGGGCGGCGCCGTTTTTGCGCCGGCGATAGCCGACCACCGCCATTCCGCCGAGTGCGGTTGCGAACACCAACAGGGCCGGTGGCAGTGGAACCTCCGAAACCTCGAAGCGATAGGAATAGGCGTTTCCGAACACGTCATCGCCGACCTGGCCGGCAATCCGGAAGAAGTAGTCGCCGGCCGCGAGGTTCAGGTAGCTGAACGCCAGAGCCGTGCCGGTCGCATCGGTGAAGTTGCCGAGCGAGGTCATCGGGTCGGACGCGCTGAACAGATCGAGCGAGAAGTTGAGGCTGTCGGTCGGCACTATGACGGCCGAAATATCCGTCAGCGTGCCGATCAGCGCGTTCTGCACGCCGGACAGCGAGAAATTGATCGTATCCTCAAAGGAAACCGGCGCCGGATTGCCCAGATTGGCAACAAACCCGGACGTGGTGCCCGGATTGATGGTGCCGAGATCGAACGTCGATGCCGACGCCGACTGAGCGGCGGCTCCCAAACCAAGCATGCCCGCGACCAGCAGCATCATGAGTTTTTTCATCACTTATCTTCCTCTTGTTGCGACGTCGGCGCGCACGATCCGCCCCGACATCGTGTGAATGAGAAGTTTAGTAAACACACTCTGAAAATTTCGCAGGCGCGAGACCGCCCCCTTGGATGGCCAAAAGATAGCATCCAGGCGTGTGACTTCTCAGGGGTAATCTTGTGACATCGGCAACGCTTGGACGCGCGGCGGACTTGTTGCGTCGCCCAACAGTTGTCACCCTTGTTAAGCTGCTCTGCCGCTTTTCCTTAACATTGCGCGGCGATATCGTTGTCGTCGCCACCATTGGACTGTGCTGCCTTAGCCATGTTTTTTCCTTTTCCAAAAGTGTTTTGGCGCACACCACGGACGAAATTCCGACGCGTGCTGCGAATCGCCTTCTACGGGACAGGCGCAGCGGTCGCCGCCCTTTCTCTCGCGCCGAGCGCGGCGCTGCCACCCACGCCGATCGGTGACAAAGTGGAGCACATGATCGCCTATGCCGTGCTTGGATTGCTCGGCGCCGCGAGTTCAGTGCGTGGTGTGGCGCGGGTGATTCTCGGCCTCGCCGCCTTCGGAATCGCCATCGAACTGCTGCAGACGTTCTCGCCCGGGCGCTCGCCGGACGTGCTTGACGTGGTGGCGGACATCGTCGGCGCCGGCCTCGGCTGCGGTGCGGCAATGGTGCTGCGCCGTATGACACGGTTGTTGATTGACAAGAACGCAGCCGCCGCACAACCATGCCGCGCTCGCGACGCTGGCGGCGATGTCCAATCGACTTCTGGCAGCCCAGCCGCAGCACCGTCTCCACCAAAAAAGAGAGCCTCATGCGTTTCCGACTGACCTGCGCGATCGCCGCGACGCTGCTGCTTGCCGCCTGCGATTCGCCGGAGGAGCGCGAGGCGGCCTACCTCAAGAGCGGCAAGGAGCTTTATGAAAGCGGCGAGCTGTCGAAGGCCGCGATCGAGTTCCGCAACGCGCTGAAGATCAATCCGACCGGCGTCGAGGCGAAATACTTCATGGCGCTGATCTTCGAGAAGAACGGCAATGTGCCGCGCGCGATCTCCACCTTCCAGGACGTCGCGCTGCAGGACCCGAACAACCGCGACGTCCAGCTGAAGCTCGGCCAATACGCCCTGATGAACGGCGATCCGGCCGAGGCCAGCGAGCGCGCCGACAAGCTGATCGCGCTCGATTCCAACAAGCCCGACGGCCACACCATGAAGGCGGCCGCCCTGCTCATGATGAACAAGCTGTCGGAGGCGGAGACCGAGGCCAACACCGCCCTCACCCTCGAGCCGCACAACGAGGACGCGACCATCGTGCTGGCGAGCCAGCGCGCCCGGCAGAAGAAGTTCGACGAGGCCGAGGCGATGGTCGCGGAGGCGCTGAAGGCCAATCCCAAGAGCATCCAGCTGCTCGGCTTCAAGCTGAAGCTGCTGGCCGACCAGAACCGCAAGACTGAGGTCGAACAGGTGCTGCGGCAGCTGATCGAGCTTGATCCCACCAATCCGGGCCACGTCGTGCTGCTGGCGAGCCAGCTGACCGCCGCCGGACGGCTGCCGGAAGCGCGCGAAGAATTCCGCCGCGCCATCGAGATCAACAAGGACTCCAAGCTGCTGCTGGCGGCTTATGCCGACTTCCTCGAAAAGCAGGTCGGCACCGACGAGGGGATCGACGAAGCCAAGCGGCTGGCCGGGCAATACAAGGGCAACGCGCTCTATTCATTCCTGCTGGCGCGGCTCTATATCAGGGCCAACCGTCTGGACGAGGCGGAGGCGCTCTTGAAGCAGCTGGTGGAGGAGCTCGAGCGCTCGTCCGACAAGCTGGATGCGCAAGTAGAGCTGGCGCGCATCACGCTGCTGCGCGGCGACCAGCAAGGCGCGCTCGATCAGCTTGCGACCATCTTGAAGGCCGACAGCAAGAACCAGAGCGCCCTCGCCCTGCGCGCCGGGATCAAGCTGCAGAACGCCAAGTTCGACGAAGCGATCGCCGACGCGCGCGGCATCCTCAGCGATTCGCCGACCTCGGCTGCGGCGCTGGCGATTCTGGCCAAGGCCTACACCGCGACCAACGAGAAGGAGCTGGCGATCGGTGCGCTCAGGAGCCTGGCGCGGGTGATGCCGACCAATGTCGAAGTGCACAAGCAGCTGGCCGGCCTGCTGGTCATGCGCGCGCCGGACGAAGCGCTCAAGACGCTGGATACGGCGATCGCGCTCAGCCCGGACGATGCCGAGATCAAGGCGCAGAAGGCGCTGATCCTGATCTATACCAAGCGCTGGGACCAGGGCGAGGTGATTGGGCAGGACCTGGCCGCCAACGAGGCGACCGCGGCGCTGGGTCACCAGATCCTGGGCGAGGCCGCCCTCGCCCGGCAGGATTACCCGGCTGCGATCACCGAGCTGCAGACCGCGATCGATCGCGGCCGCAGCTTCTCGATCGTGGGGCCGAAGCTGATGGAGGCCTACCGGCGCTCCGGCGAGCCGGTCAACGCCGCGCGCACCGGCACCGAAGCGCCAAGCCCGGCGGAACAGTTGCTGCTCGACCGCCTGGCAAAAGACCCCAAGGATGCCGACGCCCTCGCCCTGCTGTCCGAGCAGCGCGAGAGCAAGGGCGATCTCGACGCGGCCAAGGACCTGCTGCGCCAGGCCATCGAGGCCAGACCCGCCCAGCGCAATCCCTATCTCAATCTCGCCCGCATCCTGAGGAACGAGGGCAAGCTCAAGGACGCCGCCGATACACTGCAGCTGGCATCGGCGCGCTTCCCCGACGACCGCCTGGTGCAGGAGAGTCTCGCCATCGGCTACGAGCTGATGAAGGACTATGACGCCGCCAAGGTCGCCTATGAGAATGTGCTGGCGAAATGGCCAAACGACGTCGTCGCGGCCAACAACCTCGCCATGCTGATCGCCGACATCTGGCCGACCGACAAGGTGTTGCTGGACCGCGCCCGCGTGCTGGTCGAGGAGTTCCGCAACAGCAACAATCCGACCCTGATCGACACGCTCGGCTGGGTGCAGGTGCGCCTCGGCAACATCGACGATGCCGCCATCATCCTGAAAAAGGCGATCACGATGCAACCGGACAATCAGCAGGCGCAGTATCACTACGCCGTGGCGATGTCGCAGAAGGGCCTCGACGACCTCGCCCGCGGCGCGATGGTCAAGGCATTGGCCGGAGATCCTGACTTCCGCGGTATCGAGGCCGCCAAGCAACTGGCCGCGACGCTGCAATAGCCGGAGTGCTGTCGAACACGCCCTCGAACAACGGCTCCAGGTATTCGGCGCCGGGAATGCTGAGGTGCTGCTTGTCGTAGTAGAGCGGCGTACCGCCTGCTTGAACGATGCAGACTTCGCCCTGGCAGAGCCGCTCGTGCAGATACACCCGCACGATGTTCGCGCCGGAAAAAGAGTCGAGCAGCCGGAACGCATAGGCGTTGCGCTCGAGATATGCGCGCTTGTCGATATAGAACGCGTCGAGGCTCGTGCCCGCCGCGGCATACCGCGCCAGGGTGCGTGGGATGCTCGCCTCCGCTGTCGGAACCGGATAGACCAGGACCACGCGCTTTCCGGCGGCCAGCAGCAACGCCACCGTTTTGCGGATCCCGTCCGAGAAAATCTCGGTGTGTTTGCCGTGCGCGCCATAGGCGGCGATCAGAAACACCGTGGAGATATCGCGCTCCTTGCTCAGGAACGCCGCCACGTTGTCGTTGTATTCGCGGCAGTGCGGGCGGATGCCGACCTCGAAGCCGAGAGCCGGCGGACAGGACGAATAGGTGAATTGCAGGACGGATCGCTGATGCCGCCCGGCAACCTCTCCAATGGCGCTCGAGAGCTCGATCGCGTGGCTGTCGCCCCAGACCGCGAAGTTGGGCGGCGTGTTCGCGCCGTAGATGCAGGTCTCCTCCATCGGGAAGATGTTGCCTTCGTCGCGATGGCACTCCTCGCGCCGGGCGCTGTACGCATTGGCGTAGCCTTCCAGCCGCGCCACCTCCTCCGGAAACCGGCCGGCCCATCCGTTCGACGCAACGCCGGCTCCGGCGAGCACGATCATCCCGGTGGTGGCGGCCGCCGCGCCCTGGAAGATCCTGCGCCGGCTGATCAGGCCCTTGACCCGGAACGGGCGCTCCACATAGCGCCAGGACACGGTCGCGACCGCCAGCGACGCCGCGATCGCGGCGAACGTCTCCAGCCCGCTCAATTCGTGTCCCAGGCGATATTGCGAGAACACGATGATCGGCCAGTGCCACAGATAGAGCGAATAGGAGATGAGGCCGACGAAGACCAGGATCTTGCGGCTGAGCAGCCAGCCGACGCTGGTGCCGCGCGCGAACTGGATGAGCAGCGCCGACCCGATCACGGGATACAAGGCGTTCAACCCCGGAAACCGCGTGCTCTCCGTGAATACGATGATCGCATAGACGATCAAGCCGAGGCCGATCCAGGATAACGCCTCGCGCACCGGGCGTTTCTCGATGGTCGGGACCAGCCCGAGCGCCAGCAAGGCGCCGGCAAACAGCTCCCACACGCGGGTCGGCGCCATGAAGAAGGTGAAAGCCGGAGCGTACCGCGAACCCCACACGCTCGCCGCGAACGACAGGATCGCCAGCGGCGCCAGCACCAGGAACATGCGGTCGCGCGCGTAGCGGTGGATCAGCCACAGCAGGATCGGAAAGAAGATGTAGTATTGCTCCTCCACTGCCAACGACCAGGTATGAAGCATCGGCTTCATCTCGGATGCGTCGTCGAAATAGCCCGACTGCCGGAAGAACAGGACGTTGGAGGCGAAGAACAGGGTCGCGACCACGCTCTTCGCAAAGTCGCGGAAGTCGTGCGGCACCAGCAGGAGCGTGGCCGCCACGCCGCTGGCGACGATGACGACGAGCAGGCACGGCATGATCCGCCGGATTCGCCGTTCATAGAAGTTGAGGATCGAGAAGCGGTTCTCCGCAAGCTCGGCGGCCAGGATGCCGGTGATCAGGTAGCCCGAGATCACGAAGAATACGTCGACTCCGATATAGCCGCCGCTGAACACGGCCCATCCGGAATGAAAGAACAGCACCGGCAGCACAGCCAGCGCGCGCAGACCATCGACCTCGGGCTGATACTTCATCCTCTCCAACCAGGCGTTGTGCGACAGCAAGATCAGAGCCCGGACGGCGCCGCGCAAGCAATAAAGGTGTTACAAGCGGCTGTGGCAATGGGACGCGCGCAATGGCATGGCGCTCTTCGGCACGGACTTGTGGGTTGACAACCCTCTGGTCCATGCCGAGTTTCGTGACAGATGGTCCACCGGAAAGGATTGAACATGCGGCGACGGCAAGCCCTGCTGCTCTCGTTCGGCGGACTGCTGTCGCTGTGGAGCGCCGGCCGTCTGCGCGCCGATGCGGTGCTGCCGCCAACCCAGGTGACGACCGCCGTAAGGCCGAAATCGGTCCAGCTGTTCACCGCCTCGGGGGATGGCGACAAGGATGGCCGCGACTGGCGGAACGCCATGCCGTTCGGCGCGCTGAACAAGGCCTTGAGCCGGGCGCGTCCGGGCTCGGGCTACCTGATCGGCTTCGATCCAGCCGGCGAGCCGATCCCGCTCGACAAGGGCCAGATCGTCATCAAGGTCTCGGGCGAGGAAAAGCGGCCGGTGTTCGTGCAGGTGGGCCGGATCACAGGCAAGCACGAGCTCGCCGTGGCCGGAGGCGCGGTGCCCTTGTTCAAGAGCGCGAAGCCCTGGTCGGTCGAGAACTTCGGCGGGCGCGGCACCAGCTTCTTCGCGATCGCCAACGGCGCGTCGCACTTGCGGCTCTCCGGCTTCCACATCGACGGCACGCCGGCGGACGGCTTCTTCAAGTTCCGCGCCAAGCAGGCGACCACCTTCAACGACATCGCCATCTCCGGGATCGAGGCGCGCAACGTCGGGCGCGTGATCGAGACCGAGCGCGGCGCCGCGCTGCGCAACCTGTTGGTCAGCGATTGCAAGGTGGTCGGCATCGTGCGCGGCTTCGCGCGGCTCCGCGACCTGACCGACGCCACCTTCCGGAACCTGGAGCTGGACGCCGCCAACATGGACGGCGGCGGCAAGAATGTGTGCCAGCTGTTCTCGCTGGTGTCCGGCGAGAACCTGCTGTTCGAGAACATCACCATGCGCAACGCCATCAATCAGCCGCCGCCACCTAAGAAGGGCAAGGAGCCCGGCTATGTCCAGGGCGACGGCATCGTCTGCGAGCGCAAGACCAGCAACGTCACGATCCGCAACTGCCACGCCAGCAACATGGGCGACGGCGGTTTCGATTTGAAGACGACCAACGTCACCATGGAAGATTGCACCACCGACTCGTGCAAGTTCGGCGCGCGCATCTGGGCTGAGGGCAACAACGTCATCCGGCGCTGCGACTTCCGTAATCCGGTGTCGCGCAACAAGACCATGGGGGCCTGTGTCCAGGCCGGCGGCACGCTCGAAATCCTCGATACCAGGATGCAGGCCGGCCCCGGGACGGTCGCCGTCAGCCTCAGCAACAAGAAGAACCAGAAGCCGCCGCTGGTGGTGATGCGTGGCGGATCGATCGAGACTGCGGAGCCCGACGGCATCGCGCACTGCAACGGCGACGGCGTGCTCGAGGTCTACGACGTGATGATCAACGGCAAGCGCACCACGCACCGCTACGTGTTCAAGAAGAAAGAGAAGTAAGGCGCGGCAGACCGCTCTGCCGCGCCCTCTCCGCTAGAAGCCGAAGACCAGCAGCCCGGCCATCAGGATGGCGGCCACGCTGGCAACGCCGATCATGCGCAGCCGGCGGCCGCGCATTTCTTCGTTGGTCCTGATGTAGGGCACGGTCGCCAGCGGCATCTCGCCGAACGCCGCCATCAGGCTCTTCGGCTCGTAGATGCGCGGATCGAGCATGTCGATTCCCACCATCGCAGCGGCCGCCAGCATGCACGTCATGAAGACGCCGACCAGCATCAGCAGCCGGCGGTTTGGCCGCTCCGGCACATCCGGATAGGCCGGCGGCTCGATCACCGAGAAGGTCTCGCCCTTGCTCTGCTGCTCCATGGTCTCCGCGACCTGGGCATCCGCCTCCTTGTCCTTGAAGTTCTGGTAGCGCTGCAGCGCGACCTGGTGCTGGCTCTGCAGCGAGCTGTATTCCGCCTCGACCGTCGGCGTCTGCAGGATGCGCTTCTGCAGCTCGGAGATGTTGGTCTCCAGCGCCGCCGCCCGCTCGTTGATCCCGCGCAGCTGCGAATCGGCATCGGCCAGCTGGTTCTGCAGCTGGAGATACATCGGGTTGTCGGGCGGGCCCGCCGGCGGCGTGATGCTCGGCGCCGGCGCCGCATCCATCTGCGCCTTCATCTCGTCGAGCTGACGCCGCAGGCGCTGCACTTCGGGATGCTTCTCGCCGTAGCGCTGCAGCGCCTCGTTCAGCTGCGCCTGGGTCGTGGAATACTTCGCCTGGTCGATCGCCCGGGTATCGACGCCGCCGATCTGCTTCCTCATGACCTCGATCTGGCGCTGCAGGCGCACGACATCGGGGTGCTTGGCGCCGTAGCGGCCGGACAGGTCGCTATACTGCAGTTCCAGGTCCATGAGCTGGGCCTGCGGCGTCGCCGGGCGGCCGTTGGAGGTCATCGGCGTGTACGGGCTGATGGTGCCGAGCTGGCTCTGCAGATAGCTCTTCTTGTCGGTCAGGATCTGCTGGTCGGCGCGCAGCTGCATCAGCTGCGCCTGCGCCTGGTTCAGCAGCTGCGTGTTCATCGCGAACTGCTCCGGCAGGCTGCCGTTGTGCTGCGAGCGCAGGTCGAGCAGCCGCTTCTCCAGCGCCTGCACGTCGGCATAGAGCTTCTGCGCCTGCTCGCCCAGGAACTGGGTGGTGCCGGCGGCCTTCTCCTGGCGGGTCCGGTCGTTCTCCGCGAGATAGAGGTCGGTCAGCCGGTTCGCCACCTGCTGCGCGACGTTGGGGTCCTCGCTCTCGAACCCCAGTGTGAAGGCGATCGACGCCTGCGGCTGCTGGCGGCGCTGCTGCTGCTGTTGCTGACCGGAGATATTCGCGCTCACCACCTCGAGATCGACCTGCGAGCGCATCTTGTTGATGAGCGCCGACCGCGGCATGGTCTTCTGCTCTTCGGGATAGAGATTGAAGCGGTCGATGATCTCGTTCAGGTGCTGGCTGGTCATCACCCGCTGCTGGATCACCTGCAGCCGGTCGTTGGCGAAGGTTGAGACCGTGGACTTCACCAGGTCGGCCGGCACGTCCGGCTCCTCGATCAGGATGGTTGAGGTCGAGACGTAAGTCGCCGGCCAGGCCTTGACGATGGTGACGGTCGCGGTCACGCCGAGAACGCCGATTGCCAGCCCGATCCATTTGCGCCGCCTGAGCGCGCCCAGAAAGTCGATGTTGATCAGTCGGTCGTCACGGTCGCTTGCTGCATTGCTCATGCGCTATCCTTAGTCTCTTTCAGCCAACTCACGGAACGTAGGCCGGCAGCAAGGGCGCGGCCTCCGCAATGAACGATTTCAAGGTCGCGTCGGCGCGATCCAGGTCGCCGCCCACGATTGGCGTGACGAACCGCACCAGCGCGCCGTCGCGGCGGTTGTGCAGCACCGCGTTGGCGAACAGCCGGAACTTGGCCGCATATTCGCCGATCTCGTGCCGGCCGCCTTCGACGAACCAGAAATAGACCAGATGCTTGTCGCTGCCTTGCGAGATGATCAAGCGGCTGGCGCTGAGCGGCGCGTCGCCGGCCATCGGGATCTCGGTGACGCCGCCGTCCTGCACCTGCCAGCCGCCGCCCGGGATGCATACCAGCGGCGAGTGTGCCGCGTTGCCGCTGAACTGCGATTCGTAATAGGCCGACCACACGTTGATGACGTCGTGGCCTTTGGCGTAATTGACGTTGAGATGGTCGGTGGCGTTGAGCGCAGACAGCGTCGACGCCTCGATCGGTATATCGGCGCCCTGCCACCCGGCGATCTCGCGCGGGAACAGGGCGAAGGAGGCGCGCGGCGGCAACGTCGTGTCGCGTGCGCCGATCGCGAGCTGGGCCATGATCGCGGCGGCGCACAGGCCAGCCACCACCAGGGCTGGAACCGCCGAGCCACCGGCAAGATTGCCTGCGACCCTGCCCTTTTTCGGCGGATCGAGATCGAGCCGGCGCAGCAGGGAGCGGTCGCCGGAGCCGGCGTAGCACAACAGCTTCATCTCCAGGAACAGCAGCGCCAGGCACAGGCAGAAAACGATCCAGCCTTCGAAGTAGTGGAAGAAGCCTTCGGCCGCGTCGACGCCGTATTGCTCGACCATCAGCCCGGTGACCGCGATGCGCACGATGTTCATCAGGATCGTGATCGGGACGCTGGAGAGGAAAATGATCGCCTTCTTCACCGGATGCCCGACATAGAGATAGGCGCACAGGAACGCGAAGGTTGCGAGCGGGAACAGGTAGCGCAGGCCGGCGCAGGCTTCCGCCACTTGCAGCTGGATCTGCCCGAGGTCGATGATGTTGCCCTCGCGCAGCACCGGAATGCCGAACGACTGGATGATGGCGACCGCGCCGACCGAGGAGACGAGCTGCAGCCCCGCGGTCAACGCAACCTGGAGCACCGCCGGCTGCGGCAGCGCAAATAACAGCAGCATCAGCGCCGGCCACACCTTGGCGGCGCGCCGCTCATCGAGCCAGGCGACCACGATGCCGACGATGGTGAGGAACAAGCCGAGCTGACCGGGGAAACGCGTCTGGCTGAGCACCTCGATCAGGCCGAACAGCAGGCCGAGCACCGCGATCGCGACGCCGAGCCAGCCGCCGGACCGGTCGTGCGCGCCGAGCTCGCTGCGGCCGAGATCGCGCCACAGCATCAGCGCCGCCAGCAGCGGTACCAGCGGCCCGTAATTGTATTCCGGCGAGGTCAGCCAAGTGTCGACCGTACGCTCGATCGACCCGTGGAAGAAATAGCCGGTGAAGGCGAGGCCGGCGGCGAGCGCGATCCAGCGCCACGGTCCGGGCCGCACCTCTGCCGAGTGGAATTCGGCCGCGCCGGCCGACATACGTGCAAGGTCAGCCGCCATCACGCACCTGCCAGGGCAGCGTAGACCTGCCCCGTCGCTTCGCTGACATTGCGCCAGTTGAACCGCCGCGCGATGGCATCGCGGTCCACCCGGTAGGTCTCGTAGTCCGCCAGCAGCTGGCGGCCCAGCGCTTCCACGTCGCCGACCGGAAAGTAGTTCGATTCCGGCAGCTCGATGTCGAGGTTCGGCTGGATGTCGCTGAGCAGCACCGGCACGCCGAGATTGGCCGCCTCGAGCGCGGCGATCGGCAGGCCTTCATGGGTCGACGGCAATACGAACAAGGCGGCGTTGCGATAGAGCACGCGCAGGACGGCGTGGCTCTGGAACCCGCAGAAGCGGATAGCGTCGCTCTCATGCCGCAGCAGCGACCGCGAATAATCGTCCTCGTGGTCGGCCGCCCCGGCGATCGCGAGCTTGCAGCCCGGGTTGGCTGCCTTGAACGCATCGATCAGCACATGAAAGGCCTTTTCCGGCACCAGCCGACCGACCGCCAGGACATAGCGGCTCGGCTGCAAGCCGAACTGCTCGAGCACGGTGCGTGCATCCTCCTGCGCATCGCCCTCGGGAAATTCGGTGGCGCCGTTCGGGATGTAGTCGATCCGCGACTTGAGCCGCGGGTGGCGGCGGCGCAGCTCCTCGGTCACCGACTTCGACACCACGATGACGCGGTTGGCGGCGGCGGTCGCGCAGCGCTCGCCGAGGCGCAGCGCAGCCTTGGCGATGGCGTTCCACTTCTGCCGCTCGAAGTCGCGGCCGTGATGCGTCACCACCAGCTTCATGCCGAGCGCACGGCCGAGCGGCCCGAGCAGGGCCGGACCAATGCCGTGGATGTGCAGGATCTCAGCCTTCAGCGCGAAGCGCGCATAGAGCACGGCGATGGCGGTGTTGCTGATCGCCTCCAGATACTTGTTCTTGACCGCAGGCAGCGGCACCACCCGCACGCCCTGATACTCATACGCCCCGCCCGGGATGTACGGCTTCCGCCCGATGATGGTGATGTCGTACTGCTGGCTCAGCGCCTTCAGCCGCGGGAACACCTGCTCGCAATGCGATTCGATCCCGCCCATGACGCCGGGAATGCCGCGCAATCCGACAACGCAAACGCGGGTCTTAGCCATGCCGGAGTCCGGCCCGTCCAGCTGCTCCGGCACGCGAACTGCCTGCACTTCGAATGTCCCACTTCCCACGCCACATCTCGAAACCGCGCATTGTTCACCGGGATCGCGCGCGAAGGCGGTGACCACTTGGAAACAACACAAAGTCGTGGCCGGCCGCATCTTCGCTGCGCCGCAGCAATCACTTTGCTGCAGCGCAACCGCATTATCGGCGACGTGCCAAATTCGCGCTACAGCTCAATGGCTTGACACCAAAAAGTCACAGATCGCCGCGAGCCGGCCCGATCTCTCGGACCGCCGGTCAACAAGCGCGCGGGAGGCCAGGGGTTCCCGCGTGCCCCGAAAATTCCACAATGTGACTCAGGCGGCGCTGCGGCGGGAGCTGCTTTCCAGGTTCGGCAGCAGCCAGGTGACGAGGCCGATCGCCGGCAGGAATGCGCACAGCTTGAACACCATCCCGACACTGGTGAGGTCGGCGAGCTCGCCGAGCACGGCCGCGCCGACGCCGCCCATGCCGAAGGCGAGGCCGAAGAACAATCCCGCCACCAGGCCGACCTTGCCCGGCATCAGCTCCTGCGCATAGACCACGATCGCGGAGAAGGCCGACGACAGGATGAGCCCGATCGGGATGGTCAGCGCCACCGCCCAGAACTCGTTGGCGTAGGGCAGCCCGAGCGTGAAGGGCAGCGCGCCGAGGATCGAGAACCAGATCACCTTCTTGCGCCCGATCTTGTCGCCGATCGGACCGCCCACCAGCGTGCCGAGCGCGAAGGCGGCGAGATAGATGAACAGATAGATCTGCGCCCGCTGCACCGGCACGCCGAACTGATCGATCATGTAGAAGGTGTAATAGCTGCTGAGGCTCGCGGTGTAGAAGAACTTGGAAAAAATGAGGCCGAGCAGCACCGCCAGCGCCACGCCGACCTGCCGCCGCGTCAACGGGTTCAGCTTCATCGCCCGTGGCGCCTTGCGCGCACGGTCGGCCAGATGTGCGCTGTACCACGCGCCCACCCGCATCAGCACCAGGATCGCCACCAGCGCCCCAAAGGAGAACCATGCGACCGCATCTTGCCCGCGCGGCAGCACGATGTAGGCCGCGGCCAACGGCCCGATCGCCGATCCCAGATTGCCGCCGACCTGGAACAAGGACTGCGCCAATCCATGCCGACCGCCCGAAGCAAGCCGCGCCACGCGCGAGGCTTCGGGGTGGAACACCGACGATCCCGTTCCCACCATGGCTGCCGCCAGCAACAACACCGCAAAGCTGGTGGCATAGGCCAGCAGCAGCAGTCCGAAGAAGGTCGAGGCCATGCCGATGGCGAGCGCATAGGGCCTCGGCTTGTGGTCGGTATAGAGCCCGATCATCGGCTGCAGCAGCGACGCCGTCACCTGGAAGGTGAGCGTGATGAGGCCGATCTGTCCGAAATCGAGGTCGTAGTTCTCCTTGAGCATCGGATAGATCGACAGCAGCAGCGACTGCATGGTGTCGTTCAGCATGTGGCTGAAGCTGATCGCGATCAGCACCGCCAGCGCGGTCTTTTCCGCCGTCTTGTCGTCGTGTCGATGCTCCGCCGCCAGGCTGGTATTGCTCATGGTCCCCCTCAAAATCGAAGGTCAGGCGACCATCCTATACCGGCGCAAATTATGCCTGCTTGCGAAGCTGGGCCATTTACTTTCTTGAATGGGCCACGCACACTCTGGCCATGGTCAAGAATGCCGGCCCTTCGATGATTTACGAGGATACGCCGCGCCCGGTGGTGGCGGTCGGCAACGACTTGCCGCCGGATCACGAGATCGCGCCGCATCAGCATCGCCGTTACCAGCTGCTTTATGGCGCGCGCGGCGTGATGATGGTGTGGACCGAGCATGGCGCCTGGGTAGTGCCGCCGGCACAGGGCGTGTGGATTCCGTTCGGCGTGCGCCACAGCGTGCGCACCATCGGCCCGGTCACCACCAACAGCATTTTCATCGAGCCGGACGCGATCGCTGGCATGCCGGCCTCGTGCAACGTGCTCGGCATCTCGCCGCTCATGCGCTCGCTGCTGCTCGAAGCGGTCGAGATCCCGCTCGAATACGCGGTCGAGGGGCGCGATGGCCTGATCATGGCGCTGCTGCTCGAAGAGCTGCGCCGGCAGCCGATCCTGCCGCTGTCGCTGCCCTTCCCCGAGGATCGTGAGCTGGTGCGCCGCTGCCGCCGCTTCGTGAAGGATCCCAACCCGCACGAGACGATCGACGACTGGGCGGAGAATCTCGGCCTGAGCCGCCGCTCCTTCACCCGCCTGTTCAAGCGCGAGACCGGCATGAGCTTCGCCGCCTGGCAGCGCCAGGCCTGCCTGTTCTCGGCCCTGCCCCGCCTGGTGGCGCGCGAGCCGATCACCCAGGTCGCCCTCGACCTCGGCTACGAGAGCCCCGCCGCCTTCACCACCATGTTCAAGAAAGCGCTTGGCGTGCCGCCCAGCGAGTATGTCGCCGCGCACGACTAGCCGCAGCGACATAGTTCACACACCACCCCTCCCCCGATGGCGGTAAAATATGTCGCCGAGGATCGGAAGGAGGCCGCATGACACAGCATCTGCCGCCGGGCATCCTGGCGCTCGACGAGCTCGAGCTGCTCGTCGTCGTCGACAACGAAACCGACACCCTGTCGAGCGTCGACGAGGGTGTCCCGCAAATCCCCGAAGTCGCTCACCTCGCCGCGCGCATGCCGCCGAGCCGCAAGCATGAGGACCACGACTGCAAGGTGGTGTTCGACCAGCTGTGCTGCGCCTGCCACGGCCTGTCGGTGCTGGCGACCGGCCGGCGCGACGGCCACACGCGCAGGATGCTGTTCGACATCGGCCCATATCCCGACCTCTGGCTCGACAACGCCAGGCACCTCGCCATCGATCTTTCGACCATCGAATGCATATTCCTGTCGCATTGGCATTTCGATCACAGCGGCGGCTTCCCGGAGGTCGTCTCGGCCATCGCCGTCGCCCGCTTCAACGCGGGGCTGCCGGCGCCGATCGTCGATCTGCATCCGGACCGCCCCGACCAGCGCGGCGTCCTGACGCCGAGCGGCACCATGCTGATGCTGCCGCAGGAGCCGAGCTTCGCGGACATCGAGCAAGCCGGCGGCGAGATCGTCCGGGCCGGCGAACCGCACCCGATTTGCGAAGGGTATTTTTTCGGCAGTGGCGCGATCGACCGCGTCACCAGCTACGAGACCGGCCTGGTCGGCCACTACAGCTTCCGCGGCGAAGACGGAAAGCCCGATCCTTTGATCATGGACGAGCGCTTCGTCGCGGCCTTCGTGCTTGGACGCGGCGTCAGCGTGCTGTCCGCCTGCTCGCACGCCGGCATCGTCAATGCCTGCCTGCATGCCAAGCAGATGTTCCCGGACTCGCCCATCGACGCGGTGCTCGGCGGCTATCACCTGGCCGGCAAGGCGATGGAAACCCGCATCACGCCGACCGTGAGCGATCTCAAGGCGCGCATCGACCCCCGGCTGGTCGCGCCCGGTCACTGCACCGGCTGGCGCGCTAAGGCCGCGCTCGCCGGCGCCTTCGCGCCCGGCCGCTA
>Ga0081538_10001852_pt1 | contig 21341 bp, 32 predicted proteins | sample TabmetS5T2R1_FD_71022 | JGI IMG/M metagenome (GOLD analysis project Ga0081538, IMG submission 71022) | Tabebuia heterophylla rhizosphere microbial communities from the University of Puerto Rico - S5T2R1 | ecosystem: Host-associated > Plants > Roots > Rhizosphere ...
GGGTCGGCGAGTAGAACTCCAGCGCCGCCTCGGCGATGGCCTCCGCGGTGACGTTCGCCAGCCGCGCCGGATGCTCCACGAGCCAGTCCACGCCCAGCCCCAGCGAGACCAGCGCGGCGAGCTGCGAGGCGAGCCCGGTCTGCGACGCGGTGGCGATCAGCAGCGACCCGATCGCGTACTGCCGCACGGACTCCACTTCGGACGCCGACGGTGGCACGACGCCGAGCCGTGCCAGCTCGTAACGCGTCTCCAGCAGCGCCGGCGCCGTGACCTCGCTGGCGGTGTCGAGCACGATGTTGCCGGCGGCGTCCGAAGCGCCGACCTTGGCGTTGACATCGGCGAAGGTGAACTTGCCGCCGCCGCCGTTGATGCGAGTCTCGAGCGAATAAGGCGCGGAGTTCGGCAGCTCGATCGCGAACAGGTCACCGAGCGCGGCGAGCGAAGGACCGGAGCTCGTCACGTCCAGCGACAGGTCGGAGAAGGTGGTCGGATCGCCGATCTGGCCGCGCAGGCCGAGCGCGACCTCGCCAAGCTTGCCCTGCAGGTTGATCGGCAGGGGCCCTTCGGTGAATTGCCGCGGCGCGCCGACGGTGCCGGCCAGCTCGAGCGGCCGCTCGTTCCATGCGCCCTTGACCTCGACCCTGATGCCGGCGCCGGGTGCGTCCTCGGCGATGAAACGCTTGATCGCAAGGACGTGCTGCTCGCCGGTCGCGCCGTCGCGATGGAGCAGAGTCACATCCTCGATGGTCATGCGGTCGATCTTCGGCAGACCGCTGGCGGTGGTGGCGGACTCCTCGGGCCCCGGCGCCTGCTGCGGCGCCAGGTCCAGAACCCAGTTGCCGACGCCGTCCTTGTTGGTCTCGATCACCACCTGCCCGCCGCGCAGCACGACCTCGTTGATCCGGATGTCGCCGCTCAGCAGCGGCAGCAGCGCGATCTCCGCCTCGATCTCGTTGAGGCTCGCCATCTGCGGGATATCGCTCCATTCGGCGTTGCGGAAGCTGACCTGCTTGGCGGTGAGCCGCGGCGACAGCGAGAAGGACGCGTCGATGTTGCCGGCGATCACCAGGTCGCGCCCGGTCGCTGCCTTCATGCGCTGCTGCACCAGGTCGCGATAGTCGTTGAAATCGGTCGCCATCAGGACCGTGAATGCGAGCGCGATCACGGCCAGCAACGCCAGCCCGATCCCGGTCAGGATGATCTTCAGTCTCATGCGCCGAACCTCCGGCGTCCCCGGGTCATTCTACGCTGCCGGCGTCAGGCGCCGCAATTCCACCAGGAGGTCTGCGGGCTGGTGAATGATCGCGTGGGCGCCGGCCTTGGTGAGCTCCACGGTTTCGTGATAGCCCCAGGCGACGCCAATTGCAGTCGCCCCGGCCGAGCGGGCCATTTCCATGTCGAAGCTGGTGTCGCCGATGACGACGGTAGCGGCGGCCGCCGTGCCGGTCTCCGCCATCGCCTTCAGCACCATCTCCGGGTCCGGCTTGCTGCGGCACAGGTCGGCGGTCTGCAAGGTGTGGAACCGGTCGCGCAATCCGTGCACCGAGAGGGTGTGCTCGAGCCCGCGCAGATTCTTGCCGGTGGCGACGCCAAGGAAAATCTCCGGCGCAGCCAGTTTCTCGATCAGCTCGCGGATGCCGGGGAACAGCGGCTCTTCCGCGGTGCCTTGTGCATTCGCCACGCGCAGGTCGTGCACGATCTCGCGATACGCGGCCGCCAACGCGCGGTGCGTGTCATCATCGGCTGCGGGCAGCAGGCGCGCGATCGCGACCTCCAGCGTCAGGCCCACGATGCGCCGCACATCCGCAGCGAGCGGCGCCGGCAGATCGTGGCGCGCCCAGGCCGCGCCCATCGCGGCGATGATGTTATGCTGGCTGTCGACCAGCGTGCCGTCGCAATCGAACACGAACAGGCGATGGGGAATGTCAGCCAGCATCAGGCATCCAGGTCCGCGAAGGGATCGCGCTCAGGCTTCGCCGCGAATCCAAAAAAGCTCCAGGTCTTGCGCATATGCTCGGGCAGCGGCGCGGTCACGTCGATCCAGCCCTTGCCGGCCGGATGCGGAATGCGCAGGCGGCGCGCATGGAGATGCAGCTGGCGCGGCAGGTTGTCCTTGGAGAGGAACGCCGTACCGCCGGCATACTTGCCATCGCCGAGGATCGGCGTGCCGAGCGCCACGCAATGCGCGCGCAATTGGTGGGTGCGGCCGGTCACAGGCATCAAGGCGAGCCAGGCCGCCTTCTTGCCGGCCTTCTCCACCATGGCGAATTCGGTGACCGCGCGCTTGCCCTCTTCGTCGACATGGACGCGCTCGGCGCCCTTGCCACCGGCCTTCTGCAGCGGCGCGTCGATGCGGCCGGCGCGCACCTCCGGTACGCCGACCACGACGGCCCAATAGATCTTGCGCGCATCCTTGTGGCGGAAGGCCTCGGTCAGATGCTTGGCGGCACGCGCGTTGCGCGCCAGGGCGAGCACGCCACTGGTGTCGCGGTCGAGACGGTGAACGAGACGCGGCCGCTCCTTGGCATCGAACTGCAAGGCATCGAGCAGATCATCGACGCTGGTGGATAGGCCGCTGCCGCCCTGCACCGCGAGACCGGCGGGCTTGTCGATCACCAGCACGTCGTCGTCCTTGTAGAGCACGGACTTCTGCAGGGTCAGCGACCAGCGCTCGTCGGACGCGCGCGGGCGGCGCTGCTGCGGTTGATCGGGACGTTCCGTCGGCTCGCCCAGCGGCGGCACGCGCACCACCTGGCCCGCTTCGACGCGGTCGCCGGCCTTGGCGCGCTTGCCGTCGAGCCGGATCTGGCCGGTGCGCAGCAGCTTCTCCAGCCGGCCATGGCCGAGCGCGGGGAAGTGCCGCTTGAACCAGCGATCGAGCCGCTGGTCGGCATCCTCATTTTTGATCTCGATTTGCTGCACGCCGCTCATGGGCGTGAGACAGCACGAAAGGCGGGATGAATCAAGCCGCCGCGCGGTTGCGTGGCAGCCACTCCAGCAATCGGTCGGTGGCCATCAAGTAGGCGCCGATCTGCGCCATCTCGTCGAGCCCGGCATCGGTCGCGCCCGAAATGGCGTCGGTGGCAAGGACGAGGCGGAAATCGCGATTGGCGGCGGCGTAGACGGTGGAGCGAGGAGAAGCCGGGAAGTCGGTGCCGCAGATGACGATGGTGGAGATTCCGAGGGACTTGAGGTGCTCTTCGACGGGAGTCTGGAAGAAGGCGGAAAGTCGCGGCTTGTAGCAGATCCACTCCTTGGGCCCGATCTCCTGCAACTTGCCGTCCAGAAGCAGATCGGGCTGCAAGCGCAGCCCGGAAGTCGGTTTCAGATCGTCGACGATCTCGGCGCCGAGGGTGCCCGGCATGACAATGCGCTGGCCGGCCTCGATCAGCGCGCGATGGCACAGATCGACATTCGAGCCGTTGCAGCGATAGAGGCGGACCATGTGGACGATGGGCGCGTGATGCGCGCGGAATGCTTCGACCAGGTGGCGCATCTGCGTTGCCGCAGCACTACTACCACTCACTGTCGCTGGCGCACCTGGATTTACGAAATCGCGTTGAGCATCGATGGTGAGCAACGCGGCCTTTTGGCGCTCCGGCGACAGATAATCTTGCATCCCCGAACCCTGATTATGGTTTCCACAATTGTCGTTCCTGGGACTGGCCTCCACCCCGCTAGGTCCAGTCACAAGCGGCGACCCTAGCGATGGCATTGTAACGGGACAAGTCCATTCGGCGCATGACACGGCCGCCAAATCTGCATTTCTCGCATGGTTCGAAAAGGGTCGGATGTGCCTGGAAACAGGCCCCAAATCACTCGTCTTTATCACCTTGCGCCTTCTTCGCGCGCAGGCGATCCCAGTATTCGATGCGCTTCAGGATCTCGCGTTCGAAGCCCCGTTCGACCGGCTGATAGAAGCGCTCACGAGCCATTCCGTCCGGGAAATAATTCTGCCCAGAGAAGCCTTCGGCGGTGGCGTGATCGTAGCTATATCCTTTGCCATAGCCGAGGTCCTTCATCAGCCGGGTCGGCGCATTGAGGATATGCTTTGGCGGCATCAGCGAGCCGGTCTTGCGCGCCGCCTCGTTGGCGCCGCTCAATGCCTCGTACGCCGCGTTCGATTTGGGCGCGGTGCCGAGATAGATGACGCACTGCGCGATCGCCAGCTCGCCCTCCGGCGAGCCCAAGCGGTCGTAGGCGTCCCAGGCCGACAGCGCTTGCACTAGCGCCTGCGGATCGGCGAGGCCGATATCCTCGACCGCGAAGCGCAGCAGCCGGCGCGCGATGTATTTCGGGTCCTCGCCGCCCACCAGCATGCGCGCCAGCCAATAGAGCGCTGCATCGGTATCGGACCCGCGCAACGACTTGTGCAGCGCGGAAATGAGGTTGTAGTGCCCTTCCTGCGCCTTGTCGTAGAGCGGCGCGCGCTTCTGCACGGCCTTGGTCAGCGCTGCCGGGTCCAGGATTATATCCGGCGGTAGACGGAACAGTTCCTCTGCCATGTTGAGCAGATATCGGCCGTCGCCGTCCGCCATCGCGATCAGCGCAACGCGTGCCTCCGCCGTCAATGGCAGCGCAAAACCCATCAGTTCTTCGGCACGCTTCAGCAGGGTCGTCTGGTCGCCCTCGTGCAGGCGGTTCAGCACGAACACCTGGCAGCGCGACAGCAAGGCGGCATTGAGCTCGAAAGAAGGGTTCTCGGTGGTGGCACCGACCAGCACGATGGTGCCGTCCTCGACATGCGGCAGGAAGCCGTCCTGCTGGCTGCGGTTGAAGCGATGGATCTCGTCGATGAACAGCAGCGTGCCGCGGCCCATCAGGCGTCGCTGCTTGGCCGCCTCGAAGATCTTGCGCAAGTCGGCGACGCCGGAAAAGATCGCGGACAGCATCTCGAAATGCAGATCGACTTTCTCCGCGATCAGGCGCGCGAGCGTGGTCTTGCCGCAGCCCGGCGGACCCCACAGGATCATCGAGGAGATCTGCCCCGCCGCCAGCATGCGCCCAATCGGCGCATTGGCGCCGATCAGGTGATCCTGGCCGACGATCTCCTCCAGGCGCTGCGGGCGGAGGCGGTCGGCCAACGGCCGCGGGGCTTGTGCTTCGAACAGGCCCGACATCGCCTAGCGCACCGTGACGGTCTTGACCTTGCCGTCGCGCTCGACCGTCAGCTCCCATTCGTCGCGCTCGACCGAGAGCACCTCGGTCAGCTGCGCGACGGTCTCGATCTCGGTGCCGTTGATGCGTGCGATGATGTCGCCGGGCCTAAGGCCCAGGCTACGCGCGAACGAATTGCGCTTGATGTCGACGATTACGACACCCTTCCAGCCGCTGACCGAGAGCTCTTCGCCGAGCGCGGGCGAGAGATTGGCGACCTTGGCGCCGGTGAGCGGTTGCTCGCCTTGGAGCACGGTCTCGTCCGGCTCAGGCTCGCGCGGCGCCGGGGTCAGCTCGACCGGCAGATCGATCTGCTTGCCCTTGCGCATCACGGTCACGTCGGCTTCATCGCCGATGCGCAAGGTGGCGAGGCGGAACGCCATGCCCTGCGGGTCCTGCACGTCGCGGCCGTTGATCGCCAGCAGCACGTCGCCCGGCCTGATGCCCGCTTCAGCGGCGGGACCGTTCGGGAAGAGCTCCTTCACCACCACGCCGCCCGGCCTCTCGAAGCCGAGGCTTTCGGCGATCTCCGCGCTCAAGGCCTCGCCGGTGACGCCGAGCCACGGCCGCACCAGCTTGCCGCCATTGGCCTCGGCATCGACCACCGCGCGCACGATGTTGGATGGGATCGCAAAACCGATGCCGATCGACCCGCCGCTCTGCGAGAAGATCGCGGTGTTGATGCCGACCAGCTTGCCGTCGGTGGTGACCAGTGCGCCGCCCGAATTGCCGGGATTGATCGCCGCATCGGTCTGGATGAAAAAGCCGAAATCGTTGATGCCGGTGCGCGTGCGCGCGAGGCCGGAGACGATGCCGCTGGTCACGGTCTGGCCGACACCGAACGGATTGCCGATCGCCAGCACCAGGTCGCCGACCTCCAGGTCGTCGGAATCGCGGAACGGCAGCGTCGGCAGCTTTGCGCCCTTGGTCTCCATGCGCAGCAGCGCCAGATCCATCTGCTCTTCCTGGGCGATCAGCTTCGCTTCGAACTCACGGCCGTCGTTCAGCACCACGCGGATCTCGTCCGCGCCTTCGATGACGTGGTTGTTGGTGACGACGAGGCCATCGTCCTGCACGATGACGCCGGAACCGAGCGCGTTCTGGATGCGCTCGCGCGAGCGGCCGAAGTTGAACTCGTCGCCAAAGAACTGCTTGAAGAACGGATCGTCGAAGAACGGCGAGAGCGCCTGCTGCTTCACGACCTTCTTGGTGTAGATGTTGACCACGGCCGGCGCCACCATCTTCACCACCGGCGCGAAGGTCAGGTTGATCTGCTGGGTCGAGGTCGGGACAGTGTCCTGAGCCAACGCCGGCACGGCGATCAGCGCCGCAACGATCACTCCAATCCGCGCAATCCAGAACCGCATCGGGTCACTCCAACATCATCCTCCTCCCCCAGTATGGGGGGGCCGTCGGCGAATGCCGACATGCGTCGGCGGTGGTGGGGGAAGCGAGCGATGACTTTCTCCCACCGAAACGCGGCTTCCCCCTCCCTGCCCTCCCCAATTGGGGCGAGGAGGAAGTGCATGGCGCCAACATGGTAACAAAAAGGGCAGCCGACAAGGCTGCCCTCATTGCGTGATCTATCCGATCAAGGCCTTACGCCGGGACAGTCTCGCCCTCGGCTTCCTCCGCCTTGGCCTGGACCGGGCCGGAATCCTGGCCCTTGGCCGAGACGTCGCGGTCGACGAACTCGATGATCGCCATCGAGGCCATGTCGCCGTAGCGGAAGCCCGCCTTCAGCACGCGGGTGTAGCCGCCGGCGCGGCTCTTGTAGCGGTCGGCGAGCGTGGTCAGCAGCTTGTCCGCCAGCTTGTCGTCCTTCAGCGAGGCGAGGATCTGACGACGGGCGGCGAGCCCGCCCTTCTTGCCCAGCGTCACCAGCTTCTCGACGATCGGGCGCAGGTCCTTGGCCTTGGGCAGCGTGGTCTTGATCTGCTCATGCTTGATCAAGGCCGCGGCCAGGTTGTTGAACAGCGCTTTGCGGTGCGACGACGTACGGCTCAGCTTGCGGCCGGCAACAGCGTGACGCATGTGGGCTCTCCTCTTCCTCTTGGCTCGCTAGCACCCGCAGGTGTCGCGCGAAACCGGTTGCGATCCCTTCCGCCGCGATGCTCTCGCACCATGAACGGCAGGGCTGGGCCACCATGGCCCGGATACGCGAACGCTCCTGGCTTAGAACGGCTCGTCCAGCCGCTTCGCCAGCTCTTCGATGTTCTCTGGCGGCCAGTTCGGGATCTCCATGCCGAGATGGAGGCCCATCTGCGCCAGCACTTCCTTGATCTCGTTCAGCGACTTGCGGCCGAAGTTCGGCGTGCGGAGCATCTCCGCCTCGGTCTTCTGCACCAGATCGCCGATATAGACGATGTTGTCGTTCTTGAGGCAGTTGGCCGAGCGGACCGACAGCTCCAGCTCGTCGACCTTGCGCAGCAGGTTCTTGTTGAACGGCGGCTCGACCGACTTCGCTTCCTCGCTGGCGGCCGACGGCTCCTCGAAGTTGATGAAGAGCTGCAGCTGCTCCTGCAGGATGCGCGCGGCGATGGCGAGCGAATCCTCCGGCGTCACGGCGCCGTTGGTCTCCACCTGCATCGACAGCTTGTCATAGTCGGTGACCTGGCCGACGCGGCTGTTCTCGACCTTGTACGAGACCTTGCGCACCGGCGAGAAGATGGCATCGACCGGGATGAGGCCGATCGGCGCGTCTTCCGGGCGGTTCTGCGAGGCCGCGATGTAGCCCTTGCCGTTGTTGACGGTGAACTCGATGTTCAGCGTCGCGCCCTGGTCGAGGGTGCACAGCACGAGGTCCGGATTGAGGATCTCGATGTCGTGGCCGGCTTCGATCTGGCCGGCCTTCACCTCGCCCGGGCCCTGGGCGCGCAGGCGCATCCGCTTCGGACCGTCGCCGCCCATGCGCAGCGCGATCTGCTTGATGTTGAGGACGAGATCGGTCACGTCCTCGCGCACGCCGGGGATCGACGAGAACTCGTGCAGCACGCCGTCGATGTGGACGGCCGTCACGGCGGCGCCCTGCAGCGACGACAGCAGGATGCGGCGCAGGGCGTTGCCCAGCGTCAGGCCGAAGCCGCGCTCCAGCGGCTCGGCCACCACGGTCGCGAAACGCTTCGCGTCGTGGCCGCCATCGATCTTCTTGTTGGCCTTAATCAGTTCGGTCCAGTTTTTCTGAATCACGGCTCTAAACCTTCATGCATCTGGGGCGAGCAGCCATTCAATCGCTCTCACCCCGGTTCGACCTCGATACTCAGGCTCCGGCCAGCCGGTTTGCAGTCATGCGCGGGACACGAACCCGCTGGTGGCCGGATAAAGCACCGGCCCCGTTGGGGCCGGGCTGCAAATCCAATCAGACGCGGCGACGCTTGGGCGGGCGGCATCCGTTGTGCGGGATCGGCGTCACGTCGCGGATCGACGTGATGGTGAAGCCGGCGGCCTGCAGAGCGCGCAGCGCGGACTCGCGGCCGGCGCCCGGCCCCTTCACCTCGACCTCGAGGATCTTCACGCCATGCTCCGACGCCTTCTTGGCGGCCGCGTCGGCGGCAACCTGGGCGGCGTACGGCGTCGACTTGCGCGAGCCCTTGAAGCCCAGCGCACCGGCCGAGGACCAGGCGATGGTGTTGCCCTGGTCGTCGGTGATGGTGATCATCGTGTTGTTGAAGCTGGCGTTCACGTGCGCGACGCCGGAGCTGATGTTCTTGCGCTCGCGACGCTTCACGCGCCCGGCCGGAGCGTTCGCGCTCGCGCCGGAGGAAGCCGCTGGTGCTGCTGGTGCCTTCGCCATAATCCGTTCCGTTTCCTTGAGTGGTCCTTAGACCGTCTTCTTCTTGCCGGCGATCGCCTTGGCCGGGCCCTTGCGGGTGCGCGCATTGGTGTGCGTGCGCTGGCCACGGACCGGCAGGCCCTTGCGATGGCGCAGGCCGCGATAGCAGCCGAGGTCCATCAGACGCTTGATGTTCATCGCGGTCTCGCGCCGCAGATCGCCTTCGACCGTGTAGTCCTGGTCGATGACTTCGCGGATCCGCACCACTTCGGCGTCGGTCAGCTGCGAGACGCGCCGCTCGGCCGGGATGCCGACCTTGGCGGTGATCTCCTTGGCTTTGGCCGGGCCAATGCCGGTGATGTAGGTCAGGGCGATAACCACCCGCTTCTGCGTCGGAATGTTGACGCCCGCAATACGCGCCACGATGCTGCTCCTTAAAGCTAAGCTCTTGTTCGATCAGGGCAAAGCCAATCGGCCCGGTCGCCCCCGGCGATCGAGAAGGCGCGCATTATATTGCGATTCGCCCCCTCGTCAATGCCGAAAGCCGAATTCGTGCCAACTCGCTTTCGCCTTCTAGATCAAGCGGTTAAGGCTTGATCCTGGAAAGCACGCCCGCGATCTCCTTGGTCACCTGATCGGGCGCCGCCATGCCGTCCACCGGATACAGCAGCCCCTTCGCCTTGTAGTACGGCAGGATCGGCGCCGTCTGCTCGCGATAGGCCTTCAGGCGCGCCTTCACCGTCTCTGCGTTGTCGTCCTTGCGCCGGGTGAACTCGGTGCTGCCGCACACATCGCACACGCCCGGCTTCTTCGGCTGCTTGAACTTGTCGTGGTAGCCGGCCTTGCACTTGGCGCACTCGAAGCGACCGGAAATGCGCTCGACCAGTGCCGCTTCGTCGACCACGAACTCGATCACGCCATCGATCTTGGTGCCCTTCTCGGCGAGCATCTCGTCCAGCGCAGTCGCCTGATTGACCGTGCGCGGAAAGCCGTCCAGCACGAAGCCGGCCTTGCAGTCCGGCTCCTCGATCCGCTTGGCGATCATGCCGATGACGATCTCGTCCGAGACCAGTTGCCCGGCCGCCATCACCTTGTCGGCCGCCTTGCCGAGTTCGGTCCCGGCGGCGCGCTCGGCGCGCAGCATCACACCGGTCGACAATTGAACCAGCTTGTGATGCTTCTCCAGCCTTTCCGCCTGCGTCCCCTTGCCCGCACCCGGCGGGCCCAACAGGATCAGCTTCACCCCCGACGTCCTTTCAGCCTGGCTTTCTTGATGAGACCTTCATACCGGTGGGCCAGAAGATGCGAGTGCACCTGCGACACCGTGTCCATCGTGACCGACACGACGATCAGCAGCGAGGTGCCGCCGAAATAGAACGGCACGGAGTATTGCGAGATCAGGATCTCGGGCAGCACGCAGACCGCGCACAGATAGGCGGCGCCCAGCACGGTCAGGCGCGTCAGCACATAGTCCAGGTGCTCCGAGGTGTTCTTGCCCGGGCGGATGCCCGGCAGGAAGCCGCCGTTCTTCTTCAGGTTCTCCGCCGTCTCGTCCGGATTGAAGACGATCGCGGTGTAGAAGAACGCGAAGAAGGTGATCAGCCCAAGATACATCGCGATGTAGAGCGGCTGGCCGTGGCTGAACCAGCGGATCAGGGTCTGCACCCACTCGGGCAGGTCGGCTTGGTTGGAATAGAAGCTGGCGACCGTCAGCGGCAGCAGCAGGATCGAGGACGCGAAGATCGGCGGAATGACGCCCGACATGTTGAGCTTCAGCGGCAGATGCGAGGATTCGCCGCCGAACATGCGGTTGCCGACCTGGCGCTTGGGATACTGCACGATCAGGCGCCGCTGGGCGCGCTCGAAGAACACCACGAAGGTGATGACGGCAACCGCGCCGACCGCGATGCCGACCACCAGCAGCGGATTGATGGAGCCGGCGCGCAGCTGCTCGAACACCTGGCTGAGCGCGCTCGGCAGGCGCGCGACGATGCCGGCGAAGATGATGAGCGAGATGCCGTTGCCGATGCCGCGGGCGGTGATCTGCTCGCCCAGCCACATCAGGAACATGGTGCCGCAGGTCAGCGTGATCATGGTGGTGAAGAGGAAGAACGCGCCCGGATCGATCACCGCGCCGGCGCCGCTGGGGGCCGCCATGTTCTGCAGGCCGTTGGCAATGCCGAGCGACTGGGCGAGGGCCAGCACCAGGGTGCCGTAACGGGTATACTGGTTGATCTTGCGCCGGCCGCTCTCGCCTTCCTTCTTCCAGGCCTCCAGCGTCGGGACGACCGAGGTCAGGAGCTGCATGATGATGGACGCGGAGATGTAGGGCATGATGCCCAGGGCGAACACCGTCATGCGGCTGATGGCGCCGCCGGCGAACATGTCCACCATGCCGAGGACACCGCCGGAATGCTGCTGGAAGATCTGCTGGAACGCGACCGAGTCGATGCCCGGCAGCGGGATATAAGCGCCGATCCGGGCCACGATCAGGATGCCCAGGGTGTACCAGATGCGCTGCTTGAGCTCGGTCGCCTTGGAAAGCGCGCCGAAATTGATACTGGAGGCCAGTTGTTCCGCGGCCGATGCCATATTGGGCAAGCTCCTCTAATGCGGTCCGCAGCCTATATGGTGTCTCCGGCCCGCCTACTCCAAGGCCCGGGGTCGCGAAGGACCCCTTAGGCCTTCGCCTTGGTCTCTTCCTTCTTGGGCTTCGGGGCCTTCACGATGACCGAGCCGCCCAGCTTTTCGACCGCGGCGACCGCCGACTTGGAGGCGCCCGCGACTTCGATGGTCAGCTTGGTCTTCAGTTCGCCCTTGCCGAGCAGCCGGACGCCGTCGCGCACGCGGCTGAGGAGGCCGGCGGCAACCAGGTCCGCCCCGGTCACCGTCTTGCTGGCGTCCAGGCGCTTGGTCTCGATCGCCTGCTGCACGCGGCCCAGATTCACTTCGACCAGGTCGAGGCGGAAGACGTTGTTGAAGCCCTTCTTGGGCAGGCGGCGGAACAGCGGCATCTGGCCGCCTTCGAACCCTTTGATCGCCACGCCGGTGCGCGCAGTCTGGCCCTTGCCGCCGCGGCCGCCGGTCTTGCCCTTGCCCGAACCGATGCCGCGGCCGATGCGGATGCGGCTCTTGCGGGCGCCCGGATTGTCGGAAAGCTGATTGAGTTTCATGATCTTATCCTGCTTTCGCGCCGGCCCATGAGATTTCCACTGGGGGGACTTCCGGGGCCGGAGCGCTTCGTTACTTCGCCGGTTCGACCCGCACCAGGTGGCTGACCTTGCGGATCATGCCGCGCACCGACGGCGTGTCGGCGACTTCGCTGCTGCGGTTCATCTTGTTGAGGCCGAGGCCGATCAGCGTGTCGCGCTGGCCGGGCTTGCGGCCGATCGGGCTGCCGATCTGGGTGACCTTCAATTTGCCGGACATGTTCGCCTCGTCTTACTCGCGCGCGTCGGCTTCAGCGCCGCGCTTGCTGCCGATGATGTCGCTGACCTTCTTGCCGCGGCGCGCCGCCACCGAACGCGGCGAGTTGCTGCGGGAGAGGGCATCGAACGCCGCCTTGATCATGTTGTGCGGGTTCGAGGTGCCGACCGACTTCGCCACCACGTCGTGGATGCCGAGCGCCTCGCAGATCGCGCGCACCGGGCCGCCGGCGATGATGCCGGTGCCGGCGTCCGCCGCCCGCATCACCACGTTGCCGGCGCCGTAATGGCCGATCACGTCGTGGTGCAAGGTCCGCCCCTCACGAAGGGGAACGCGGATCATCTGCCGCTTGGCATGCTCGGTCGCCTTGCGGATCGCCTCGGGCACTTCGCGCGCCTTGCCGGAGCCGTGACCGACGCGACCCTTGCCGTCGCCGACCACCACGATCGCCGCGAAGCCGAAGCGCTTGCCGCCCTTCACCACCTTGGCGACGCGGTTGATGCCGACCAGCTTCTCGATCAGCTCGGGCTCCGCGTTGCGATCGCGCTCCCGCTCCCGATCGCCGCCGCGCCGCTCTCTCTTTTCCTGCTTTGCCATAAAGCTACATCCTTCCTGAACGGCGCTTAGAACGCCAAGCCGCCTTCGCGGGCGGCGTCGGCCAGCGCCTTGATGCGGCCGTGATACATGTAACCGCCGCGGTCGAACACGACGTCCTTGATGCCCTTCGCGGTGGCGCGGGAAGCGATCAGCTTGCCCACTTCCTTGGCCGCGTCGAGGTTGGCGCCGGTCTTCAGCTTGCCCTTCAGCTCCTTGTCGAGCGTGGAGGCGGCCGCCACCGTCGCGCCGTTCACATCGTCGATGATCTGCGCGTAGATGTGCATCGAAGAACGGAACACCGACAGGCGCGGCCGGCCGACCGCCTTCTGGCGGATCGCGGCGCGCGTGCGAGTCTGGCGGCGCTTGAACAGCTTGTTTGCCTTATCCATTGGCCAATCCTTACTTCTTCTTGCCTTCCTTACGCAGGATGGTCTCGGTGTCGTACTTGATGCCCTTGCCCTTGTAGGGCTCCGGCGGACGGACGGCGCGGATCTCGGCCGCGACCTGGCCGACTTTCTGCTTGTCGAAGCCGCTGATCAGCACCGCGGTCGGCTTCTCGCACTTGATCGTGATGCCTTCCGGGATCGGATACAGCACGTCGTGGCTGTAGCCCATCTGCAGCTGCAGGTTCTTGCCCTGGACCGCGGCGCGATAGCCAACGCCGTTGATCTCCAGGGCCTTGCTGTAGCCCTTGCTCACGCCCTCGACCATGTTGCGCAGGTTGGCGCGGGTCGTGCCCCACAGGACGCGGGACCGGGTGTCCTCCTGGACCGGCTTCACCCAGACCTTGCCGTCCTTCACGGACACTTCGACTTCCTTGGTGATCGGCAGCTTCAGCGTGCCGAGCTTGCCCTTCACGGTCGCGACGCCGCCGGCGACGTCGACGGTGACGCCCTGCGGGATGGAGACCGGGTTCTTGCCTACGCGGGACATGACGTTCCTCTTAGAACACGCGGCACAGCACTTCGCCGCCGACGTTCGCCGAGCGCGCGTCGTTCTCCGACATCACGCCCCGCGGGGTCGACAGGATCGAAATACCGAGCCCGTTGTAGTAGCGCGGAAGGTCCGCGATCTTCGAATAGACCCGACGGCCAGGCTTCGACACGCGATGGATCTCGCGGATCACCGGCGTGCCCTCGTGGTACTTGAGCTCGATGGTGATGGCGCCGCCCGGATTGGTCTGGTCGACGGTGTAGTGACGGATGTAGCCTTCCCGCTTCAGCACCTCGAGCACGTTCGCGCGCAGCTTCGAAGCCGGCGTCGTGCAGCTGGACATGCCCGCCTTCTGGGCATTCCGGATGCGGGTCAGCATATCTCCCAACGGATCGCTCAACGGCATTGGTCCGATCCTCCTTACCAGCTTGCCTTGACCATGCCCGGGATCTGGCCGGTCGACGCCAGTTGCCGCAGCGCGATACGCGACAAGCGGAACTTGCGGTAGACCGAGCGCGAACGGCCCGTCAGGTCACAGCGATGTTTAATGCGCACCTTCGACGAATTGCGCGGCATCTCGGCCAGCTTCAGGCGGGCCGCGAAGCGGTCCTCCATCGCCAGGTTGTCGTTGTCCGCGATCGCCTTCAGCTTCGCGCGCTTGGCGGCGTACCTCTTCGCCAGGCGCTCGCGCTTCTTGTTGCGTTCGATTGAGCTGGTCTTCGCCATCTCGTCCTCTCCTTTAGGCTCAGGCCACGAAGGGCATCTGGAAGCCCTTCAGCAACGCCTTCGCCTCGGCGTCAGTCTTTGCGGTCGTGCAGATCACGATGTCCATGCCACGGACCTTGTCGACCTTGTCGTAGTCGATCTCCGGGAACACCAGCTGCTCCTTGAGGCCGAGCGTGTAGTTGCCCCGGCCGTCGAAGCTCTTGCCGCTGACGCCGCGGAAGTCGCGGACGCGCGGCAGCGCGATGGTGATCAGGCGGTCGAGGAACTCGTACATCCGCTGGCGGCGCAAGGTCACCTTGCAGCCGATGTTCATTCCTTCGCGCAGCTTGAAGGTGGCGATCGACTTGCGCGCCTTGGTGATCACCGGCTTCTGGCCGGCGATCGCGGTCAGCTCCGCCACCGCGGCGTTGATCTTCTTGGAGTCGGAGGTCGCTTCGCCGACACCCATGTTGATCACGATCTTGTCGATCCGCGGCGCCTGCAGGGGGTTCTCGTAGGAGAACTCCTTGATCAGCTCGGCGCGCACGACCTTTTCGTAGTGCTCTTGCAAACGGGCAACCATCGGCCCTCTCCTCAATCCAAAGCTTCGCCGGAGCGGCGCGCGACGCGAACCTTGCGCTCGCCGTCCATCTTGTAGCCGACGCGGGTCGGCTTCTCGGTCTTGGGGTCGATCAGCGCCACGTTGGAGACGTGGATCGACAGCTCCTTCTGCACGATGCCGCCTTCCTGCTGCATCGACTGCTTCTGGTGCCGCTGGGCCATGTTGATGCCCTGCACGACCACGCGGTTCTCCTCGCGCAAGACCTTCAGGATCTCGCCGCTCTTGCCCTTGTCGCGACCGGTGATCACAACCACCTTGTCGCCCTTCTTCACTTTCAGTTTCGTCGCCATGACCTGGTCCTTTCCCGCGTCGCCTACAGCACTTCAGGCGCGAGCGAGATGATCTTCATGAACTTCTTGGCACGCAGCTCGCGCGTCACCGGGCCGAAAATGCGGGTCCCGATCGGCTCGCCCTGCTTGTTGATCAGGACGGCTGCGTTGCGGTCGAAGCGGATCGACGTGCCGTCGGCGCGCCGGATCTCCTTCGCCGTGCGGACGATCACCGCCTGGTGAACGTCGCCCTTCTTCACTTTGCCGCGCGGGATCGCCTCCTTGATCGAGACGACGATGACGTCGCCTACGCTCGCGGTGCGGCGCTTCGAACCGCCCAGCACTTTGATGCACTGCACCCTGCGTGCGCCGGAATTATCGGCGACATCCAGGTTCGTTTGCATCTGGATCATGGCCGGACCCTTTCTTCTTGTTTACTGGCCGGCAGCGGCGTCTTCCGACACCACTTCCCAGCGCTTTCTCTTGGAAATCGGCGCGCACTCACGGATGAAAACCGTGTCGCCGATCTTGTGCACGTTGCCCTCGTCGTGCGCCGCATAGCGCTTCGAACGACGGATGAACTTCTTGTAGACCGGGTGCATGACGCGACGCTCGACCGACACGATCACGGTCTTGTCGTTCTTGTCGCTGACCACGGTGCCTTGCAACACTCGCCGAGGCATGTCTCGCTCCTACTCTCTTCCGTTCGCCCTAGGCTTTCGCCTTGGCGGTCTTCTTGGCCGCAGCCTTCTTGGCCTTCGGCGTGGTCGTCTTCGGCTTCTTGGCCTTGGCTTCCGCCTTCGGCTTCGCCGCCTTCTTCACCTTGGCCTTCGCCTTGGGGGCCGGCTTGGCTTCCGCCGCCGGCTTGGCAGCCGGGGCCGTCGCCGCGGCCTTCTGGCCGAGGAAGGTGTTGATGCGCGCGATCTCGCGCCGCACCGAGCGCACGCGCGCGGTGTTCTCAAGCTGGCCGTTGGCCTGCTGGAATCGCAGGTTGAAGGCCTCCTTCTTCAGGCTCGCGAGGTCAGTCTTCAGCTGATCCTCGGTCTTCATGCGCAGTTCTTCCGCACCCATCTCTCTTCTCCCTGCGCCCTATTCTTCGCCCAGACGGCTGACGACGCGCGTCTTGATCGGCAACTTGGCGGCCGCCAGCGCGAACGCCTCGTGCGCCAGCTGCTTCGGCACGCCATCCATCTCGAACATGATGCGGCCGGGATGCACGCGGCAGACCCAATATTCCGGCGTGCCCTTGCCCGAGCCCATGCGCACTTCGGCCGGCTTGCGGCTGACCGGCACGTCCGGGAAGATCCGGATCCACACCTTGCCGATGCGCTTCATGTGGCGCGTGATGGCGCGGCGGGCGGCCTCGATCTGGCGCGCGGTCACGCGGGCCGGCTCCACTGCCTTCAGCCCGTAGGAGCCGAAGTTGAGGGTGGTGCCGCCCTTGGCGTCGCCGTGGATGCGGCCCTTGTGCGCCTTGCGGAATTTGGTTCGCTTTGGCGAAAGCATGTTCCTTCGTCCTTATCTTCCGGCGATGCGCGATCAGCGCGCCGCCTGATGCTCCATGGCCCGCTTGTCGAGGGCCATCGGGTCGTGGGCCATGATCTCGCCCTTGAACACCCAGACCTTCACGCCGCAGGTGCCGTAGGTGGTCTTGGCCGTTCCCTCGCCGAAATCGATCTCGGCGCGCAGGGTGTGCAGCGGCACGCGGCCTTCGCGGTACCACTCCATGCGGGCGATTTCCGCCCCGCCCAGACGGCCGGAGCAGTTGATGCGGATGCCGAGGGCGCCGAGGCGCATCGCCGACTGGACCGCGCGCTTCATGGCGCGGCGGAACGCGACGCGGCGCTCCAGCTGCTGCGCGATGTTGTCGGCGATCAGCTTGGCGTCGATCTCGGGCTTGCGGATCTCGACGATGTTGAGGCTGACTTCCGAGCCCGTCATCTTGGCGAGGTCGGAGCGCAGCTTCTCGATGTCGGCGCCCTTCTTGCCGATGACGACGCCGGGGCGTGCGGTGTGGATCGTGACCCGCGCCTTCTTGGCCGGGCGCTCGATCACGATCCGGGAAACACCAGCCTGTCCCAGACGCTCGCTCAGATACTTCTTGAGCTTCAGATCCTCGTGCAGCAGGTCGGCGAAATCGCGGCTCGCGAACCAGCGCGAGTCCCAGGTGCGATTGATGCCGACGCGCAGGCCGATCGGGTTGACCTTCTGTCCCATTACGCCTTCTCCTCCTGGTCGGCGCGCTCGCGCACGACCACGGTGATGTTGCTCCAGGTCTTGGTGACGCGCGCGCCGCGGCCGCGGGCGCGGGCGTGGAAGCGCTTCAGCTTCAGGCTGCGGCCCACGAACGCCTCGGCCACCACCAGGCGGTCGACGTCGAGCGAATGGTTGTTCTCGGCATTCGCGATCGCGGCCTGCAGGACCTTCTTCACGTCGTTGGCGGCGCGCCGCTTGGAGAACGTCAGCGCGGCGATCGCCGGCTGCGCGCCGAGACCGCGGATCATCTGCGCCACCAGGTTGACCTTGCGCGGGCTCGCCTGGATGACCGATGCGCTGGCGCTCGCCTCGGTGCTCTTGAGCGCGCGCGGAGTCTTTGCCTTGCTCATGCTGCGCCTTCCCTCTTCGCCTTGCGGTCGGCGCTGTGGCCGGAGAAGGTCCGCGTCGGAGCGAACTCGCCGAACTTGTGGCCGATCATGTTCTCGGTCACCAGCACGGGCAGGAACTTCTGGCCGTTATGCACGCCGAACGTCAGACCCACGAACTGCGGCAGGATCGTCGAGCGCCGCGACCAGGTCTTGATCACTTCATTGCGGCCCGAACCGCGCGCGGCTTCCGCCTTCTTCAGGAGGTAGCCATCCACGAACGGACCTTTCCAAACCGAGCGAGCCATCGAGCGATCTCCTTACTTGCTCGCGTGACGACGGCGCAGGATCTGGCCGTCCGTCTTCTTGTTGTGACGCGTCTTCTTGCCCTTGGTCGAAATGCCCCAGGGGGTGACCCAGTGCATGCCGCCGTTGGTGCGACCGCCGTGCGGGTGGTCGACCGGGTTCATGGCGATGCCGCGGGTCGACGGGCGGATGCCCAGCCAGCGCGCGCGGCCCGCCTTGCCGAGGGCGGTGTTCTGGTTGTCCGGGTTGCTGACGGCGCCGATGGTCGCCATGCACTCGGCCTGCACCATGCGCACTTCGCCGGAGGACATGCGCAGCAGCGCGTTGCCCTGGTCGCGGCCGACCAGCTGGACGAAGGCGCCGGCGGCGCGGGCCATCTGGCCGCCCTTGCCGGGCTTCAGCTCGACATTGTGCACGATCGTGCCGACCGGGATGCTCTTCAGCGGCATCGCGTTGCCCGGCTTCACGTCGACGCGCTCGCCGGAGACGACCACGTCGCCCGCCTTCAAGCGCTGCGGCGCCAGGATGTAGCTGAGCTCGCCATCCTCGTACTTCACCAGCGCGATGAACGCCGTGCGGTTCGGATCGTACTCCAGTCGCTCGACCGTCGCCGCCACGTCGAACTTGCGGCGCTTGAAGTCGATCAGGCGGTACCGGCGCTTGTGGCCGCCGCCCTTCCGGAACGCAGTCAGACGACCGTAGTTGTTGCGGCCGCCGCTCTTCTTCAGGCCTTCGGTCAATTCCTTGACCGGCTTGCCCTTATGCAGGTCGGACCGGTCCACGATGATGACGTGGCGGATACCCGCGGAGGTCGGCTTAAATTGCTTCAAAGCCATCGCTTACACTCCCGTCGTGACGTCGATGGTCTGGCCCTGGGCCAGAGTCACGACTGCCTTCTTGGTGTCGTTGCGCTTGCCGACAAAGCCGCGGAACCGCTTGACCTTGCCCTGGCTGCGCAGGGTGTTCACCGCCGTCACCTTCACCTTGAACACGCCCTCGACCGCCGCCTTGATCTCCGGCTTGGTCGCATCGAGCGGAACCCGGAACGTGACCTGGTTGTGCTGCGAAGCCAGCGTGCTCTTCTCGGTCACCACCGGCCGGCGGATGATGTCGTACATCTCCGCCTGGCTCAGGTTCACCACCGGCTTCTTCATCGGTCGTGCGCGGCTCATTTCAGTCGCTCCACCAAATGCTCCATCGCGCCCTTGGTCAGGACCAGGGTGTCGCGACGGAGGATGTCGTACACATTCGCGCCCTGCTGCGGCAGCACATCCACGTTCGGGATGTTGCGCGCGGCCTTGGCGAACTGCTCGTTGACCTCGGGGCCATCGATGACCAGGACCGAGCCCCAGCCCAGCTTCTTGAACTGGGCCGCCAGCTCCTTGGTCTTGCCGTTGGCCTTGGCCTCGCCCCACACCACCAGCTTGCCGTCCTTGTGCTTGGCGCTGAGGGCGTTCTTGAGGGCGAGCTTGCGCACCTTCTTCGGCAGATCGTGCGCGTGGCTGCGGACAACCGGACCGAAGATGGTCGCGCCGCCGCGGAACTGCGGCGAGCGCAGCGAACCCTGGCGGGCGTTGCCGGTGCCCTTCTGGCTGTACGGCTTCTTGGTGGTGCCGGAGATGTCGCCGATCTCCTTGGTCTTGTGCGTGCCGGCCCGGCGCTTCGCGAGCTGCCAGTTGACGCAGCGCGCCAGGATGTCCTTGCGCACCTTGCGGCCGAAGATGTCGGCGAACACGGCGTCGTCGATTTCGACCTCGCCGACCGCCTTGTTGCTGATGTCCGTGACCTTCAGTTTCATGACTGCTCGTCCTTGTCCTTAGGCCGCCGCTTCGGCTTTGGCCTTGAGCGCAGCCGGGAACGGCAGGCCCTTCGGGGCCTTGCGCTTCACCGCATCGCTCACCAGCACATAGCTCCCGTCATGGCCCGGCACCGCGCCCTTGATCAGGAGCAGGCCTTCGGCCTCGTCGGTCGAAACCACGGTCAGGTTCTGCGTCGTCACCCGCTCGACACCCAGGTGGCCGGCCATCTTCTTGCCGGGGAAGGTGCGGCCGGGGTCCTGGCGGTTGCCGGTCGAACCATGGCTGCGATGCGAGATCGACACGCCATGGGTCGCGCGCAGGCCGCCGAAGTTCCAGCGCTTCATGGCGCCGGCGAAGCCCTTGCCGATGGTGGTGCCGACCACGTCGACGAACTGGCCGGCGACGAAGTGGTTGACCGACAGCTCGGCGCCGACTTCGAGCAGCGCGTCCTTCGACACGCGGAACTCGGCCAGCTTGGCCTTCGGCTCGACCTTCGACTTGGCGAAGGAGCCGCGCTGGGCCTTGGAAACGTTCTTCACCTTGGCCTTGCCCACGCCGAGCTGCACGGCGTTGTAGCCATGCTTGTCCTCGGTGCGGACATCGACGACCTGGCAGGTGTCGACCTTCAGCACGGTGACGGGCACGTGGCTGCCGTCTTCCGCGAAGATCCTGGTCATGCCCATCTTCTGGGCGATCAATCCGGTGCGCATAGGATGCCGCCCCTTAGTTCTTCAGTTTGATCTCGACGTCGACGCCGGCGGCGAGGTCGAGCTTCATCAGCGCGTCCACGGTCTGCGGCGTCGGATCGACGATGTCGAGCAGCCGCTTGTGGGTGCGGATCTCGAACTGCTCGCGGCTCTTCTTGTCGACGTGCGGCGACCGGTTCACGGTGAAACGCTCGATGCGCGTCGGCAGCGGGATCGGGCCGCGGACCTGGGCGCCGGTGCGCTTCGCCGTCGTCACGATCTCGTTGGTCGACTGGTCGAGCACGCGATGGTCGAACGCTTTCAGTCGGATGCGGATATTTTGGTTATCCATTGCTCAGGTCCTTCGGCTTCCCGCCTTTTACTCGATGATGCTGGCGACGACGCCGGCGCCGACGGTGCGGCCGCCTTCGCGGATCGCGAAGCGCAGGCCCTCGTCCATCGCGATCGGCGCGATCAGGTGCACTTC
>Ga0081538_10001853_pt1 | contig 21323 bp, 25 predicted proteins | sample TabmetS5T2R1_FD_71022 | JGI IMG/M metagenome (GOLD analysis project Ga0081538, IMG submission 71022) | Tabebuia heterophylla rhizosphere microbial communities from the University of Puerto Rico - S5T2R1 | ecosystem: Host-associated > Plants > Roots > Rhizosphere ...
GTGGGTTGTTGGCGCGTCGGCTCCCTGCACGGGTTCACCTGCCCTTGATTCGCTTGGAGCCGTTCCCCGACGGAGGGACGCAAGCCCGTTGGGCTTCTATAGGTTTTCTCTTTGCAGGCACACGCTTCTCTGGCATGTTATTGCGGCTTCTCGATGGGCCTGAGGTTTCCTCACGATGTCACGAGCCAATCCGACCTGTGGCTCACCGCACATCGGGGAACTGTCGATACCCGGTTACAAGCTCCGCACCTAACCGAGGGCCTGCGCAAGGAGGTGGCGAGCGCGGTTCCTCTTGGACGCATTACCCCTCCGCGCGGGATCGCCTACGTGGCCCCTTTCCTGGCTTCGGATGCATATTCCTATATGACGGGAGCCGGGCTGGTAGTTGAAGGTGGCTTTCTGGGGCAGCAAACACCGAGCCCGAGATACGACGGACCGGGTTTGGCTGTGGTACGGGAAGTCAAGACTTCCCCGCCAACTTCTGGTCAACCCATTGTTTACCCATCTCAAAGGCGTGTTTGTCAGCCTCCTCCCACACCGGGAACGTCGCTTCTCCTGGATAGATAAGTTCTTGTTGGCCGTTTCCGTCTTCGGCTGGCAAAACAACCAGGGCCCTGGGAATCCACCCCCCGGTTTTCATTTCGTATGAGGAAAGCCAAATGACGTGGTTTTTGTAGTCGATCTTCGTGGTATGCATTTCGATTTTCTCGTCAATATTCTCGTGCATCGCTATCCTCCTGCTGCCTGGCACTGCGGGGCGCGACCTTCGGCTGGTTTCATTCCAGATCAAGCTCACCCCCAAGCGAGTTGATCGCCACCCATAGAAACCCGTCTCCTCACGAAAGGCTGAACCGCCAGGCGGCACGTGCCGCGACGTAGGCGCACACGCTGGCGCTGCCTGCGAGATGAGGTCTTCGAGAACCTTGCGCAAAACCTGTGCCATCGTTTCCAAACGAGGGCGTCCACAGGGACAGTCCGAGAACGAAGTTTTCCGACGTGGAGTGGGCGTCGTTGGTATCAGGCCCTCGTTGTGCCATGCTTGTCCGAAGTAGAGCAAGCATTTCGCCTCACACAAGATCAGCAGTCGAGCGCGCGGATGTTTCAATTTGAAAGAAGGCTTCCTCAAAAAGAAGGCTTCCTCAAGATGAGAAGGAGAAAGCACGGGCAGCCGCTCTGTGGTTCTTTGCTGCTCTGACAGCTCAGCATCATAGCGCTGCCAGCAGGTCGGAAGATGGGCCAAAGCCCCGGATCGCGGGTGAGGGGAGGCGCCGCATCGGGATTGGGTGGTGGCCGCAGCCTTCGTGGCCTCGTTGGCTGGGCTCAGCGGAGCGCCTGGCGAAGCCTCACCGGTGGCGACAGGGTATGGATTGGGCCCTCTCTGGCATAGGTCTTGCTGCGATACTCTGGTGGAGACAAGGGCGCCGTCGGTGATACTAGAGGTGACTGAAGGTATACGGCGTGCCCTTCTTGCGACCGTTTGAAACCCTCTTGGCCATAAGAGGCCTCCCCTGAAACTACCCCCCGGCCTCTTGTTGGCCGGCAGCACGGGAGGGAGGAGTCATGAGCACAGCACGGCCGTCTCAGCGCGAACAGAGGGCTTTCGGACGGCTCTCCCGAGATGAGGCCGCACGGGACCTCGAGGCCCTGCGTCGAGACATCCGACGGCACAATTACCTCTACTACGTGGAGAACAAGCCTGAGATCTCTGACGAGGAGTACGATCGCCTGTTCGAAGCCCTCAGGCGGCTCGAGACGGCCTTTCCCGACCTCATCACGCCCGACTCGCCGACCCAACGCGTCGGCGCCGAGCCGCGCGAGGAGTTTCCCATTATCGAGCATACGACGCCTATGCTCAGCCTCGACGCCACCCGCGAGGAGGCGGCGGTGCGGCGCTTCGACGCACGCCTGCGCAAGGCCCTAGGCGGTCATGTCCGTTACGTCGTGGAGGAGAAATTCGACGGCGTTTCCATCGAGCTCGTCTATGAGGGCAGCGTCTTAGTGCGGGCGGTCACGCGGGGCGACGGCTACCGGGGGGAAGGGATAACCGAGAACGCCAAGACCATCCGCTCGGTGCCGCGGCGCCTGCGCGGCGAGGAGCGCGAGGCGCCGCCGTTTCTCGCCCTGCGCGGCGAAGTACTCATGAACATCTCGGCCTTCAGAACGTTGAACCGCCAGCTCCTCGAAGCGGGTGCGGAATCCTTCGCCAATCCCCGCAATGCAGCGTCCGGCTCATTGCGCCAGCTCGATCCGCGCATCACCGCGGGGCGCCCCCTGGAGTTCGTAGCCTATGAGATTCTGGCCGTGAAGGGCGAAGAGTTCAAGACTCATACCGAGGCACTCCAGGCCTTGCAAGCCTGGGGCCTGCGCGTGCCGGAGCGGGCGGCCGTCGTCACCGACGTCGATGCGGTCATCGAGCACCACGCGCAGTGGATTGCGGGGCGCGATGCGCTCGATTACGAGATCGACGGCATCGTCATCAAGCTCGACGACCTCAAGGCCCGCGAGCGGCTCGGATCCACTGCCCACCACCCGCGCTGGGCGATAGCGTATAAGTTCGAGCCACGTCACGAAATCACCCGGGTGGAGGACATCGTCGTCCAGGTGGGACGCACCGGCATCCTCACGCCGGTCGCCTTGCTGCGCCCAATCGAGGTCGGCGGCGTGACGGTGTCGCGCGCCTCGCTCCACAACCGCGAGATCGTGCAGCGGAAGGACGTGCGCGTCGGCGACCTGGTGCGCATCCAGCGGGCTGGCGACGTCATCCCGGAGGTGGTGGAGCGCCTTGAGGAGTCCGGACGCCGACGGCAGGCGCCCTTCAAGATGCCAGCGGCATGCCCGGCGTGCGGCGCCGACGTGATGTTACGTGGCCCCTACACCGTGTGTCCCAATCGCTTCGGTTGCCGAGCGCAACTCACCCGGCAGCTCCAGCATTTCGCCTCGAAGGACGCCTTAGACATCGACGGCCTGGGCCTGGAGACGGTGTCGGCCCTCGTGCAACGCGGTCTGGTGCAGAGCGTGGCTGATCTATTTCGGCTCGACGCGGACGACTTGCTCCAGCTCGAGGGTTTCGCCGAACGCTCAGCGCGGCGGCTCGTCGAGACCATCCAGCGGCATAAGCACGTGGAGCTGCGGCGCTTCCTCTATGGGCTCGGCATCCCGGAGGTGGGCACGGCTGTGGCCCGCGATCTCGCCGACCACTTCCGCAGCCTCGAGGCCGTGCGGCAGGCGAGCCGCCACGCGCTCGAGGCGGTGCCCAGCATCGGCCCGAAGCTCTCCGAAGCCATCCACAGCTTTTTCGCGGAGGCGCGCAACCAACAAGCGATCGATGCGCTCCTGGAGGCAGGGCTACAAGTGGCCGAGTCGACGGCGCCAAAGGCGCGGCCGCTCGCTGGTAAGACATTCGTGTTCACGGGCGGGCTCGACCGCTTCTCGCGCCGTGACGCCGAGCAACAGGTTGAAGCGCTCGGAGCGCACACCACCTCTGCGGTCAGCCGCGAGACGGACTACGTCGTCGTCGGCCAGGAGCCGGGACAAAAGCTGGAGGCCGCGAAGGCCCGCGGTGCGCAGATTCTGACCGAGCCCGAGTTCATCGCCCTGCTGCGCGAAGCCGGGGCGACAGTCTAGGGCCGTGATGTCGACGGCCGCTGGGAAAGGAGGGCGCAGCGATGGAGAACGTCGAGGTCGCCCGCGTGCTCAATGATTACGCCGATCTTCTCGACATTCAGGGTGAGAACCCGTTCCGCGTGCGGTCTTACCGCACTGCCGCGCAGACCATCGCCGGCCTGTCGCAGCCGGTGGCGCAGCTCACCGAGGCCGGGGAGGACTTGCGCAAGCTCCCCGGCGTTGGCAGCAGCATGGCTGAGCACATCAAGGAGATCTTGGATACAGGAACGCTTGCCGGACTCGAGGAGATTCGCCGGGCGCTGCCACCGACGCTGACCGAGCTGATGCAGCTGGAACATCTCGGGCCGAAAAAGGCTAGGCAACTCTACGATGAACTCGGCATTACCTCCATCACCGAGCTCGCGGCGGCGATCAACACCGGCGAGGTGGAGGCGTTGCCGGGGTTCGGGAAAAAGAGCGCCGTAAATCTGCGCCGCGCTCTCGAGGAGTTCGAACGGCGCACCAAGCGCTTCCTGTTGGCGGACGCCGACCAGTTGGTGCAGCCGCTGCTGCGGTATCTGCGTCAGGCACCGGGGATCATCGAGGTCGAAGTGGCGGGCAGCTACCGGCGCCGGCAGGAGACGGTGGGCGACATCGACATCCTGGCGACCTGTGAGAACTCCCAACCCGTCATGCAGCACTTCCAGTCGTACCGGTACGTTGAACGCGTGGAGATGGCGGGTACGACGCGCGGCACGGTCGTCTTACGGTCGGGGTTGAAGGTCGATCTACGCATTGTGCCGCGTCGGTCTTATGGGGCGGCGCTGCACTACTTCATCGGGTCCAAAGCCCACAATGTGGCGGTGCGCAAACTTGGCGTCGAGCGCGGCCTGCGCATCAACGAATACGGCGTCTTCCGTATCCCCAGAGGGAAAAAGGCTGAGGAGGGGGGGCAGGATAAGGGGGAACGCATCGGCGGCGAGAAGGAGGAGGATGTCTTCCGCGCCGTCGGCCTGGTGTGGATGCCGCCGGAGTTGCGGGAGGACCGCGGCGAAATTCAGGCGGCGCAACAGCACACGTTGCCCCACCTCATCACCCTCGACGACATCCGCGCCGACTTACAAATGCACAGCCGGTGGAGTGATGGCACGCACACGATCGAGGAGATGGCGAGGACATGCCGGGAGCGCGGCTACGAGTATTGTGCCATCACCGATCACAGCAAGTCCACTAGGGTGGCCGGCGGTCTCGACGCCGCGGGCTTTCGCAAGCAGTGGGAGGAGATCGAGGAGGTCCGCCAACGGCTCGATGGCATCGTCCTGCTCAAGGGGGTCGAGCTCGACATCCTGCCGGACGGCTCGCTGGATCTGCCCGACGAGGTGCTCGAACAGTTCGACATCGTCCTGATCGCCGTCCACTCCCGCCTCGACATGCCGAAAGCGCGGATGACTGGGCGAGTGCTCAAGGCGCTGTCGCATCCGGCCGTGGACATCTTCGCCCACCCCACGGGCAGGCAGCTCCAGAAGCGTGCGCCGATCGACGTCGACCTCGAGGAGGTGTTCCAGGCGGCCAAGGAGCACGACGTTGCCTTGGAGCTCGACGCCCAGCCGCAACGGCTCGACCTCAACGACGTGCACCTGCACCGGGCGCGCGAGCTCGGGGTCAAGATCGCCATCGATACCGACGCGCACAGCGTCGACCATCTGCGTTTCATGCAATACGGGATCGATCAGGCGCGGCGGGGCTGGCTCGGGAAGGAGCATGTGGTGAACACCCTGACATGGCCCCAGTTTCGCCGGTGGCTGGGACGGCGGCGCACCTAGGCCTCCGCCCCTCGACGTGTCGGTGGAGGCCTTCGAACAATACCTCCGGACCCGATACACCGATCACATCGATATGAGACTAGCGTTGCTCAGGTCCTTCGGCGTAGACGCGGTGGCACATACCCCTCCCTATCGGCCCACTTACTGCGCCAGCTTGACCTGGAGGTTGATCTCCACACCGGCCAGGGCCTGGGAGACGGGACATCCGTTCTTTGCAGCTTCGGCCTTGTCGAGGAACGTTTTCTCATCGATACCGGGAATCCTAGCCTCGGTCTCCAGGGTAATAGCGGTGATCTTGAAGCCCTCGCCAACCCTCTCGAGAAACACTTTGGCCGCAGTGTGGACGCGCTCTGGCATGTAGCCTGCCTGTTCCAGCATGAACGCTAGGGCCATGGAAAAGCAGCCCGCATGCGCGGCGCCGATCAGCTCCTCGGGGTTGGTACCAGAGCCCTGCTCGAAGCGAGAGGCGAACGAGTAGGGGCCATCATACGCCCCGCTTCCTAGCATCAGACGACCTTGGCCATCGCGTAGTTTCCCTTGCCATACGGCTTGAGCAGTACGAACGGGCATGGAGCACCTCCGGAGCGGTGTGAGTGACGCGCGGTGAAGCACGCTGTCGTTTCCTGTTCTTGCCTGCTATGGGACAAGCGAGCAAGGGCTATGCCAGCGGCCTTGGCTACGCGCAAGATCCCTATGGCCAGGCGCCTCGCACGGCTGATCATCTGATCGTCGCCGGAGGGAGCTGAAATGGTGCATCCACTCAATCTGAGAACGGAGCGTACGCGACGCTCTCACTGTGAGAGGAGACAAGCCGGCCGTCACCCTCCCATCGGCGGGAACCAGGGTACCAGATAGGCCTTAGGGCGCTAAGGCCTCCTCGTTCGCCAGATCTTCTCGAACTCGGCCGGGGTCACTGTAACCTCTTTTCTTTACTGCTGCACCACCGTCGACAACAGAGGAGAGAAGTCGCTCTGACTGGGCCACGGCCAGCCCGTGTCGCCCGAGTTTGGCGCTAGGTCCCGGGCTTAAAGTAGTTGAGGAGGTAGAACTCCAGATGATCGACCAGGCTCGTGGGGATCTCGTGCCCACTGCCACTCGCCGGCTCGGCCAGCTCACGTGGGGGGTTCGATCCGGTCCGACGAGCCGTCGAGGACCATGCCTGCCGGCGTCACAACACGCGCACCTGCCGACGCCGATGGCACATCGGGATCCTGCGCCTGCAGCCCCATTTCCCCATTGGACGCCCCCACAATCGTTCAGGCGCGGGCCGAACGCCTGCGCGACAGTGAACTTGCGCTGGAACACTTGGGGCCCCCGACGAATCGAGCGGAACGGATCACGCCGGATGATGAAGAGCGAGGAGTCGGGGGTCATCACATCACCCCGGTCCGTCCCGATCTGCTGCCCCAACGATTTCTGAATGCCGGCGTTCTCCGCATTTGGGGTTTGGGTGATGTCGGTGAGCTGGGCTTCAGTCGCAATGCTCAGGAACCATACCACGGACAGGAACATCATGACCGCTACCCATGTCGATGTGCATCCCAGACGCATCGCCACGCCTCCTTCTGCCGTAACCGCTCCGGGCTCGATTTCATCCATCGGTGAGTTCGGCGAGAGACGCAGCCGGTGCTCATTATACGAGACCAGTAGGGCGGAGAGGGAACTGGCTATGTCCCTATAGTAACCCGTCCGACGTGATCTTAGGGAAGCTGAGTACCGGGGTTATCCATGTATTGCCCATTCCGCCGATGCCTCCTTGGATCACCTTCATGGATTGTTGCACCTGTGGTGAGCGTCGCCACTAACCTGGAATCCTTTCATGTCCTGCCAGGGTATGGTCTCGACCTCGTCCCGGATGTAGAATATGATGACTCGCGTACGCATCGGTTGGCCTCTACCTACCTCAAGACCCTTTTCGCCCTCGGACTGCCGCATAACCTACACACCGACTCCCTTCCAGCTACACCAAGAATGGCACCAGGAACGGGGCAATACAGGAGGTGAACGCTGCGGCGAGGCTCATGGCGATGCCTGCCGCGGCGCCCTGAAGCTCTCCCTCAATCACCGCCCGCGCGATACCCTGGCCGTGCGAAATCGTCCCATGCGCGAGGCCTCGCGCCAACGAGTCGTAGATGCCGACAATATTCATGAGCAAGGGACCGAGCATGGCGCCAATCATCCCGGTCGCGATGACACATACCGCTGTCAGTGTCGGGTTCCCATTGATAACGGGTGCGAGCTCGATGGCGATCGGGATAAAAAAGAAAGCCAGATGACGCACGAGCATCGACGCACCGGCCTCCACCCATTCCAGACGGATCACCCCGCAGGTAAGCAACGCGAACAACATGAGCATTCCGATCAGATTGCCAGGCAACGGCAGCTGGAGCGCGCCGACGAACACACGGCCCGCCTCACTGATCAGCAGCAAGGCGGGGGGGCGCCTGGATAGACCCTCAGGGTCGCTTGTTCGACGGCGCCGCGGCGGCGAGCGCTGCGGCGCCGTCCGGCACAATCTGGTCGTCGTCGCCGTACCGAGTCAACGTTGGCACGTCGAACGTTTCGAGGTCTTCACCGGAGTCCGTCTCGGAGAAGGCCTTGACGCAGTCGAGCGCGTTTTTGTGACCGGCTTGCATGCCCTGAAGCCAGAACCAGTCAATCATGCCCTGCGAAACCTTGGCGCCTGGCCGGTTGAAGCCGAAGAACGGACCGCTCGAGCGCCCCTTGTAGAGCTGTAAGCGATCGGCGATGGAGGCGGCGACCAGGTTCCGTCGCCCCCCTCAGCGCCCGCTCAGGCCTGGACGCTGAGGCTCGTGTCCCAGATGGCTATATGGCCCGCGCCGGCCACACCGGCTTGTGGTAGCCGAGCGGCACCGAGGGCCGGGCCCAGCGTGGCGGCGTCTCGGAGAGGCGCACCACCGGCCCGAGATGGTGCAGCCGACCGGCCGGTGTGTCGCTCGCCATCGACCAGCGCGCCAGTTCCGCGGGGGTGAATTCCTTCGGCACGTCCCTGAGTTCAGCTTCCGGCACCTGGCCACGTCCGACGAGCCAGCGTCCGGTCTGCGCCAGCGAGATCCGCACCAGCCAGCTACCGCCCTCGCGCGTGCGGCGGGCGAGGGCCACCAGCGCGCCGAACGCCATCAGATAGCCGGTCAGATAGTCGATCGCCGACACCGGATAGAATTGCGGGCCCGGTGCGGCGCCTGGGAACAGCTCACCCTGGCGGCTGGTGATGCCACTGACCGTCTGCACCACCGTATCGAAGCCGCGGCGCGACGCCCACGGCCCGACATGGCTGAAGGCGCACAGCGAGACGAAGACGATGCCAGGCCGCAATTGCGCCAGCGCCTCGGGCGAGAACCCGCGATTGCCGAGGGTGCCCGGCCGGTAGCCTTGCGAGAACACGTCGGCCTCGCGGACCAGCCCGCGCAGGGTCTCGACATCCTTCGGCTGGCGCAGATCCAGATGGGCGGAGAGCTTGCCGTGGCCGGTATCGTATTCCTGGTAGCCGAGATGCGGCAGGTGCGCCGCGGTGATCTTCAAGACGTCGGCGCCGTGCTCAGCGAGGGTGCGGGCACAGGTCGGCCCGGCGAGGACCCGCGTCAGGTCGAGCACCCGGACGCCTGACAACGGCCGATCGCCGTCGGGAAGCTGTTCCGGAGGGCTATCGCCGATCTTGACGATCTCCATCAGCGGCAGCGAGGCGATCGCGGCGGCCTGCGGGTGCTGGGCCCATTCGTCCATGGTGCGCACCATGCCCCCGGCGCCGTTCGCGGCGATGATCGCCTCCTCGAGTTCGAGCGCGTCCCACCGCGCCACCGCTTGGCGCACCGCCTCGCGATCTTCCGGTACGCCAAGCACGCTGAGGGCGGCGGCCCGATGGTTCGGGAAATTACAGTGGAGATAGCTCCAGCGCCCATTCTTCGCTGGGTAGACGCCCATCACCTGGTTGCGCTCGGTTGACACGGGCGCCCCGTCGATCTGCATGTAACGCCCGCTGCGGAGCGAGGCCGTCGCCTGGCGGGTATCGACTGCGACCTCCTGGCGACGCCCGGTGCGTAATTCCCAGAGATCAGAGACGGCGAGGCCGATCGCTGCGAGCACGGCGGCACTGGTCTCGCCGATGCGGAACGGCGTCGGCAAGATCGGATCGGTGCCGCCGGTGATCTCGACTGCGCGGGCGCGCTCTTCGAGCCAGCCAGCGATCGGCAACAGCGTACGCAGCGCATCATTAGTCATGGTCGGGACTCCTCCCTCATCGCGATGGAGCGGGTGTATGTGAGCGGGTGTTCCGCACTCCGCCCGGTGTTCTCTCAGTGTTTATGCAGGCGTTCCGCAAGATTTGGCGACATACGGTACGCGCTTCCGTCCGGTTATCTGGAGACGTCGCTCAGGCCTTCGTCCGACGCCAGGCGGTAAGGCTTCCGTGATACTGCCAGCGCGGTCGGAAGGCCTGGCCGGTTTCGATAATCTCCAGGATAGGGGATACGTGCTTAGCTGTCCAGCAAACTGGACGGGATGGCGCACTTTCTCGCTCAGATTCTTCCGGAAAGCCACAGGGGGAACGAGCACCCTCTTCGCTCAAACACCAGCACCACATCCTGCGTGATGGCTATGTGACAACATGTGAGCCCCTGTCAGCGACTTTACCCACCTAACCGATTGCAGGTATGATACAGTGCGCATGACCGAGCCGCTTGACCACAAGCGGTGCCATCGAGGCGTCTCAAGACTCATGCACAGAGGAGGGGTTGTGATGCGGACACTCGTACTATCGACAGTCGTGATGGCGCTGGCGCTGCTGACCAGCGCACCTGTGGCGGCGGCGCAATCTAACGACGAGGCGGCCGTGGCACAGGCCGTGGAAGCCTTCCGGAACGCCATGCTGAAGGCCGACCGGAGCCAATTCGAGACGCTCTGCGCGGATCAGCTCAGTTATGGCCATTCAGCCGGCCGGGTCGAGAACAAGGCCCAGTTTATCGACGCCGCCACGAGCGGACGGTCAACGTGGAAGTTCATCACCCTCACGGACCAGACCAGCCAAATCGTTGGCGATACCGCGATCGTGCGCCACACGTTAACGGGTGAAACCGAACGCGACGGGAAGACCAACCCGGTCAAGATCGGGGTCCTGATGGTCTGGCACAAGCAGGACGGAGATTGGAAGTTGCTGGCCAGGCAGGCTGTTAGGCTCGAAGAGCCGAGAACGAATTGACCGACGGACCCCTTCCTCCTGTGACCGTCGGCCGAGCTGGAGGGTGCCGCGTGTCCTAATGGCGGAGCGGGGGTGAGCCATGCGGATCAAGACCTTCTGGAGCGTCACCAGGGACACCCTACAGGACTGGTGGGGCGACAACTGCCTGCGGCTCGCGGCGTCCCTGGCGTTCTACACCGCGCTGTCCCTGGCGCCGTTGGTACTGCTCGTCGTCGGCCTGGCGGGGATGGTAGTCGAGCGGCAACAGGTGGCCAATCAGCTGGCCGCCCAGCTCGAAGGCCTTATGGGCCCGGCCGGCCGCGAGCTCGTGAACTCCATTCTCACCACCACAACTCCGCAGGGGGGCACGTGGGCGACCGTCTTCGGCCTCATCACCCTGCTCATCGGCGCCACGGCGGTCTTTGGCGAGCTCCAGGCGACGATGAACCTGATCTGGGAGGTCCAGCCGGCCCCCCCTGGAGTGATCTGGGCCGAGATCTGGGCCTGGCTCCAGGAGCGGCTCTTCTCTCTGACCCTCGTCTTAGTGCTCGCGTTTCTGCTCCTCGTCTCGCTCATCATCAGCGCCGCCCTCGCGAGTGCCGCCGCCTTCTTCCAGGGTCCGGAGCAGACGCTCCTGAGCCGCCTCCTGGAGGTCGCTGTCTCGCTGCTGGTTCTCACCTCGATGTTTGCCCTGCTGTTGAAGTACGTGCCGGATGCCGAGATCCACTGGCGCGACGTGTGGCTGGGCGGGGTCGTCACAGCGATCCTCTTCACCCTCGGCAAGACCGCTATTGGCTATTACATCGGTCGGGCCAGCGTGGGCTCGGCGTACGGCGCAGCTGGGTCAATGGTGGTGCTCCTCGTGTGGGTCTACTACTCGGCCTTGATCATATTTTTCGGCGCCGAGTTCACGCATGCCTGGGCCACGCGCCACGGTCCCCTGGCCCCCAAGCCGTACGCCGTGTCCGGGGCGGCGCCACAGACCAAGCGCGACGCGGCCGCTGAGCGCCCTCCTGGGTCGTGAATCGGGACTGGGGAGCTCCGCAGATCGGCTTCACGGCTCCACACGGCTTAATCTGACAGACACTAAGTGGCACGCCATTGCACCGCTACTGCCAGCATCTGACAAACCAGGTCGGCCACGGCAGTACTCAGGTGGCGCAACATCCTGAAGGCGGTCTGCTCCGTGCTGCGGACGGGGATCTAGCGGGGAGGTGCCAGCCGCCAGCGGCCGTAGGCGACAAACGCCAAGAGGAGCCCCACCACCAGTGGGATCAGCGCGGACGCGACCTCACCGCCCGCCAGCGTGAGCACGGTCGCACCGATCATGATGATTACCAGCCCGGCGGCGGCCAGCGGTGTCAGGCCCGGCCGAATGCGCAGGAATCCGGGGAGGATCAGGCCGATCGCACCGAGCACCTCGGCCACGCCGATGAACCGCACGAACAGGCCCGGCAGCGGCATCTGCGCTGTCAGCGCCTCGAGCGGCAGGACCAGCTTCACGCCACCGGCGAACAGAAAGAGGAGCGCGAGCAGCCCCTGAACGATCCACAGTGCATAGGTCATGATCGGTCTCCTCCGCGGCGGCTTGCCGCCGTTTCCGTTCGATAGGGCGGGATACTCGCAGTCATTTTTTGCCAGGCTGAGCGTAAAGTTCAACGCCCCCTGCGGGATAAAACAATTTGGGGCGATCGTTCATCTTCAGGCCTTTGCCACACAGGCCTCGAGGCGGTCCAGGGATGATGTCCAACCCGCTCCCATTCCCTCGAGAGACGGGGCGGGCTCGGCGGTCGCTTTGACGACACGCGCCTGCAACGTCAGTGTCATCTTCCCACCCTGCTCGGCGAAGGTGGCGGTGTTCAGCACTTCAAAGAGCGGATTGCCCTTTTTCGTCCAGGGCAGCGCCGGTAAAGACGAGCCGCTCAGGCTCGACGATCTCCTGATAGACACCCGTCATCGGATAGAGGGTGCCGTCGGGTCCGCGCATATGGATGTCGTAGGCTAACACCTCGTCGATGAGGGCGTCCAACTTCTGCTCCTCAAAGTAGATCAGGCACAGGACCCTCATCGCTCCCTCCATGATCGTGTTGGCATGGCTGGCGACACCAGATAGTCGTTCGGAGGAGTCCGAAATCGACAATGAGCCTGCCGAGTGCGAAACGCCTCCAGGGCCGACAGGCGGCGGGATCCGGGATGTGGGATGGCATGACCTGTGACGGCCGGCCACACGACGTGGCCGTACACGTCCCTGTCGGACGCGTCGACCATGGCCGATCGAGCATCCGATACGCAAGGTAGAACTGCGTCAGATGCCAGTCCATCACCGCCCCCTCAGCGAGTCTCCGATCGTGCGTGACCAGTCGTCCACGGCACAGGATGGTGAGGCGGATAGCACCGACGCCATAGGGGCACGGCGCGCCGTGCCCCTGCCGAGCCTTCTGTTGAGATCGTGACGGCAAAGGATTATGGCCACAGCTGGCGCAGCTCCGGCGGCATGATGTGTTTGATATCCTCAATCTCCCCGGCGGTAATGCGCCTCGACAACATCTGGAACACGCCACGGACGATTTTCTCAGCGTCGACATCCTCCTCTCTTTGGAAGTACGCCCTCACATGGGCGCAGAACTCCTCCTTGTGCCGTTCCCTAACCGGTTTGCCGGCCGGGCTCCAGCCTTCATAGTAAAAGCCCCGGATGAGCATGGGCAACTGCGCTCCCAGGTGCGTCGCCTCCTCAACCGTCAGCCGGTCGCGCAAGGCGTGCAATGTCGCCCTGAGGGCTAGGTATGCTTGATGCTGATCTTCCCACCGCAGCTCCTCCGCGAGATCCTTGAGCCAAAGATGGGTCTTCTGCAGCGTGTTACTGAAGAGCTCATGATTCGTGGTGCTCATCTGCTCATCTCCTTTCCTAGATGGCCTTGCGTCATCGGTTAGCTCTTGAGGTCCGTGGCCAAATCCATAAAGCACTCCCACGGCGTGACGACCCAGGTTTCCGCGGTAGCATGCCCGAACGGGCGGACCAGCAGCGACACCTTCGTTGCCGTGTCGACGTCGGGGGCCTCGAAGACGTCTAGATGGTCGCAGGGCCCCATCACAGCACAGTTAGCCAACCATCTGACCGCTGGGCACCCGCTCTTAATGCGATCTTCCACCTGCCGATTCAGTTCGACCGCCGACCCCGGGCGCACCAGCGCTTCGGGGGATGGTCGCGCGAGCATCGCATATGTTGGCATGACGCGCCTCCACATCCGCCGGTCGCCATATGTCGTTACCACAACGCCCCGGATTAGTGGTCCAGAGCCATCGCGACTCCTGGAAGCCATCATCCGGTCTCTCCCTCCTTGGCGGTGGGGCAATATCTATGCCAGCGGGGCGCCAAATGCCAAAGCTTGAGCTGATCCGCGGCGTTCTCGGGGAGCTGAGGATCGTTTAAGTAATTCCGTCTAAGTAATTCCGTCCCATGATCGAGCAAGCTCCCCCATATACCGCCGCTTATCGGCCAACTCAGTATAAGTTCAAGGTATCTTCTGGCCTGGGACGAGCCTCGGCACATGAATTGCTCACCACGGTAGGGTGAGAGGCATATGGCTAGCTCTTTGTGCCTCAGCTGATTGTTCGGGAAATCGACGACGGCCTCAAGAGGTATGTCCACGCATGAGGGAGGGACCATCATGCCGTTTCACGATCGAGAGCAAGCCGCACATCTGCTCGCCAAGCGATTAGCGGGATATCGCGGCCAAAGGCCGCTGGTATTAGGCATTCCGCGGGGAGCCGTGCCGATGGCGAAGATCATCGCCGAGGCCCTCGACGGGGAGCTGGATGTCGTCTTGGTGCACAAGCTGGGGGCCCCAGGGCAGCCAGAATTGGCGATCGGCTCCGTGGATGAGGCAGGGCGCCTGTATCTGAGCGACGATGTCCGCGGCCTGGGGGTCACCGAGGCGTATATTGCGAGGGAAAAGGCGGCCCAGCTGGAGACACTGCGCAAACGCCGCGCCATGTACACGCCCATCCGCGCACCGATTGATCCTACGGGGCGGATCGTCATCGTCGTGGATAACGGCGTCGCCACGAGCGCGAGCATCGTCGCCGCCCTCCGGGCGGTGCGCGCCAAGCAGCCCGCGAAGCTTATTGCCGCCGCGGCCGTGGCGCCTCCCGGTGCCGTGAGGCAGATCGCGGCGGAGGCGGACGAGGTGGTGTGTTTGGAGGTACCAGACCATTTTTACGCGGTGGGGGAGTTTTTCGAGGATTTCTCCCAGGTGTCCGATGCCGAGGTCGTGACCATCCTGCGGCAAAGCGGCCCCAAACCTGCGCCACAGGCCTAGGGTATCATCGTGTATCGTCCGGGGTGTCCCGGTCTGTGGCAGGAGATAGCGGATGAAGCATTCCGCTCCCAGTCGGGCTACCCCAACAAGCTGTCCGGCTCTTCACCTGTGTGCCTGGCCCAGCCATGATGTCCAGTTGTTTTGGCTGTTATTCGCTCATACGCCAGTTGATTCGGGTCGATAACGACGTCGTCCCGCCCGCTGGCGATGAGCAGCTATCAGCTTTGGCACCGGGATCCCCAGCCCTGATGATATCATTGGTTTGTTTGTTGCCGTCTCACCTTTACGCTCGCTCATCGCCTCAGGTGGCTGGTGACTCATTTTGAAAACTTACGGCTCTCAGTCGCTCAATTTAAGATGTCTTTCCTGTTCTGGAACGATTCAACCGGACATCGGGAACAAGCAAAACCGGACGCTGGAGTTTCACAGGCATGGCAGATAGTGGTTTACTCAACCTCCTACAGTAGGCCGGGGGGTGCCAGCCTGGACGACAGCGGCTAGTCTGCCGCTGCGCTCTCAGTTGATGCGAATCCTTGCCACCTTGCCATATCGAGACCATTCGTGCGAGCGTAGGAAACGAGGATGAAATACGTCCGGAGTCGCCCTGAGAAAGGTCGGGAGCAGGTGAGGACGATAGAGGAAGACCGGCGGGTCTGCTGCTTTCCTATCCGCGCGCAGTGGTCAAGGTTCATCAGTACTTTGCAGGCTTCGCACCCATCTCAGCCTCATCGGCAGGTGGTCCGGAGAGCCCGCGGCCTCACGACGCCGACATAGGTGCTGCGGTGTATCGCCGCCGAGATCACCCCCACATCGGTGACGATGGCACAGCCTTTGCCTCAACTAAGGGGTAACACCGTCGCCCAGTGCGACCGCTTGAGGCCGTATGGTGGTGCCGTTCGTCTCTACGCCCCATGCATCCGGCCTACACGCGCTCACGGGGTGGGTATTTCACATCGGGAAGGTCGCCCAAGACGTCTCATTCTGAGACCTAGCCGCCGGCGCCGGATGCCGTGTGGCGCCGGCGGACGATGAGCCGAGCGAAACCTGAGGATACACTCGACCGAAAGGGAAATGGCCATGACGACGACCGCTATTGGTCTGTTTGAGGGGTTTTCCGAGGCGCAGCGCATGATCCACACGTTGGTGGCGCAGGGCATCCGGAGCGAGGACATCCATCTCGTCGCGAACCGTGAGAAGACATGTGTCAGCGGCGCGGTTGCCGCGGGTATGAGGGGCGTGAACGTGGACGTGGGTCCGGCGAGTCGGGGTGAGCCCGCCGCATTGAATGCCCTCGGGGTCCCGGCGGACGAGGCCCTGCTGTACGCCGAGGGCATCCGCTGTGGGCACGCCCTGGTGAGCGTCGTGGAGGCCGATGACCAGGCAGACTAGGCGTTGGCGCTGATGGAACGCTAGACGATCGAGTCTCTCGAGGCACGGGCGGTGCCGTGGTAAATATCGGCCCTGTAGAGGAGAGGCGCACCCGGACAGGTGCGCGTCACGCGGGTCATGGCCTTAGCGCTGCTGACCGGCGGACCGGAGCGGGATGGTGAAGTAGGCATAGATGTAGCAGCCTGCAACCCGTGGCACCTGGACCTGCAAACAAGGGCCGGTATCGGCTCGCATTCTGCGCGAATAAGCTGAGGGGGCAGGCTCACACTCACCGCCTATGAGCCCTGGTACCGCTATCGTACCCCACGAGGAGGACAGCCATGATGGACGAGAGCAGACGTGAGGAATTCGCGCGACTCCGTGACGCCTATGCGCAACAACTGCGCCAGGAACGCGACACGCTACTGGCGGACGTGGCAGAGGGGGAAATCGACCTGCGCTCGATAGAGAGCGAGCGTGCCAACGAAGTCGAGGAACGAGCTCAGCAGGCGGATGCGGCCCGGATGTTCGCGCACCTCGATGAGCGTCGTAAACAACGGATCGAGGAGATCGAGCGGGTGCTGCAGCGCATCGCCCTCGGCACCTATGGCCTGTGTGAACGCTGTGGAGAGCCCATCCCCGTCGCCCGACTGCGCGCCTTACCCACGGCGCAGGTCCACGTGCAGTGCGCGGACGATGGGCAGGGGCCGTCCCTCGACACCTTCGCGGAGGCACCCTTGGGAGCGCCGAGAGAGTCCGCCGGCGAGGGGGCAGACGACCACATCGAGCGCCTGCCCCCGGACATCCGCGACTTGAGCGACGAGGAGGTCGAGGATTACATCCGCGAGCACCTGCAGGAAGACGGGCGCGTCGATGCGCACGAACTGCGGATCACCTACCGCGCCGGTGTGATCACGCTCGAAGGCGCCGTACCGAGCGAGGAGCAGCATCAGATGGTGCTGCAGTATGTCACCGATTTCGCCAGGGTTCAGGAGGTCGCCGACCGCCTGGTGATCGATGCACTCGTCTGGCAGCGCGAAGACCGGCCTGGCCCGCCCGCGGACGAGGAACCCTCCTCTGGGACCCTGGCCGGGGCCATGGAGGAGCTGATCGAGAGCGACCAGGAGAGCCGGCCGTACGACCCACCCGACGGGCTGGTTCGGGAAGAAACCTGACGGGAGGCCTTGACGTCAACACCCCGCTGACGCCCGTCGAAACGGCGAGCGCCGACCCACACCCAACGGAATCTCGCATTGCCCCTTCGCTGCCCGGCAGCAACGTCATGGCGCGGCCAATTGGACGCATATGTCGCAGGGAAAGCCAGAAGATTCCGGACACAGGCGGCCGTGGCGGCGAGGACACGCCCTGGAAATGACGCCTACGCCTCGCCATGAGCGCCTGGATGCTATTAGCAGCGCACACGGGTTCAGATGATCAGCCGGGGTCTCCCTCACGACGCTGACGGGTTCTTCTGTCGCAACTCCTTGTACCGGGTCCCTTTCCGGAGCTGCGTCTGCACGGAACGGTTCACAACTTCGCGCTGACGTGATCCCCCAGACGCCATGATGTTCCTGAGCCGCGACACGTCTGGGTTACCTCCTGCCGGCGGCTTTGGCGACGGCCGCGATGATGCCGGCCGCGTGAGGATTACTCACGGTCCGGCGCACGAGGATGTCCGCGGGTTCGACGCTCCTCCCATAATAGGCGCTATTCCAAGCACCGCGGACGGCGATGACTGCGCCGTCCACCGAGATGCCACCATAAAGGCCTTTCGCACGGGAGAACGCGATGATATCGGCACTCAGGGCGGCTGTGGCTGCCGATGCCCCCGCACCGACGGGGCCTACCGCGACACTCGCATCAGCCCCAAGTTTAAACGTACTGCCAAGCATGGCTGACACGCCACGTTCGGTCATGGCCAGCAATATGATCTCGGACGCTTCCCCGCCTATTTGCAGGCCGAAGCTGACACTCCCAATCGTATAAAAGGCAGGCCCGCTCCACTGCTTCACTGGATCTTCACGTGCCAGGAACACTCCGCTACCGCCCGAGGCGCCGACAATGAAGGCCCCCTTCAAGACTTGTGGGGCGATGAACACGCCTCTGGCCTTAGTCATGAGGTCGCGAATCGCCTCGATCTCGTTATCCGCCATGAAACTCTCGATGACCAATTGTGATTTTTCCACAAGTTGCCTGGCTTCAAGCGCATCGTCCGCAGCCGCGGATTGGGTCGCAGTGAGCGCCAATGCCAGCATGAGGAAGAAAACCAGGAGCCCTCTTGCCACAACATCCGATCGCGCCGTGCGACGTTGTCCTGAATGAGACCGTGCCATGTCGCTCTCCTCCCGAGTACGCGCAGATATAGGGTATCGCACCGGCAAGCGACCCTAGACGTGCCAGCGACACCATACCATAGAGCTCAGAGTTTGATCAACGATCATGGCCGAGCGGTGACCCATCGCTGGTAGGCAGCCAGCTTGTAGCGCGACATGGAACCAATCCCAAATATGCTCGGCGTGCGGGTTCAGATTGAGTTGGCGGTCGCGCACCATCTCACCACCATCGGAGAAAAATATGATCTATTGATTCAGCCGGCGGCCTTGCCAGAAGCGCGAGCCGGTGCCGCTACCTTAGCTAACGGCACACCACGAGACTTTACTGATACACCAATCCGGCCAAGTGCCTGGCGAGCTGTGCGCCTGCCAGCTTTCGCCGCAGGGACGGGCGCCCACGCGGAATCCTCCGAGCCTTTGATAACAGAGAATTGCTGGATAATAGCAAGATGGGTACGGGATGTGCAGCCCATGCGGGCGTGTGGGCTCGGCTCGCGCCACCAGGCAGTTTTTTCGAGCGCCGACGGATCAAAAGGAGAACGATCATGAATCTATCGAAATTGCAAGGATGGATCATAGCCTGCACAGTGGCCATTACAGGTCTCGCGTCAGGGCAAGTCTTGGCTGGGCGGGCCCAGGTAGTGTTGACGGAAGCGGGCCTGTCTATACGCCGGCGATCAAGCCGGCCGACCCGTGCGTTTCGCCCACGGCGGGGTCACTCGGTGGTGTTGGTGGTCGCGTATGATAGAACAGGGTGATCTGCGCGACGGCTCATAGCCTATGGGAACCAGACTATCGACACCCATGACAGGGCGGATATCCCATTCCCCGTCCCGTCATGGGCACAGGGAGAGATGATCATGCACCGATGGCTGCTCCTAGTGCTCGGGCTCGCATGGGTGCTTGTGCCTGCGGCGGCGGCTGCGCAGGCCACTGAGACGAGAACGGCCGGAGAACAGTCCCCCGATGTGGCAGACGTGGTAGAGCGCCTCCTCAGCCATACCCAGGCGTTCCGCCAGCAGGAAGCCCGCCCTCCGGTGGCACCTAACCCCGAGCTCACCGCCACGGCCCATGACTTCGCCACCTTCATGGCCCGTACCGGCCAGTTTCGCCATGCCGCTGACGGCCAAACGCCGGAGGCACGGGCGAAGGCGCATGGCTACGACGCATGCCTAATCGCCGAGAACATTGCCTATCGGCAGAACCCCACAGGATTCACGGCCGAGGCGCTGGCCCAGGGATTTTTCGAGGGGTGGCAACAGTCGCCCGACCACCGGCAGAATCTGGTCGATCCGGCGGTCACGGAGACCGGCGTTGGGGTGGCCCAAAGCGAGCAGGCCGGCACCTACTACGCGGTGCAGCTGTTCGGCCGTCCGACATCCCATCAGATTGAGTTTCAGATCACCAACACCTTAGACGTCGCGATCCCGTATACGCTCGATGGTCAGACGTTATCCCTACCTCCGCAGTCGACGCGTACCCATCGACAGTGTCGGCCGGCCAAGGTCACCTTCCATAGGCCAGGCACGCAGGAGGGAAAGACGGTACATCCGACCCCCGGGGATCGTTACACGATCGTGCGGGGGGACGCTGGAGAATTCCGGGTAGAGGCAGGATAAGCCGTATGCATCGGACGATGACACTACGGTTGACATGCCAGGGGGCAAGCGGGAAATGCTCGCCACCTGGAGAAGATCGCCCGGCAGTTCCAGACCTATCCCGACGCCGCACGCCGCTGAGAGCGCTTCAGCCACCCTGTTCTAACTCCCCATAGGCCCTCTGCTCCGCCGTCACCCGGATGTGCAGAACCTCCACCATGAGCCGCCAGTTTTGGCGGCCACAAACACCTGTTCACGCCTGCCCTGCACGGCACGTCCCACGATTTCCTCCGGACCGTAGAGCTTCGCCGTATCGCTCAAGAACGCTCCCAGCTCGACGCGCTGGCGTAGGGGTTCCACGCCACCTCCCCGCCTCGATCCGCCACGCCGGCCCCTCGGATGCAATAAACACTTCATGGCTTGCCGTACCCTCGCCAGCGTGACGGGACTGCGCGGGCGCTCTCGGCGCTACATGCCAGGGATCGCTCTGGTAACGACCCCACAGGCAAGACGATCTCCCGAGTTGCCGCTCGGATCGGTCAATTGGTCATCGGGTTGGCTATGTACGATAAACGCGGTACCCCCATCATGAAAGAGCGAGTTTTGATCCGCCCTGAGCGTGACGAGCGGGGCATAGGCGACCAGTACACCGGTACCATCGGGAGCGACCAGTAGATTCGGCAGATCGCCCGCGTGGATCCCTTTAGGGTCTTTTAGCCCGTGCTGTGCGCCGTATGGGTTGAAATGCTCGCCCGCCGACTTGAAGCCCGGTGGCTCGCACTTCCCCACTTCATGGATGTGAAGGCCGTGGTAACCTGGCTGCAAGCCATGGATCTGCACCACGACCCTGACGCCGTTGATGGTTTCCGCCAAACTCACGAGGCCGACCAGCTCCCCCTGACTGTTGTGCAGCTCGGCTTTCGCCATCGGTACCCTGTTCTGCGCCAAGGCGGCGGCTGTGCATGTCAGCCATAGCACCGCCACGAAAAGGGTTGTCTTCGTGCTCATGCTCGCTCTCCTCTCTCCTGACCTACGCCCCAGCCCGACGCGGTCGGCCGCCCCCCGGCGGCCGACCGCGTCGGGCC
>Ga0081538_10001854_pt1 | contig 21323 bp, 20 predicted proteins | sample TabmetS5T2R1_FD_71022 | JGI IMG/M metagenome (GOLD analysis project Ga0081538, IMG submission 71022) | Tabebuia heterophylla rhizosphere microbial communities from the University of Puerto Rico - S5T2R1 | ecosystem: Host-associated > Plants > Roots > Rhizosphere ...
TCGGGCCCTGGTAGTAGCCGTCCAGGCTGATGCCGATGAATGAGATGAGTTTGCGCACGGGATCGGTCTCCTCGAAATAGGAGTTGCAGTTGCAATTACTCGGAGGCTAAGGGGTGGGGGCAAACCCCCTCTGGGCTGCTTGTGGCATCGCCCTCCCAGCCACCGTGGGAGCAGTTGCTCAGATCCGCGTCACGAGACGTTCGCCCCGATCGTCCCTGTCGGGCCGGCACGTCCTAGATTGGACGCGTGGGCCACATCCGGCTTTGTCGAGATGACGAGCGCGACGTGATCCTGGCGATCATCAACGCCGCGGCGGAGGCGTATCGCGGCGTGATCCCCGCCGATCGCTGGCACGAGCCGTACATGGACGCTCGCGAGCTCGACAGCGAGATCGCTGCCGGCGTTCGGTTCTGGGGGTATGAGATCGACGGCGACCTGGTCGGCGCGATGGGCGTCCAGCGGATGGACGACGTCGACCTGATTCGCCACGCGTACGTTTTGCCCGACCACCAGCGGCACGGCGTCGGCGCTGCGCTGCTCGAGCACTTGCGCGGCATGAGCGAGCGGCCGATGCTGGTCGGGACGTGGGCCGATGCGGAGTGGGCCATCCGCTTCTACCGTAGGCACGGATTCAGGCTCGTCTCACCCGAGCGCAAGAACGCGCTGCTCAGGACCTACTGGACGATCCCCGACCGGCAGGTCGAGACATCGGTAGTGCTCGCAACCCCGCCGCTCGGCGCCTAGTCCGGGATCTCGCCGGGCAGGAGCTCGTTCGTGAGCAGGTCGTCAGCTGTCGCGCGGCGTTCGATCAGGCCCCGGTCGGCGAAGAAGCCCGCGAAGTCATCCCACTCCTGCGGGTCCATGTAGCCGTACGGGCGGTTGCCCGTGTCGGGCATGAGCAGCGGCAGCGTGGCGTCGATCTCCGCCTTGGTGAGCTTCGGGTCGAGGCCCTCTCCGGCGGCCAACACGGCGTCTGTCGCCGCGGGCGGATCGTCGACTGCGTCCTGCGTGCCGCGCTCGAGCGCAGCGACGAAGAGGCGGATCGCCTCCGGGTCCTCGTCGATGGCCTCTTCGTTGGCCACGAGCACGAGCTCGTCGTACGTAGGCACGCCGAGCTCGTCGACGGGCACCACGCGAGGGTCCCTGTTGCGCTCTGCGAGGTCGACGCCCTCGACGTTGCGGAATCCGCCGAGGATCGCGTCAGCGCGCCCCGAGAGGATCGCCGGGAGCAGGTTGAGGCCGACGTCGACCTGCTCGACGTCGTCGGGCGGCACGCCGGCCTCGTCGAGCATCGTCTCCAGGAAGTCGGTCTGGTACGGGATCCCAGCCGTGGCGACGGTCTTGCCGCGCAGGTCCGTGACGTCGCTGACCTTCGCTTCGGGCAGGGAGATCAGGGAGGTGAGCGGCTGGTCGACCAGGGCTGCGACCGCCTTCACGGGCAGGTCCTGGTCGCGGGCAAGCAGCACCTCGGGCTCGTATGAGATCGCGAGGTCGGCGCGGCCGGCGGCGACCTGCTTGATCGGGGCCGCGGGGTCGGAGGGCACCTCTGGCTGCACGTCGAGCCCCGCCTGCTCGAAGTAGCCGCGCTCGAGCGCCGTGTAGATGCCCGCGTGGTCGGGGTTGACATAGAAGTCGAGGGCGAGCGTGAACGCCTCGGTTCCGCCAGCAGCGGTCGTCTCGTCCTTCTCGCCGCAGCCTGCCACGACCGCGGCGGCCAGGGCCGCAACGGCGATCAGGAGGGTTGTCTTTGAGCGTGACTTGGGTCTCACCGGATCCTTTCTATCTAGGTCCTGCGGCTCGCGGTCCCCACCAGGCGATGCGGCGCTCGAGCAGGCTGAGCAGGCCGAACAGCGCGATCGCGAAGACGGAGAGGATCACCACCGCGGCGAAGAGCCGCGCGGTCTGCAGCTGCGCCGAGGCGTTCAGCATCAGGTGGCCGAGGCCTTCGGACGATCCCGCCCACTCGCCGAAGACGGCGCCGATCACGGCCACTGCAACGGCGATCTTGGCCCCGCTGAAGAAGTAGGGAAGTGCGGTCGGAGCCTCCAGGCGCCGGAGCACCTGCGCCCGGCTCGCGTCCAGCGTGCGCATCATCTTCACGGCGTCGGGGTCGACCGAACGCAGGCCGTCGAGCGTGTTGACGGTGATGGGGAAGAAGCAGATCAGGGCGATGATCGCCAGCTTCGGACCGATCCCGAACCCGAACCAGACCACCAGGATCGGGGCGACCACGATGATCGGGATCGTCTGCGAGGCCACGAGCAGGGGATAGAAGGCGCGGCGCAGTGCGTCGGAGAGGTGAAGCAATACGGCGAACCCGGCGCCCAGCCCGACCGAGAGCGCGAAACCGGCCAGAACCTCCTGCAACGTCACCCAGGCGTCGTCGGCGAGCAGGTCCCAATCGTTCCACAGCGCCTCGGCCACCTCACTCGGAGCCGGGATCAGGAACGGCTGGATGTCGAGGGCGTCGGCGAGCACGTCCCAGCGGGCCGCCAGCTCCCAGGCGCCCAGCAGCGCGAGGACGATGGCCAACGGCGGCAGAATCGCGCTAGCTCGCCTCATCGCGTTCCCTCCCGCATCGCCCACAGCGCCCGCTCTCGCGTTGCGACAAAGGTGGAATCGGTCACGACCTCTGGCCGCGGAAGCGCGCGCGGCGCGGGCGCAGACAGCTCGGCCAGCGCCGCGGCCGGCCGGGCCGACAGCACGACGACGCGATCGCACAGATACAGCGCCTCCTCCACATCGTGACTGACGAGCACCGCGGTGCGCGGCTCGCCGGCCAGCGCGGTGGCGAGCCATTCCTGCATCTCGGTGCGCGTGATCGCGTCGAGCGCCGCGAACGGCTCGTCGAGCAACAGCACCGGCTTGCCCGCGAGCAGGGTCCGCAAGAACGCGACTCGCTGACGCATCCCGCCCGAGAGCTCGTGCGGCCGGGCGCCCTCGAAACCGGCGAGGCCGAAGCGCTCGAACAGCGGGTGCGCCCACGCGCGAGCGTGGGTTCGCGAGGCGCCACGGTTGCGGAGCGCGAGCGAGGCGTTGTCGATCGCGGTCAGCCAGGGCAGCAACAGGTCGCGCTGCGGCAGGTACGCGCAGCGCCCCAGGCGCTCGGCATCGGCCGACTCGCCGTCGATCCGAATCGACCCACGTGTGGGCGAGCGCAGCCCGGCGATCAGCTCGAGCAGAGTCGACTTGCCGCATCCTGAAGGGCCGACCAGACCGAGCACTTCGTGCTCGCCGACTCGAAGCCCGAGGCGCTCTATCACCTCCAGCTCGCCGAACACGTGGCCGACGCCAGCGAGCTCGATCGCCGCGCCGGGGGCTGCCTCGGCGCCGCCGTCTCCCGGGCTGTCGTCCCCCTGAATCGCTAGAGGCTCCTTCTCGGGAGCCTCTCCAACTGTTCGCATTGCTCCCTCCGCGCGCATTACCGCACAGGTTCCGAGGGTCAGCGCCGGGTGGTGCTTGCCAGAGGCGCTATCTCAGCCCGCTTGCCCGCGAGCCCCCCTGACTTGTCTTCAGACCAGTCTAACTAGAGGGCTGATGCGGCTTATCCACGCACGCGGACGACTCCCACGCAACCCCAACCCGCGTGGGTGGGAAAGCAACTACTCAGCCAGCCTGCTGCGCCGATTCTGTAAGTGCCCGGAGCTCCTGCGTGTCCTGATCGAGCCCCCGCCGCGGCGGCGAGTCATCTGGCGCCCCAGGCTCGTCGGGATGCGGCTCTGCGGGGTCCCAGTGCTCCTCGAACGGCGCCGGCGGAAGGTCGTCGCCATTCGTGACGGCCGGATTCTCCGTGGCTGTCCTTGCCATTGCTACGTAATCACCTACCAACTACCAACTACTGACTACAACCGCTTCATCCTGCGAAGCGCTCACCCTCCGCCTACCCGCTGAATGGCGGTTCAATCATCGCCCCCCAGCGCGAACGGAACGTTGACCCCAATGGTTGTGGGGAACGCCCACCTCGTGCCTGACGGGCACGTTCGCGAGCTACTCCACGACCGGCGTGCCACCCGCCACGACGTTGACGAAGTTCTCCAGGTGCTTGGTCGTCCAGCACTCGAAAGCGGCGGTGCAGTAGGGCTCATAGGCGGCCATGACCGAGTCGCCGTAATTCCAATACAGGCGCGGTTCGGGGTTGAGCCAGAACGTGCGGCCCGCCCTCTCGGCAAGCTCGCCGAACACCTGGGCGTATGGCTCCCGCCCGTTGGTGCGCGCGTCGCCGAGCACGATCACGGTGGAGCGGGGGTCGAGATCGTCGGCGATCAGCTCCCCGAACTCGAGCCACACGCGGCCGTAGTCGGTGTAGCCCGAGACGTCGGCCACGCCGCCCTCGCGGCTGATCCGCTCCGAGATGGCGCGGAAATCGCGCTCGCGCTCGAAGACGTCGGTGACCTCGGAGATGCGCTCGATGAAGACGAAGCTGCGCAGCTTGCGAAACGAGTCATGCAACGCATGCAGAACCGAGAGGAAGAAGACGCTGGCTGAGGTGACCGACGTCGAGACGTCGCAGAGGACGTAGATCTCGGGCCGCCGCGGCCGCTTTGGCCGATACCGGAGTCGCAGCGGCACGCCGCCCGTTTCAAGCGAGGCCCGCATCGTGCGCCGCATGTCGACGGTGGCCGCCCGGCGGCGCCCGCGCTGCTCGTGCCCGAGCGTCGCCAGCCGGCGCTTGAGCTGCGTGACCGCCCGGTGAACCGCCGCCAGATCCTGGGCCGGGCTGGTTGGGAGCGCCCGGTCGAGCTCTGCCAGCGGGCGGCTCGGGGTGAGCTGCTCGGTGCGCTCGATCAGCGCGCGCTCGAGCTCGCGGCGCAGGTGGCGCTCGAACCGTTGGATCTGCTCGCGGTCGAGCTCTCGCCCGGCCTCGTCGGCCCGCCCGCCGGCCTGCAGGCCCAGCGTGCGGCGAATCCGCTGCACGTCGACGCCGACCACTCCCGAGCCTTCGCCACGGCGACCGAACGCCGCGATGGCCAGCCGGGCGAGATCGCGCATCTCGCCGTCGTTGCCCTCGGCGATCGCCTGGCGTACCGCCTCGCGCAGCTGATCGACGTCGAGACGGTCACCGCCGTCGTGTCGACGCCCCTCGCGGATCTGTCGGTCCAGCGCCTCGGCCTCGGCGGCGCGGAAGAAGAACCGCTCGAAGAGCAGCTCGAACACGCGCCGGTCCTCCTGCGACTTGGCCACCGTCGCCGCAAGCGCCTCGCGAAAGTCGGCCGGGTCGGTCCACGGAACGGTCTCGAGCGCGGCGAAGGCGTCGAGGATCTCGGCGGTGCCCACGGCCAGACCCTCGCGGCGAAGCTCCTCGCAGAAGGAGACGATGCGGGGCGCGAGCCCGGGTGGCAGGCCGGGCGGCGTCTCAGGAGCCGCTTGCGGCACCGAGATCGAGCTTGCCTTCCTCGCCCAGGCGCACGCCGACACGCTCGGCCACCAGCTCGAGGTCGGCGCGGTGCTTGACGATGATCGACATCGTGCGCTCGAAGACCGAGCGGTCGAGCTGGTCGGCTCCCAGCAGCAGCAGCGCGCGAGCCCAGTCGATCGACTCGGCGATCGACGGCGGCTTCTTGAGGTCGAGCTGGCGCACCATGTGCACGACCTCGACCAGCCGGCGCGCGAGCCGCTCGTCGAGCTCCGGCGAGTGCAGGCGCACGATCTCCATCTCGCGCTCGACCTCGGGATAGTCCAGCCACAGGTACAGGCACCTCCGCTTGAGCGCTTCGGTGAGCTCGCGGGAGTTGTTGGAGGTCAGAACGACGACGGGCTGAGTGCGCGCCTCGATCACGCCGAGCTCGGGGATCGAGATCTGAAAGTCCGACAGCACCTCGAGCAGCATCGCCTCGAACTCCTGGTCGGTCTTGTCGATCTCGTCGATCAGCAGCACTACCGGCTCTGAGGTGGCGATCGCCTCCAGCAGCGGCCTGGTGAGGAGGAACTCCTCGGTGAAGATCTCGTCCCAAGCGGAATCGCCGCCAGCCCGTCCCTCCTCGGACCCTGACACCCCCGGACGCGAAGCGGAGGAGGTGTCAGGCATTTGTTCCGCATTTATGCGCAGCAGCTGCTTGCGGTAGTTCCACTCATAGAGCGCCTTGGATTCGTCCAGGCCCTCGTAGCACTGAAGGCGGATCAGCTTGCGGTCGGTGGCGCGTGAGACCGCCTTTGCGAGCTCGGTCTTGCCGACGCCCGCGGGCCCCTCAACTAGCACGGGCTTTCCCAGGCGCTGAGCCAGGTAGGCAACCAGCGCGGCGGGCTCGTCAGCGAGGTATCCGGCGCCTTTGAGCGCGTCCTTGACCTCCTCGACCGACTGAGGCTCTGCAACGGGGCTCATCGAGCCGATGATAATCAGGCGGCCGTGGAAGTCCTGATCGCCTCGGTCCTGCCGGAATCGATCGGCCCGTACATCGGGCTGATGATCGCCGGCTTCGTGATCGGGTCGATCGGGCACGCCGCGAAGTCGCGGTGGCTCGTGCTCGTTGGCGTGATCATGATCCTGCTCGCCACGCTGCTGTTTCCGTTCGCGTTGCAGGTCTTCGAGGACGAACCGCCGCCTCCCGGGCCCGACGTTCCGATCGCGCGCACGATCTCGCCCGCCGTGCCGAGCTGAGGGTTGATTCGAGCCGTCCTCGCAGCGAGGATGGGCACGTGGGCAGACTCGACGAACTGGACCTGACCAAGTCGCTCTCGCGCGAGGAAGAGGAACGGGGACTGGACCGCGCCTGGAAGCGCCTCGCGCAGCTGCGGCTCACGCTCGGCGGCCAGATCGGCGAGAGGCAGATCGGCCCACCGGTGTGTGTGCTGTTCGAGGGCTGGGACGCGTCCGGCAAGGGCGGCTGCATCAAGCGCTTGGTGCAGCCGATCGACCCCCGGCATGTGCGTGTGGTTCAGTTCGCCGCGCCGACGCCCGACGAGAAGCGCCACCACTTCCTGTGGCGGTTCTGGCCCGCGCTCCCGGGCTGGGGCGGGATGGCCGTGTTCGACCGCTCTTGGTACGGCAGGGTGCTGGTCGAGCGGGTGGAGGGCTTCGCCACCCGCGAGCAGTGGCTGCGCGCGTACGAGGAGATCAACGACTTCGAGCGCAGCCTGACGGCGGAGGGGATGATCCTGATCAAGCTCTGGCTGCACACCTCCGCAGACGAGCAGCTGAAGCGCTTCGAGAGCCGCGCCAAGGAGCCGCTGAAGAGCTGGAAGCTCACCGAGGAGGACTGGCGCAACCGCGAGAAGCGACCTCCGTACACCGAGGCGATCGAGGACATGCTCGCGCGCTGCGACACGGCAGAGGCGCCGTGGCACCTGATCGCAGCGGAGTCCAAGCGCTTCGCCCGTGTGAAGGTGATCGAGACTGTGATCGAGCGCATCGAGGACGGCATGCGCTCGGCAGGGCGCGAGCCTCCGTCGCCGCTGGGCGAGGCAGGGTGACGATGCCCGGTACGGCGCTGACGAAAGAGGAGCGCCAGCTTCGGTGGGCCCTTCGCGTCGGCGGCCTTCTGTTCGCCGGCGAGATCCTGCTGTACCTGCTGCCCGCGCTGATCGGCGGCACGCAGGACGACTGGGTGCAGCTTCCCTTCGTGGCCAGCTCGGCGGTCAAGGCGGGCTTTTTGGCAGGGCTCTGCGCCCTGGCGGCTTCGGACATCCGCCGCTTCTCGCGCGTGGTGACGCTGCTCGTCGCCGGCTTCGTGCTCTGGGTGATCGCCGGCATCGCGATCCTGATCTGGGCCGACACGTCGCGCACCTACGAGCTGCTCGGGGTGAACCTGAGCATGACCGCGATCGTCTGGGCTGGCGTCGGCCTCGAGACGGGTCTGGCGCTGCTGTTCGGCTGGCTTCATCGCCGTGCCGTGCGCGCTCGCTACGACCTGGGCTACCTCTCGGTGGGGCAGTTCCGCACGATGGAGGCGCTGGCCGAGTCGCTGCTGCCGATCGACGGAGGCGGGCTCACGCCGGAGCGCGTGGCCGTCAATCTCGACCATTACATGCAGCGCTTTGACGCCCGGCGGAAGTGGGTGATCAAGGTCGCGCTCCTCGGGATCTCGCTCTACCCGCTGCTCTACTTCCGGCTGCCGCTGACCCTGATCGCCGCCGACGAGCGCCGCCCGTTCCTACAGCGTCGCTTCGGCGACGACGTCGCCAGGCGCCGCGTGCTGGGCTTTCGCTGGCTGGTGCAGGGGATGATCCGCATCGCCCAGCAGATCACCTACATCGGCTACTACGGCGACCCGGCGAGCCACGAGGAGGTCGGCTATGTGCCCTTCTCGCGGAGGCCCCGGTTCGCCGAGCTCGAGACCGAGCTTCGGCGGCCGGGCAGCAGGGTGCGCGCGTTGGGCCCGGCGGACGTCGAGGGGGACACGCTCGAGACGGACGTGGCGATCGTCGGGAGCGGGGCCGCGGGGGCGCTGCTGGCATACCGGCTGGCGGAGTCCGGGCGCGCCGTGCTCGTGCTGGAGCGCGGCCGCCACATCGACCCGAGCGAATTCACCGAGGACGAGATCGACATGTTCGGGAAGCTCTACCGCGACGGCGCGCTCCAGCTCGCCCGCGATTTTCGCCTCCAAGTGCTGCAGGGGATGTGCGTCGGGGGGACGACGGTGATCAACAACGCCGTTTCCATTCCTCCCTCCGACGAGGTGCTCGGGCGCTGGGAGCAGCTCGGGGCGCTCAACGGCGGGCTGAGCCCGCGGGACGTCCTCGACGGTGTCGAGACGGTGAGCGACCTGCTCGACATCAGTCGGCAGCCGAAGGAGATCTTCCAACCCGGGGCGCGCAAGTTCGTTGAGGGGATCGATCTCCTCGGGCTGGAAGAGCAAGCGAAGCTGTTCGCGCCGGTGGAGGCGAACATCTCCGGCTGCCTGGGATGCGGCTACTGCAACATCGGCTGTGCCTACGGGCGCAAGCTGTCGGCGCTCGACACGCTGCTGCCGTGGGGGCAGGAGCAATTCGGCGACCGTGTCCGGATCCTGGCCGAATGCACGGCAGAGGGGATTGAGACCTCCGACGGACGCGCTGAGGTCATCGCATGCAAGCTCTCCGACGGCCGGGCGCTGCGCGTGAGGGCGCGCACCGTCGTGATCGCCGCAGGGGCGATCAACTCCAGCTACCTGCTGGGCAAGAGCGGGATCGGCGGCGCGCTGGTCGGCCGGGGACTCAGCTTCAACATGGGCTCGCCGATGACGGCGGACTTCGACGAGGAGCTTCGCTCTTACGACGGGCTGCAGATCTCACACGTGTTCGAGCCCGCCGGTGAGCCGCGCTGGCTGATGGAGACCTGGTGGAACCCCGTGCTCTCCCAGGCCGTGGCGATGCCGGGCTGGTTCGAGGATCACCGGCGCAACATGCTGCGCTACGCGCACATGACCGCCACCGGCGTGCTCGTCGGCACCGCGTCCAACGGCAAGGTCGAGCCGGCCCTCTTCGGCGGTCCCGACGTGGTCTTCGAGCCGGAAGAGGCCGACCTGCGCGAGCTGATCGCCGGCCTGAAGCTGGCCGGGCGGATCTACCTCAAGGCCGGCGCACGCCGCGTGATGCCGGCGACATTCGTCTACCACGAGTTCCGCGAGGCCGACGACCTCGAGCGCCTGGACGACATCGTTGCCGACAACTCCGACATCCAGCTCGGTACGGGTCACCCACAGGGCGGAAACGCGCTCAACGCCCGCTCCGAGCGCGGCGTGGTGGACCCGGCCGGCTTCCGCGTCCACGGCTTCCGCAACCTGCACCTCTGCGACGCGAGCGTGTTCCCGACCAGCGTCAAGGTCAACCCGCAGCTGACCACGATGGCGCTCGCCGAGTGCGCGGCGCCGCGAATCGCGGCGGCGTCGGGCTAGCTCACACCGTGCGTGACCGTCGGCTAGCTGTCGATATACGCAAGCAAGTCGACGGTCACCCACCGCGGAGGTTGATCGTGAACCGGTCCTCGACGGTCGGCGACGCCTCATCCTCCGCCCAGCCGGTGACGCCATAGGCGGTGATCGTCAGCTCGTCGGCCGAGACGTCGATGCACAGGAAGCTCTTGAAGAACGGGGGAGTAGTGGCCTCGGCGAGCTCGGACATGAACTTGCGATACGGCGAGGCCTTGTAGGTGAGCTTCGCGAGCGCGCTTGTCTTGAAGTCGGGCTTGGCCGCTCGGGCGCTGGCGTGGACGGGCTCCATGCCGAGCTCGCCGGCGAGCCAGTTTGCGGTCATGTCCGGGTCGATGTCCGCCCGGGCGAGCCAGGGTAGTGCCGGGATCGCCCGCCAGCCAGAGAGGAGCACGGCGAGGGCGTTCAGCAGCACGGCGCAGGCGAACGCGGCGACGGCGCCGGTGGTCACCCAGCCGACGTCCTGAAGCTCCACCAGCGCCGCGATCGCGCCGAGCGCGCCGACGATCACCGGGAGCCAGCGCGCGATCCAGAACCGCTGAAGGTGCCCGAGAATCGTCACGCCGGCCCACAGCGCAACGAGCCCGGCGCCCACCAGCAGCGGGACTTCCGCCTCGTGCTCGAACGAGCGACCGATGAACACCGCGCTGACCGCGATCGCAATCGCGAGGCCGATTCCGGTTCGAACCGACTGCGGCAGAAAGTCACGCAGCAGGTAGTACGCGACGACGCCGATGACCGGCAGGCCCACGGCGAGCAGACTCGTCAGCGCCAGCCGCCAGATCCATTCGTCCCAGGCGTCGCCGAGCAGGCTCCCGGCGAAGGCGACGAGCACACCCGCGCCGAGGGCCAGAGTCGTGGCGGTGAGCGTGCGAAACCCGGGCGCGGCCAGCCGGTTCGACGCCTTGACCGCCCCAAACACGATCCCCGCCGACAGGCCAAGCGTTACCGGCAGCACCCAGAAGACGTTGCTGAGCAGCGCACCGTCCAGCTCCTCGAGCCGCTCGTCGAAGCCGTTCAGGATCACGAAGAAGACGCTGAACAGGACCAGGACGACGGCGAGGGCAATGCCCAGCGCGATGCCGAAACCAGGCACGAATCGCCGCACGAAGCGCGCGAGCGAATCGCCTCGCAGCGGATAGCACCAGAAGGCGCTCTCGTCGATCGGCGAGACGTTGCGCGGCAGCCTCGCGTGTGCCCCGCGCTTGACGTTGTCGCGGGGGTCGAGATGCACCCGGCCGAAGCGGTGCGTCGCGCTCAGGTAGGCGCCCGAGCCACCGGCGACCACATACTCGAGTCTGCGCACGGACTCCTCAGGGGTGTCCAGACCGGGTGGCGGCCCGTCCCGGCCCGTGCCGGCGTCGTTGATCAGCACCGAGTAGCGCTGATAGTTGTGCACGTCGCCGCCGATCGCGGCCACGTAACGGTGCGACGGCTCGCGGACGATGTCGTCTACGGTGCGCAGCGCGCCGACCTCGTCGACGAGGCCGGGGTAGTCGCCGGGCCCCCAGTCGATCTCGCCGGGGTGATACTCGCCGTCGACGTAGATCGGCTTTCCAGTTACCAGCAGCTTCGGTCGCGGATCGCGGGAGACGTCCCGCAGCCAGTCGCCCTGCTCGCGATCGAGCTTGCCCGTGATCCCGGTGTCGATGCAGACGATCAGCAGGCTCTTCGTCTCGATCGTGAAGTAGGGCGCCGGCTGAGCGGGCGCCCAGACCGCCTCCACAGCCTCTTGCTCGAGCTGGGCGCGGGCGCGGCGCTCGTACAGAAGCTGGGGCAGGTTGGGCGGCGAGGGCTTGCGCCACAGCGCCTGGGCGAGGCGCTCCTTCCAGCTGTAGCTGCCCGCGCGATACGAGACGGGCGGCAGCGGCTCGGCGCCGCAGAGGTGGAACATGAAGCCGTTCAGCCCGTCGTACCAGTCGTGATTGCCGGGGATCGCATAGATCGGGCTCCGGTAGCGCTCGTACGGCAGGAAGAAGCCGTCGATGTAGTCGTTGATGTCGCCGGCCGGATAGATGACGTCGCTTGAGATGAGCATGAAGTGGGTGTCTGCGCACTCGGCGAGCATCGGCGCGACCACCGCGTACTGCGAGGCGTCCTGCTCGCCGGGATCGCCGAGCAGCACGAACGACAACCCCTCCCTGTCGGCGTGAGCCGTCACCCGCGGCCGCTCGGCCAGCCTGCCAGCCGCTCGCTGGGCGGCCAGCCAGCGCGGACGCACGTCGTTGACGAGATCGTCGAGGCCCTTGGCGATCTGGTCGTTCACCGACGCCAGCAGCGGCGCGGGGCTGATCCAGAAGAAGTTCCCCCAGCGCGTGCGCTTGCGTCGCGTCAGGAGCCTTTCCCAGCTGGTGCCGTAGCGCCATTCTGGGCTGTGGCGCGGGGGCTCATCCCGCCAGCCCGCCTTCGCCGCGCTCTCGCGCGAGTTGTCGGACTGCGGCGGGGGTGTGAGCGGCGCTGCCAATGCCGACCAGTTCACGTCTATCACGCGCCTCGGAGCACAAGCAACCAGGCCGAGACCCGAATAACGGGACACATCGGGCCGAAATCCACGGCTCGGCGTAGTCTGCGCGACGGCATCTGAGTCCTGAGATGGCCGCGGGGAACGCCGAGCGGCTTGCTCGCGACGCCGAGCGCGCGGCTCGCGAAGAGGCCTAGGCCAGGCTGCGCGCTCAGGTCGAAGCGCTCTAGGAGCAAAGTCAGATGGCCGCCGAGCACGCCCATCGCAAGGCCGACGAAGAGGCCAAGGCGCAGCTCGAGATTCGCCTGCGCGAGGAAGAGGGCCGACTGCGCCGTCAGGCTGAGGAGAAGGCGCGCGAGGAAGCGGCCAAGTAGCTCAAGGCGATGGAGGCCCGGATCGAGCGCGAGGTCTCAAATCTGGCTCACGCCGCGGCCGAGCAGGCGCGACGCGACGCGACGCGCCGGCGGGCCGAGCTCGCCGATCGCCTCCGGCGCGAGGCGGGGGAGGAGGCGGAGGCCGCCGCCGAGCGGCCCGCCGCCAGGCCCTCGGCGAGGACTGACCCGACCTACTCGGACGCCGGGGAAGCGCCCCTCGGCGCGTAGCGATGGTGAAGCGCCAGCGCGTTGCCGTCGGGATCGTTAAAGAAGGTCTGGTGGCAGACCCCGGAGTCGAGGATCTCGCCCTCGAACTCAACCCCGCGCGATTCGAGCTCTGTCCGCGCGGCATCGACGTCGTCGACCCGCAGCTCGATGGGGTGGACGTGGGGCGCAAAGTCGACGCCGAAGGCGTCGGACTGCATCACCGCGATGGTCAGGTTGCCGGTCTCGAACTCAGCCGCCGGCATGCTGCCCCACCGCTTGGACTCCGGCAGGCCGAGGACGTTGCCGTAGAACTCGACGGCGGAGTTGAAGTCCCGCGTGCCCACGGTGATGAAGTCGGTGCCGGTGATGAGGGAGGGCTGAGTGGCCATGCGCGCTCCTTGGTCGTCGGTATGCCGCGCGAACGCTACTGCGCCCGCTACTTGTGCAGCGTCGGCGCGACGATGCGGTAGGCCTTGATACCGAGGCCGAGGCGCTCGCGATCCTCGCCGACCGCCGGGTCGAGGCCGGTCAGCTCGCGCACCCGGCTGAGGCGGTGGGCGACGGTGTGGCGGTGGGCGAAGACGGCGCGCGCCGTCGCGTTCATGTTGCAGTCGTGGGCCAGGTAGGACTCGAGCGTGCCGAGCAGGTCGGTCCGGTACTGCGTGTCGTGGGCCACCAGTGCCGACACCGTGTCTTCGTAGAAGCGGCGGACCTCGTCGGGATCGCTGGCCATCGCGCGGAACAGAAGCCGGTAGACGCCGTTGCCGACGCCGTCGGTGAGCTGCTCGGCGAGGCGCTCGTCGCGAGCGATCACGTCCAGCATCAGCTCGGCCTCTGCCACGGCGCGCCCCAGCTCTGCCGGATCGAAACAGAAGGAGGAGAACGCCGCCGGACCGTGTGCGCGCAGGCGCCCGGCGATCGCTCGCGCCGAGGCCGTCGCCCGTTCGGCAGTGTCCTCGCCGCCGGACGCCGGCAGCACGGCGTAGACCCGCTCGGTCGGCGTCTCGCCCGCGGACGAGTCGCTTCCAGCGACCAGGAGCGGTTCGGCGATCGCCCCCGAGTGCTCGCCGGTGATCAGCACCGCGGCGTGGCGCGGGCGCGCCGAGCGCACATCGGCCACCAGCGCCACCCCACCGCGCGAGAGGTCGCAACCGAGCCGGGCTGCCCGGCGCGCGATCTCGTCGGCCTCGATGCGGCCGGATCGAAGCTCCTCCAGCAGGGTGCCGCGGACGTCGGCCGCGACCTCGTCGCGTGCGTCCGCCACGGCGACCTCCGCCACCGCCGCGAGCGCCGCGGTTCGCAGCACCTCCTCGCGATCCACCTGCAGGTCTCCAAGCCCGTTGCCCGACGGCTGGAACGCGAGGGCATAGCCGATGCGCTGCTCGCCGGCGTCCACCGGCAGCTCGAGCTCCACGTCGGCGCGGATCGGCTCGCCGGAGCCGCCAAGTCGCTCTGCGGTCCGCGCCGACAGCTCGTCCAGCCCGACGCCGCCGTCGGAGGCCGCCGCAAGGCCGCGGGCCGGCAGCACGATCGCGACCGGCCCGCCGGCCTCCTCGGCTGCCAGCTCGGCGATGCCCTTCAGGCCCTCGCCGGCGAGCAGAGCGGCGAGCATTCTGGCGTGTAGGTCTCGCACCGGTGATGCCTCACGCCAGCCCGCTCGCCGCCTGCCTATTTCAGATCAGAGAACCGGCAGGTACTTCTCCAGCTCCCAGCGGGAGACCTGGACCCGGTACTCCTCCCACTCCTCGCGCTTGAGGTCGACGTAGCGCTCGAAGATGTGGTCGCCGAGCGCTCTGCGCACCAGGGCCGACTCCGCGAGCTCCTCGATCGCCTCGCCGAGGGTCTCCGGGAGCTGCTCGATCCCGCGCTCAACCCGCTCGTCGTGTGAGAGGTCGTAGAGGTTGGTCTCCATAGGCTCCGGGCACTCGTAGCCGTGCTCGATCCCCTCCAGCCCCGCGTGCAGCATCGCCGCGAACGTGAGGTAGGGGTTGCAAGACGGGTCCGGGCACCGCAGCTCGGCGCGCGTCGCCTGCTCCTTGCCGGGGTGATAGACCGGCACGCGGACCAGGGCCGAGCGGTTGCGCTGCGACCAGGCGCAGTACACGGGCGCCTCGTAGCCCGGCACGAGCCGCTTGTAGCTGTTCACGTTGGGCGCGAACAGGGCAGCGATCTCGCGCGCGTGGCGCAGCAGCCCGGCGATGTACGCCTTCGCCTTGTCCGACAGGTGGTACCGGTCGTCGGCGTCGAAGAACGCGTTCGACCCGTCCGAGAACAGCGACTGATGCGTGTGCATCCCCGACCCGTTCTCGCCGAATAGCGGCTTCGGCATGAAGGTCGCGTACACGCCGTACTGCTGCGCGATCTCCTTGACCACGATCCGGTAGGTCATCGCGTTGTCGGACATCCGCAGCCCGTCGGCGTAGCGCATGTCGATCTCGTGCTGGGACGGCCCGACCTCGTGGTGCGTGTACTCGACCGGGATCCCGACCTTCTTCAGCGCGTTGACGGTGTCGCGGCGCAGATCGGATCCGGCGTCGAGCGTGGTCAGGTCGAAGTACCCGCCCTTGTCCAGGATCTCCGGCGTGCCGTCCTCGCCCAGCTCGTCGCTCTTGAAGTAGAAGAACTCCAGCTCGGGCCCGAGGTAGAAGGCGTCGAAGCCAAGCTCTGAGGCGCGGGCAAGCGCCTTCCGCATCACGAAGCGCGGATCACCCTCATACGGCTCGCCGCCGGGCTTGAGCACGTCGCAGAACATCCGCGCGACGTTCCCCTTGTCGCCGTCGGTGCGCCACGGCAGCACGGTGTAGGTGTCGGGATCGGGCATCGCGATCATGTCCGACTCCTCGATCGCGTTGAAGCCGGTGATCGACGACCCGTCGAAGCCCATGCCGTCCTCGAGCGCCCCCTCGAGTTCCTCGCGGCCCACCGAGAAGCTCTTCAGCTGTCCCATGATGTCGGTGAACCAGAACCGGATGAACTCGACGCCGTCCTCCTGGACGCGGCTGAGCACGTCCCCGGGGCTGGCGCTTGGCTTGGTTGCGGTTGCCATTCCTTACTTCCTCCTTTGTCAGTGCTTTCCGTTGAGTCGTGGCGGCGGGCGGCGATCCGGCGAGATGGATAGCCAGGGCTAGCTCCCGACTAGCCAGGGCTATCGACCAAACTGGATCACCGCCCGCCGCGAACTCTAGGCCGGTACCTCCGCGTCGGTGTGCGCCTGGAGAACCGTCTCGCCCTCCTCGCCCGTGCGGATGCGAATCGCCTCCTCGACGGGCAGCACGAACAGCTTCCCGTCGCCGACGTCACCCGTTCGGGCGTGCTTGAGGATCGTCTCGACGACGAGGGGCTTGTCCTTGTCCTCGACCACCACCTCGAGCTTGAGCTTGGGCCGCACGTTGACGGTCAGGCTCGAGCCTCGGTAGTGCTCGACGATCCCCTTTTGGCGCCCGGAGCCCTTGACCTCGCCGATCGAGAGGGAGGGAAATCCCTTCTCGAGCAGCTCGGCCCTGATCGGCTCGAACGCCTCGTGGCGGATGTATGCCTCGATTTTCTTCATCTGGCTCGCCTCCTAGGACGCGGACGGTCGCTGGGCAGGCACTCCCACCGTGGCGGCAACCGGCGTGCCCGCGACGTGGGGCTCGACGGTAGGCACCGTCGGGTACTCCTCCTGAGGAATGAACTGCTCCGGATAGCCGTACATCCCATGCGATGAGATGTCAAGGCCCGCCAGCTCCTGATCCTCGGAGACCCGAAGGCCGAGCATCTGCTTGATGACGTAGAACGCTGCGAACGAGAGTCCGAACACGAGCGCAAACGTCCCGGCAACGCCGACGGCCTGCGCTCCGAGCTGGCCGAGCGTGTCACCGAACTCGATGTTGCCGTCGACGATTCCGTACCAGACGCCTGGGCTGGCGGTGTCGCCGACCAGGCGCTCGGTTCCGAAGATCCCGACCGCGAGAGTTCCCCAGATGCCGGCCATGCCGTGCGCCGAGAGGGCGCCGACCGGATCATCGAGGTACTTCTCGATGAACAGCACGCTGTAGACGACCAGCACACCCGCGGCTAGGCCGATGACCACGGCCGCCCACTGCTCGACGTAGCCGCATCCGGCCGTGATCCCGACCAGCCCGGCAATGGCACCGTTGCCGGCCATGCCGACGTCGAGGGACCTCGTCTTCAGATAGACGATCAGCAGCGCGCCGAGAACGCCCGCCCCGGCAGCGAGCTGGGTGTTCAGCGCCACCTCCGCAAACGCGACGTCGGTCGTGCCGAGCGTCGAGCCGGCGTTGAACCCGTACCAGCCGACCCAGAGGATCAGTACGCCGAGCCCAACGAGCGGCATCGAATGCCCGGGGATCGCCCTGGGCCTGCCGTCGGACCCGTACTTTCCGGCGCGGGCGCCGAGGAGCAGCAACGCGGCGAGACCAGCGGTTGCACCCGTCAGGTGGACGACGGAGGAGCCTGCGAAGTCGAGGACCTCCTTGCCGCCGATGTCGTCGAGCAGCCCGTCGCCTGACCAGAACGCGTGCGCGACGAGCGGGTAGATGAGTGCGCCGAACACGAACGCGTAGATCACGTAGGCGCTGAACTTGATGCGCTCCAGCGTGGTTCCCCAGACGATCGCCAACGAGACGGCGGCGAACGCAAGTCCGAACAGCATGAAGCCGATGTCGACTGTCCCCACCACAGTTCCGGCCACGTCCTGGCCGAAGTGGTAGAAGAACCCGTCGGTGCCGAACAGGTCGTTGCCTGGCCCGTTGATGCCCTGACCGAACATGTACCAGGCGACCGACACGATCCCGAGGTTCACCAGGATCTTGGCAACGCCGGCGCCGACGTTCTTCTGCCTCGAGAACCCGATCTCAAGCAGCAGAAATCCGGCCTGCATGAACAGGACGAGAGCGGTGGCAACCATCACCCACGTCATGTCCAGCTCGGACTTGATGGCTTCAACGGCCCCACCCTGTGCAAACGCCGCCGCCGGCACGACCAGCGACGCGGCGAGCGCCAGGATCACTCCGAGGCTGAGCCTCCTTCTCATGAATGGTTCCTCCTTGCCCACCGAGCCCACGGCTCGAGGGTCGCGGTTTCAGGAATGCCGCGAAGGTAGGAAGCGCGCCCGGCTGAGTCTTTAGCCGCCTGTCGAGACTTCGGCGCCGGCGGTTGTACCGGTGGTAGAAACCGCCCGCACCGGCGCCTGGCCATTCTGGCCAGGGGCGACCTCGAGCTCGCCGCCCTCCATGCCCATCTCGACCATCGTCGGATCGCCGCCGAGGTCGTCCCAGCGACGCCTGGCGGCGGCGTGGAAGTCGTCGAGGAACTCGTCGGAGTGCAGCGGGTCGTGGTGGAAGAGCAGCAGCCTGCGAGCCTCGACTCGCCGGGCAAACGTGAGGGCGTCGCTGACCGCCGAGTGCCCCCAGCCGACGTGCGCGGGGTACTCGTCGTCGGTGTACTGGCAGTCGTGGATCAGCAGGTCGGCGTTGCGCGCGAGGTCGAAGCCCGAGATCCACTCCGGTTCGAGCTGCGAGAGCGAGGCGCCGAGAGCCGGCTCGTGGTCGGGGATGTAGCAGACGGTCGTGTCGCCGTCCGAGATCCGGTAGCCGAGCGTCGGCCCGCGGTGCGTGACCGCCTCGGAGCGGATCTGCGCTCCGCCCAGCTCCCACTCGGTGGCCGGCGTGTCGCGAAACGACACCGAGCACGGGAGCTCGCGCACCTCCACGGGAGACAGGGGCGCGGAGATGTACCGGGCGACGCGGTCCTCCAGCGAGGCCTCCGGCGACGACGGGCCCCAGATCGTGATCTCGGCGTCGGACCTGAAGCAGGGCGGGAAGAACATCAGGCCCTGGATGTGGTCGAGGTGAAGGTGGGTGAGGATGATGTGGATCCGCGCGCTCCCCGTGAGGCCGAGGCCGAGCGTGCGGATTCCGGTGCCCGCGTCGAGGATCAGTTGGTCCCCGCTGGCGAGCGTGAGCTGAACGCACGACGTGTTTCCGCCGTAGCGGTTCATGTGCGGCCCGGGAGCCGGCACCGATCCGCGGGCGCCCCATACCTTCAGCTTCATCTCCTACCCCTCGTCAGCACTGTATCCCTCTTGTTCCTCGTCTCCCAGCGGCCAAAACATGATCATCGCGCCTGAGGACCCGGAGTCGGAGGCCACGATCGGGAAGGCGCTGGCCTCGATCGGCTGCTCGGAGCCGCCCGCGGTGCGGATCCTGAACTCGCCGTGCGCGGGGCGGCCGCCGCGAATCGCTTCGGTGATTGCCAGCTGGTCCACTCGCAGCGGCCGGCCGTTGCTGTCCATTGGCCCGAACGTCGTCGTCCACTCCTCGGCGGTCATCCGGCCGGCGTCCTCGAACGAGCGGCCCAGCAACGCGGCCGCCGCCTCGTTGTAGAAGACGACAGCCGCCTCGTCGTCGATCAGGAAGGCCGGGGTGGAGATGCTCGTCAGCAGGTTGCGCGCCAGGATCAGCTCGAGCGGGCGCTGCCCGCGAGGCGAGTCCAGGGCCTCCATGTGCCAATTCTTACCACCCTTGGCTTGCGTGGACACCGATTGGGCGCAGGTGCACTCAAGCGCGCGCCAGGCAGGGCCGATAGGTCGACCGAGGTGCTTTCGCGGGAGCGGGACAGGCTTTCGGCGGAGCTTGCCGCCGCGCGGCAGCGGATCGCCGAGCTCGAGACTGAGATCTCGCGACTCGCATCGCGCGATCCAGTCACCCGTGAGCTGCTCACGCTGGCGGCGTTTCGCGCCCAGTTGGACATCGACGTCCAGCGCGCGAAGCGCTACAAGCGACCGCTCACGGTCGCTCTGCTCGACCTCGATCGCTTCCGCTATCTCAACCTCAAATACGGCTACGGCGCGGGCGACCTGGTGCTGAGCGCGGTAGGGGGCCTGATTGCCGCTCGGACGCGCGGCTCGGACCTCGCGTGTCGCGCCGGCGGCGACGAGTTCGCGATTCTGTTTCCGGAGGCGGCGCCGGCCCAGGCGGCCGAGGCAATGCAGCGGCTCCTCGTCGAGCTGGAGGACCTCCAGGCGGGCGGCGTCCGCGGACAGTCCGCCTCCGTCGGGATCGCGGCGCTCGCGCAGGACCAGTCGCCGGAGGCGTTGCTCGCCGCGGCCGGATCGGCGCTCGAGCAGTCGCGCGCCGCGGGCGGCGGCCAGGCGATCGTCTTCGAGGGCGGGGATGACGAGTCAGGGGACGCGCTCGCGTCGGGGCACGGCGACGTGATCGCGGCGCTCGCGTCGGCGCTCGGAGAGCGCGACCGCTACACGGGAGAGCACTCCGAGTCAGTGGTTGAGCTAACGGCGCGAGTAGGGGCGGAACTGGCGCTCGACGCCGAGGAGATCGCCCGTGTGCGCACAGCGGCGCTCTTGCACGACATCGGCAAGGTCGGTGTGCCCGACGAGATCCTGCACAAGCCAGGGCCGCTGGACAATCGCGAATGGGAGATCATGCGGCAGCATCCGGTGATCGGGGAACGGATCGTTCGCGCGATCCCGGGGATGGGCGCCATCGCTCGCATCGTGCGCCACGAGCACGAGCGCTGGGACGGCGGCGGCTATCCCGACGGGCTCGCAGGCGAGGCGATTCCGGTCGGTGCCCGGATCATCCTCGCGTGCGATGCCTATCACGCGATGACCTCCGACCGGCCCTACCGACGGGCAATGTCGCATCGCGAGGCGATGGCGGAGCTGACCGCCAACGCGGGCAGCCAGTTCGACCCGAACGTGATCGAAGCCCTGGTCGGGTTCCTGTACGGCCGGCGCCAGGCGGGCCTAGCGGCGGTCTAGGCGGCTGCAAACTGTCGCATCTCGGCCTCCACCGACCTGCTCGGTTTTCGCGGCCTGGGGGAGGGCCGGCGCGCCAGCCTCGCGCGCCGGCGCGCTACTCCAGCTTGCCGATCTTGAAGATCTGCAGCACCCCGCTTACCAAACGTAATTTCCAGTGTTCATGCGGGTTTTCGGCCCGTAGAGTCCCGCCGAATCCCGTCTCACTGGGGCGCGACTGGGGCGCGACTGGGGCGCGGAGCGGAGAGGCGCTTGCGCGCCAACGCAAACGGGCGACCTCGCGGCGGCGTGCAAGCGGAAAGGCCGAGCGCTGATCGAGCTCGCCCGACTACGCCTGCTCGGCGGAGTGGCGGATGTTCCTCTTCTTGTCCGAAGCGGTGCTTCCGCTCTCACGCGTAAGGACAGTCCCCCGAGGTGGCTCCGCGACGCTTGCTCCTCGTCCCATCCGAACGTCACCGGAGCCATCGCTGGGGTTGCCTCCTTGCACGCTGAAGCGCCAGCCTCGCTGGATGAGCGCCATGCCTGCAACCAAGCAGGACCGCGATCAGGCGGAGGCTGCCTCCACCCGACCGAGAAAGGATTCGAGGACTTCCCGGTAACGATCCGGCTCCTCGACCATGGCGATGTGAGCGCTCTCCTCGAAGACAACCGACTCGGCG
>Ga0081538_10001855_pt1 | contig 21313 bp, 27 predicted proteins | sample TabmetS5T2R1_FD_71022 | JGI IMG/M metagenome (GOLD analysis project Ga0081538, IMG submission 71022) | Tabebuia heterophylla rhizosphere microbial communities from the University of Puerto Rico - S5T2R1 | ecosystem: Host-associated > Plants > Roots > Rhizosphere ...
CTGCTTGATGGTCTCGCTGGTGAGACGATGGCCAGGACCTGCAATCGCGAGGGCTCCCACGAGCGTTCGGGTATAATCACGAATTGGCACGGCCACGGAGCTGACATCCTCCGAAAACTCTCCCTGGTCGGTTGCATAACCGGTTTCAGTAACACCGCGCATTTGTTCTAAGAGAAGTTGGCGATCCGTAATCGTTCTTCCCGTATGACCCTCCAAGCGCTCCGGCAGCGTCTGGCTGAATCCACCCTCGGACTCGTAGACAAGATACACTTTGCCCGCGGCCGTGCAGTGTGGAGGCAATGCTGTACCCAAAAACGACACGACGCGCACGGGACGCGGAGGTTCAACAAACTCAAGAGGAACAATCGCGGCTCCTTTGCGGATGGCAACAAAAGCGCTCTCTTTGGTTGCTTTAACCAAATCTTCAAGCGTTGAACGGGCTTGTAGCAATAAACCCATCTGGTGGATAAAGGTCTGCCCAAGTTGCAGACATTTCAAGCCGAGCCGGTAGTTCTCGGTGAGTTTGTTCTGTTCGATGTAACCACGGGCTTCAAGGGTGGCGAGCAAACGAAAAACGTTGTTCTTGTGTAGTTTGAGTCGTTTGCTGAGTTCAGTGACGCCAATCTCATCGACACTCCCGTTGAACTGCTCTAGAACATCCAGAGCATGAGAAACGGACTGAATCGTGTAGTTGGATTTCTCGCGCCTCACCATGTCTCCTCCTAGATGAAATACTGGCGTTAAATTTAACCTGGACTCAAGAAAGAAACCATTCCAAAAAGGCGTTTTAACGTAGGGTTGCCCAGTTGTCAAATAGAGATAAGGAACTTCTCTGACTGCTCTAAACTCGACCAGAATCTACCCATCACATGCCTGTCGCTATAGTTGCTTGGGTCCATCTATTGTCCAAGCCAAAACACAAAGAATGTGACGAACGGCTTGAACATCGCGGTCGGTTTCCTGGAGTGCCAAGGCAACTTGACCCACCTGGACAGATGAGGCAAAATAATTTTCGTGAAAAATCGGCTGGAGGAAGAACTGTTGGCGCTAGGTTGGCGGCGCTTGAACCTATCACAGCGTCCACACCGTGGCCGGTGATTCCAATCAAATCTAACAAGTGAGGAAGGGCCATAGGTGAAGAGACTTATGGCCCTTTTTGTTTCTCAAAAAGATGATTCGACCGACTTTTAAGGAGTTTTGCCGGTTTGCAGAGCAGGGCAATCTGATTCCTATATATCACGAATTGCTCATGGATTTGGAGACGCCACTCTCCTTCTTCAAGCGGCTCGAACGAGATCAGTACTGTTTTTTGTTCGAGAGCGTAGAAGGAAGCGAACGTTGGGCCCGTTACTCCTTTCTGGGAACACGCCCGCAACGCATCTTCAAAGCTCGAGGCAACCAAGTTGAAATCGTCGAAAACGGCAAGAGGACGAGCTTCACCAGCGAGTCGCCGCTGAAATCGTTAGAAAAACTCTTGAGGGGCTGCCAGGCAGTAACGGTGCCAGGGGTCCCGCCGTTTTTTGGCGGCGCTCTCGGCTATGTGGCCTATAACGCCGTGGAGCAATTCCATGAGATTGCCGACAGCAAAAAAGATCCTCTAGCTCTTCCAGAGATCTTTTTCATCTTTGTGCAAACGTTGGTCGCTTTCGATAATCTAAAACACACGATCAAAGTGATCGATAACGTACGGGTGGACCAACATACAAACCTTCGAAGAGCTTATGATGAGGCAAGGGAAAGAATCCAAAAAGCGATCGCGTCTTTGCAAAGGAAGCCTCGAGGGATCGAGCCACGAGACCTGACCCAGGCGCAAGAAAATAGAAAGTTTCGCTCCAACCTAACGCGGGAAAAGTTTCGGAATGCGGTCATTCGAGCCAAAGAATATATAAAGGCGGGAGATATTATCCAGGTGGTGCTCTGTCAAAGGCTCGAGACCCAGACGGCGAGCGACCCTTTCGAGATTTATCGCGCTCTCCGATTTATCAATCCATCGCCCTACATGTTTTATCTCGAGCTCGAGGACCTTCGTGTAATCGGCTCCTCACCAGAAACTATGGTGCGCCTGACCGGTGACACCATTGAGCTGCGTCCCATCGCCGGCACCCGCCGTCGCGGCGGCACGCCGGAAGAAGAACGCGAGCTTGAAGCCGACCTGCTGGCGGATCCTAAAGAGCGCGCGGAGCATATCATGCTCGTAGACCTAGGGCGTAATGACGTCGGTCGCGTCGCCGAAATAGGCTCAGTGGAGGTCAACGAGTTAATGGCGATCGAGCGTTACTCTCATGTGATTCATATTGTCTCCAACGTCCGCGGTAAACTAGCAGCCAATATGACGCCTTTTGATCTCTTTGTCTCTGCTTTTCCCGCCGGCACCGTCTCTGGCGCGCCGAAGATCCGCGCCATGCAAATCATCAGCGAACTAGAACCCGAAAAACGCGGGCTTTACGCCGGCGCCATTGGCTACTTCGGTTACAACGGCAATCTCGACACGTGCATCGTCATTCGAACGATTGTCATGCAAGGAAAGAAAGTCTTCATCAACGCCGGCGCGGGGATTGTCGCAGACTCCGATCCCGACACGGAGTATCAGGAGACGTTGAACAAGGCTCGCGCCATGCTGAAGGCCGTCGACTTAGCTGAGCAGTGGAGAAAGAAGTGATCCTTCTGATCGACAATTACGATTCGTTCACTTACAACCTCTACCACTATCTCGGTGAGCTGGGGGCAAAAGTCAAAGTCTTTCGTAACAATCAGGTCAGTCTTGACGATATCGACAGCATGGGACCGGAGAAAATCGTCATCTCGCCTGGTCCCTGCACGCCCAACGAGGCTGGAATTTCTTCTCACGCGATTCTACGTTTTGCTGAGAAGATACCGATCCTGGGTGTCTGTCTCGGCCACCAGTGCATCGGCGCTGCGTTTGGAGGCAAGATTGTCCGTGCTCCCTCGATCATGCATGGCAAACTTTCGGAGGTGAGTCATGACTCACAGACGATCTTCCGCTCTCTCCAAAACCCCTTTTTGGCGATGCGTTACCACTCGCTGGTCATCGATCCCGAGCTCCTACCGGATGAGTTAACCGTTAGCGCCCGTACGGCTGATGACGTCATCATGGGAGTGCGCCACAAACGATTTCCTGTGGAAGGCGTGCAATTCCATCCCGAATCGATTCTTACCGACGAAGGCAAAAAGCTCCTCAAGAATTTTCTTGATTACTACTGACCTCGGCATGAAACTTCTTTGCTTCCAGGCCAAACATTTTCATTGGAAGAGCCACTCTAAGACTCTAGCGCAGGCGGCGGATCAAGGCGTAGAAGAACACGTTTCGGAGTTAGTTGTCGTCTTCGTCCATGCAGAGCAGTCCGACGAAGAAGCAGACAAGCACAACTCCGTTCTCCGGCAAACCTTAAAGCACATCAAGTGGCTTGCCAACAAAAGAGGTCTCAAAAACATCGTCATCCACTCTTTCACCCATCTAGGAGGTGAGACATCTTCCCCGGATTTCGCCGAATCCTTCATTAGCGCTGTCGCGCAACGTCTGCGCCAAGGTTCTTATACCGTTTGGACGACACCCTTCGGCTATTTCTGCGAGTGGGATCTCAGCGTATACGGCGAAAGCTTGGCTAAGGTTTGGAAAGAAATACGCTGACTCCCTTAGACCCCCAGCCGTCGTAAATAGGACGCGATCTGCCGTCGCCATTTGTAGCATCTAAAACACCAAATTGCGGAGCATGCTATAATAAAAAGCCCTTTCCAGGCGAGCAAGGAGACCGACTATGGCACGATATGAAAGTCGATTATCAATTTTGCCATTAAAGGCTATGATTTTGCTCGCCTTATTCGGTTGCAAAAGTGAGCAAAAAGACCTCGACTCGAAGCCACTTCCAGACCTCAATGCTCAGATCCGACCTTACGTGACTATCGAAAATAGCAAGCTGCGCACCGGGCCTGGAGCACAGTTTAGAGTCATCGCCGAAGTCCAGCGCGATGCCAAGGTCCAAGTTGTTGGACGGGATGGCGATTGGGTGCTGATTGTTTCGAAGAAAGGTAATCCACCCGGCTACATCGAACTATCGTCAATCGAACCGAGTAGTGGCGATGAGAGAGTAGAATTATCTGCGCCGTCTGTAGAAGGCAAATATGAAAGCCTGGTTAATACCCGAGTGCGCAGCGGGCCAGGGCATCACTACCCCGTGGTTGCGGAAATAAAAAAGGGGACAAAGATCAACGTTGTAGATGAAGAAAAAGGCTGGCTGAAGGTCGAGTCCAAACGTGGCAACAAGACCGGATATGTTGAGGCGAGCGTCACGAAGCCAATTGGAAACCAATAAAGCAAAACAACTTTGGGTAATTTTACCCGCAGGTTCTTAGATTCCGCTTCGAGGCTTTCTCAAGTTTAATATTTCCGTCGAGGTTCGCGGCCTTGTGTGCCAGGCCGAGCTCTATAGCTTCAACAAACCGATCGCGATGCCGCCGAAGATCGAATCAATATTCGATGCCCTACCTTCCCATAACATTCGCAATCGATCTGTTCACGCAGCCATTCATAGCGAAAGATAAAAATCTCAGCAACAGCGGAGACAGCAACATGACCGTCCCGAATCTGGGATGAACCGATGTTGACTGCCTTCTCCCTGGTATCGATATCCTGATGGCGTTTCAGGTCGATCGCAATGACCATAATTTTTCTTTACGATCTTTACCTTTGACAAGCCAGAATCACCACCGTATGAAGGAACAAGGAGGACTTTATGGAGATTGAAAAAAAACTGGCATCCCTTGGATTAGAAATCCCAGAGCCGCCGAAACCGGCTGCGCATTATATTCCTTACGTTCGAGCCGGCCAACTTTTGTTTGTCGGCGGCAACACAGGAAGACTCAACGGCAAGCCGCATAAACACGCCGGCAAAGTGGGAGACACGGTGACGTTGGAACAGGGCTACGAGATGGCTCGCTGCTGCGCCCTGAACCATTTGGCGATTATCAAGTCAGCCTTGGGTGATCTTGATCGCGTCGAACGGTTCGTGAAATTGATCGGCTATGTCAACGTCGCGCCAGGGTTCACGCAGATGCCTCAAGTCGTGAACGGCGCCTCCGATCTTTTCGTCGAGCTGTGGGGGGAACGTGGTGAACATGCGCGTGCGGCGGTAGGAGTCGCTTCTCTTGCCAATAACGCGCCTGTTGAAACCGAAGTGATCCTGCAAATTAAGAACTAAGGTCGGAACAGCAACCGTTATTCCGAGCCAAGAGTCGGACAACGATCGCTCTACCCTTCGTGGTTTCCGCGCTCCTTACCCTGAACGGATGCGGGTATCTCTTAGGCTGAAAAAAATTGCCAGTTCTACCCGCAGCCGCTTTCAGTACCCTACAATTTTGCTCCGGATTCACTATTTTGTTCATCAAGAGCCCAGTTCCATAGCCCAAATTGAAACCAACGATATCGTTGAAAGTCGTTTTCAATCGCTTCCTTACCCGCCTCAGCCGAACCCGCATCAGTTTGGCACATTTTTGGCGATCCGGTAAAAATCATCTTCCATAGGAAAGCTCGGATTCTTGCCTCCGATTCACAACGTTACCCCGCGATAGCGACAACTAGTTAGCGTAAGGATAAAGAAAAATCTGTTACTGAAAACGATTTGTCACGAAATAACATAAACCCAACTGGTCTTAACTTTAGAGGAGAAGAACGATGGATACTATCTTTATTTGGCTGATCGCGGGGGCCGCGATTGGTTTACTGGGAATCTTTCTGGTTGCTTCGGAACGGGAGCTTAAGAGCAAGCGCCGGGAACTAGAGGAACTCAAACAGCAACTGACCGACGCCCCAGCTCCTGGGATTGCCACTGCTTCCGCCGATGTTTTTTCGCAAGAGCAGGGCGGCGCATCGGCGGATCTCATGGCCAGAAATAAAGATCTGTTGGAGGAAGTTTCGTCGCTATCAAAAAAACTCGAGGCCAGCGAAAGTCGCCTGGAACAGCTGGAAACTCTGCGCGCACACCTCAACAGCAAGGAATCTGAGATCACCGAGTTGCGCTGGGAACGTGAGCGGTTGCAGTCAAAACTGGCGGCGACAAAAACACCACAGGCATCGACCGAGCTTCCTACTGACGAAGCGATGCAAAATTCGCCAAACGACGCGGAGATCACCGCTCTGAAGGAACAACTCGAGGCGAGTCAAGCCAAGATTCGCGACTTGGAAAGCGCTCAGATTCAGCCTGCTGGCACCGAATCCGGCGACAAAGCGTTTGAGGAACTGCAAAGAAGCCTCGAAGTCAGCACCCTGCAACTACAGAATGCGCTAGCCGCGGAGCAAGAAAAACAAAAGGCATTGGAGGCCACTCAGTTCCAGCTCGTCGAGATGCAACAGCGCTACCACGAATTGAGCGCAGCCAATCTACGGCTTCACGAAGAGAACTCCCAACACCAGCAAAAACTGACAAATCAGAATCAGCTTGAAGTCGAACGATTGGTGATTCTGCGTCAGCGACTCGAGCAACTGCGGTTGAAACAGGCGGAGGTCAGCGAACGGGAGGGTCTGATTCAGGAAGAGATCCTATCGATGAGCCAGCTTCTCGATGGCATCCCGCAAACTATTCACATGTTGGAGCCATCCAATGCGACTCGGGACGATCTCGATAATGGTGTTGAGTTCAAAGGTAGAGATACCGAAGACGCGGTGCATACAGCAATCGGCGACGAAACTCCCTTCAAAGCACCCGCTGCCGAGCTACACACCCTCTACAATGAAGGGTCGGCCAAGACCAACGGGTTCTCTGCAGAAGCCGAGCATAACCAACCAGCGAACTTGACCGCCGCCATTGCCGCGACCCAAAGAACCAACGAACTTTCTCCGTCCGAGCCAAAAAAGAAGAAACGCTTTGGCATTTTTTACGCCGTGATCGGCGTGTTAGTAGTCGGTGGAGGTCTTGCCGTCGGTTTCCTAGGTAAAGATTCAGAACAGAAGACGTCAGCACCGCGGCCGAAGGTCGAGGCTGGGTTGGCCCCGTCAGGCTTTGCCAGCGCCAACATGAAGTCACGACCGACACCAGCGGCACCGGAGCACCGAGACGGCCGCTCGGTGGACAGAGCCGCGTTAGCAATTCCTGATGATTCGAGAATCGCGAAACCGGCAGAAAAAGCCACGACGGCTGTTCTCTCCCCTGGCAAGCCTTCCTCAATGGCTTGGGAAAGTTACGAAGTCATTCAACCCACCCGCGTCTTTAGCGCCCCCCGAGCCGACTCCCAGCTCATCGCCAACATTGAATCTGGGACCGAGGTTAATGTGGTTGACCGCCGAGACGGCTGGTTGGAGATTCGGTCTAAACACGGCCGCCCACCCGGTTTCATACGGCAGGATACGGCAATCCGGATTGGATCGAAGTAGGACTTACCCTTCCCGGGAAGCCCTTGGCGAAGATCCTTCTGATACGCAGCCAACCGGGGGATTCGTCCCACCCTAATCCAGGCTCTCCATCAAACCAGTTGCCTGAGGAAAGCATGGATGGTTTTGTTCTTGCGGATTTCTCGCCGCAGGCCGGCGAGGTGCGATTCGCTGAGAATCAATGGGCCCCCTTGGTAATACCCGTCGTGGTAGTAACAAAACCGTATCGACCGATCTCCTGAATCGAACGACAAGAGTTGAATCGACGGCTCGTGGTATTGCGTCTTTGAGCGGGCCTCTTCCGTGATCCAACCGCCGCCCCAATGGAGTTGAAAGCGGCGTTTGAAAAATTTTCTCTTTTTCATAGACATGATTAAGGCCTTGCGGGGAGTGTTTTTCAATCCTGCGCCAATACCCGCCTCGACATGATCGTCATCAGCCAGCCGCCATGGACACTCCTCTCACCGACATGATATGGAATGAATCATAGGATACGACAGACTTGAAAGCGACCGCAGGAGGCTTGGAATGGCAAAAAGAAGAAGCATTCACATCGAAGGCATGGAACATGGCGCGCCGATCCCCAACGGTACCGTCATCGGCAACATGGTTTTCTCTTCGGCGATCTCTGGCAAAGACACCAAGACCGGTGTGCTTTCACAGGATCCCGACGAGCAAGCGGCGGCGATGTTCCGCAACTTGAGGCTTTTCATGGAAAAAGCGGGGGGTACGCCGGACAATATCGCTCACATGACGGTCTTTCTTAGAGACGAAAAGCTTCGTGACTCGGTCAACAAAGCATGGCTTAAGATGTTTCCGGACGAGCACAACCGACCCGCCCGCCACGCGATCAAGGCGGAGCTGCGCGGTGACAACTTGTTCCAAATTGAAGTGATTGCCGTTTTATAAACTAACCTATAGCAAAGAGGAGTTTGTCATGAGCATCGAAGTGATCGACCTGGTGGATATGGGGCACACGCAAAAACGGCGCAAGAACGTTTTTAACACGCCGCGTTTTCACGCCTGGATGCACTACTACAAACCGGGGCAGAAAGACGCGATGCATTGCCACAACGCCGACCAGACTTTTGTCGTCCTTGAAGGAGAATGCACGATGAGTTTTCCCGATGGTGGCAAGGTAACGCTCAAGCCCGGCCAAGCCGCGCTCATCACCGGCGGTTCTTTCTATATGCTGGAAAACACCGGGGAAGGCCCGATGATCATGATGGGTAACCGTTCCGGACCCGCGGAAAAAATCCAGATCATCGACTATGTAACCCGCAAGGACGTGCGCGAAAAAGTCCAGGCTGATTTCAACGTCTAAATAATATTTTTGGAGCGGTTCTAAACGAGCTGGTTTCAGCCGTTCGAGTCAGCCTTTGAACTTTTTGAACCGCGCGCTTCAGATCGCGTCAAGCCGCTAAGGAATGGCATCAATCGTGGATCACTTTCCATTCGGCCTGTCCATCCCTTTGTCTCCTTGTCTCCCTGTCCCTGTCTTTTTCTGTCTGCCAGTCATCCATCAGCAATCATCTCGCCAAACCGCCCGCAGAATTCTCCAATGGCGCCCTGATGGACGAAGTCCGCATACTCATCGAGCGGAGTCGGTTCGCGGTTGATGATTGCCAGCAACGCACCCTTACGTTTGGCCAGGACCGGAAACGAGGCGGCCGGCTGCACCTGCAACGACGATCCCATGACCATGAAGACCGCGGCCTTTTCGCTCCACTCTTGCGCTTGTCGCATAGCAATCTCAGGCATCGCCTGGCCGAAGGAAATCGTCGCTGCCTTAAGAATACCGCCGCAGGCGTCGCACTTGGGTGACGAAAAATGCCCCACCAGCCGTTTGATGACTTCGTCCGGATCGAAGGATTTGTCGCACTTCAAACAAACGACCTTGCGATTTGTGCCGTGTAGCTCGACGATCTTTTTGTCGGCAAGACCCGCGTCACTGTGCAGCCCGTCCACATTTTGCGTAATCAGACCAATGAGCTTCCCCCTCTGGTCGAGCGACTGGATAAAATAGTGACCGATGTTGGGCTTGGCGTTTTTGTAGGCTTCGTAATTTTCTAATCTCCTTTGCCATGCTTCGACGCGCGCCGCCTCGCTACTGAGATATTCCTGAAAAGTGACCGGCCGATAGCGCGACCAAAGCCCGCCAGGACTGCGGAAATCCGGAATGCCCGATTCCGTACTGATCCCCGCTCCAGTGAAGACAACGATCTCGTCACTCTCCCTGATTTTCGCCGCGAATTCTTGTACGGTCATCATAGGCCAATCTTATAGACCCGCGCGCGTGTCGATGACAACCAGTCTCTCAAGACACTTTCGCGTGATTTGCCGGCAGCCTCAACAGCCATGGAAGTGTGCCCCCTAACAAAATGACAGTTCCCGTCGCAACAAAGCCTAAGGCAAAGGAACCGGTGTCACCCATAATGCCGATGAAGGTGGGGATAGCTCCTCCACCGATCAAGTAGCCGCAAGGAATCGTGAAAGCCACGGCGAGATTACGCGCCGCAGGCGGAGTGGTCGCGGCGAGGACGGCAAACGCCGCGGGAAAGAACCAGACGACGAGGAGCGGCTGAAACAAAACGACGAGACTAATCCAGGCACTTGAAACCAGTCCCACCAGCAGCGTTGCGACTCCTGTGAAAGTTAAACTCATAACCATCGTCTGCTTTGGACCTAAACGGTCCGACACCCAACCCCCAACAACCCCGAGTATCGGTCCATAGGACCGGGAGAGGGCAACCAGAGCGTTCGCCCAGCTCGGATCGATCTGCCGCTCACTGACGAGGTAGAGCGGAAGCATGGCGTAGACACCAATCGTGGAGCCTGCCCCCAGGCCAAACAGTACGGCCATGATCCAGAAAGCGGTCGAGCGAACCAGCACTCCGAACGCGTTCGACGCCGGCGACTGGCCGGCAAAGTCCCCTCCCCGGCCAAAGCGGAAATAAGCAAAGCTCGCGATGAGCGAGACTGCTGCAAGACAACTCAACGCCAGGCGCCAGGTCGATCGGCTCAAGAATAGGTCAGCGACAAACGGCGCGGCAAAAAAAGCCAGGTTGGGTGCCAGCTCATGTACGGCAATGGCTTTGCCCCAATGCGGCCGCTCGATCAATGACGTGATCGTTGCAATCGCCGAGGGAATGTAAAGGCCTCCAGCGAAGCCCAAGCCGAAGAGCCATACGCGCATCGCCCATGAACTGCTCACGACAGAAATTCCCAGGAGCGCGAGTCCAACGCCGCCGTTGGAAATCACGATGATGATTCTGTGGCTCGATCGGGACGCTAGGAATCCCGATCCGAGCAGTCCGGTCACATAACCAGCCGAGATCAAGAGGAAAAGAGATCCCGCCTGGCTGTGGCTGATCGCCAGTTCCTTTTCGATGGGGGGAAGAAGCGGTGACAAGATGATCCTCGCCATGAAGTTGATGAGAAAGATCCCGGCCAAGAAAACAATAGGCCCCGATTGTGGCCAAAAGGCTGCGGTATTCTCAGCTGACTCATCCATGTATCAATGTTCTTCTGGCGCGCTTTTCTTACGGGCGACGTTTGATATATCCTTGACGCGGAAAGGTTAAGTCCTCAATCTTTACAACGCTCCAGTTCGGAAGCCAACTGCAAAACGAATGCAATCGATGACGGCGGCCAAAAAAATATGGAATGGAAGCGCAACTGCGACATCAATGCCCGACCGCTGACGCGGCGCCGGTTTCTTTCGACTCTACTTTCCGGTCTTGCATCGGCCTACTCAGCGCCGTTGGCGCTCGACTACCTTTGCAGCGAAAAGAGGCCTCTCGCTGAAGCTGCCGAGGTTTCTCAGGATCTGGTGACCGTCGACTTACACTGTCATCCCAACCTTGTTGGAGGTGGAAAATTACCGGAATTCGACCCTGAGGTGCCCGACAACATGCGGGCGGGAGGCCTCGACGTTGGCGTGTTTGCTGTCCGAGGTGACCTCGGCACCATCCGCAGAGACTCCTCCGGCTTATATACAGAATACCGCAAAGCCAATCCGGGTGAACTCTTTCGCAGGACCCAGGACCAACTCGATAAGATCGTGAAAGCGGGCAGGGCGGGACAGATTGCCCTTGCCCACTCGCCGGAGGACATCCTTGAAGCGAAGAAGAAGGGCTCACCATGCGCGGTTCTTGCCATCGAGGGCAGTGACCCGCTGGAAGGTGACCTTTCGCGTGTGAAATTCTTTTACGACCGCGGGGTGCGTGTTTTGCAGTTGATGCACTACCGAATAAACGAGATTGGCGACATCCAAACCGAAGATCCGCGCCACAAGGGGCTTACCCCTTTTGGCCGCGACGTCGTCAAAGAAATGAACAAGCTCGGCATTGTGATCGACGTCGCCCACGCCTCGTCCGAAACACTGAGCGGCATTCTTGCGGAGAGCCGCCACCCCGTCATCTGTTCCCATACCGGCGCCTATGCCCTGTGGTCCCACGCGCGTCATCTCGAGAACAAAGACATGACCGCTATCGCCAAAAAAGGCGGCATCATCGGGATTTGGCCGCTGCTGCGGCGACGCGACACCCTGGAGACCTATTTGCGAGCGATTGACTACGTGAAGAACCTGGTCGGCGCCGATCATGTGGGTATCGCCACCGATCTTTTCGGTCTGGCTGGTTCATCGGCGGTTCCCACACACAAAGAGTTTGCTTTAATCCCGGCGGGGTTGCTGCAGCGCGGCTATTCTCAAAGCGATGTCGCCAAGATCGCCGGTGGCAACTTCATCCGGGTTTTTCGGGAGATTACAGAGACCCGAGGATGAACGACCCCGGCATTCCAGCGTGTCGCATGGCGCCATTCCTTTCTGAAGCGCGTGCGTCTCCGTGGTACTGGAGCGGTAGTCTCGAACAGACCAAACTCCGGCTACTAAACCTACCGAGCAGCATATGCCTCGTCGATATTTCAAGAATTACTGCTCTTTCAACTATGTCATTGATGAGATTGGAAAGATGGAGCTGCTATCTCCAAAATTCAGAACGAAGGCGATTGATCTGCTCGCTCAACCTTCGAACATCCTTGCCACTATCGCCAAGAAGGGAAAGGGATTTATAGAGCAGATCAAAGCTAGAAACGACATCGAGCTGATTGAAGTCACAAGGGAAAACCGCGATCAGCTATTTGTGGAGATAGCGAAAAGAATTAGCGGAGAGTTGGGACGTAGCGCGACTACGGAGGCTCACCAAGCAGGATTTGGAACTTCGCCCACTGCTCCGGGGACAACTGCGCCTTACCTTGCTCAATGGTGCGAATGCGAGCAAAGCGCAGGTCCAGGCGCGACCGCTCGATTTCTTGAAGCTTTGTCTTGACCTGTTCCAGGTCCGCAGGCTTGACCTGCAGCAGAGCCGCCAACTCCATCTCGGCGATGCGAATATCGGCTTCGTGCCGGACTGCCTCACGCTGGAAATCGGTCTTGAGTTCTTCAAGGCTCTGAAGCTGGTCCGGCGATAGCCCCAACTCCGCGCCGTGACGGAGCATGATTGTAATAAGCGGGCGCTCACCGTGCGGATCTCTGACATACCAGCGGCTAACCTCCCCAGGGGTCGCTAGGCCCGGTACCTCTGGATAGGGCCAGATGATCGCAGAAGAAGGGGCAACACCAATGATGTGTTGGCCGAAGAAGCGGCTACGAAAACCAAATGGGTGGTGGAGGAAAAACCCATGGCGACCAATATGATGGTGGCGCAGAAAAAAGCGCTTATGCTCGAAATGCGGGTGGTGGCCGAAGCGATGGCCCTGGAAAGGGTGGCCACCCGATTTTAGGTGCACGCCCGAGCGTCCGAAGTGGGCGGGCAAGCCACCCGAATGAGCAGGTCTGCCGGAGGAATGGCTCAGCCCAGCGCGGCCTGATTGACCTGAACCTCGCATTCCTCGTGCTGAGACCTGCCCGGCACACAGCACGGAGAGAGAAACAGCGACAAAAGCGGCGACTAGCGCTTTCATGCCTCTCTCCTTCTCTTAAGAGAGATCCTATGAAAAGGAAAAGACCTTGGCAAGAGGGGAAAAATTCTTCACAAAGACCGGTGGACTAGTAACTAGTCCATCATCGTGGCGCGCGACCAGGTAACGGCAGCGATCCGCTTTCTATCAATTCCTGAGACTCGGAAGTTTCGACCGAGTTGCTCTTTCCTTGAACTCTTGAACCTTGAACTTTGAACCGCCGCAAGGCTTTGAACGGAGCGAAGCGGTTGAACCTTTGGAACGTCTGGAACTGTTAGAAGGGGCCACAAGATCACCTTGAACCGAACTTTGAACCTTGAACCGCCGTAGGCTATTACTGAATCAACGGCCATGGAGATTAAAATACCCTTGGTTGAAAACGTAGCAGTTTCGGAGGACACGCTTTGTGTGGACCTAAGCGATGGACGGAGCATCTCTGTTCCACTTGCGTGGTATCCGCGCTTGTCGCATGCGTCATCGGCCGAGCGGAAGCGCTGGCGCCTAATCGGCCGAGGTGTTGGCATCCATTGGGAGAAGCTTGACGAGGATATCAGTGTCGAAGGCCTATTAGCAGGAAGACCATCGGGCGAAAGCCAAGCCTCATTCGGCAAATGGTTGGCGAAACGGTCATCACGAATAACAAAGCGGTCCACAAAGATGCGCCGAAAAGCACCACGCGCCGGTTAAGGGGTCGGGAGTCTTTTTCTGCTTGAAACGTTTTGAACGGAGCGCCGCGGTGGAACGGCTGAAGCGATTGGAACTGGCTGCTGTTTAGATGAGTGATGTGCCAAACATAACCAGGCAGGAAGTAACGGTTCGCCCGCGGCATCGATTTTTCTTAGAAGGCTCTTTTCAGTGTTGAAAAGCGGCTTCTAAGCTCTTAAACGACGCCTTTTATGCCTATCTTAAGTTGATAAATCAAGTATTTGGCGGATCCGACCCGCCGCCCCAATTCTGGCTTGACACCTGCCTGCTAATGGGCGACCCGCGACTTCATTGCCGGGACCTCAGTTTTTTCGCGTCGGACCGATTACACAAAGACTTCCATTTTTTCCAAGTTAATCGAAATGAGTCTACATCCGGATACAAGAGCCTGCTCGATGTCATCCCACTCAGAGGCCAGCACACTGAAAAGCCGAGCATTGCTACAGTTACCCACGGCGACGTGAACGATCTGCGGCGGAGCACCGTACAACAACGCTCGATCGTAGAAGTCCGTGTCTTTACTGAAGATAACCAAGCTCTCTAATCTGCCGCGCTCCCATATTTGCGTGTCGGTGGCCGTCAACAGGTTTCGATCAAAAACGTGATCGGCTTCGTGACGCTGCGATCTCAACCAAACGCATAAGCGTGGCGGAAGATTAGCGTCGACTAGAAACTTCACTTGGTCAGCGGGATTTCGCGATGGGCCACGTGACGTGCCGCGTATTCGAGACACGCATCAATGTCGGCTTTTTCAAGGTAGGGGAAGTCTTGCAAGACCTGCTCCGGCGTCATCCCGCCGGCAAGCATTTCAAGTACATGGCTCACCGTAATTCGCATGCCGCGAATTGTCGGCTCACCACCGCACACATCCGGTTTGATCGTGATACGATCGATAGGCATGCACCTATTTTATAAGAACCTTAGAAGAACGCAATTGCCATAAGAACGGCCAGGCTCACGAAATTGCGGCGCTCCAACTTGTTATCTCCCCAGCCAGGGTCTTTGACGTTTGCCTAACATGGGTCTTGAACTGGAATGGTTTTGTTCCCGGTTATTGAGCGATTGGAACAACTGGAACCTCGGAAACCTCCCTCAAAGTTACCTTGAACTATTGAACCGCCGCAAGGCTTTGAACGGAGCGCATCGATTGAACGACTGGGACGGCTGGAACGGACTGATCCCATCTTGAACTGAGTGAAGCGAGGCAGTGATAGGGTTAGAACGATTGGAACGGCTGGAACAGGTTTGTTGCGAGGGTTAAAAAAAGGGAATAAGAAAAGTTCTCACAGGAACGTCTGTGCCTCTTGACGCCTGCCTGCTAATGGGCGACCCGGCGCTTTATCTGCGCTGCTTTCCCCTTTTATGCGTTATGCCGCGAGCGCGAACTTCTTTTGTTCCAGATTCCCAATCAACGCCTGGGCGTCCGCTCTCGTTAATCCTACGAGTGGCGGTCGTACGGCCGTCCAAGCCGGGTCGTTGCGGAAGTGAGCCAAGATTTGCTTGAGCGCCGCGATCATCGGGTAGGCTTCGATGGTCTTGCGAAGCGTCGTGATCTCCGCTTGAAGTCGGTCGGCCTCCGGAGTTCGCCAGCGGTCGTAGAGATCGCTCACCGCCGCTCCATTGACGTTGGCGGTCGCTGTAATGCAGCCCATGCCTCCCGCGCGTAGCGTCGCCAGCAGAAAAACCTCTGAGCCGGGGAAGACATCAAAGCCGGGGAACCGCTTGAGAATAGCTTCCGTATTGTTCCAGTCCCCGGAGCTGTCTTTGAGGCCGATCACCACTGACGGGTATTCCTTGATCAAACGCTCTATCAAGTTGAGGCTGTAACCCACAACGGCAATAGGCGGAATGTGATAGAGGTAAATGCGCAGACGCGCATCGCCCACACGTTCGATTACTTCCGCGACTTGCGCGAAAAGTCCATCGTCGCTCACCGGCTTGTAGTAGAACGGCGGCAACACCAGCACGCCACCGCAGCCGTTGCGCACGGCGTGAGCGGTCAGGCGCACCGTGTCGGTCAGCGCGCAACAGCCCGTGCCGGGCATGAGCAGCTCCGAGCGAATGCCGCCTGCGATCAATGCATCCAGCAGATCGATGCGCTCTTCCGCGGAGAGCGAGTTCGCCTCACTGGTGGTGCCAAAGACCGCTAGCCCAGTGATGCCTTGCTCGAGCAACCAGCGGCAATGCGTGACAAAGCGCTCAGGGTCGGGCACCAGATCCTGCCTAAACGGCGTGAGCACGGGAGCAAGCACGCCGGCGAAAGGCTTCACAGTTTTCATCGGTGGTTCCTTTCGATGATAATGAAACGATCTTAGTAGACATCATATTGCTTTTGTCGTCCAAGTCCAAATCATAATGTATGGCTGATACAGTTTCTTTTTATTTCTTTTCAAGAGGTGTTGAAAGATCTGTCCACAGGCCGGTCAAAAATAGAGAAGAGCGAATCACTCTGGAAAACGGCTTGAACGAGCGCAGCGGTTGAACGACTGGAACGATTTGAACGGGCTCGGCTTGTATACATCAGACGTAACCAGGGAGGAAGTAACGGTTGGCGCGTGGCATCGATTTTTCTTAGAGGGCCTTTTCACGGTCAAAAAGCGCCTTCTAAGCTCCTAAACGACGCCTTTTATGCCTACCTCACATTGATAAATCAAGCAGTTGGCTGGGTCCGACCCGCCGCCCCACTCTGGTCGGTCTCTGCCCACAACTGAACCAGATCAGGACTCGCTTGAATCAGCGTACCTCACGCATGCTCCCAGAGGGAACTTTCATGTTTTGATAATTCTCAAAATCTCAAAATGAGGGTTACTCGAGTTTGACTGAGGCGTTCACCACTCTTTCCAGCATCTTAAGAAGCCCCTTCATTTCCGATTTATGCTTGAGCCAATAGCGAGTCTCCTTGCCAGACGTATCATAGCGAACGACATCGGCGGCCCGCAGCTTGCCGAGATGAATACTAACGGTCGAAACCTGGCGCCCGATCCGTTTGGCCAGTTTACTCGGGGTCAACGACCCTCCTTCCTCCAAGAGCACCACGATTTGATACACAACCGGATTGCCGAGCAGCCGACATAGACGCGATTCTCGATAGCGCTTCTCCTCCATCCCGGCCGATCTACGACGACCTGCATTCTCTTGTCAAGCCACACCTTCACGTTTTGAGAATTCTCAAAACGTCAAAGTGACGATCTAGGTAAGTTTGTTCGAGGCGTGCCTGTGGCCCGTAGGTCAGACAAAATACGCGCGGTGCAGCAGTGAGTGGTTCGCCCAACCCGTGTCCGTCTGCGTTCCTGGCGGGCCTTCCACGTTTCGAGAATTCCCGAAACCTCGAAATGACTATTTTTTTAGGCCAAGCCGGCGGCGGAGTTCTTTGGACGAAATCGCGCCTTCCTTTTTCGTACGAGATCGCGAGCGTTCGATGATCGCCAGGAACTTGCGGTTTGTGCTTAGAGACACCGTCTCCTGATCCGCGTTTCGGATTGGTACCACAGCCGCAAAAGGTTTTCCCCGCTTCACGACAATAACCGGGTCCTTCCTGGCCTTTTGAGCGTATTTTGATAAGGGTTCCGAGGCCTTCTTTAGTTCAATCTTAGTCATAGGTCGATTATTTCTCCACCGATTCGAACTCGATTTCTTTCTTTGACTCCCACCGCTGCGACAACGACCTTCGATTCAGGATACTCTTCAACATCATAATACACGCGCAGGCTTCCAATGCGAAGTCTAACGTGTGCGCGGTTTCAAAAAATTGGGCGCAGTTCAAATTTGCCGGGAAACATTCGAACTCGCTCTACGTGATTGAGCCTAATTTTCAAACGCTTTGTGAACAAATGTGGCGTGACAGCGAGTCGGTCAAGCTCTGAAGCTTCCTGTGAGTTGGGCGCTCGATTATCTTGGTCGGTAATTAATGGGATCTCTTTATTTTCCGAGTACGTTTCCTATTCCGGAAAACACACAATGGCTCGATAGTATGCTCTTTCCCATCGTCGGGTTCGAGGCCAAAGGACTCGGCGGCTCCTTCGGGAGCACCGATCAAACTAGTGAAGATGTGCGGCGGCTGCTCGCCAAATGCTGAGGAGTAGTAACCGATAAGCCCCTGTGATGGCACGGAGTGTAACTCTATACATTCATCCAGGAAAATCTTGACGGTTCCGTGATCGAAAAGGTCGGACTGTTTATGAGTTTGCTTCAGAAGCGATTTGAATTTCTCGACAGCTTCCTCGGCGCCAGTGGCTTCGGCAATCGCCGTAAAATAGCCGTTGCGTATCTCGTTGCCTTCTTCGACAAAACTGAAATGCGCAAAATATAGCATCATCTTCTCCTAAACAAAAAATTTGGTGTCAGAATTGTCCATCGAATATTTTGTCGGCCTACTTTTGCCCGATCACAGAGCTAGACGAAGCTACGACAAGCGCGGAGCCTTCGGCGTCTAACCCTCTGCATGGTTAAGAATTCAAAAAATTGGACGCAGTTTAAGCGATTTGGCGAGTTTTTTACAAGAACGATTTTTAGGCGTGAACCTCGTTAGGTTAGCAGAGGCGGATATGGTGAAAGAGATGGGGAATACGTCAAAGGTCTTGGGTCGAGGCCTGAGTCATTGATTTGTCGGCATCGCCGATTAACCGGGCAGTAAATTGACCGAGGGGCAATGTGTCTTCATGACACCTCGACGTTTCGAGAATTCTCGAAACGTCAAACTGACCGGTTACTTCTCGCAACCGCAAAGCCGAATGGGGTTATCGAAATTTGCCGGGAACAGCGGCGCGTTAAAACAACGATGAATGATCAAAGCGGAAGCGGAAAAAAGGCAAAGAGCCGTACCCGGGTCTCGGTCGTAAAAAGTATGAGGGCAAAAGGATAAGGGATAAAGTGGGAACCGGTTGTTCGTGATCCGCTTCGCCCCGCCTCCCGTAACTGCCACCTTCAAATAAATTGTGCCGGTGTTTTAGCGATATAGCCCCGTCTCTGACAAGGGAATTCTTGAAGGATAAGAGGCCCGTATTCGCAGGTCATCGGACGGGGAAAAGGACGGTTTAGCCGCGCGTTCGTAGTCAATAGTCGGGCCAGATCGTGGTTTCGTCGTCGTTCCTGGCGGAACTTCCACGTTTCGAGAATTCTCGAAACGTCGAAATGACAACCTCAGGTGAGTTTGCTCGAGGAGTGGCTTTGCAGCATCTAAGGGCATGCTCCCAGGCTTTGACGTTTTGATAATTCTCAAAACATCAAACTGACGCTCCACCGAGGGGTTTGGACGAGACTCCCGCGTTTCCGGAATTCCGGAAATGTGAAAGATAACAACAATCGTTACGAGTAGCGAAAACAACCGGAAGGGACCCTGTGGGGCTACTTGGCTCGATGATGCTCCTTTGCCTTCTTGTAAATTTGTTCCAAGTCCATCCCCTTGAAAAGCTTCTCTTGAATAACGAGATAGTCGCCCTCCCCCTTGGAGAAATGGCGCAGGAATCTAGCTGCTCCGCTGTACCCTAAGGCATCCACCAAAGCCTTGATCCCGCTATCCACCAGATCCCGATCACTCTTAACTTTACCCACGCGACTCACCTTGCCTCCTAATAAACTCCACAGGGTTAGTGGCTTTCACTCTTAACTTGGGAGCACGCCTCCGCGTTCGTACGGTTCGAACGAGATCATCATCACAAGTAACGAAATAACCACATCTCCCAGTCTCTGCACAAGCCACATGTAAAGCATCTCTTGGTTTGATCCTAGCATTTTTGATAAGCGCTCGCGCCAGCGCAAGAATTCGCGGCGATGGAACTATGGTATGGATGCAAAGTTGCGATAACAACTCCGCCCATTCCTTTCTTTCCTCCCGGGGATTTAAACTATTTTCGTAATCCAGCATGAAGGACCAAACCAACTCCAATTCGCCGCTCTCTGCTAACTCAAAGATACCTTCAATGGCGCCAGTTTCCAGCCTGATGCGCAGCTGGCTTTGGTCGTCGAAACATCGATTGTAGATGTTCATGTCGCAGTAAATTCTCAAGGGGCGTGCCAATCGTTCCGCGGCCTGCCTTTAGGTATGAATTACTTTTCCTTCGAGATGCGGAGCTGATGGAAACGTCGCAAATAGAACAGGATGAGTGATCAAAGCTGAAATCTAGAAAGAAGGCAAAGATCCGTGCGCGGGCTTTCGTTAAAAAGGATAAAGGCAAAGGGATAAATCCGTTACCGTGATCCGCTTCGCCTCGCCTCCCGTAACTGCCACCTTCAAATAAATTGTGCCGGTATTCTAGCGATATGTCCGGTCTCTGACAAGCAGATTTTTAGGCGTGCGGCGTAAGGAGTGAAGGATAAGGGGTAGCCTCGTGTTCGTGATACCAAAACCGCTTATCCTCGTTCCTGGCGGAACTTCCACGTTTCGAGAATTCTCGAAACGCCGAAACGACGGCTCCCTGAAGGACGCTTCCACGTTTTCGCGATTGCGAAAACGTGGTAATGACGGCTCTATGCTCTTCCGTATTGCGATGCTCGTTCCTTCACGAGAAACCCAATCCTGCGCTTCTTGGGCTCCGGCGGTGCCATCAGTTCCCGGACTGCTGAAACAGAGCCTTGATATGACCATCTTGATTGGCGACTCTCCTCTCCAACTCATTCAATCTGGCCGCCAATTCTTTGTGGTCGATCACTAGTTGGCGTAGTCTCACGAAGGCTCTTACTACAAAGACGCTCATCTGAATCGCGCGAGCACTACTAATAACATTGGCTGCCATAATCGCACCATGCTCCGTAAAAGCATATGGGAGATACTTGATATTTTGTCCTCGTTTCAACATCACAGATTGTGATCTTGATGAGCACGTCTAACAAGCTCCCAAGGGGAAACTTTCACGTTTTGATAATTCTCAAAACGTCAAAATGACGAATTTTAGGCACTAGAAAAGCAGAAATAGTGATTGGCGCGGCGCTTAGGAATGCTTCTCGCTGTGGTGGTTTCGAACTTCATCGAGTAGTTCATCCACGCTGTAGTGCGAAAAATACTCCTTCCGCCACTGTTGGTAGTCAAAGGGCTCACGAGAAACCAGTGCAAGGAAACGTAACGCATCCACTGGGCCTAAACTGTCGCTCAATGCCCGGACGGCCTGCTGTCGCAGTTCTTGTTCGGTAAGTTGTTTAGCCATGGGCTGCTACCTCACTTAAGTATGCCACAGGGTCTAGAACCCGTAAAGCGAGCCCTAAACGTGGAGCCCGCCGTAACAACACATCATCGCAAGTCAACATAATCTCGGCGCCTCCGGCTTCCGCCGA